>MDTB01097186.1_pt1 | contig 114009 bp, 104 predicted proteins | sample 811161 | NCBI WGS metagenome assembly MDTB01 (sample SAMN05326650, study PRJNA326480) | marine metagenome | isolation source: seawater | place: Mediterranean Sea | collected 2009
CTTGCCCGTCAGCGCCGTCTTGCCCGTCAGCGCCGTCTTCCCCGTCAGCGCCGTCTTGCCCGTCAGCGCCGTCTTGCCCGTCAGCGCCGTCTGCTCCAGAGTTCCCCTGCGAACCTGTTTGGCCTATTGCTCCTGATGGGCCAGATATGTCTCCAAGATCAACCCACTCGGAACCGCTCCAAACATGGATATGTGTCGTTGAATTTACCAAGAAACCATCGCCGGCGTCCCCGATGTATATCTCACCTAAATCAGATGTATCATCTACTGTCCCTATGATGTTGAATGACGTTCCATCGCTCCCTGGCTCACCCTGCTGGCCCTGTGCTCCTGCGGGCCCCTGTGCTCCTGCGGGGCCCTGTTCTCCTGCGGGCCCCTGTGCTCCTGCGGGGCCCTGTTCTCCTGCGGGGCCCTGTGCTCCTGCGGGGCCCTGTTCTCCTGCGGGGCCCTGTGCCCCTGTGACTCCTTGGGGACCAGTTAAATCAACAATAGTCCAGATATTATCTGAGCATGTCTGAAAAGATGAGTCTCCTGAGATATAGTACAGCCTTCCATTAAGATTTGATTCACATAATGGTAAGTCCGATTCAGATTGGACGTAGAAAACATTCCAGTCTTCGAGCTCGGGATTAGGATCGGAATCTGTTTCATCTGGGCTGAGGCATCCGGAAAAAGCGGTCGTGAACAACGATAGGCAGAGGCAAAATGAGGCAATCTTGAGAGCGTTCATAGTAGGGAAGGCAAGGGATTACGGATAATGTTTCGTCAGATTCCACCTGAATGTAGCATCAAAAGTACTGCTACGAATATGGTTGGAAGCAGGGCCTCGAATAAAAGATTGGCCCTCCTTATTGGTGATTTCCGACGAAAATCCTCTAACTGCTCTCCGACTATCTGATTCATCCTCATACGGATTACACTCATCACAGTAGCATGTATCTGATCGGAGAAAGGTGCGAGAATGTTGGTGTCAAGTCCGCGCTTTATCTGCTTTACAACAGCAACGGCAATCGGATTTTTTGACAACAGGCCTGCGAATCCCGATAATATCCCGCTTTCCTCTTCTGCTACCTCATTTAGATCGGCCTGCTGAAGCTCATTAAGAAACCATGATCTTCTGAAGTCCTGATTCAGGTTCCACGACTTGAACTCCTCCTCAGCGAACATCCACATGCCCTCTAGTTTGATGTATGTAACCTCCAAGAATGCTCTGAGCCTAGATGACCTGCGTATGTCTCGAGCCAGCCACACGACAAGGAATCCAGCGAAAAGAGGGTAGGATATCGGAGACAGGTCGGATGCATGTATCTCCCTAGCCCCCACCAACGTCATTACAGGAAGGGCGATTAGAATAGGTGCGAAGAGGATGAAAAATTCACTTAATATGAAGGATCTGCCGAGGCTCTGGATCGAAGGCTTCAGGAATATCTCGCTCACATTCATCAAATTTGAGATAGTGCTTCTATGCTCGATATCGTCATCGATTGATGTTGCTAGCCTTCGAAGTGGCCCGATTACCATGGAAATTCTGATGAGGAATGCAATGGCTAGTACTACTACCAAGTAATCTCTGACCGTTTCTGGCGGGAATACTGGCAGTATTTGCATTTCATAACCCCCCTAACCAGACAGTCTACAGAATTACACAAGAGTCTTTTCTTACCGGTTATGTCAATTGCCGACTCTATTTTATTAATCCGGGTGGTCGGTAGGGTCCTGCATCTTCCTCCGCAATATTACGAATATGAGTATCGACGATGCGAACAGAGCCGCCAGTGGTGCCAATAAGGCAATGAAAATCAGTAAGACAGAGGCGATGTCTTCGATGAGAGAGAAAAATGGATTCGCCAGACCCAACGTAAACATCGAGGATAGTCCTCTTCCTGCTACGGTCGCGGACTGGATTGATAGAGATGCTCCGCCTCCTGCAATAATTGCTAGAGCCCATTGAACGGAAGGATCTGCCCCCTCTAAGGATACGGCAACCACGTATATCCCTGCGAGACCTGCCATAGGGGTCGCAAGTGAGTCAAGCATGTTGTCCATCCAGGGAATCTTGTAAGCCATTATCTCAGATAAGGATGCCACACCAAGAAGCAGAATTGACACATCTGATGAGAAAGCCTCGAATTCACTACCTTCTATGTTTACGTCCAGGAAACCGAGTCTCAACCAAACGGCCATCAGGAATGGGGGGAGGAATACTCTGAACCCGGAGGCTGCAGCTAGTCCCAACCCTGTGGATGCTGCGATGAGGACTTGTAAGGGATCCATGGTCTAGGCGTGTGGCGATCGAGCCATAGGTTTCATGGCTTCTTGATTCTTAAAACGCATCTTTGTGCCTTTTCCTCGAATGGTCATTTGACCAGTTATATGCGAGTTGTAGTATCTTGAGGAATTCTCCCTGTCCATCTTTCCGCATCCTGTCATGCAGAGCCTCGTTCTGGATGAATACATCCCCCCAGATATTTGCAGCTGTTCCCTTTCCGCCCTTGGGCATATCGAATACCTCGTCCAGTGTTGGCTCGAGCATGGACTTCCAAACTCTAGCAGGGTCAACGGCCATGGTGACCTCCACAATGATCTCATCTGTGTTCAAACCGGTACCTGTCTGCCAACTGTCTTCACCCATGTCAGCTAAGAATGGAAGGCAGATATCCGAGACAGATAACGCGGTAAGGGGGTCGGCCCCAGTCATCTCAGCGAAGGCATCGCGCATCCTACCTCTATCCGCGCCCTTGCTACCAACCAGAGTTCTCATTTGGTCTATTGAATTGGGTACAAGGAACCTTAGGTCGGTGAAGTAAACGAAGGGCTTCCCGTCATCGGGGGCAAAGATATGCTTGAAGGGGGACTGTCCTGGTATCTCTCCTAAGTCATCTAGTCTGTAGAGCGTCTTTAGTGCGTTTGTGCCTATGGACTGTATGCACCGTCGAATGATACGCTCAGGGGCCGCAGATACATCGTTGAAGGTATCCATATATTCGCTCATGGTCATGATGTCATAACCACGTACTGCAAGGATGGTGTGTACGTTGGGGCCCTGAACACTCTCACCGTTGACCGATGCTGAGCTTATCCATTTCGCTCCTCTGCTGCTCTCACTTCGAGCAACCAGGTCTGCATATGCGGTGAATCTTCTTGATACCCTATTCATGAAATCGGCTTGATCGAGTTTGGTAAAGAGGGACGCAGTGAAATTGGTCTTCAATGCATGATCAGCGACCTGACTTGCGTTGACACAGGTCAAGAGGTTCCCCTGATCATCAGGATAGACAACAAGACGTCGGCGCTTACCGCCCCCGCCAAGGGTCCCAGTCTCGTTACTTGTTAGGTAATAACCTAGGGCAGCCGTGACTTCAAACAGCCTAGCATACTTATCTTCATCACTTGCTCCACGTATCCATTCGTCTATGCCTGGTTCAACGAGGTGGAATTCAAGAGGAACAAGTTCGGACCCACCGCCGAACATCTGACGAACAGTGGCGGACCGCATCATTCCCATCATTGTGTAAAGAGAAGTTTTTCCGGTTGTGATGTAGACATCTGTGATGCCGTCCTCTCCAAATGATGCTCTTCTATCCGGCATGTTGACAAGCAGATTGAACGCAGTGGCGTTTTCCCTATTACCGTCTACAGCAGGCCATATCCAAGAGTACGGCCTAGTCATCATGTAGCCACTAGCGTCTTTCCCGAATCCTGCAGGGGAGTATCTGGTCCAACCGAGTCTATTGTTGAATGTGACTCCACGATGCATCAAAGAGGGGTAGTATACCTTGTCTTGGGGATCAGATCCGGGCACTACACCTCTGTGTCCAAGCCCCCATAGAATCGGTTCCCACTCCGCATAAGGCGAGTCTCCTTTACCCAAAAAGGGGTGCTGATCTGAGATGTTATTCTTTGGCTTGCCATTGCTAGACAATATTGAGCCGCCTAGCCTATCTTCATCTCCAGTTGAACAGAAAAACAGGGTCTGAGTCGTGGAAACTTGTTTCGGAGTCCACATATTTGCATTGACGACTGTCTTCTGACGAATGAAATCTGCAGGAGTGTCAATTCGTCGCTCAAATTTAAATCTCTGAGTGTCAATCCAGGAGGAGCCCAAGAATAAATTTGTATTCATGAGTCGGGCTTTCCCTGGTCCCACGTATCTCTCGATTGGATTATCTTTAGCCTCGTCATTACCATCCAGACGAGCCCACGGGCCCTCCATTGGTATATGCTTCAAGAATCTCTCATAGTCGAGTTCTTTACTCTCGGCTTCCTTTATGTTGTCTTGAATTGCATCCATGAGACGGACATATGTTTCAGATGGGGCGATCGTCTTCGATTTTCGCATTTCTGCGTTTGATATGCTTCTATGTTCCCACATCTTAATTCACCTCAGAACTTGGGTTCCGGCTCCTCTTCAGGTTCTTCCTCTTTATTTCCAAAAGGAAGGGACGGCATCGAGTTACCGCCGGAGAACAAAAGAATCGCAGAGACTGCAAGGGATCCGATTCCAAGTAGTATCTTGACCATATCATCCGAGTCAGAGGTGATCAAGAAAGCATCAGCAAGAGCCAAGACGCCTATTGCTCCGGAAAGTGCGATTGGCATCATTTGTTTTTCTTGGGCTTCGCTCATTATTATCTCTTCAGGCTGTCAATGTATATATTACCTGCCGCTGATGAACGGTTCACTTGCGCATAAGAAAAAATAATTGAAAAAAAACTACCATATTTGGACAGATATCGGTGCGAACATCAAGAACCAGTAATTGTTGGAGGGAGCATGGCAGGGGGGTCCCAATCAATCAGAAAGATGGGTTTCACACTTCGTTCATCCCTCTCATGGATCCGCCCCATGGCTGCAGCTGTGATTGCATATGCAGTCCTAGGATGGACCGAAATATGGCAATGGGGGGGGATATTTGCTGTGACATACCTGATGGAATTGATCGCAGTGTACCTATCTCTGCCCGCTGGTCCGGTCAGTGACGAATATGAGGCGGACTCAGACAATGAATCTGGCAGAAAAATGCCGAAGATGAAGAGGAAGTTCTGATTCAGCTTAAGGCTAGCGAAATGAGGATTGTTTGCTTTCTTGTCCGCCTTACACTGAATCCGCCATCAACCAGCATCTGCTCAACCCTGTCGAGTACTCTTTGCGTCACATCGAGTTGGACTCCCCAGTAAGCAACTTCTCCTTCAGAGTTTCCTGAGAATAAATGCTCACCATCGTCGCTGAATCTGATGTCATTTATTCGCCCGGGACCGCCTCTCAAGGTCTTACGCTCAGTACATGATTCCAGATCCCAGATTCTGATGGTGTTGTCCTTTGACCCGCTCGCAAGGAGTTTTCGATTTGGCGACATAGATAGCGAGTAGACTTCTCCTGAATGGCCTGAGTACGTTCCGGTAATCTCACGTTCATGGGTATTCCATCGATGTATCTGCTTGTGATCAAAGGCAACGACAACGGATCGGTCGTCTTCCAGCATTACGATAGAGTTGATTGGTTTTCCAAAATCTGATGTACCACCAATGTGAGATCCGGAAGGTAGTTTCCAGACATTGACTGACCCGTCTTCACTCCCACTGGCAATGGTATTGCCTGATGGGGAGAATGACAATGCTGTTACAGATTCTTCATGTGCTCTGAATTCCATAATCGTCTCCAGTGTTTCTGTGTCTGTCAATCTGACATTTCCATTGTACAATCCCGATGCTATCGTAGATCCGCTGGGATCGATATCAACGCTTAGCACTCCGAAGCCGCCCAGGTCCAATGTCCGGAGGTGTCGTCCATCAGAAGTATCCCACATTTGGACGGTCTTATCTAGAGATCCGCATGCAAGTAGAGATCTGTCTGGAGGTACTGCCAGACGACCCTTGTATGCGGTTTGATCGAGGGTTCTGACCACAGTATCTGTTGTAGAATTCCAGAAATGAATTCTTTGATCCATCCCGACTGAAGCACATACAGAGCTATCCACGAATGCCACTGACGTGATTGGATCTTTGTGCAGTGTTCTAGAAAACAGTGGTCCACTGAGCATGACCTCGATCTGATCGTTAGACCCTTGCAAAACGGATAGTCGTTCCTTCAATCTAAATATCCTGATAAAATCCAACGCAGCCTGCTGCTCGTCTTGGGCTGCAGATTTCTTTTCCTCCTCGATTCTCTCCTTTATGTCTCCGCTCAATCCTGCGAATGGATTTGGAAGATTTTCTGAATCTTCATCTTCTGGGGGGTCCTCACTCATGCATATCAATCCGATTTTCAGAGTCACCCTTCATCCTCGGAGTGGGATGATTCGACTCGTTTGCGGATGTGGTCTCGGATCAGGGGGGTGATGAATAAACCGACTACGAGAATTAGGGCAATGAAAGCGCCGAATACTGCGAATGTCTCGCTCACTTGGGCTCCTACTGACTCGCATTCTTTGTTGTTATCGACATCACTTGGCACATCATTAGAATCAAGCGGATCCGATCTGCAACGTATCTCTTCTAGATCATCCCAGCCGTCGCCATCATCATCAAGATCTATCACTAACGTTGAGGGTATTCCTTCTATCAGATAATCTGTGAGTCCGTCGCCATCGGTATCGAGGTAAGCAGCTGGGTCGTAAGGGAATGCGTCAGGCCCACTCGAACATATTCCAGGAAAGCTTGTACTTCCATCACAAATTTGATCGCCATCTGAATCAGGATCGGAGTTATCGCCTATTCCATCATTGTCAGTATCCGAGTATTCAGTCGGATCTGTTGGGAATGGGTCTGAGGCATCAAGAGTTCCATCCATGTCGCAATCAAGGGAAAGTATGCATTCAGGATGTTCGTATTCATTGGCAAGGCCGTCCCCATCCGAGTCTAAATCTGAGTTATCCCCCACTCCATCATTGTCAAAATCACTCCAGTCATTGGGATCTTCTGGGAACCTGTCCTCTGAGTTGAATGACCCGTCTCCATCCATATCTGGATCTTCATCATCACAGATGAAGTCGCCATCTAGGTCATCTGGTACATCATTTGGATTGAGCGCAGATGAATCGCATTTGTACTCCATACTGTCTGTGTAGCCGTCTCCATCATCATCGGCATCCTCGTCACCATAGAAGGCCGGCCATTGAGGGTCGACGTCGTCTGCAAGACGATCTTTGTCTCTATCAAATGGTATATTTGCGTCGAAGGGATAGGGGTCCTCACCTCTGGAGCATGTGCCTGCTACCTCATTACTTCCATCGCAGAATCCGTCGCCATCCGAATCTGGGTTGAGCGGATCTGTTCCCCTATCAGAGGGCGAGATATAGAATCCAGTTCCAGTCTCGACAGTGTCATCAAGCCCATCCCCATCATCGTCAAAATCCTCAACGAAATTGTCTGCAGCATCGTGAGGGAGATTATCCCAAAGTCCATCTCCATCGGTATCCATAGGTAGTAAGGGGTCTATTGGATACGGGTCGGGGCCCGTGGTACAAGATTGACGCGCATAGGGGCCATCGCAGATACCATCGTCGTCAGTGTCTACGGAAGTAGAATCTGTTCCTGCTATATGCTCATCTACATCATCTACTCCGTCATTATCGTCATCTGTGTCAGAAAGATCGCCGACAGTATCTCCATCTGTATCGAGCCAGTCAGACGGATCGAGAGGGAAGGCATCTTCAGAGTCGATGAATCCGTCATTGTCATCATCATCGTCAGCCACAGCCGGGCCATTTCCGTCGAAGTCAGAGTCGGCTAAACGATCGCCATCCGTATCGACTGGGAAGTTGGGATTCATCGGATAAGGATCTGGGCCGTAGGTGCAAACTCCGGACACTTCGACTGGCCCATCGCAGAATCCATCGACATCTGAATCGACATCTAGGGGAGAAGAGCCCGAATTCACTTCTACTGAATCTGAAATACCGTCATTGTCATCGTCTGAGTCAGAAATTAGGTCCGTATATGATGAGAGATCATCTGGAACAGTATCTGGTATGCCGTCAAGATCGTTATCAGCTAGAACGGCTATCTCGATGTAAATGCTTACCGTTACTCCTGAAGAGTTAGTTGCATCTATCTGATATGTCGTAAGATCGGCCACCTGAGTGGGAGTTCCGCTTATTGTCCCATCAACAGGAGAGATCTCGAGACCAAAGGGGAGTGCTGGCGATACAGTCCACGCCACTGCTGAGTTATTGGTTGCATTCCTCACAACCCAGAGGTCGCTTCCAGACGTACTCTCCTTAGCATCGAAATACATGTCTCTATTCATTATCACATAACCCGTACTCCTTGCTGATTCACTAGAGTGGGGTCCTGCTCGGATATCTGCAAGTAAGGATGTCGAGAAGTCAGTCGCATCAATAACATGCGGTTCGTAACCGCTGCCGCTCGATGATGCAGTGAAGTAAGCATGGCCTTCATCTGTAGTGGTGAAGCCGCTATATTGACCTGGATAGGAAGATATCGCGCCCGACGTAAGATCAGCGGCCAGCCATGATGTTGAGTTTTCAGGAGAGTAGAACCATAGCTCATTTCCAGATGTGCCGTCATTGGCAGAAAATGCAATTATTCCAGCTATGTTGTGGAAACCTGTTGAAACCGAACCGGGATTACTGCCCTGCGACCCAGACCTTATGTCCGAGTTCCGCGTACACGTTTGATCTATAGAGTTGAATGACCACAATTCACTGCCATGAGTCTGATCTCTTGCAGAGAAGTAAATCCGGTCCCCGATAACCGCTGGTTCATCTGAGCCAGAGTTTGGCTGTCCGCTTGGGCTTCCTTCCCAAATATCGCAAACCAAAGTGGCCTCCCAATTCTGAGATGTTTTGTCTATCGCCCAGAGTTCTGTCCCATGGGTTTGGTTACTTGCATCGAACACGATATGTTCCCCCACTTGCATGAAAGGTAGCAAGTAACCGGGTAAGCTTGGAGAAGTTCCTGGATTGATATCTCCGAGAAGGTTCGTGGATCCCGTGAGTGTGTCGTGTACCCATGGCTCTATCCCGGTCGTTCCATCATCCGCATCAAACATTAGCCATCGATCTGAAATGGGAACTAATCCGGAAAATACTCCAGGTGAAGAGCCGGAGGAGCCGGGCGAGAGGTCTGTCACCATCTCTGCCGTTCCAGAGTCTGGATCATAACTCCACAATTCATTTCCTTGTGTACCATCTTCCGCATTAAACCATAATTTCCCAGACATGGGTACTAGTCCAGTGCTACTTCCAGGCTTGCTGCTGCCGCTGCCTGGACGTATATCCCCTGTCATCCAGTATGTTTCATTCAGGGGGCTGTATGCCCACAGTTCAGTTCCAGATGCCGATTCAGTAGCATCGAAATACAGAGTGTGATCAAGAATCGCAAATCCACCGTACTTAGCCACCTGACCTCCGTAGGAGCTTGACTGGGAGATTGAAGTAATCTCCGATATTGAATTAGTTGTTGGGTCATATTGCCACAACTGTGACTTTGGGGTATTTGCATCGAAGTACAACATCCCGTCCATGGCCAACATGCCGAAATTTTGACCAAGAACACCGTCTGAGGGAATATCAGCTACCTTAATTGGAGGTTCTGGCTGTGGGCATATAATTGGAGGGGTGCAGTCTCCTTCTGCCTCGCTACCAAAAGCAGACACTGCATTGAATGTCAGGGGTTCAATTTGAGACCCTTCAACGATTATTGATGGATGGTTAAATTCCGCATTGATTCCAGATTCCGTGTGCGTTGATGCTGTATTGATTTTCTCCAATCCAAGAGGGGTGCCAGAGGAGCCCAGCATAATCATGACGAGCAGCGTAGTCAGTGCAACACTGAGGGTATGCCCTCGGCCCATGCCCCTAGCCAGATTGATCTTCCTCAAAAATGCGGTGCCGATGTTTTAATTTTAGATATGGAATTGCTAGATTTTTTGTTTTTCCCGCATCTAATCCGCTTTATGATGGAAGGCATCATTCACTTAACTCGGTTCTGACGCGGCATGGAGAGGGGTGAGAAGGGTATCGAGATGTTTGTGCGATCTGTAACAGATGGATCGATGTCCGATGAAGAGGTGGTCGAGTATCTCACAGACATCTTCGAGAATGGACTTGATTCTAACCAGACGGTTCTATTGACGAAGGAGATGCGGGATTCTGGGGCTGTAATTCATTGGCCTGAAGAAATTGGCGCCTTGGTTGTTGATAAACACTCAACGGGAGGTGTTGGCGACAAAGTGTCGATAGCCTTGGCACCTGCCTTAGCAGCCTGCGGAGCGAAAGTTCCGATGATATCGGGACGAGGATTGGGACATACGGGGGGGACTCTTGACAAACTAGAATCAATACCCGGTTTTAGAACCGATATCCCAGTTGAGGAATTGATCGAACAGGTGTCAAAAATAGGGTTTGCAATGGTCGGTCAGACTGAAGACTTGGTTCCTGCTGATCGTCGGATGTATGCTCTGAGAGATGTTTCTGGACTAGTGGCATCGGTCCCACTTATCACTGGAAGCATCGTCTCCAAGAAGGCGGCAGAGGGAATTAGTGCACTCGTACTTGACGTGAAAACTGGTAAGGCCGCATTCATGAAAGACCTACCCTCGGCTGAAAGGCTAGCGCGTTCCATGAAGAATGTCGCTGAAGGCATGGGGATTTCTACGACCTGTCTGATAACATCGATGGATCATCCCATTGGACATGCTGTAGGTAACTCTCTGGAAATTGTTGAGTCTGTTGAGACGCTTTGTGGAAGAGGTCCGAGTGATCTGGAAGAGCTTGTGTGCATTCAAGGCGGCTTACTTCTCAACTCGATAGGCTTGGCTGTTGACCGTGGACATGGGTCGGCTATGATACTTGATTCACTATATGATGGATCTGCATTTAGGAAATTCTTGGAGATGGTAGATGCACAAGGGGGAAAGTCGTCGATATTCGATTCTGATCAGGACATGTTTGCAGGCCTTGGCTTGATGAGCCCCGAATTATATTCGACAGACATTTTCTCGGACTACGATGGGTGGGTCTCAGATATAGACGCTGTTTCGATTGCTGACCTATGTCTTAATCTTGGAGCGGGGAGAACGGAATTGGGCGGTTCAATCGACCATGCGGTGGGAGTCGTTATCCACGTGGGAATAGGAAGTCCAGTCTCAAGCAATGAAATTGTCGCGACGGTCTATCACAGAAACAGGAGGTCTGATGATTTTTACAACATTAAGGACGCCTTCAGCATATCTAAAGAGTCTCAAAACCCATCATCTAGAATTCTGGGAGTTATCTGATCAGACACTAGGCGCTCTACCTGCCATCATTCGTCTCCATATTGGAGGAACTAAGCATGGCCACCAACACGCATAGTAGCCAGCTGGGAGAGAGGGGGCATCGGGATGGGGACGAAGTTTCCAGAAGGGAACAGATGCACGGAGGTGATGATCGCTGTGGCGGGTTAATTCCAGAAGGCTCCAGCGTGACCACCTTGATTCAGTGTTCCATGCATGCTCGGCTTGGAATTTCTTATCTGAATCATCACGTCTGAGTCCCCAGTGCCTGATGTAGTTGACATACTCGAGTGTCAAAATTGATATCGCTGAGAGGATTAGCCACCCTATTGCAATTGATGCTGCCTGTTTGTAGCCTAAGAAGTATAGAATTGTCAAAAGAGCAAATATCGAGATTTGGAGCACTAGGCCTCTCCATGAAGGATTTGAGAAGCCTGTTCTCCCTTTCTTGTTGTGTATTCGCACAGATGACGAAAACTGTCCGGGGATGGTTCTAAGCCAAAATGACCAGATTCCTTCCTCAACTCTCGCACTTGCTGGATCTTCATCAGTTGCTACATTCCGATGATGGTTATGGTTGTGTTCGGTCGTGAAATGTGGATAGTTTATGCTGAAGAGAAGGAGTCGTGCCAGACGCCATCCCGGGCTTCTAGGACGTTGATGGCCCAGTTCGTGAGCGGTCACTATTGCTGATGCCGCCGCTGCAAGGCCAGTAGATAATGCGGCTGCGACGAGCCAAATTGTGATCCCTTCTGAATGCGCGAAGATGAAGAATGTGCCCATCATTGCAAAGTGTATGGCCCCGTGTACCCAGAGTAGCGCTACAAATGGTCTGCCAGAATCTCGAGGAGGGCGGGTAGTCTTTGACACCCCCATGATGAGGTCGAGGATTGGACTAACGATCCATATGAAAACGACGCCCAGTAGTGTGTAAATGCCCCCAAGAAGGTTCCCAGCGATTACTAGAGATGGGCTGATGAGGCCCAAAAGATGCAGCGGCCATGGTTCGGGGGCTAGTGGTTCAACAACTTCTCCCATGATTCTTGGTTCGGGGTAGAATGCAAAAAGTTGTGCATAAACGCACTATTCGATTATACGTACAAAATAGAATGCTTTTTTCTCGCTTTAATCACCTTGGGGGCAACTGAAAACATACAATAAGGCTGATTTGGATTACGCTTGAAATAATCCTGGTGGTATTCCTCGGCAGGCCAGAAGATATCGATTTCTTCTAACATTGTAACTATCTCATTCTCATAGAGTTCAGCTGCTTTTTCAATTGCATCTTGTGCAATAGTTCTCTGATTCTCATTTGTATAAAATATGCAGCTCCTGTATTGGGGCCCAACATCATTCCCTTGCCTATCGATTTGTGTCGGATCGTGAAGGGTGAAGAATACATCTAGAATATCTTGAAGTCTCAATATATCGGGATCGAAGCTTATTTTCACCACTTCGGCGTGTCCCGTTTTCTTTCCGCATATTTGTTCGTATGAAGGATTAGGAACGGCCCCTCCAGAATATCCAGATTCGAGTTCCATAATGCCCCTAATCCCTTTCATACCTCCTTCGATGCACCAGAAACAACCGCCTCCGAGTACTATCTCATCCATGCATGTAACGAGAAGTTCTATTCTATCAATCTACGTCATGGCCCTGATGAAGACAAATGCAGGCATTGAACTGAAATGCTCCCGCACATAGGAAAGGCCGTGGAAGCGTCATTTGACATGGAGGGCATCCGATTCTCAGGTTTACTCCGACCTTCCCAGATTGATGCTTCAAAAGTCATGGATGAAGGACTTCGATTGGGGTCTAAGAAATTCAATATCGTAGCCCCACCTGGTTCTGGGAAAACAATTCTTGGATTATATTCTTGGAGCGATATGATCAGAAAACCCGCCCTGGTATTGTCGCCTAATTCAGCTATACAGGCACAATGGGCTGCCAGAGCAAAAGATTCTGGGTTATTCGATTTGAATGGGAAGGATTGTTTCATTAGCACAGATCCTAAGAAACCCGGTCTGCTTACAAGCCTGACTTATCAATCGGTGACGCTTCCAAAGAAAGCGGACATCGACCTGGAGATGGAGGCTCTTGATCTCTGGATAGATCGGCTAATTATGGAGGAAGAGGCCTCTGACCCTTCCGCTGCAAAGGCATGGATTGAGGATCTCACAAAAAGAAATCCAACATACTACAAAAAGAGGTTTTCGACTTATACGAAGAAGGTGAGAGATCTTCGAATAAAATCTGGAGATTTTGAAAATGCATTGCATACCTCATCATTGGACACATTATCGAGATTATCTGAGAAGAATGTGGGAATGGTCATCCTAGATGAGTGCCATCATCTACTCCATCACTGGGGATGGATACTAGATTCAGCAATGGAACTTCTGGGCGATCCTATTGTTATTGGATTGACTGCGACGCCTCCCGACCCCGAGGATGTGGATGAGAAAGATTGGTCACGATACAGAGAATTCTTTGGAGAGGTCGACTATGAAGTGCCCGTTCCAGCTCTAGTGAGAGAGGGTAATCTCTCACCCTACCAGGATTTGTGCTATTTCGTACGTCCAGACGGGTATGAGCTTGACTATTTAGAACAAGTTGACAAGGGCGCATCAGAGATAATACTGAAAGTCATGGAAACACGTGGGAATGACCGTATCCCTCCAATGGACATGTGGATTCGAGAAGTGTTCGATAAACGGATGCTTCCCACTGGCCGGGTATCCTCTAGGACGGCATTCAGAAATGCTGATCCAATATTCTTTGACACTGCACCTCAATTTTTGGACATCTTGGGGCTTGAAGGGATACCGAATCATGTGGCCCATCATAATCGTTTGACGCTGTTGGAAGCCATGGGAATCTGCCTTGACAGGTATGTGCGTTGGGGTCTAATAAGATCTGAAAATATGGATGATCATTCTTTGGCTGAAGAAATTACTGCTCAGCTAAGATTATTGGGCGTACAGATTACTGAAACAGGATCTAGGGCTTGTGCATCTCCGATAACCAGAATCTTAGCATATTCCTCTTCAAAGTCCAATGCGCTATCAGACATCCTAGATTGCGAAATTAACAATCTAGGTATCGATAAGATTCGTGCAGTCGTAATTACAGATTTTGAGAAATCGTCTGCAACAAGCATAGTGGAGGGGGTTCAGGATAACGAAGCGGGAGGTGCGGTAGCTGCATTCAGATCTATCCTCTCAGATTCCAGAACAGATTCGCTAGACCCCATATTAGTAACGGGAAGCACGGTATTGGTGGATGATGATCTTGCAGGTACTTTTCTCAGTGAGGCTAAGAAGTGGATCTCGGAACGTGGTCTCTCCATCAATCTCGAAGATAATACGGACAGCGGATACCATGGAATTAGTGGTTCGGGAAAGGATTGGGTCACTCGGAATTATATCGAGATGATAACCGAGATGTTTCAAAGAGGTTTGACAAGATGTCTGGTGGGTACTCGAGGATTACTTGGCGAGGGCTGGGATGCAAGTAGGATAAATGTCCTCGTCGACCTAACCACTGTCACCACCAGCATGAGTATCAATCAACTTAGAGGGCGTTCATTCAGGCTTGATAAGACGTGGCCAGATAAAGTTGCAAACAATTGGGATGTAGTATGTATCGCTGAAGAATATATGAGGGGTTTCGATGATTTTGAAAGATTTCGACGGAAGCATGCACAATTGTACGGTGTTGGGGATGATGGTACGATTGAGAAGGGGGTAGGACACGTTCATGCTGCGTTTTCCGATTTGGAGCGTGAGTTTGCTACTGATGATTCAGGGCGGAAGCATGTTGTATACCCGGAGATAAGAGACGGGATGCAACTATTCAACGAGGATATGCTGCTTCGATCATCTAGAAGAAGTGAATCTCGTAATTCGTGGGGGATTGGAAATCCCTTCGAAGGGCTTCCGATGAGGTCTCTTGAATTAAAGTCAGGATCCGGACTAGGCAGGGGTTTCCCTCCAGGGGCAATCAAGGGAGCGTCATGGAATGATGAGTCAATTCTTGGGGCGATGGGGTTGTGTATTCTTGGTACAGGCATTAGTCTCGGAATATTCTCTGAGGCCTTGAAGCCATCAGGAGGGGATCGTGGTGGCGGATGGATTCGAATCCACCTAGACGGAGCTTCTGAAGAAGAATCCCGAATTTACTCCAAGGCAATGGAAGAGCTCCTTGGTCCATTGGACGATGCTCGATATCTCATACCGAGATGGGTCAGGACGATTCACCCCACTCTTTTGTCTAAGATGCTTCCAGGGGCCTTAGGGAGGATATTTGAACGCAAGAAGAATAGTGTTGCGATGGTGCACCGTGTTCCGACTATCTTCGCTTCGAAGAAAGATGATGCTGAGAATTTCCAGCGCCTGTGGAATCGATTTGTGAGCACAGGATCGGTCGTATATGCGAGGGGGGGAGTTGGGAAGATGGCTCTAGCCGATGCTAAACAACATGGATACGAACCAAATATCAGAACTCGTGGAAAGGATGTATTCAGATGACTGTCCTTATCGACGGTAGTTCGGGGCTTCTCTGGTGATTTCCACATCGTGTACGTGTGATTCAGAAAGTCCTGCATTGGTTATCTTCACAAATGAGCAATTCTCGCGCATCGAGTCTATTGATTCATTTCCAGTGTATCCCATGGCGGATCTCAGCCCACCGAGCAGCTGATACAGAACATTGTCGACAGGCCCCCTAGCAGGAACTCTTCCTTCGATTCCTTCAGGGACGTACTTTCTGGTATCGCCCTGCTCGGACTGGAAGTATCGATCGTGGGCGCCGTCCACCATAGCCCCTACGGAGCCCATTCCCCTGTAGACCTTGTACGATCTACCCTGATACAGGATGGTCTCACCTGGAGCCTCATTGGTTCCTGCAAGAAGGGAGCCTATCATTACTGAATTGGCTCCAGCGGCTATTGCCTTCGCTATGTCGCCGCTAAATTTGATACCGCCATCGGCGATGACGGGTATTCCCCTTTCGGAACACGCAGACACCGCACTCATGACTGCGGTCATTTGAGGGACCCCCACACCGGAAACGATCCTGGTTGTACATATCGATCCGGGTCCTATTCCTACCTTGATCGCATCTGCCCCGGCGTCTATGAGAGCTATGGCAGCAGAATCGGTTGCCACATTTCCTGCGATGATTTGAGTTTCATCTCCGATAGTCTCCCTTACCCTCCTCACTGTATCGATTACCCCTTCTGAATGTCCATGAGCGGTGTCCACCACAATCGCATCAGCACCTGCCTCGTGAAGAACTGTGGCACGATCGACACCCTTGTCTCCAGTTCCAGTGGCTGCGGCCACCCTGAGCCTGCCTCTGTCGTCTTTGCATGAATCAGGGTGGTTGAGATTCCTTTCAATGTCGCGAACTGTCATCAATCCAAGGCACTTGTCTCCTTCTACAACGAGTAGTTTCTCAATCCTATGGTGGTGCATTAGACGCTTGGCTTCCTCTGGATTGACATCAATTGGGACTGTGACGAGATCCCTGGTCATCAGTGAGCCTACCTTCTCCGAACCGTCCTCGACGAAACGTATATCTCGATTGGTGATTATACCGACGAGTCTGCCATTATCGATAACAGGAAGGCCTGAAAATCCATGTTTTCCCTTCAGATTCCGGAGATCTCCTATGGATGTTTCCGGCGTAGTTGTAACTGGATCGATGACCATTCCTGCCTCGAATCTCTTAACTCTCCTGACATGCTCAGCCTGCTGCTCAGCCAGCATATTTCTGTGAATTACCCCAATTCCCCCCGCCTGTGCCAATGCTATCGCCATTTCAGACTCAGTGACGGTGTCCATTGCAGCAGAAATTATTGGAATATTGAGGTTTATTGTACGTGTAAGTCTCGTCGGAAGCTGCACTTCAGCAGGAAGAACTGAGCTTGCAGCTGGCAGTAGAAGAACGTCATCAAAAGTGAGGGCCTCGGATATACTTGGGGTCGCCATTGGGGATGTCCCAAGCCGGTCGTACATCAACCATTCGTGAATTAGCCGGTTTCCGAACCTAGGACTATTCAATCAAATTGAATTCTCTGCATTGATTTCAAATGCTATTGATGTACCTCGAACGACGTGGAAGGGGTATCCCAAGGGCCCAATCCATGGTGGCTGAGGGGGACCGCCATTGTGATGGGGGTAATGTTCCTGTTGTCTGTGGGGCAGGTTGCTAGCTCCCTTCTTGTACCGATAGGCATGGAAAGACTGGGCTCAAGTGAGTGGGAAGACATAGCTGGAGAGTACCCCAGCGAAGGTAATGAGCGAGAACAGGATGAATGGCGTGAGGGAGAGGTCTTCTGGAATGAGACGATGGATTACTGGGAGTCGATTGTTGAATCAGGCATATTCGAGGTTTCAGCAGTATTCAGCATGGTGCTGATTCTACTTTCTGCTGCTTCTATTCCTGTTCTATGGAATGGAGACAGGGACCTTGGTCTAAAGTTGGTTTCAGGTTGGTTGTTTGGCTTCATGTCGAGTCAAATTATCACTACCCTGATGTTCTATCGTGTTGGATTCATGCCACAATACTCTGAAGTGGGTGACTCGGGCATGCAACTCTGGTTTGATCTAACGGAAACATTTAGCCTGACCCTGTCAATTGTGCAGATTGTGATATGTAACTCATGTTTTGCAGCATTGCTAGTTGTAGTTGCTGCAAGGTCAAAAATACCCGACAGGGATTACGACTTGGAGTCAGGGTTTCATTCAACGGACAGTTAGTATATCAAGAGTGTCTGCAGTTGACTATGCCCTCCACGGTTGATGGAATATACGTCGTAAGTACTGAAACAATTCCCGGATTAATTATCAAAGATCAGCTTGGAGTGGTCTCAGGTTCCACGGTTAGGGCAAAAAATGTTGTACGTGATTTCACACAGATGCTGAAGAACATCGTTGGAGGGGAGCTGCCCCAATACACGGAGCTACTAGTTGAATCTCGAAATGAGGCCTTTACTAGGATGGTGGCAGATGCGAAGGCTAGAGGGGCCAACGGGGTTGTGAATCTGAGATTCGCGACTTCCGCCGTATCTCCGGGCGCTGCTGAGTTATTCTGCTACGGGACTGCCGTTGTCACAGAATGAACAGGGGGTGTGGCCTCTGGAAATGAGTGAGCTTTTGTTTTACGCTGTATGCGGAATTCCGCTATTGCTACTTGTCCTGTGGGGTGTATTTTGGACCATATATGGGGTTTTATTCTCGATAGCTTATCCATTCATGTTCTTGTATGGTGCGTTAACCGGCTCATCGAAGAGGAAAGAATGGCAGAAGAAACTGATAATACGCGAGAGGCAGACACTTTCTAAAACGGGCAAGGATGTACTTTCCATGGATAAACTACGAAGACCTCAAAATGTATCCGAATCAGGCGTAATTTGGACGAGCATAGTGATTGGGCCTAGTCACTGGCAACAACTAGTTGCAGCGATTTACATGCTCTTTGGAGGTTCCGTTGACGTATATCGTGATTTGATAGCATTGGGGAGATCGGAAGTATTCCAGAGATTGCGAGAAATGGCCACTGACAAAGGATATGATGCAGTAATAGGGGTCAGACTGGATACAAGCATGATAGGTACGCACAGGGGAAAGACCCAGGGTTCTAAGGGGATTGAGATATTTGCATACGGGACTGGCATAAAATTGGATAATCCTGCCTGAGGATGGCTCGATTGGCAGTCTGTAGATCGTAAATCTTGTGAAATCAAGGAATCATTCAAGTCGATTAGCCACTACAGGATAGAATGAGGATATGGTCCAGAGCCCCGTGACGAAGATCGAGCCGCGTATTGCAGCTAAGCTCGCTAAGCAGAGCTACCATCTAGTTGGCGAGCATGGTGGTGTCAAAGTCTGCCATTGGACAAAGCAATCCCTGATTGCGGATAGATCGTGCTACAAGGGAACATTCTACGGTATAGAGAGCCATGGGTGCATGCAAATGGCGCCCAATGTGGATACTTGCAATCTAGGCTGCACATACTGCTGGAGAGAGCCTCACTCAGATACTCTGAATAAAATCGATGATGACCCCTATGAGCTCTATCTCCAGAGCGTTAGGGCTCATCGAAGGCTTCTGACTGGATTCGGCGGAAACCCGAAGGCTGATCGAGAGAAATGGCTCGATGCCCAAAATCCGAAGCATGTCGCAATCTCACTTAATGGGGAGCCCACCCTCTATTCAAGACTAGGAGAATTTCTCGACATATGCCATCAACATGGGACTAGTACTTTTCTCGTGACAAATGGTAGTCTTCCAAAGGTAATCGAGAATCTGGATCCACTTCCCACTCAGCTTTATGTCAGCGTAGATGCTCCTAACAAAGAGATATTTGATCGGCTCTGTAAACCTAAATTCGATCAATCCGCATTCTACAAGCTTGAGCAGACTCTTGAGATTCTTCCATCGCTCGATACAAGGACGGTGTGCAGGCACACGCTCATCAAAGGCGAGTCCATGGGCTACCAGGAAGATTATGCGAGGCTTGATCGGTTGGCTGATCCGGACTTCATTGAAGCTAAGGGCTATGTGTATGTCGGCAATAGTAGAAACAATCTGAGCATTGAGAATATGCCAAGTCATGACGAGGTGATGGAATTCTCAAGAGGGCTTGCACCGATGGTAGATCGTGAGGTCTTGTCTGAGAGACGCGAAAGTCGTGTGGCTCTTATCGGGAAGGAGATGATCCCTGTTAAATTACCAGAGAAGATACGCGATCTGCCCAAGGATCTCGGTATTGCAAAGCCTCAGAAATTATCTCTTCCGACCCTTTGAGGTCGAATGGGATCTATGCTGGGACCATTGGTCTTGAAGAGCCGCATGATGGACATTCTTGCGCTTCGTCTGTGTAGACATACTTGCATGCGGGGCACTCGGCGGCTAAAGTTAGATTAACTGGGGTGATGTCGTCATCATGGTCTTTTCCAACAGCCCTGGAAATTGTCAGACTATCACCATCAGCATCGATATCAAATCTACCTGGGCCGCCAAGTTGGGTTAGGATTTCTGGAGGCAATGTCAATGTCCCGGTCTCATCGATTATGAGGGCTCGAGTGCTACTCAGATCGGCGATGTCCACGTCATTTCCATGTTGAGCGATAAATCTCCCCTCTCTAAGTTCAAGTGATCGATCTACGAATGATGCTACTTCCCTGCTATGGGTTACAAGCAAGAATGCCACATCCTCTTCCTCGTGTAATTTGGCAAATAGCGACAATACCTCTCTGCTGGTAATGGGATCTAATGCGCCGGTTGGCTCATCAGCAAGTATGAGTTTTGGATTGGTAATGAGCGCTCTCGCAATAGCGACCCTTTGTTGCTCGCCTCCAGAGAGTTGGACGGGCATACCATTCGATCTATCGCCCATTCCAAGTTTATCGAGGAGTACTTGCGCCTTCCTTCTAGAAGCTGCCGCACTAACCCCACGATGTCTTAGAGGCTGCGCTACATTGTCAAGGGCGTTTAAATCAGGCAACAAATTAGCATCTTGGAATATGAATGAAACAGTTTCTTGACGTAAGCGGACGAGTTCTTGCCCCGTCAATCGATTTATCTGCAGGCCTTGGAATGATACATTTCCGGCGCTGGGTTTCATTAGACCACCGAGACATTTCAGGAGCGTTGATTTTCCAGATCCGGAAGGCCCCACTACAGCTACTGCCTCGCCGGGACGTACTTTGACATGAAGTCCTCGGAGTGCGACGACATTGCCATCCAACGCACTCGATTCATACACGTGGTAGAGGCCTTCAGCTTGAAGGATGTAATCCGGTCCTTGATTCCCGATATAGAAGCCGTCCATGATATCACTCCCCCTTTAGAACAACTGCTAGATCTGAGTTTAGTGCACGTCTGGTGACCATAAGGAGGGCTGCGACGACGCTGACCAATACGATGGCATTGACGATTGCAAGTTCCATCCAAGGCCAGACGAGCGTTCTATCTACCGCTGCCTGCGATCCCAGGAAAGTCTGGAATATGAATCCAAAAATGCCGAAGAATCCATTGAATGATTGTGCAATACCGAGACCGAGGAGAATACCTAGGCCCATGCTCATTCCCACTATAGCCAGTATCTCGAAGAGGACGAGTTTGATAATCTGCGAAGGGCTTGCTCCGATTGCTTGGAGGATGGCTAATTCCTTCTTTCTCTGTGTCAGAACTAGTGACAGGAATACGAATGCTGAAGCCACTGAAGCCATAGAAGCTACTACGAATTGAAGACTGAGAAGTCCCTGTGTACCGAAAATAAGACCTCCATTTCTCTCTACTTCAGAATGCGCACTGTTCCAATCAGAGGCAACCGAGACACCTTGGATATTGACCAGCTCCGCGCTGAGTCGCTCAAGTGCGTCTTTACAATCAGCATTCGACTGGTCGCAGACTTCGAAGAACCAACGAGCCGAGGTATGGCCATCGACAGTTGTATTTCCTGCAAGTGCTCTGTATGTCGATTCGCCCATTAAAACGGCTTGTGTGGATTCTGCTCCAGTCATACCCGGCACCCACTCATGCATTCCGATATACTGGAGATTTGCTGATGTGTATGTGGTTGATACACTGAACCCATTGTCTGTAAATATGGGTGTGAAAGTTGGAAAGAATATTTCTACAGCCCCACTCTCAATCTCAAAGAAGTCTCGAGCGCTTTCCCCTATCGTGACCATGTTGCCGCCATAACTGTCCCATGGAGCTGCTTGTTCGTCCCAAATCAGAGTATCCTCATGGCCGTCAAACAGCACAAGTGCGGGTACTAGCCCACCGCCCTCCTTTGCAGCGACAAAAGTCGACCCCACAGAAGTCATTGAATCGATATTGTCAATCACATCAGCCCCTAAGTTCGCAATCGCGGATTCTACTCGCTGACGGGCGACGTCCTCAGAAACCGGGCCCTCGAATTGGACTTGTATGTCTGCCCCCACCTGAGCAGAGGCCGTTCTCTCATCCACGAGGGTGCCAGTATACCCCTGAACCGCGGCTAAAGTAACGATTGATAGAGTCAAAAGCAGGATGACGGCAAGGCGGTCAACAGATTCATTCGACCCTGATGATCTGAGACCTCTCCGAATATCGGCTACAGCCGACGACCAGCCCACGATTTTCAGCACTATACGCGGTGCCGCTCCGCCAATTCGTCCAAGAACAAGAGCACCGCCTATCCATAGGGCGAATGGCCCGAACAGGGCGAGCAAGGAGTTAATGAAAAAGCCGGTTATGATTCCATCTTCACCAAATGGGCCCCAGCCCCCAGCTGTTTCGATGTAGCTTTCCACTGAAGCAAGTATGCCGATTGAGAAAGCCAGTAAGTGCAACCAAGTCCTTGGTTTCTTTACACCCTTAACCTTGCGGACACCTTCATCGATTTCCATCTCAAGGAAGTCCTTGGTTCGAGCCCTTGCAACCAGATACGCAATCCCCACCGTGAGGAGGAAAACTGCAAGAGTGTAGCCAACCCCTAGAGTAGGGTTGAGATCTATGTCCCCCTTCTCGAATGACATGAATCCGACTGCATCCAGAATGAGGGGCACTGAAAGTAATGCGACGATGTATCCAAGAAGCCAGCCTGCGATTGAGATGGCGGTCATCTCCCTCAGGACCATTCCCCTCAAACCGCGCTCAGTTCCCCCTATCACTCTGTGAATGGATATCTCCTTCTTGCGCTGTTCCAAGGATAGGACCAGCCCATAGATTAGCACTGCGAAGGAGAGTATGACTATCGGAATCATCAAAATGTAGTCGAAAACTTGGACTAGTCCGAGAAATATTCTGAAGAACACTAGTGAGCCAGCAATCAGATCATTATATCTGATCTCAATTTCTCCATCTGGCCCATATCCTTCATCCTCCAATTCTTTCTTGTTATCTTCAAGCCAATCGGCTGCATCATCTGTAGAAGACGTGGGGAGAAGGCTTCTGTCTATGGCGACCCCGAGATAGCCATGATCGTTAGCAATCAATGCAGTCTTGTCTGCTTCTGTAAGTGCCATATCGCCAACAATTACTGGGTTGAAGAGTAGCGTAGGATTGGTGAACGGCCATTCCTCATAGACCCCAACGATTGTCAGATTTCTGAGCGACATTGTTACGGTACAGAACTGATAGCCGCCTGAATCTATGACTCTAGTGACTACCTCTCCCTCGCAACCCGTAAGTTCGCTACCACTCGGTTGTGAGTCTGTAACATATGTGAGATTGAGATAAGTGATTGTATCATTTACCATTACCTCCGCCTGACTAGCTATCTTACTAGGGAGTATGACCGGGTTTATTCCTGGTTGAACTGATTCAGGCCATGAGCCGTAGAGTATGCGATCGGAGTATCTGTTTGCTAGCTCTCCGTCAAAATGTGCTGAGTCGACGATTCTAAGAATGCGACCCCCATTTATCGATGGGCCGTTCTCTAGTGCCTCCGGGTAATCCCATGAGACATCGTCCCAGTTTCCAGTTGGACCTACGGCATCGACGGCATTCAAGGGCTGTGGGATGGCAAAGGCACTGTCAAAGAATCCGCTGAGGCGTATTCCCTGTCGTCCGAAAACCAGGCCACAATCGATTATTTCTTCCCTATCCAAAAGTTCGTCGCACACTGCAGACCATTCAGCCGAATCGTTCGTCCTGGTCGTCCAATCAGATTCGCTATTGAAGTCGACTTTCGCGTCATAGACTTCGTCAGAAAGTCCCCTCTGGAGAGCGCTCTGTGAGAGGCCGACCCCGTAAGCAAAAACGGTGGTTATCACAAGGGATGCCAAGAATACGCCGGCGAATACTGCAAGCCCTCTTTCTCTACCCCTCCATGCACTGCGGATTGCTGTGGAAAGATCAGATGGAATATCAGATAATTGATCCATCATGGATTTGTCGGAGGGTTTCTTCATGCTCATGATTCGGCCCCCGCATCTTCGCCCCATGCGGACCTTATGTCCGAACTTGCAGTTACGCCATCCCTCATCAAAAGCATTCGATCTGCTTTTGATGCTAAGAGTGGGTCATGAGTTACCATCAACACCGAAATTGGATTCTCGGGATCGGTGCAAAGCTCCTTGAATAACTCGATTATTGATTCTCCTGCTTTCACATCGAGATTGCCCGTTGGTTCATCGGCCAGAAGAAGTGGCCTAGATCCTGCGATCGCCCGCGCGACAGCGACACGCTGTTGTTGTCCGCCAGATAGTTCATTGGGCATGAATCTCATCCTCTCTGAGAGGTCTACTCTTTCCATGGCCGATATGGCTCTCTGCTCTGCAATTTCAGAACTCATCCCTGCTAGTTCAAGCGAGAGTATCACGTTTTCCAAGGATGAAATATGATCAAGGAGATGGAAATCCTGGAAAATCCAACCCACGCCCTTTCTCCTAACTTCGATGACTTGATTTGGGGACTTCGTACCATACTTCATCGGAGGATCGGCACTAATCTTGATACTGCCTGAGTCGCCCTTCAAGAGGCCTCCAATGATGTTCAGAAGTGTTGACTTACCGCAACCAGAGGGACCCATCAAGGCAACTAGTTCTCCTTTTTTCATAGAGAGATCGACGCCTTTCAACACCTCGAGTCTCCTAGAGCCTGCGCCAAATCCCTTCTTCAGACTCGACACCTCTAGGAGCATACCCCCGTTGCGGGAAACTAACCATTATGATTCTTCGTCTATATTGACTAGGTAGATTATTCACACATTCCTTGGACTATCATGGATACGATTGAAGACATAGGACGGCGTCCTGAGTATGTGACTAGCCCTCTCAACATACTCTTGGTCCATGTCTGGTTCTGGCCACATGTCGGAGGAGGGGACAGACATGTGGAGTTACTTGGTAGGGAACTTGTCGCAAAGGGACACAAGGTCACAGTTTGGTGCGCTGATGTTCCCGAGCATAATGAGAAAGAGTTCTCCCGGCACGGAATTTCTGTAGTGCGTATTCCTGCGACCTCAGTACTTGGAGGAGTCGACCCAGTTGTTTCTGTAAAGAATCTCGACATGTCTGATTTTGATATCGTACATCTACACGATACGTTGCCCATACTAATTAGGAAAACGGCTCTGAAGGCTTCTAAGATGGGGATTCCCATTGTCACGACATATCATAATGACTACGTGAAATCAACATTTATTGGCAGATTGATCAAGAGAATAAGATGGTCTTTACAAGGCAAAAGGACGCTCACTTCTTCCCAGATAATTATTGCATTAAGGCCCTACTTTGGAGATCTGCTTAGATCGAAGGGTGCAAGAGGAGAGATCAGGATAATCCCGACTGGATTTGAGCCTCCTCAGGATTCTCGTAAACGTCCAGAAGGGGCTCCTGAAGGGCCGTTCTTGCTCTATCTTTCACGCTTGACCGAACAGAAAGGTGTTGACATCTTACTCAATGCATGGGGTTCTATGGATGATATCGAGCGTAATGGGCTTGCAATGGTAGTTGCAGGGACTGGGCCTCTGGAACAGGATGTAATTGATGCTTCTAATTCACCTTCTGAATCTGATCTTTATCACTTGGGGCTCGTTGATGAAGAAGAGAAATCATGGCTGCTTGAAAATGCATCGGGTCTTGTGCTTCCTTCGCGATTTGAAGGGCTGCCTGCAGTATTGCTAGAGGGGGCATGGGCCGGACTTCCGGTTGCCATGGCGGATGTTAACGGATTGGGGGATTTTGTAAAGGAGGGGGGTTTCGGAATCACATTTGAACCAGATAGTGTGATGCAATGTAAACTTGCAATGTTGCGCCTATCTTTGGCTGAAGATAAACTGAGGAATTCATGGTCAAAGAATGGTCGAAATTTCGCAGAAAAGTACCTCTGGCCCAAGGTAGCTGACGAGATTGAAGCAGCATACAATGATGCTGTAAACAAATGATTTTCGATCGGAGTTTGAACAGATAAACTCCGGAAGCGACAATAAGTATCCGCTAGAGGGAGCGGCATGCAGACTCGACTGGCAGTCGGGGCGGAAAGCAAACCAAGCCTACTGGTGGCTAAGGGGTGTTTCGAACCGATGGGTGGCGCCGAGCGTGATCTTATCAGAGTCATTCCAGCCTTGTGTGAGCGATTTAGGGTTACAGTCGCCACACTAAGGCCTTCCGAGGATCTTGAGGAATTGTGCTCGGATCTGAGTATCGATCTCCTTCAGCCGAAGGAACCGTGGATAGTGCCCCGGGGAATATTGAATGAAATCTTACACAGGAAGCAAAGGGGATCATTTCAGCAGTGGGCTTCAATCCCGGGCATAGAAGAAAGAATATCCGATGTAGACGGGGTTCATCTTGTCAGCGGAGATGGATCGTTGGGCATACTACGCCTTATCGATTCGTCTAAATCCGTACATGTTCACTATCTGGAACCTGATCGTGGTTTGTACGAGGATGTACTCCATCTTGATGTCAGAGGTCGTCCTAAAAGGCCTCTTTTCCTTACTCATATCGCACTTTTTTTTGCTAGATTCTCGGATAGAAGAATGGTGAAAAAAATGACCTCTTCGCCTAATATTGTTATTTCTGCTAACTCGACATATAGCGCTGAGAAGTTTCTCTCTACCTATGGGTTCGAAGCAGGGGTCATTCGTCCCAATGTGTCTTCCAAAGAATTCGCCAAGAAGGAGACGGATAGAGAGGAAGGGGCGTGGAAAGAGGTGGAGGACCTTCCTGAGCCCCCCTGGGTGGTTACCATAGGCGGTTTCAATTGGGTGAAGGGCATTTGGGAGTGCATCTCCATGTTGGAAGGTTCAGAAGTTGGTCTCGCCATTATTGGAAGGGGATCGGATGAGGACCTCTATGCCTTGAAAGAACACGCAAAAAATTGTGATGTTGAACTATGGGCCTTCAGCGACCTTGATTTAAATCAGTTAATCGCTACTATGAGAAGGTCCCGTGCCGTCATTTCGATGGCCCATGGCGAGCCTTTTGGCCTGACTGCCATCGAAGCGCTATCGATCGGGGTTCCTGCATTGTTCGTGGATGAAGGTGGTTTTAGAGACTCGATTGTGGATGGGGTTTGTGGCAGACTCTTGCCCCGAGATGATACAACAGCGTGGCATCTAGCGATTGAAGAGGCGGCCGATCCCGAGGTAGTTGATCGATGGAAAGTGGCTGGAAGAGCACGAATTTCAGAGTTGGAATTGGATCCTCAAACTCAGGCCGACTTTATCAGAGAGGCAATCTTTCCGAATAGATCCCCTCTCCAATTGGAAGAAGAATGATTCAAATCAAGAATTGCTTGATTTAGGCTCAACCTAGTACTTTGAGAAGTCTGAGAAATCCTAGAAAGACGATTGAGGCTAAGAGCAACATCATAGCATCCCCGATTTTTGAGTGTAGATTCCTCTGAGGAGCCTTGTGGTAATCTTCTGACTTTGACGATGTCATCATCCTTCCAGTCCTACTCATCGATATTGTCGCAATGAGGAGGAGGACTCCTAGCCAGCCATGCAGACTTACTAATTCGGAGAATGGCACATCCATAATAATGCCGCGGTAAATCTCAGCTGCAATGGCGAGGATGATTACAGATGCAACGATTGATGGGGCCTTCTTGCCCATGGTCTGATGCTTATTCAGAATCTCATCTTTCTGTTCGGAAGACATTGTGGGCGTATTCGATTTTCTACGGATAGATTTTATCGCATTCCACTGCTTGTACAGAAAATAGGCTGCAGCCATTCCAGCCAGTGGGTGCGCTAGGATGACGAATGCATCGATCGGACCCACGCCCATGTGATACGGGATGAATGGTTTCTCCTAAGTATTGTCAATTATCGAGAAGTGTCTCAGCGACTGGTTCATGAGATACCCATGGGACGGCTAGTCATGCATCCAATCGAACGTATCGCCGTAGTAGGGGCGGGCAACATGGGTTCCGGCATAGCTCAGAAATCTGCTCAGGAGGGATTCATGGTTCAGATGATCGACAGGGAGAAGGAGTTTGTTGATAGGGGGATCATGACAATCGAGGGTTTCCTCGATGAGGCGGTGGAGAGGAGGATACTCAGCGATTCTGATTCTAAAAGTACGCTCTCAAGGGTTTCTGGCGCTGTAGGCGTGGATTCGATAGACGAGGAGACGGATTTAGTCATAGAGGCAGTTTTCGAAGATTTGGAGGTTAAAAGATCGGTATTGCAAGGTCTTTCATCATCCTGCAGTGAAAAGACGATCATAGCAACGAATACCTCCTCATTATCAGTAGAGCAGCTTGCCTTAATGTCGGATCGTCCCGATCGCTTCATCGGATTGCACTTCTTCTATCATCCAGCAAAGAATAGGCTGGTCGAAGTCATACCCTCTTCATCAACTTCTGATTCCTCGACCAAGGCCGTGGTACAATATTGCAGGGCAATGGGGAAAGTTGTGATAGTTTGCAAAGACAGGCCTGGATTCGTTGTTAATCGGTTCTTCGTACCGTGGTTGAACGAAGCGTGCATCCTGTATGAGGATGGCATCGGGACCCCCGCTCAGATAGATGCAATCGCTAGAGACTCCTTCGGGATAGGTATGGGGCCATTTGCCCTTATGAATCTCACAGGCCCATCAATAGCCCTCCATTCAACAGACTACCTGGCTACACAGCTAGATACTGATCGCTTCACTGGTGCAGACTGTCTGCGTAAACTTGTAGAAGAAGGCAGGGAATGGGATCTCTCAGGATCCGAGGCGTGCGAAGAGGAATCCTCAGAAGTGATTAGAAGGCGCTTATTCGGAACTGTACTCTGCGTATCTTCCCACATTGTCGAAGAAGAGATATGCTCGATGGAAGATGTCGATAGAGGGGCTAAAGTAGGATTGAGATGGGCAAAGGGCCCTTTTGAAATGGCAAATTCTATGGGAGTTGATTTGGCCTCAAAACTAGCATCTGAATACGCTTCATTGGCTTCAATGGAATCCCCATCATTACTGATCAAACAGGGCTCTGAGCCATTCAAATTCGATTTCTTTGACTTGAATCTTGATGGTGAAATTGCAACAATAACATTCAATCGCCCAGAAGCGATGAATGCACTGAACGTAGAAGTGATGGCTCAACTCGGAGAAATATGGGAGAACATAGAATCTAATGATTCGATCAAAACGGCAGTTTTCAGAGGTGCTGGAAAGGCATTCGTGGCAGGTGCAGACATCAAGTTCTTTGTCGATAGGATTGAATCGAATCGAATTCATGAGATACAGGAATTCACAGAAGAAGGGCATCGCATCTTGAATAATATTCAATCATCCAGACTGACCACTATAGCGGTGATTTCTGGTCTGGCTCTAGGAGGGGGGTTGGAACTTGCTCTTTGCTGCGATCACCGAATTGGGGTCCCGAAGACGATGCTTCGCTTCCCCGAAACTGGAATAGGAATTTATCCAGGACTCGGAGGAACGCAACGTGCAGTTCAAATCGCTGGTGCAGAATGTGCCAGATATGCCATAATAGCAGGTAACTGGATAAGTTCCGAAGATGCCTTGTCCATGGGTTATCTTACAGAAGTTGTTGCATTTTCTGATGTAGAAAAAGCAGTGATGAACGCCTCTGATGGAACTACTGAACCATACGGCTACCCCTACTCGCCAAGATTGGGTGAATCAGAAAAAATGGGAAATATTCTGTCATCATACACTCGAGAGGGGGTGGAATCGTTGATAGCAGGTTCATTTGATGCTAGCAACCATTTCTTGACCCGTCAGGTTAAACTGATTTCGAGGAATGCCCCAATAGCTATCCAGATGGCTATGGATCTAATCGAAATCGCAGATGGATCGAGAGAAGACCGAGGAATTGGCCTACAAGCAGAATTGGACGGGCTAGAAGCAATCTTCTCGACCAACGATGCACTTAACGGCTTGAAATCTGTCCTAGAGGGCTCGAGGGTTTCTTTCGATGGTGCCTAATACTTTCTTCTTGGGCTTTGAACCCAAGCGGGGGCTCTGTATTCTGCAATAGCGCGGACAACAAAATCAGTTATTTCCTTCCGACTCAAATCATCATCTCCTGTAGAATAGAGAAATTGCCATTCCCACTAGTGACGACTTCTTCTCGCTCAAGTTCTCAATCTCGATTGCTTCTTCTGCCCAACTTTCTAGCCATTTATCCATATTAACTTCCTCCATACAACTTGGTGTTATTTCAACACCGTCTCAGATCATACCTATATGAATCATGAAGTTTAGATGTCAACACCGAGGTTTTGTTTATACACTAGATGATTTTTGACGCACCATGAACCGCAACTTCACGCCTAAGAAAATGAAGAAGAACGATATTGGCAACATCTTGGATTTAATTGAAGATGTGAAAACGACAGGTGGGAAGATTCGTAATAAATTCGAAGAATATGCAGATCCATTGACGTCTATTGAATGGGAAGTCGATGCAGCCGTTGAGTGCTTCGAAGTATTTAGTTCAAGGTGGACGATTGAAATTCTTGCTGCTCTATATATCGCTGGTGATCGCCGATTTAATGAGATGCGTACTCTGTTGGGAGGCATCAGTAGTAGAACACTCTCTGACAAATTGAGTGCCTGTCAAAAGAATGGTCTTGTTGATCGGGTAGTGGAAGAGGGTCCGCCCATAAGGGTGACATATCGACTTACGGAACATGGGAAGGCATGCGGTAGATTGCTAGGTGTCCTCATTGCCTATATGAAAATCGAAAAGGGACTTGTAAGAAGCGTTTAGGGTGATGCTAGAACCCGTTTCATTCATACGTTGTTCTGTCATGAAACAGCCGTGGCATTGATTCACAAGATGGTTCAACCGGGATGGCCTGGTCGATTCGTGTCCATAGCTATGGGCATTATTGGCATTCCCGTTGCGGGGATCCAGGGGGTTCTCAAAGGATCTCCGGAACATGGGTGGGGACATCCGCTCAGAAATAGGATCATGATTACTCTGGATCGGAGCCCAGGCATACATTTTAGAGAGCTTCAGAGAAGACTTGGGGTTGCAAATGGAACGCTTCGCCATCGATTACACAGGATGGAAAGTGAAGGAGAGATATTTGTTCAGAGAACCAATGGTCGGGTCTGCTATTATGCGGGGCCCCCTGCTCAATTAGAAATTCTAGATGGCATCAGAATAACCAGTGACGCCAGAGCGTCATCCATATTGCCCGTAGGTCTCTCGGATCTTCAAAGAAAGATTGTCGGTCGTTTGGTAGAAAGAGATTCATTCAGGAGTCAGGCCGATCTAGCTAGATCTCTCGGCAGATCTCGTTCTGCCGTAAACAGCGCTGTGATGGTCCTCAGAAATAGGGGCATAATCCAAGAGGATATCATAAAACTAGAGAGTCATCTATCTTGCCTTTCAAATCCCACAGTCGACTATGGTTGGGTCGATATGCAAAACAGAGTCGGTTTCCGAGGGTGAATGGTGCTCTTTGATTGGCAACACTGATGGGCCGTTAGTTTGAGTTCGTTACGTGCTTAGAGTTCGGTTTGTCGAGAGTCCTCTTCCTGCGGGAAGCCGCGATAAGAGTATCCTTCTAGCATGGATACTGGATAGCATGGCCCTAATTAGGTCCAGGGGCGAGGGGAATAGCATAGCTGATGAACAGGGAGGAATGCATTCGATTGTGAGTAAATGCTTCATGTCAGATCTGAGAAAGGGATGGACAAGTGCGGAGATTGCGGAGGTTACTGGAATCTCATCAACCGGCATCCACCACCAATTGGTGAAAATTAGAGAATCAGGTCTTGTCTCTGATGTCAGGGGTGGCGAGGGTAAGAAATACATGCTCAGAGGAGGTAGCTTCAGTACAGCAATAGAACTCATTTCAGCCAATGCAACAACTATAGCAAAGCAAAGACTGTCTCCATTGTATGATGAGGTCATGAATAGCCCAACAAGGATGGTAGTTTCTGCAGAAGAAGAGTCTCTCCCATTCAAGATAGACATCGTAGAACTTGGTCCATCCTCTGAAAAAGATGTTTTACAGGAGTTAGTGACAGATTTTGGCTTTGGAGGGGACAGGCCTAGAGCAAACGACTCCCTTCATTCAGATGTGACGAATATACTGGTTTCTTCTGATCGTCCTGTGGAGCTTTCTCTACTCATGGAACAATCAGGTGGAAGTCGTGCCAGAGTTAGCCGGATTCTAGAAAGAATGCGATCTGCAGGAATGGTGGAGCGAGCAGTTGTCGAAGCACGTATACCGATAGATGTGTTCGGGAGTTTGAGTCGTCAATATCGTGCTAGAGGCAGTGATTGGTTAATTGGAAGAGGAGGGCTTGGTCGTCTTCCAGATGATATTTGTAAATCGCTGATAAATAGTCTTGAGAAGCAGGCCTTGACTATTGAAGAGGTATCCAATTCCCTTGCAGAAATACCTCTTCTCGATCAAAGGGTGCTGCTCAACACAATTGGTGGTCGCGCGCCTCTTGGATATCGATTAACAGGAGCGACGGGGAGGGAGGTAGTGTCTTCAGTACTTCGCGGACTCGAACGTACATTGTCCAGAATATCTTCTGTAGCAGAGCGTTTAGATTCCTTAATCGGATGAATCCTTTAAGCGACAATTGCATCTTCTTCCAGTTCTCGAAGATATTCAGACACCATTTCCCCAAGATCTTCAGGGTTGCGGGCCTTATGAAGAGCGACCCTCATGGATGATGCTCCTGGCAAGCCCTTGGTGAATGATACTGCATGCCTTTTGGAATTCTTACTTCCTTTGACACCGTATACTTCTGAGCAAATTTGCAGATATCGTTCCCAACACCAACGTCTTGCAACTACCGAATCATCGCTATGCCATGGAGGATTTTCATCGGTCCACCCAAGGTCCCGCTTTATGTCGTGAAATATCATCGGGCGCCCTATAGCGGCCCTTCCTATCATGAGGCCTGCTGCTCCAGTGGACTCTAAGCAATCAACAGCAGTTCTTGAGTCTATTACATCTCCATTGGCAATGACCGGGATTGAAACTGAATCAACAATTTGGCGTATTGAAGACCAGTCTGCTATACCAGAATATCTCTGCCTCAAGGTTCTCCCATGCACACAAACACGAATCACTCCCTCGCTTTCCAACCTTTTCGATATCTCAAGAGCAGTGTCTGGGCCGGATCCCGTTCCAAGCCTCATCTTGACGGAAATGGGAATATTGGATGCTTCTATGCAAGAACGAACTAGGTGTACGACTCGGTCAGGATTCTTCAACAGGGCTGCTCCTGCATTATTTCTGCATACCTTGGGCGCCGGGCATCCGAAGTTAATGTCAATAACATCAGCACGATCTTGAAGCATCCTAACAGTGGAAACCATCTCATTTTCATCGCCCCCGAATATCTGAGGTATGAATGGATGCTCTCTTGGGTGGCTATCCATCTTCAACCACGATTTAGTTTCTTTTCTGGATAGGCCCGAGGCCGCAGTGAACTCAGTCATGGTGAAATCAGCACCACACTCGCTCGCCAGGAGCCTGTATGCCAAATCAGTTACTCCTGCCATAGGGGCGAGAAAGAGAGGTACTGGGCCTGCTGGCATGTCCTGGTGGTCTGGAGCGCCATATTTCACAATGACTCGGCGATATGCGCTAGTTTCTCGGATATTAGCTCTGTGAGCGATAGCACGGAACCCCTGCATTCTTTCAATTCATCATCTGAAGCAATAGTTAGGAATCCGGAATCGGTCTTTGCAACTAAAATGGGAGTATTCCCGTCAGTGTATGAGATCAAATCATCTGGACGCTCATTCAGGTGGACGAGATGAAAAGGGATTTCGAGTTTGCTCCTAAGTTGTTTCATGTCCGACTTTTCCCATGCAATTTTGTGAGTTATGTCGCAAAGTGAGCAATGTTGGCCATTAAATAAGGCTCCTGCGACGTATTTTATCTCTCCAATTAAGCCGCCATCGGCATGATACACTCCCCATATTGATTCTACAGACATAGACGTTGGTCGCCGGTACAACTTATGGATGACTGTAAACAGCCGCAATTAGAATGTCGATTCCCAATCATCAACGTCTTGTGAGCGCTCCCAATCCGCATAAGTAGCCTCGCCGCGTTGGACTAGCGTTTCCCTTGCAAGCAACCAGTACACCAATGAGAGTGATCTTCGACCCTTGTTATTTGCTGGTAAGGCAAGATCTACATTCCTCAGTGTGTTGTTAGCATCGCATATTCCAATCACAGGTATTCCAGAACTGATTGCCTCATTGAGTGCCTGTGAATCGGCCGATGGATCGGTGACCATCAGAACCTCAGGCTCGATGTATGAGCTAAGTCTTGGATTGGTAAGTGTACCTGGGATAAATCTACCAACTATTCTCTTAGCACCTATGGCCTGAGCGAATTTTCGAGCAGGGCGCTGTCCGTACTGGCGTGCACTGACTACGAGTACTCTGGAAGGATCATATCTGTTGAGGAATGCTGCTACTACACGTATGCGCTCATCGGTCTTCTCTATGTCAATCAGATGGAGGCCTGTGCCATCCTGTCTGTCAGTATCGAGAAAGCGATTCATGTCAGCTGACTTCTGATTTGTACCTATGTGAACCGCATTGGTTCTGTACATGTCGAAGGGTACTAGCGGGGCTACTTCTTCCGTCATCACGATGCCTCAGCAACGACGCCACCTAACGGGCGTTCATAAGCGCTCCGTAGACGTATGAGAGAAGAGTTGTACGATTAATCCAATTCTGACTGGAAAGTACAATCATCAGACTCATGAATTTCAGCGAATCTGATACACGGCTTTGTGATGGTGACGAATACATCAAAATGATCCTTAGCAGTTAGTTGTTCTATGCCGGGCTCCCACCCATATCCTCTCGCATCTACTTCTAGGGTCCATACCCCCTCGCTGAATTCCATGCCAGAATAATCCCACCTCTCAAGTGGATGATCCTGAGTTACTCGTATCTTCCAGAAGGGGTCGCCGCCTGCTGATTTCGACCCCGGAGCCCATAGTTTTGCATCAACATATCGAATTAGGTTTGTCTCATTTCCGATAAGGCTCTCAAATGTCTCAGAAAGAGGCATCTGAGCACGGAAAGATATGGACATACTTTGGACGCTTGGATCTATTTCCATCGTACTTTCGTTGTAATAGTCGGTTGAGTCGAAACCTGTTGATGTGAAGGTATGATCAAAACCAATTGATTCTTCTCGAAGTATTGTTTCAGGCGGATCTCGCATGTCCTCCATCATTTCTCGTTGGAGTACTAATCCAAGACATCCTGAGGATACCCCTGCCGCTAGGATGAGGGTTGTGATCGCCATCGCGGAGGCGCGCATCGATGTAACTGAATTGTCGATTTGATTTCAACGGAGCGGTCATCTGGAAGGTTTGCTTCCATTCAAAGCATTGAATTGTGTCAGCCGAGAGGAAAGGACGCCTCGATGACGACGAGAACATCAACTGAGCTACGCGCTTGACGAGCCCTGTGAGTACCGAGAGGCGAGTGATTACTCCTTCCGAAATATAGTTGATTTTAGAGCCCCATAACGAAAGAGAAAAAGGGCACTGATCGACAGTACGATCAGTCCCAATCCATATGATATTAGATGGGATCGTCCTTTGCTTGATTCTGAGTATCCCGGTTCTGTTTCCCCAGGCTCATCTTGGGCCCCATTCATTGGTTGGACGGTTATTTCTCCAACCATTCCTAACTGTTCGTGTGGCTCACAAACAAATTCATAGGTTCCATTTGTACCTGCCTCGAATACAAACCTGTAGTCCACATTTCTGGATGGCTCGCCACTGTCAAACAGACCATCTGTTGATACTGCATTGTGGGGCAATAACTCTCCTGACCAGAAGAATCGAACAGCTTGGCCTTCTTTAATCGTAATATCTGAAGGGCTGAACTGCAAATTTGTGCTATCGACTGTGATTATTACGTCGTCATCCTCAGCGATTACTGCTGTACTGGTTAACAGCACTCCGAGAGCTGATACCAAAATCAAAAAGCGATATCTCACGATTACGGGCAAGGATACTATCACTTAGTTTGATGTTATTCTTCTTCATCGATCTTTCGAGGTTCGTGTACTTCACGGAATACCACTACTCCGACACCGAGATGTTCCCTGAGTGTCCTAACCAAACTAAACTTGGCATATGGCCAGTTTTGGTCGTATGCGATGGATTCAGGCAGCGTGATTGTTACATCGTCCTTCTCAAATTTGACCTCAAAATCATCTCTGCCCGTATTCATCTCGAGTAAAGTTTGGACCCTCGCCTTCTTTTGCTTCACAACTTTGACGATTGAATATGTATATCGAAGCTTAACTCCTGCGAGAGGGTGATTGTAGTCAATTCGTGCCCGGCCGGCACGGGCCATCTGTAGAACTCCAGATCTTCCATTGATTTCAACTTGTGAACCTATGGCCAAAGTGTCCGGATCACTTACACTTCGCATCAAGACATTCATCCCAACTGTCTCAACAAGATTGCCATCACGATCGCCATAAGCATCCTCTGGTTCGATATCAAATGTGTATTCTTCTTTCTCCTTTGCACTCTCAAGATGCTCTTCGAAGCCTTTGATGAGTCTACCATCCCCAATGACGGCGATCATTGGTTTGTACGTTCGACGCTCATCGTGTACTTCATGCTCCTTGGCAACATCTTCTCTTGTGGTCTCTAGCAGCGATTCAGTATCTGCATTGTATAGATCGTAATCGATGTGAACGATGGTTCCCTTCTTCATTCTGGGCCCTCCAGTGGGCCGGGCGACCTGCTGGCCCCTTTTCATTCAGTCGGTTGATGGGGTTCGTCTGGAATCATGACTTGATAGGGCTAGAGACCCTCCGATAAGCAATAAAATCCAACCAACCCAGACCATATGACTACCGCGTAAGTCGTAAACAGTTACCCCCACTCGATCTATATTCTCGATTTCTCCAAACATTAACTCGTTTAGTGCTCGGCTAGCCTGTGCAACGTCAAGTATGAACATCAGATCTCCCTGAACCTGTGAGATTCGATCAACTTCAGATCTAGTGAGAATTTCTCCGGAAGGGGCATCAAATCGTAATATCCCGGGGCTTGCTGACTCGATATAATTGCCATCCGCATCTTGAATGTCTATCTGGAACTCCACGAATCCATCAGCAATTGAGTACTCGTATGCTGAATCATCAGAATCTATGGCGTTTACTCCAGTGAATGTAAGGGTGTAACCTGCATGCTCGACAGGTTGGTCTCGAACTAGAGTTACCAAATGAGAGGGGTCTGTTCTATCAACTAGAGTAGTTGTCAGGACGTGTCCAAGAAGCAAAAACAGTATACCCACATGAGCTATGCTGGAACCCACTTTACGTCGATTTGGGATGCTCCATCTAGCAGGGTGCAAGCGCTCACTAGAAGAGATGGATGTACGTATTGACTTCCACATCTCAATCAAAGTGGGCGGCAGTGCAATCACCAAACAGACCAGTATACTACTTGCGACTTGTCCTCTCGTAAGGCTCTCAGTGAAATTCCGATCTGGATCTCCCGGTAGACTTAGGCCATTTGCCATTGCACCTATCGCCAACGAGATAGTCAGTGTCCCAATTACTGCGAATACGCCTACTCTGCCGTCATTGCCCTTGCCCCAAGAATATACCGTGAGTGAAAGTGCAAGGACGATCAAAATCGGAGCGCCGAATACCTCATGCGCCTCAAGACTTGTACCATCTATTTCTGCTGTAAGCAACATCCAAGTTAAACCAAGATATGCTATTGCACCAAACCATGGAGACGCTCTAGAAATTCGATTTTGATTTCTAGGATTAAAAATGGGTTTTAGTAAAGACTCAGGTTCATCATCAGGAGGAGCCATGACCCAAGGCACTAGAAAAGTAGCCATCCCTGAGACTGCCAGAGGTAGAGATGCTGCCCATGACCAACTTGCAAACAGGTACAGTGCAACGCCGGAAAAAATCCATACGAGGGAAATTTCTTCTGAGTCTCCCTCTACAATTAGGGCCATAAGAGCGAGACTGAGTACCAACACAAGTGTTGATTCAGTCAATACTCCGACTATTAACGTGACAAGAAGTAAACTTGCGGCCAATGTGGGTGATTGCTCCCTCATTGAAATCCTGCCCATCTTCTGAAGCATCTTTGATTGCACTTTGAGAAGATGCCCCAGCAAAGCTAATCCAAGCGCTATGATTACGATTAGATATGTTATGACCTCTATGCCAGCAGCGCCCTCTCCAGCCAGGGAAATTATCCTTAGATAGGGGTCCGAGGATTCCGACCCTGCTCCATCTGCTGCAAAAGAATGCACTGAGGACCAAACACCATTTGCACGTGTAACAAGTGTAGAGTGGATCGCAAGCGCGCCGACACCTATCATAACCGCGGGACTAGCTTTGCGTGCCTCTACAGAAGCCTGACTTCGAGCGTGGAGGACGGCGACCAAGCATACCCAAGGCAAGAAAGACGCTGTTTCAACAGGATCCCATGCCCAGTAGCCGCCCCAGTCCAGCACCGTATATGCCCACAAACCTCCAAGACCGATGCCTGCGGTTCCAACTACGAATGCTGCCCTGGCCCATGGGAGAATTTCGTCATGTAAAGAGAGCTCGTTACGACCTTCCAACAATCCTGAAACAGATATGATTGCGGGGATCAAGCACAGTGTGTAAAATGCAAAGATGACTGGTGGGTGTATTACCATCAGATCAGTCTGAAGTAGTGGATTGAGATAGTTGGTAAAACCTGAGGAGGGGGCAAATGGGTCCAGAAGCATGGAAATACAAAGTAGGATCCCGTTAAATCCGACCGTCATTCTCAAAGAATTTTGTTCATTTGGACTTGTTTTAGACAGGATTATTGAACCCAGGGCCAACCATGTGCACCACATCAAGAGTGGTCCGGAGCGTCCGCCCCACACTGCAGATATTCTGTAAAGAAAGGGGAGTTCTTCACCCCCAAATCTGGATACCAGGTCGAGAGATTCCCAATTCCATATGAATGCAAAGACCATTAGAGTGAAAGGCATTGACTGTATAGTGACCAGGATTGACAGGGGTAGACGCCTAGATATCTTCGATGATGAAGCCCAAATCAGCGATATTATTGACGCTGTCAGAAGTATCAAACGCCCGCTTAAAGGAAGCACGTACTTACCATCCGTAGTATTTGGCCCTACTATAACCAAAAGCGAGCATTGCAGATACTATTTTCTTGGAATACAGGGATGGTCTCCTAAATAATACACGAAGTCCGACCATCGCCTTACCTGAAGCGCCCATATCGGACATCTCATCGGGGAAGCAAGTGGCCATCACAGACATTTCCTCATCGGATAATTCGAAGAGTGCATTCTTCCCCCTTAGGATCTTATCGTATGGAGGGAACTCTGCCTTCCATGAGCGCGTGTATGCAGACATCATTTCAGAGCTCAGATCTGATTTAGATATCGCCAATGCAGCGGTTTCAGCTGCAAAAACAGCTGATTTCAGAGCGAGATGCGAGCCACCCTCGAATAGGGGCGAGGTGAATCCGGCGGCATCGCCGACGAGCATCAAACCATCATGATGAGTGTTTTCGAATGGTCCAGAGATTGGTATGGTGCCACCAAAGGCAGGATTGCCCTTCTCTTTCCAAGGGGGCAGTTTTTGTTCGAGGCCCTTGAAATGAGTATCTTCGATGAACTCATCCAAAGCCTTCTTGGCTCTCGGTCTATCTTCAGTCACAAGACCGACATTGGCTCTTCCGTCGCATTTTGGAATCATCCAAAGATATCCTTTTTCAGCATATTTCGGCCAAATGTAGAAGTCCAAATACCCATCTGTAGGGACGTCTGTTAGTTCGTACTGCATGCCAGCAACGACCTTTCCTTTATGATTCAGGGGATTGCTCCCATCGGGCTTGATGAATCTTGAGCATACAGCGGATACTCCGGATGCGTCGATCACTATTTTAGCCGATATCGGGAACTTCTCTCCCTTGCCATCGCACCTCCACCCCTTGAATTCGCCATCATGCTCGATTCTCTCCATGGAGGTAAGTTTGTGCTTTAGAGCGAGTTCTGCGCCCTCTTCAACAGCAGACTGAGCAATCCATTGCTCAAAGAGATGCTTCTCTAATACATATCCGGTCTCTGTAAGTTGTTTCTCAGTTCCATCAGGAAAAATCACTCTTATCCCATTGACTCTTTTGCTGATCACTTCCTCAGGTAGTTGAAGATTCAGATTGGCTACAGCTTCATCCGAAATACATTCTCCGCAGTGAACTGGAGTTCCTATTTCTGAGTGATCTTCGATAATGAGCGTACTGAGGCCTTTTCTCGCACATTGTAGTGCTGCATTTCCCCCTCCGGGACCTGCGCCAACAACCAATACATCAACGTCGATAGCGTCCGACACGTCCCTTGGAGTGGACGATGTGAAAAGAATCCAACGGTCATGTGGGAGAAAAGCGAACCTTCTCAATGGGGAGTCGTGAGTATGGGTTGTGGCATGGACGAGTCTGGGTCGGTACATCGACTCGCTAGAGCGTGATGGTGAGCTCCTACGAATCACTCGAGAAGTGGATGTTGAGCTTGAAGCAGGCACCATTGCGGACCTTCTTGTGAAAACTGGGGGACCGGCGGTGTTATTCGAGAAACCAAGACTTCCAGATGGTACGATTTCAGATATTCCCCTTGCTATGAACATATTCGGGAGTCACTCCAGGACGATGAAAGCACTTGGAGCAAAGGGTAAGGATGAGATTGGAAATCGGCTAGTTTCCCTGATGAAACCTGACATAGGGGCTTACCTGAAAGCTCCATGGAAAGGGATACCTCTGCTTAGAGATGCTCTTGCATTGCCCCCCATGGTGGTAAGAAGAGCGGCATCTCAACAGATCGTCGATCTAGAGCCGGATGTTACGCGCCTCCCAATACCCAAGTGTTGGCCTATGGACGGCGGTCGTTACATCACTCTGCCTCTAGTGATAACTCGAGACCCTACAACTCAGGATCACAATATGGGGATGTACAGGGGGCAAGTGCACGGACCGAGAGAAATCGGCCTCCATTGGCAAGTTCACAAACATGGTGCTGACCACGCAGCTGGACATCCTGACGGGAAGATGCCTGTCGCAATATGCATTGGAGGGCCACCCGAGTTGATTTTCTCAGCCATAGCCCCTCTTCCTGACAATCTTGATGAATACATGTTTGCGGGCTTCCTTGGTCGTAAACGTCTACGAATAACAAAGGCCAAAACTCAGAATTTGCTAATTCCAGCCGAGGCAGACATAGTCATAGAAGGTTGGACAGACCCTAACGAAACCAAGATTGAGGGGCCCTTCGGCGACCACTATGGTTTTTATTCGCTACCGGGCAATTACCCTGTTCTCCATGTAACCGCAATAACTCACAGGCGGAATGCGGTTCTTCCAGCTACAATAGTAGGTCAGCCGCCGATGGAAGATGGTTATCTCGGTGAGGCCGTGGGTGCCCAGCTTACACCAGTAGTGAGATTCCAACACAGAGACCTTCGTTCCCTATATCTGCCTCTAGAGACTGGTTTCCATAATCTTGCTATCGTTTCAGCTAAACAGCGATACCCTAGACAGGGACGAAAGACTGCACTGGGTCTTCTGGGAGCAGGTCAAATGATGCTGATGAAGACAGTCATGGTCATTGACGAAGATGAAGACCCTCATGATTTGGAGGTATTCCTTGATGCTTTGAATAACAGGGTGAATCCCTCCGAAGACATCATCGTGATCGAGGGGCTACCAGGGGATTCGCTTGACCCCGTAAATCCTTTTGAGAATGTACAATCAAAGATCCTAGTGGATGCGACGTCGATCCCTGCGACCGATCCAAGAAATGGTGAAAAATCGCCTCTCGGCTCTCCCGTGATGCGATCTCCTGAATGGAGAATAGCGGGTACTGGCGCTCCGAGTGTCCCTGATGATTTCGATAAATTGGTTGTGAAGGAAGGTATTGCAATTCAGGCTCGTCTACTTAGAAATTCCATGCTTGTCGTTACTGTGGATATCGAAGGAGGGCCTGGTCCCAGAGAAGGCATGGAAGACCCCCATGAAGAACTGGCACTACTTCAGAGGGAAAAGGTACGCAAAGTTGCAGAAACGATATGGGGCATGCAAGGCGCCCAGAATCTTCGCTGGCTCTTCATCACCGACAATGACCTAGGCTTGCATGATAGCGGTGCTAAACGTAGACTTCTCTGGCAGTTATTCGCTCGATTTGATGTTGATAGGGGCTTGCTTTGGGACAAGGATAGGGGCAGGGTCGCATGGGACGCCACTGCACCTATACCGTCTGCAGATGGTCCAATTCCAGCTCGTCGGTGGCCTGCTGTAACTCTTCATGATCCTGAAATTCTCGAGCGAGTGAGTAAACATGCGGAAGAGGACGGGCTGCTCAAATGGGAATGGCCCTCTAACATATTGATGTGAAAGGAGGGATTTTCATGGAGATGAAAGATATCCTAGACTTTGTAAAAATAGAACATACTCTTTTTTCCCTGCCATTCGTTCTAATGGGATTCGTACTTGCAGATCGTCAATTCGGCACAGAAAGAACAGATTTGCTTTGGATAATAGTGGCAGCAATAGGTGCAAGGGGACTTGCAATGGCGCTCAACAGGGTGGTGGACAAGGAAATAGACGCTAATAACCCTCGTACCGCTTCTAGGCACCTACCTTCTGGGAAGATGACTACCAAGGAAGCATGGGCCCTCTCAGGATTATTCTTGATTATGTTGCTTTTTTCTGCATGGGAACTTAATGAAGTGGCCTTGAAGATGGCGTGGTTGCCAGTCCTTGCATTCGTCATATATCCCTACACCAAGAGGTTCTCGTGGCTGTGTCATTTCTGGATCGGACTTTGTCTTGCCCTTGCACCGGCAGGCGCATGGGTTGCAATAGCAGCAGATACCCATGGATGGGCGGCTATAACGGGAATTATTCACCACACAGGTGGAGGACGCATTCTTCTCTGGTACCCTGAAATATTCTTCATATCATTCGGAGTAGCTTTGTGGATTACTGCATTCGATATCAACTATGCTCGCATGGATGTAGAAGTTGATCGTAAGCAAGGGATCAAATCATTCCCTGCTAGATTCGGGACTGAAGCAACCAGCAGCCTGAGTGTGCTTCTCACATTAGGGTGGTGTGTCTGTTTTTGCCTCACGGGGTTTCAAGGATTTGGTGATCCCCGAGATTATCGGTATTTCCTTTGGATTCCCGCAGTAATCGTAATGGGGATTTTGAATATCTACGTGATGACTAAACACGTTAAGAATTCTGATCAAACAGAGATCGAAATGGAGAGGTTTCAACAAAATTTGTTCAGGTGTTCGATGCTTACAGGTTGGGCTTTACTCGGAAGTCTGTTGATTATGCAGGGCCAATGAATGAGGTGGTATGCTGTTCAATTTACAAGCTGATTACAGTACTGCTGGGGATCAGCAACAAGCTATCGATCAATTGGTTGATCAGCTTGAAAAAGAACAGGAACGTTGTATCCTTCTAGGAGTCACGGGCTCGGGTAAGACTTTCGCCATGGCGAATATAATACAAAGACTGCAGATGCCAACTTTGATACTGTCGCACAACAAAACTCTTGCTCGTCAACTTTGGCAAGAAATGAGTGAGCTTTTCCAAGATAATGCTGTGGAATACTTCGTTAGCTACTATGATTACTACCAACCCGAAGCATATCTCCCCAATCGGGATCTCTACATAGACAAAGAATTGCAGATGAATGAGCGGATCGAGCAAGAACGGTTCTCAACAGTAGCATCGTTGGTCTCACGGCCCGACGTCATAGCCATCGGAACCGTATCTGCTATCTATGGTTTGAATCCCCCCGAAGTATTCCAACAGAGTCACGTTCAACTTCACGTGGGGCAGGAAATCGAGCCACAGGAAGCTGTTAGGGAACTCATAACACTTCAGTATCGTAGAACAACTGGAGATCTTGTGCGTGGAGACATAAGACTCAGGGGCGAGGTGCTTGATATCTGGATGCCAAGTAGAGATGATCCAATCCGCATAAGATTCGGATGGGATGGTATCGAAAGAATTCAGGTGTGTGAAGCAGTTAGTTGGGAGCCTCTGGACGAAATAGAAGAAGCCTGGATCCATCCGAGAGAGTTCTACATGACAGATGAAGAAAGATTCTCCACTGCACTTGAAAACATAGAGTCGGAGCTTGATGACAGATCTGCTTGGTTTGAATCTAAGGGAAAGGATTTGGAAGCACATAGAATTGAACAACGAACAAAATTCGATCTAGAAATGCTGCAAGAACTGGGTTCATGCAAAGGAGTGGAGAACTACTCTCGACATTTCGATGGCAGAGAAATAGGAGAACGCCCATACTGCCTGCTTGATTTCTTCGCCACTAATGCCGATAGTTTCCATGGAGGTGCAGATCAGTATCTAGTAATCATGGATGAAAGTCACGTCACTCTACCTCAGGTGGGGGGCATGTACGCAGGAGATTTCGCTAGAAAGAAGAATCTAGTGGATCATGGTTTCCGCCTACCATGTGCATATGACAACAGACCACTTAGGATTGACGAGTTTCAGAAATTAATTCCAAAGATGCTCTATGTCAGCGCGACGCCTGGGGAACGTGAATTTAGACACCTAGCAGAAGTGACTGGGCAAGAGGTTCCGAGAGGGCTACTCCATGCACCCTCAGGTGGAGGGGCAGGTAAAGCCGACATTGCAAAAAGGGAAGGCGATGGCTCCATGGAAAAGATTGTCAATTCTATAGAAGGCATTGTCAGTATGGAGATTCGGCCTACTGGACTTCTTGATCCGAAAATTGAGGTACGGCCGACAAGTGGCCAAGTTCAGGATCTTCTAAGTGAGATAAATAACAGAGTCGAGAGAAACGAGAGGGTGCTTGTTACGGTCCTCACCATCAAATTCGCAGAAGAAGTGTCCGAATATTTGCAAGGGATGGGGATAAAAGCTCATTATCTTCATTCAGAAATAGACACTCTTGAGCGTTCTGAAATCATTAAGGCTCTGAGAATTGGCCATATTGATGTCATCGTGGGAATAAATCTCTTGAGGGAGGGGCTCGATATTCCAGAGGTCTCTCTCGTTGCTATTTTTGACGCGGCTGCTCAGGGGTTTCTGCGAAATGAGCGAAGCCTCCTACAAACCATTGGTCGCGCAGCACGTAACGAAGAGGGGTCGGTCATACTATACGCTGACAGCATATCTCCCGCGATGGAGGGCGCAATTAGACAAACTTCTGAACGTAGAAAGCGACAGGAAGCGTACAATCTAGATCACGATGTGATTCCAAGAACTATCAAAAAGGCACTGCCGACCATGGGGGATGAAGCGGAAGACTTGCTTGCAGGGGTTGCCGGACGGGGAGCGAAGGGCGGTAGGCGCCTGGTAGCCAAGAAGCAACGTGCTAGAGACGTGTCCACTTTCGCAAAGAAGTTTGATCTGGGTGCAGGAGCCTGGACCTCTTCAGATTCGGTTCTTGAGTCGATCTCTCAGCCCGAGTGGGTTGATGCAGCCGAAGAGGTGTTGGCCGGTAAAGTAGAGGATTCGGAGATGGGTCGGCTTCTTGAAAGATTAGAGAAAGAGATGAAGGCTGCGGCGGCTAGGCTTGACTTCGAAAGAGCAGCCGCTATTAGAGATAGAATTTCTGAACTTCAGTATACAACCAATTGAAATCTTGATGCGGGATCCAAAAGCATGGCCGGGTACAATCCGAGTGACTTCAAAGATCCCGTTTTGGATTATGATTTCAATAAAATTCAGAATACTTCGGATCTCATTGATCAGATGTCTGTGTCCGGAGGTTTTACTGCGACGAAATTGGCCAAGGCGAGGGACCTGCTATCCAAAATGTTTGAAGAAGCAGGTGGCGAGGGCGTCGTCAATTGGATTTCCTTCCCTGCTGCCCTATGTGCGACAGGCACTCGTGGCTTCTTCCTTGAATTGGTGAAAAGGCGTCTAATTGACGTCGTGGTTACAACTTGTGGCACCCTAGACCATGATCTCGCAAGAACATATAGACAATATTTCCACGGAGATTTCGAATTGGATGATATTGCTCTTGGCCAGCAAGGCCTTAATCGCCTTGGCAATGTTATTGTTCCCAATGAATGCTATGGGGAAATTCTCGAAGCAAAGGTTCTACCATGGTTGAGCGAAATCGAAGAAGAGAGGCGTATATCGAGTGATTCTCCATGGAATGGTTTCGGTACTGTAGAGCTGTGTTGGGCACTAGGAGATCGAATGGAAGATGAAGGAAGCATCCTCTACTGGGCCGCTAAGCACAGGATTCCGATTGTAATTCCCGGTATAACTGATGGTTCAATAGGGGCTCAATTATTTATGCATAGGCAAAGGAGTCCTTCATTCATGATTGACGTTCTTGCAGATGAAGAAATATGTTCAGACCTATCATGGACGTCTAAAAAGGCCAATGCGCTCATGGTAGGTGGAGGAATCAGTAAGCATCATGTGATTTGGTGGAACCAATATCGAGGGGGGCTTGATTCGGCGATTGGGATTTCAACTGCTCCCGAATATGATGGTTCATTATCCGGGGCGCGGCTTCGTGAAGCAATATCTTGGGGCAAGATCAGACCAGAGGCCCCACATGTTCTGGTTGAAGGGGAGGCTAGTATGATTCTCCCGATACTAGGAGCAGCATTACTTCGTCAATGAGTTTGGAGAATATTCAAAGAGTACTCTTCACTCGGCCGGCCTATGTCTATTGCAGATATGGTACAGAACATGATTGATGAATTGAACGAGGCAATGGCGGACGCAGTGAAGTCCGACAATGGTAACAATGCGGCCATGACTCGTGTTCGCAAGGCAATGCAGTCCGCAAAGGGCGCTGCACAGGATGTACGTATGAAGATCAGCACCATCCGAAACGGATGATCAGCATTTTCATCCATACAGATTAGCGAATACTCGCATTATGGCGAGTCTGAGGGATCCTGAGGGCCTCCAGCCGTTAGGCTCCCCACAGTCTCTCATGTGTCTATCGATATGATCGAAATTAGGCCTAACAATGTTGTCTTGTCCTCTCGGTAATGGCGTGATGGGGGGCTCTTTCAGAGTGCTCGGGCCATGCGTTCCTTCTACTGAAGCGGAATAACGATTCCAGAGGTGGGCTGCCTCGGCATACACTGCTTCAGGCCACCACGGCCTCCTCCCAGCCATTAACAATGGTTGATTGGGAGATGGCAATTTATTTCCTATTACCATTATCCGTATTGCTTCAGCAACATCACTTACGGGTAACCAGAATCTTGGCCTTTTGATTCTAGGATTAATATCGGAACCGGATACCGCGTCGGCTATTATTGAATGGAAGGTGCCATCCTCCCACAAAGGGTCGCAAGTATCCGTTATGACGTCCCTTACCAGTATTAGTGGCGAGTTAGAGGGTATTTTTTCTTCACTCCAAGGGAGGACGGAAAGTCCGTTCGCCTCTATGCCAACACCAATCTCAAGCTTGTGCGGGTCTTCGTACTGATGTTGTTGGCATGGTATTGTATCCAGTCTAGAAACTATGGCATCTCTAAGAGGCCCATTAGGGCCCAGGACATCAGCCACACCCGGCATAGTCATCTCTCAATTTGCAAGGATTACTTCAGCCGGTACCTGTTCTTCCTCGATGAAAGATCTCAAACAAGATTCTACGAGTGATACAATCATATCAATTTCTTCTGAGGTGATTAGGAAATGCGGAGTGAATCTTAGCGCATTTACACCGCCATGTATCACGCCTAGACCGTTTCTTCGACACCATTGCTCAACTCCGTCTACACCTACAACGATGAAACGTGCAGGGTCTAATTCTGCCGAGAGTAAAAGACCTGTTCCCTGCACCTGTGTTATACATCCAGGCATTGATGCAGAAAGTTTCTCTAATTTGCTCACGAATTCTTTCCCCCTTTCCCTAATATTTTGCCGTAATTCAGGAGTTATGCTCTCAAGAACAGAGATAGCTGTTTCTAGAGATCTAGGATTTGTGGTCATGGTGTTCCCATAGACGCCTACAACATACGTCTTCGATGCTCTTTCACTCATACCCAATACTGAGAGGGGATATTGTCCCGCATTGAGCGCTTTAGACCATGTCTCAAAGTCAGGCACCTCACAATCCTCGAAACCTGGATAGTCAACGATACTTAGACAGCCCTGCCCCCTCAAACCTGCCTGTATCGAGTCTATCAAGAGGAATGAGCCATGCACATTCGACAGATTTCTTGCGACGTCATAGAAATCTCTCGTAATCGAGAGGCCAGGGTTTCCTTCGCCCATCACGGGTTCCATCGCAACAAGTTCGATGAAAGCGTTGTTCTCCTCTGCTTCCTTGAAAACAGATTGAAGTTTATCGATATCATTTGGAGGGACCAGTTTGACTCCCTCTCGATTTCTGAATGATGCGAGTTTATCTCGATATTTGGGCAGACATGAGTCTGATATCGAGGCAGGCCGATCAGTTCGTCCATGAAAGCCATGGTCCAATGCGACAGTCCAGATTTTCTTTCCTTCATGCGGTCCGCCCATGTCAGTCATCAATCTAGCATTGATATCTGCAATTCGCATCGCTACAGTAACAGATTCTGAACCGCTGTTCATACATATGAATCTGTCAAATGGACAGTTTTCTCGGCTGTGTCCTACTTCTGTTCTTATGGCCTCGGCGAATCTCATATGGGTCAGCGAAGGGGTCATGACATTAGCCATCACATGTGTCTCAGACATTGCCGACATAACCTGGGATGGGGAATGTCCCATTCCGAGCATACCATATCCCCCATTGTCGTGGATCACAGCGCCATGAGTTGTTACAATCCAAGGACCTTTGGCAGCAAGAGGTATGTATGGATTTACAGTTGATGGCTCGTAGAAATTCACGTAATACTTCTGAAGCTCCTTTGCAAAATCTGCTTCATCGAGGCTTAGAAGGAGTTCTTCAATGGAAGAATCCATGTTGCCTCTGGCGAGGATAGCCTGATCTATTGCTAATTCGAGATTGGGGTCGCTACTAAGGAATGACTCGATGGATTCACTACTGAGGCCATAGGTAAATGCCGGTCCGGAAGAAGATTTGAGCAGTTCGATTCGGCTATCCATCGAGCAAGGCAGGAGTGGTGTATCAAATGAATATTCGCTGTTTGCATCAAATTTTTGGCACGATGGTTAGAGGGCTGATAATCACTATAAAAAATAAAAACAATTTTCATATTTCAATTGATTATTTATCTATTAATACAAATTTTCAATTGAAAAATCAAATCTATATTCGATTGAATTATATGCCGACTTGCTGCTCGACTCGTGTGGATCGAGGGCAAGTGGGGTGCAGGTCGGTGGTAATCGAATGAGTGAGAAGTTGGAAATACAGGAGTTATTGCAGAAGGAAGTGTATGTTGGAGATACCCTGGTAGGGGTTATAGTTGGTGAACGATTTCACCCCCGGGATGAATTTGTCAGGTCGATGCGTATCCAGGTATTGGATGGCGTTGCAGAAGAATACATGAGGAAGCCTGCGGATCATGCGCCTTTGCACAAGGAATTGGTCCACAGCATAAGGCCCGATGGTTCGGTTAAATTATCCAAATCGATGCGTGAACTTCAGAGAAGATGGCGAAACACCGTTAGGATTGATGAGCAGCTTTGGGCTCCTGATGAGTTGATGGATCGTGCAGTCATGGATAACGATGGAGTCGATATAGGCAATGTCGTTAGTCTGGTCAAGGTGAAGAGGACTTATCGGGGAGTTGTGGTAGACGTGCACGGCGTTCTTCAGCGAAGGATGAGTCTACCTGATCAAATCATAATCCCGGTAACTCAACTGGCTAGAACTACTGCTTATCTCGATGAAATAATTCTGAGATGTCCGCTCAATAGGCTCCTCTCTCTCCCAAGTTATTTACAACTCAATGAGTAATTATGGTGGGCATGGCAGGATTTGAACCTGCGGCCTCCCGGTTATCAGCCGGGTGCTCCAGCCAGGCTAAGCTACACGCCCTGAGCGGCCTCCGGTGAGGCGCTACTGATTTGAAGATGCCCATTCGAATAATGATAATCATGTTCGTGATCCGGCAAGGTCATGAGTAGCATGGGCCTCGCGAGACCAGATGCCAGTAGTTAGTGGCCCTGCCTACACGGAGGTAGCAATGGGTCTCGCTAATGAGTTGGGCATGCAGTACCTGGCTACTGAAACTCGTCGTTTTCCAGATGGCGAGGGTTATCTCCGGACTCCTGTTGAGGGTTTTAATTCAATGCGATCTGAACCGGTGATTGTGGTCTCTTCCACCTTCCCAGATAATGGAATTATACAGACGATGATGATGCTGGCCAGTGTTGCCGACGTCCAAAAGGGGGATTTGTCTAACCTAAAGGGTGAAGGTGAGCAAAATCTGAGTGACTCCGGGCGAAGAATCTTGCTTGCAGTACCGTACTATGGCTATGCGCGTCAAGACAAGAGATTCTCAGCCGGAGAAGTAATCGCTGCAGGGGTGATTGCTAATCATCTAGCAACAGCATGCGATGGAATTGTCATACTTGACATCCATGAGCCCAAAGTTTTGGAATCTCACAAACACCCTATTCAATTCGTTACCGCAGTCCCTGAACTTTCTGAGTTACTCTCGAAAGATGTATCTCCAGACTTTATTCTATCCCCAGATAAAGGGGCCATTGACAGGGCGAAGGAAGTTGCTGATATCATAGGGGTTCCATACAGCTACCTTGAGAAAAAGAGGATTGATGCACACACGATAGAGCATACTCCGAAAGATCTTGATGTGTCTGGAAAGGTTGTGGCGATTGTTGATGACATGATCAGCACTGGCGGCACGATCTGTAGGGCGAGTGACGCCTTGCGCCGACAAGGTGCAACCGAAGTGCATGCGGCGTGCACTCATGGGCTATTCACCTCAGGGGCACTTACTAGGCTCGTCAACCACGTTGATGGCGTATACAGTACTGATTCGCTATCTAATCCACGTGCAGTCGTTTCAGGGGCGCCAGCCCTAGCACGAGGCGTCAAGAAGCTGTTGACCGCCCTGTGATAGCGGCCAATGTCCTGCGGTGTGTTTATACAGGCCGCGTTCAGCGGCAGGACACCGCACGAGGATGATTCCAATGAGTGTACACGTTGCCTTCGAAACCCCACAAGATGTTCATGAGATTGTTTACGAGATGGTCAAGGCCCTCGGAAAAGATGGTAGAGGGGGCCTAAAAAAGGGGGCAAATGAAGTCACCAAGGCTGCAGAGAGAGGAACTGCTCTAATGGTAGTCATGGCTGAGGATGTGAATCCGAGCGAACTGCTAGCCCACATACCAATGATATGCAGGGAAAAATCGATTCCATTCATGTACGTTCCAGATCAAACATACCTGGCTGAAGCAGCTGGGATGTCTGATGGGACAAAGACCGCCGCAGTGGCCGTTGTTGACGTAAAGAAAGATGGTGAAGATCGATTTAACGAAGTTAAGGGCCACTATGAGACCCTCTCTGCTTGAGGTGGTTGAAAGATGTCACAAGAATCCTGGCCTGCCGAAGTGGTCGAAGTTGTCGGGCGTACTGGTATGACTGGTGAGGCAACTCAAGTGAAAGTACGGGTTAATGATGCTCCTAACCCTCGAGACATTGGCCGAATAATAACCAGAAACGTTGTGGGACCTGTCAGAATAGGAGATATCCTAATGTTGAAAGATACGGGTAGAGAAGCCCGTAAGCTCGGTGCAAGATAAGGAAGTGTTGTCAATGCCCGAAACGAGAATTTGCAGTTTCACTAGAGAGGAGATAGAGCCCGGTACAGGGATTATGTTTGTTCGAAGAGATGGTACAGTACTGTGGTTCAAAGATTCTAAGGCAAGAAAGAATCATGTAAACCTCAATCGTAATCCTCGACGTCTTAAGTGGACAAGAAGATATGAAAAGGGCGGCATCAAGTAAGCTCTCCATTTACGCAAACAGCCTAGATCGAGGTTGATTGGTGTTTCATTTCACCGATGTCATCAAGTACCCCACTTTTTCGATTGCTCCGATGGACACATTGATTGCGATACCAGGAGTTGGTGAATCACTATCTCAGAGACTTATCGACGAGCTAGGTGATGAAGGAGAAGTTCTCCGCATTATCAAGAGGAAGGATGTAGCTTCCCTCGCAAAGATTGACGGGCTTTCCATAAATCGCGCGGTGCGTATAATCAATGAGTTCGGAGGGAATGGGAAAAGTATCGCTCAAACAAGCGATGCGCAGAAACTTCATGATCGTCTCCTGAACGATATTGAGGCTCATATTTCTTCATCCCCAGCCAAGAAGAGACTAGGCGTCTTACAACCAATGGGCGTTGAATCAAATAGTGAAATTGAAGTTCGAAGAAGTATGGTTGCTGAAGCTATGTCATTCATTGCAACAGCTCCATCATCAGTGATTGAATGGGATAAAGCATCGAGGGGGATTAAGAGTTTGAAGAGTTACATCGGCAAGGTGGACAGGGTAATTGTTGTTCCAGATTCTACATCAGCACAGAAGATCAAGAACGCAGAAAAATACGCAAGAATAGTAGTTCGTGACACGAATGAGACTTGGAAAGACTATCAGGGGCTCCCCAGGGTAACATGGATTGGACCACATGCACCTGACCAAATGCCTTCTGGTTGGGTTTTTTGTAAAATAGTGGATGATTCCCGATCGATGATTCCAGAAATATCACTCCATTGGATCGAGGATAACAGAAGCAGCCTGAAATCACTCGTAGATCTGAGTAATATTACTCTCGGATTAGACCCACTTAGTGAGAGGATAAGGGATGCAATGGATGGTCTTGATGATCTTGATTGGCTTCTCAAAACAGAAGATGATGGAGCAGATATTAAAAATCTCAGAGATGGACTATGGAGTGAAATCAAAGCCATAGAGGGTTCGGTGAATGACTCTATAGTGAGTTCAACTTCTGAGGCCAGTCTTTCATTAGATGGATCAGAAATGTTAGCCTACTATTCAGACGCTAACAGGCTTCAACACAGACTTAGGGGTGTGGTATCGGATTCCATATCTGAATCACTCGAATACGGACGCCAGAGGCTCTCAGAATATCTAGAGCTAAGTGGTATCTCAATTCCTATGAACTGCTTTGAGAGTGAATATCCTTGTTCTTTCAGGAAGGAAGCCATTGAGGCAATAGAACAGGACCTAGATCGTATGATTTCAAATTTCGAAATTGAAAGCGCTATGCTTCGAGCCGAGAAAGCCTCCTTACTCATTGGCAAGGCTCAGGATTCAATTTCTGAGATTATTGATATTGACATGTGGATTGGGATTGCTAAATGGGCGAGATACCGAAAATGCATTCTTCCAGAAATTAAACCAGATGTAGAACCTAGTTGTTACTTCTCAGGGTTTAGGCATCCTCTTCTTGAGGTCGATCCCATTCCTGTGAAGTATGGGTTTGGAAACCTCCCAGAACCTTGCCCCAAGGGGTCGATTGTACTCTTAACAGGGGCGAATTCAGGTGGGAAGACCTCTTTAATTGAGGGTGTTGCATCGATTCTCCTTCTTTCTCATGCTGGTTTACCTGTTCCAGCGGATCAAGCGGTGGTTTCCCTAGCAGATGAGATTCATCTATTGTCAAAAGTTACTGGGACCCAAAGTGCAGGTGCTCTAGAAAGAACTCTGATGGGGCTCTCGAGGATTGTAATTTCTAGCAAAAAGAAATTCATATTAGCAGACGAGCTTGAGGCCATTACCGAGCCAGAAGCAGCCTCAGGAATTCTGGCTGGATTGTTAGATGCGGCTGCTTCAAATCCTTTGATATCGATTGTCATGGTAACACACATAGGCGCTTCAATATGTAAGAAAATGAATGCAGAGGCGAGAATTGACGGGATTGAAGCCAGAGGATTGGACGAGCAGATGGAATTAATCGTCGATCGAGTACCTAGAATTGGAGTTCCGGCGAGATCTACTCCTGAATTGATCTTGAAGAGGCTGGAAGCTCGTACCAGTGGATCTGAATCTGAGCTTTTTCGAAGTATAATTGAGCGTCTTTGATGGATTGAGATGGGATTTAACCTAACTTAATCAATCTCGAAGAGTCTTTCCATGAGTTCTGAATCTAATTTTATGGAATTGATTGGAACGTCTTTCAAATTACCTCTCTTCTTTCCCGACATGAGTTCAAAGGCTCGTATTATCCGTCCTTTAACCATAAGATTGTAGATTTTCCATGGTCTATCTTCACCACTCGTACTATGGGACTTAACATCGAAATTAGACCATCCGGTCTCATCACGAGTTTTGGAATCGGAGTCGGGATCGCCTAATCTGATCAGAAGATCAAACTGTTGTAAGAGTCTGATAGCCTCATTGACCGACTCCTCTTCTCTGTGCTCGGGATGTCCATGGCCAAGAAGAGATATTGTGAACGGATTGGAATATCCAGCATGATGCAAGTAAGAGGATAGTTTCCTCTCGTTTGTAAGGGCGAGATAATAGTCGTAATTATAATTCGAGAGACATGTTTTTCCGGGATTCCTTAGAGAGCATATTGTCCTAACATTTGGATGTGCCAATGCTGCTTCAACTAGCTCTTTTCCCCCTGATGCAGAAACAAATGATATCTTTTTTCCAATGGCTTCGTTGAAGAAATCTGTAGCATCTGAATGATTCATAGAACTGAGATCTATTGTTGCTCCTGATCCATCGCATGGCTTCCCATTATCGTGTCTCGGCCAAAGTCTCTCGCCGTTTGCGATGGCCAAATTTACGATTCTCGTGCCGCCGGCCTTCCTGAAATGCAAAAAGAAGTTGAGGCGGCTGTCAGCCATGATTCCGGCTTGCTGGTTCGGGTTTGAACTTTGGGCGTTCGTGACTTGATATCTGGATTAGATTAGAGAATCGATTATCTCGCCCACAGATTGTGCTCGACCGCAATATGCGCACCTTATCTCCAGAGGATCTTGGGAAACAACTTGCAAACGATGGGGCAGGGGCTCATTCGGATTTTGAGTTATGCAATTGAAGAACGAACATCTTGCAATGTTTACCAGTTCTGAGCCAAGTTCAATTTTTCTCTTCTCAGCCACACCATAATTTCGGATGATTGCTATTGACGCTGAGGGGGCTATTAGAGCAAGTCGATCGAGTTCTTCCTGACTCAATTCTCGATCTTCGATCTTGAGTACATCCTTACTGCCTACCTTGCTGCTGGGAACATTCATGACAAGAGAAATTGGATTTGAATGGGAGCCATCAATATGAAGCATTCGCATGACCTGGACAGCACTTCCAGATGGTATGTGATCAATCACAGTCCCATTACAGATAGCCGAAACTCTCCTCATCTCACTCATACGATCGCCTCCGAAATATCAATGCCCAGACTTCGACAGAGTAAGGACATCCGAGTTGGGACGCCATTGAATGCTTGTTTGAAGTACCATGCATGACTAGTGGCATCTATACTTGGATGAATTTCATTCACTCTTGGAAGAGGGTGCATGACCATCATATCGGATTGCACGCTCCTCAAATCCTCGGCCTTCAAGGTGTATATGCCTGCGACCTTCTCATACTCTGCCTCATCGGGAAATCGCTCTCTCTGAATTCGCGTCATGTACACGACATCCGCAGATGAAATAACTGAGGAGAGTTCTTCACTTTCTTCTACCTGACACCCTGAAGATTTGAGATCTCTTACGATCTCGGATGGCATTTTGAGTGGTTTTGGGGATACTAATGTCAATGAAGCTCCGAAGCGACTGAGGGCATGGCTCAGACTGTGTGCTGTCCGTCCATATCTTAGATCGCCAACCAGTACCACATTGAGGCCGTCAATCTTGCCCTGACCTTGACGGATTGTGAATAGATCAAGAAGTGTCTGAGTCGGGTGATTGCCGGCGCCATCGCCTGCATTCATTACAGGTATTTTGACGGCGTCAGCAGCATATTGTGCCGCACCTTGTCTCGGGTGCCTTATTACAGCAACATCTGCATACCCATCAATCATCTGCATTGTATCATAGAGTGTCTCACCCTTCTTAACAGAAGACCCCGTTTCACTAAGGTTCAGAACCTCCCCCCCAAGTCTCTTCATAGAAGTCTCGAAAGATAGCCGAGTTCTTGTTGAGTTCTCAAAAAAGAGATTTGCTAAGACTTTGCCCTTTAGCAGCGGGAGATATGCATCGCCCCGGGCAATGGGGAGAAGTCGCTCTGCATCATCTAGTAGTGAAATCACCTCTTCATTAGTTAAATCGTCCATTGTAATGAGGTCCACGCGTCCCTCCTCCGGCCGTTTCAATGGCAGGCCGGACATATGTCTTGCCGTATATGGGGTAGTGAGTGATACAACTTGAAAGGAATCTGGCGAAGGCTTGAGTATCTGACTGTGAACGGGTGTTCATGGCAGAGGACATGTACTACAGAATGATGGGATCTACAGGGATTCAGATTTCAGTATTGTCATATGGATTCTGGGCCACTTATGGGGTCAAGAACGATCTTTCAGGCAATGAAGGGGTCGAAACTGCGAAGGAACTCTTGAAGATCGCCAGGGAGGCAGGAGTGAACTGCTTTGATCATGCAGAGGCCTATGGGACGCCGGCAGGGGAGGCAGAGAGGATTTTCGGTCTTGCACTGTCCGAATTAGTTGAAGAGGACCCTGAACTTTGGAGGAGGTCAGACCTGGTAATCACGACTAAGATATTCTGGGGAGGGGCAGGCGTCAATGAACGTGGGCTGTCGCGCAAACACATCATGGAAGGCATGGATGCTTCTCTAGATCGTCTTGGGTTGGACTACGTCGACATGGTGTTCTGTCATCGGCCCGATCCGCACACCCCAACTTCGACAGTAGTTAGAGCAATGACCGACATCGTGAGGGCAGGAGTTTCTACTGCTTGGGGCACAAGCGAATGGTCCGCACAGCAAATCACCGAGGCATTTTGGATTGCGAGGAGCGAGGGTCTTGAACCCCCTTCATTCGAGCAGCCTCAATACAACATGCTCCACAGAGATCGTTTTGAAAAGGAGTATTTTCCTCTTTACCGGCCCCCATATTCTATTGGGACAACAATCTGGTCACCCCTAAGATCGGGTTTCTTAACGGGGAAATACAATGATGGGATACCTGAGGGTTCTCGAGCGACTGTGGAAATCTACAGCTGGTTGAAAGAAGAGTTGGAAGACAGGCGAGAGAGGGGCGAGGTAGAGATCGTTAGGGAGTTGACGGCATATGCTGAAAATGAGTTAAATTGTTCAATGGCACAATTAGCTTTGGCATGGTGCCTGAAGAATAAGAATGTTTCAACGATCCTTCTTGGTGCCACGAATTCAAAGCAATTGAGAGAGAATCTAGGGTGTATTGGTGTTGCCTTGAAGCTCGACGAATCTCACATGGAATCGATAGACAAGATTCTAGGGAATAAGCCTGAGGCCTGGATTGGTCCCGGCGGAAGTGGAAATAGGGATCTGAGAACGCTATGAAGATCGCAATTCGTATCAATTCTAGTGCAATACCTATTACAAATGGGTTTGAGTTGTAGATATGGTATCAGAAGAAGAAGGCAGCTGGTGGGACCAGCAAGCCGAATACGAAGGTTCCAAGGATTCTTCATCGCAGAAATCGTTCTCGCCTGACTTAGATCCTGAAACAAGGAATGAGGCCGGCATGGCATTCACTCTCGGACGGTCGCTGCCATTCATTGTTGGAGGATTCATTGCGATTTCCCTTTTGTCGGCTGCTGTATTCGTTGCTCTTTCTTTCATTCTACCAGACGGAACTACTGACAGCGGAGATGAATCATCAGGAGATTCTGATGAATGGATCTCCACGAATGGAACAATTCTGGAAACCAGTCAGTATATCGAAGATGCTGTGACTTGGGAGAGAACTGAATCTTGGCAGGAATGCTACTGGGATGACTGGGAGGAAAGGGAAATCTGCGATACGTACTATGAGACCTACTACGAGGACGGATACGAATGTACGGTCGAGATTGACTACGAGTATACAGTGAATGGAACGGTCTACAACAGCAGTGAGTCTCTTCTCTTCAGTGATTACAGTCCTTGTCTAGATTGGGTATACATTGATTACCCGAGAAATGGTACTGTAGAAGTCTGGTACAATGAAGGTGATCCTGGAGAGAGCAGGCTTACTGAGCCTTTGGAATGGGATATAGCCGAGGGTTTGTTGGGCGTATTCTTTGGCTGCTGCTCGTTCTTCTTTTTGATATTCATAGTGGTTTCCATAAGCAAATGGCAACAAAGAGGGTCGGGCGATTATACATCTGGAATGGAATCGTCAGGAGGCAGCTCTAGAAGAAGGAGATCGAGAAGGGGTCGATCTGGGAGAAGGGGCCCTGGTAGAAGTCGCTCCTCTAGAAGAACAGTCGGCAGGTCTGGAAGACGGAGTAAATGATTGCCTCATAGAGACAGGATGACTAGTCCCAGTGCCAAAACCACAGCTCCGATGAGCATCATTGTCTGGAAAGTCACATCTGATTCCTCAGGAGTAACTGGGCCATCTCCGATATCAGAGACTACTGTTTCAATCACCTCGGCTGCTGTATCCTGTCTAGATTCTAAAATACCGATTTCCTCTTCCTTGTCCGAATTCCCTCCTCGAGGGTCTTCCTGATTCTCGATAAGCCTGTCAATCAATTCTGCCTTTCGCCCTGAAACTGGCAGAGAATGCTCTGCGAGTAATTTCTTGAGTTGTGCAACCGTCATCAGCTCTAGACTATCGCGTTCCATGGTGTTGGCTTCACTATATGGTACTTAATGGACGGGTGGTTTGTAATACAGTTTACTTCTGTTCATCTAGCCATGCACGCATAACACATGACTGGCATATTTCTCGGCTTGTGACACCTCCGCATGACGAGCATGAGCGAATCTCTGAAGAAGTGTTCCCAGAGGATGCATGCATCTGACGAATCTGTTCTAGACTGTGTAATAGGCCGTGTCTTGCACCGGGTGTTTCTGTCTCAAGGGCTGCTATGATCTCTCGGCTTCGTTGACGTTGGGCTCCGGCTGCGTGGGGGCAGTCTCCATGATGGAATGGGATATTGAGCACCATGGCAAGTGCATGGACTTCTTGTTCAGGAATCCATCTCAGCGGTACAATCCTCGGAGGGAGCCCATCTATTGGGGTAGAGGTATGTGGTGCCAGCCTGACCGATCTGTCAACTTCTCCCTTCTGGAGATTCATGAGTATAGATTGAGCCATATCATCCAAATTGTGGCCCAGTGCCATGACGTCTGCTCCTGATCGTTCAGCGAGAGTGTTCAGGCTCTGTCTTCTAAAAACACCACAGAACGAGCAGGGCATCATTCCATCCGCTTGTGGATTCTTGATTGCGATATCAGGCATCATACGGACTACTTCATCCATTCTTGAATACCCCATTTCCTCATACCCCAATTGGAGTAATTCTATCCCGAGAGACTCGCACAATTCCTCTATGCAAGCGATGGAAGGGGAGCGATATCCATCTATTCCTTCATCGATCACACCTGCTATGATTTCCAGATCTCTTCTACGTCCGAGTATGTCTTTAATGAGTTTGAGCATGATAGCAGAATCCTTGCCCCCGCTCACGGCTGCAAGTATTCGTAATGGGCTTCCATCCTCTTTTCTAGCATCCTTTGGGAGAGGTAGTTGGACTCTTAGATCCCTCGATACTCTCCGTCTTATTGACTCGTGCAAATGCCGTCCACATAGTCTCTGACCACTGTACGGCTGATGTATTAGACTGGTATGGTCACACCGGCTACATGACTCGACCTTCAGCCCGCACATAACATTGGGAGGCGCCATCTGTGTTTCAACACGATGGAAGTAGCGAGAGGTTCTTGCGAGGCAGCATGGTGCAGACATCCATGGATGTAAGCCCAGAACTTCCAGACTCGGAAAAATGGGACGGAAGAGTATCCAGTCCTTGGCTAGAGCGTATACTGTTTGTATCCTCGATATTCATATTCGTAATACTTGCAGGCGAAATCCGGCCTCCACTCTCTGAGTCGTTTGGTTCTTCAGTATCACTGCTAATTTATCCAATATCGATACTCGTCTCATTTATTGTAACTGAACACCTTGTGCGTCTGATAGAACGGCTACTTGGGATAAGGTGAGATCACGACTCTGTTTCTTCGGAGCGGGATCCGGAGAATCCTCTGAAGATTGACTCAAACCACCCTAGAACTGTTTGCCATGGTACCAGATATCTGAGCATACTAACAAAGAGAAGGAATAAACCAGCGGATATCACCTTGCCATAGGTCATTTGCAATTCAAGAGAGTCGTTGACCTGTTGGCTCCATTGATTGGGTTGGAACTCTGATATTACCATGATCATTATCTCGTCGAAATCAAGTGCTACCGCAGTCAACACGGTGGCAAGGGAAAGAACTCCGACGAGTTGAGACAAGTGTGTATTTAGGACTGTCTGGAACATCCGAATATGCTCATTATCCGTCCTAGCGCTCTCCGGCAACATGGCTACATACTCAAATAACCGGATGACCATGTGTGATGACTCGAAAAACAAGAAGAGGAGGATCGATATGGTGATTAGCTCGAAAGCCAAAGGCGATACCAGGCCCCCGAACAGTGTGGAGTCGCCAATTTGAGCAGGGAGCGGCTTGAGCCCTATTCCCTGTACAGATTCCAGTACTGCCTCGAAAGTCAGTAAAGCATGGAAAATTATGAACATGATGCTGTAGCTGACGGTTGCAATTATGGCGCGCATTGAGATATTCCATATCCCGATCAGGCCAAATAGGACTGGTGTGAAAACAACCCCCATCACTATTATTTCTGATATTGCCTGCATCGCCAATGAGAGTCTGTCTCCATGATTCCATGCAGGAAACTCTTGACCGAAAGGAATGTACAACCTCTGATAGCTTATCATGCTCGCAATCCATTCGAACAGGAAAGGCCCAAATCCTGCGATGATGACTATTGCGTAAATAGTATTCTTGATTCTTCGGCGTGTTTTGGAGCTCCTGCTTGACGCATAAGCATGAGCACCTGTCAGCAACAGGCAAAATAGGGAGGGTATGAGTAACGCTGCTTCTCCTACCTGATCCGCTCCTGTGATTAAATCAGGAAGTATTGAATCACGCTCGAATGCTTCTTCGACATAAGCCATACCTCGCGTGTGTTCGAAAGCGGGGCACCAATAGGTGGAGCCCTCGGCCTCATCGATGAAATCTTGATTACATCCACCATACACTGAGGTCATTGTTAGGATTAGCGCTCCAAGAGCCAATGTGGCAACCAATTGGAGGGTCAATATCTGCCATCTCGTACGCAATGAGCGAAGCCTCAAGGTGTGTTTTGGTTCCAAATTTTCATCTGCCACTCAATCACCTCAACCCTTTTTGACCTGCAGCAACGCCTGTGCCAGATCAATATCTGGAACCCAGTCGATGACATTCGCCCCGTATCCATTAAGGGACATGAGTCTATTCTGTCGTTCCATCTTGAGTACCTCGTATGCCATCCTAGGTATCCTGCTAACGAGCCTCTCGAGATCTATTGAATTGGGAGATAGTACATACACAGTATGGCCGTGACTGGATAGCGCCCTTATGGCGGGAAGTGTTGTTCCATCCCCCTCTAGGCTACTCACCACGAATACTGGAGACCCTCGGTTCATTCTAGGGATTAGTGCGTTTGTAACCGCTTGAAGAGGCATTGACCCCCCAGCAGAAACTCCTGCTAGAAGGCTCAGAATCTTGTACTGCTGCTTATCGCCAGCCTCAGCGGGAAGGTGGTCCATTCTCCTCCCGTAAGTCGTTAGTGAGACAGCATCACGTCTTCTGATGAAGTGATTGGATACCGAGGCAGTGGCGACTGCCCCCATTTCCAGAGGATTTTTCAAAACGGTTCCAATTCTGGATATATCCCTAGTGTCAAATAAGATATGAACATCAGTAACTGCGTCCCTGACCTTCTCATTCACCATCAAGTCTCCAGTTCTGGCAAAGGCCTTCCAATTGATTGACCTGAACGAATCACCGGGCATGTACTCTCGAAGAGAGTAGAATTCGGTTCCTTGGCCGGGCGTTCGAAGAGTCGTTGCGCCAGTGTACAACTTTGGGACGTTTGATCTGAGAAGAGCGTCTTCAATATCCCTCACTTGAGGGAAAACAATGACATCGCTTCTTGTATCGGCAACGCCTTCGTCTGTGAAAAGTCCGAAGACATCCCGATATCGAAGAGAAGTTGGACCGATGGAATAGTGGCCTCGAAGAGGGCATCTCACAGTGTATCTGAGAGTTGTAGATTGTCCTGGCCCTAGATTGGCTCGAATCAGGTTGATTCCACGCCTTATTTTCATTTCATGCGGGACGTTGTCGTAGATATCCAGTGTCTGGGTTCTACGGCGAGAGGGGTTCTTTATCCTCAAAGTGACTGTAATATCATCCCCCTTGTACACATTCTCTTCAGATAACTCACGTTCTACCACCAACCGCGGAAATCCACTGATCCAGCTAGCCATAACTAGAATTGAAACCATTAGCATCCCGAGAATCATTAGATGGAAATGGCTGACCATCATGCCGACAAGTATCAGAGATACTCCTCCGACAATCATCATTGTAGCTTTCCTAGTCCACAAAGTCACACCTCCATTAGATCATCGTCAGGCTCATCGTCATATGGGCCCCATTCCTTCATCCGCTTGACTATTGCAACTAATTCCTCTGTCTTATAACGACGGTTGTCGTAGATGAATCTGATCAGTACAGGATCTTCAACAAGTGCCTGCAAGTCTTCGGAAGAGAGCGCATCAAATTCTTCCCTGGCCAGAGTGTTGCTACTTCTGATTCTGGAAAGTAATACCTGTCTAATCTTATCTGGATGTTGATAAAACTCGTATCTTTTAGCGTCCCCGAAGCCATAGTAGATGATTCTGAAAACATGTCTCCAATCTTCGGGGTCTTCTTTGCGTATTAGCACGACTTCGAGCATCATGAAGAGAGCGAGAAACAGGATGAGCATAGCCATCCAATCATTTGTGAAATAAACAAGAAAGTAGTACGCTAAGTTGTATGTGTCGGAAAGTGGATTGGACTGCTGATGTCTACTCTCATCGAATATGACGACCGCGTTATCACTTGGTACTAGCGATCCGTTGCCAACTAGCAATGCATCTGCGATGATGTCGAGTGCCCACATTCTATTGTCGTTCTCAGGCACTGCGGAATCATCGATATCTGAGGCTGAGTATATTGCATTGATGAGTAATGATCCATCTGACGCAATATGTACCTGCCCTGAGGAAGGCTCTGCACACAATCTTGATGAGCAGATTCTTGCATATACTGCAAATGGGCCTTGTTCGTCGCCCTGTATGCCTGCTGCTTCAAACGCGGGCGTCAGATCTCCGTCATCATTCGAGTCCAAATACGAATCTAAGGTTGATGTAACAACTGGATATCGATTTTCTGCCGGAGAGAATGCAGATTCTTTATCGAATGCTGACGGGGTACTGGTCAGAAGATCATAATCTTCGCTAAAGTCGTAGACTCCATCGACATCATTCCAACGATGACTGCAGAGACCGAATGAGACGTCATCAGGAGTGAATCCCATATCGGGAGAATCTGGATTTGGGTCTATGGAGTCTAATATTGCATCTCCGTCTCTGTCAGCAAGACAGGGGTGATAATTTGATGTTGAGCCAGACGTTTGTGTCAAATTGTATGCGTCTGTTACGTTTGTCCACACATAGTTGTAATCTAGTTCTCTTGCCCATGCCTCTCCATCGTAAAGCTGGTGACTTGAGAATACAATATTGTATTCTTGTGCAAGTGCAGACGAGTATCCAAAATCGTCCATAAGAAGCAAAGTTCCGCCGGCCTGCACATACTGCACTATAGCTTCAATTTCTGATCCCGTATATCCGTCTGAGTCGGAGAGCTCGATCACAGAATCATCATCTGTGAAGCGGGGGAGGGAGATTGTATCACGCTCTACGCCAGATATCACAAACACTGTCTCATCAGGATTGTCGATTTCCCCTAGCAGGAGTGGGCTCGACACCATGGCAGTTGTTTCAACCCCCATGTCATTGATGTCTGAACGAAAATCACCGAGATCATTCCAATCGTTGCCATATGCTGACTGTTGGGTCTTCCCATCTACGATATATGTAGAAGCGATAAATGCCACAAGTAGTGTTAAAACAGACCAAAATGAGAACATTAGGAACCTTCTTCGGTTCGCTGCGTTGAAGAATCGGGATGCTCTTCTTGGTCTCTCTATCACCCGGTCACCTCTCAGCAGCAAGGCATAACCCAATCCAACGATATAAGACGCTTGTCCGGCCTTGGGACGTATTACTGATGCAAACGTATGGCATTTGATAGCTCGGCGACCTCTTCGACGGGAACTTCGAGTAATCCTTTCTTTACGGGCCACGGAAGTAGTGCGGGATCGAGTTCTTCCGATATTAGTACAAGTAAGGAGACTACTTTTCCAGATCTTGGATCGAATATTAAATCGGACAGATAACCCAGGGTGTCTCCAGCACCATCCAGAATTGGCCGGTTTAGAATTTCACGGCCGAATCCCGAAGGCATCAAGATCACACCGACTCAATGCCCTGAAGAGTGTTCGAGTCTCTCTTAACCGACTCTAAGCCGCTAACGAGGGTCTCTTCCATCTTGGAATAGTAATCTAACATGTCTTTATTGACGGTTGGTCTGACCCTGTTAATGGCATCCTCGAAGTGGCTTTTTGAAACGCTCTTTCTACCTGCCCTCATCGCAATAAGTGCTGCTTCTCGGCATATTGCCTCTATATCGGCGCCAGTATAGTTCTCAAGTCTATCAACGAGATCGTCGAGATTGAATCTGCCCAATGGCATCTCTGAAGAATGAATCTTCAAAATTTCCAGTCTTGACTTACGATCTGGGGGCGGGACATGCAGAACACGTTCAAATCGTCCACTTCGTAAGAGTGCAGGATCAATCATCTCAGGCCGATTAGTCGCGGCTACAACGATGACCCCTTCCATCGACTCAACACCGTCCATGCTTGAGAGAATCTGATTTACCACTCTATTCATGACATCTGACCCATCTCCAGACATTGATCTACGAACGCCAGCAATTGATTCGAATTCATCAAGGAAGATGATTGAGGGTGCTGCTTGTTTCGCCTTCTTGAAAACCTCCCGTACGGCTCTTTCTGATTCTCCGACCCACTTGGAAATCATTTCCGGGCCCTTGATTGAGATGAAATTGGCCTTTGCTTCGTTTGCTATAGCCTTTGCAATTAGGGTTTTTCCGGTTCCTGGGGCGCCGAATAGAACAATGCCTCGTGGAGGTTTGATACCAAAGTGCTCGAAAGTTTCTGGTTGATTCAACGGCCATTCGATACTTTCCTTAAGCCTCTCTTTGATTTCGTCCAATCCACCGACATCGTCCCAAGAAGCCGTTGGAACCTCGACATAAATCTCCCTGAGAGCACTGGGCTCTATCTCTTTGATTGCCTCGCGGAAGTCGACCATTTTGACTTCCATCTTCTCGAGTACCTCGGCGGGTATCTCATCTTCATCTAGGTCAATCTCTGGGAGATATCTTCGCAAGGCTTTCATTGCAGATTCACGTACTAGAGCCGATATGTCCGCTCCCACGAAACCATATGAATTCTCGAGAAGCCAATCCATCTCGAAATCATCACTTATTGGCATGCCGCGTGTGTGGATGTCGATGATCTCTGAGCGACCATTTTTGTCTGGTACACCTATTTCCAATTCCCTATCGAATCGACCGGGCCTTCTCAAAGCGGGATCTATGGCGTCCCTTCTATTCGTGGCCCCAATTACAACCACATTATCCCGGCCCTGCATGCCATCGAGGAGCGTTAGAAGTTGAGCGACTACACGCCTCTCTACTTCCCCACTAACATCTTCCCGCTTGGGCGCGATTGAATCTAATTCGTCTATGAAAATGATGGCAGGGGCATTGGAAGCGGCTTCATCGAATATTTCGCGCAGCTGCTTCTCACTTTCACCGTAGTACTTGGAGATAATTTCAGGGCCATTAATTGATGTGAAGTGTGCCTGTGTCTCAGCAGCAACAGCCTTGGCAATCAACGTCTTTCCAGTCCCGGGAGGGCCATGAAGAAGGACGCCTCTAGGCGGGTCTATTCCCAGTCTACGGAACAATATAGGATGCTTGAGAGGCAATTCAATCATCTCCCTGACTTTCTGAAGCTGGTCTCCTAGACCACCTATATCCTCATAGGAAATCGTCTGAATAGTACTCTCGTCTTCTTCATCAACTGGATCTTCCTTGATGACTATCTCTGTGGAAGGTAAAACCTGCACGATACCCTTTGGCTTAGTACTGACTATCTGAAATGGCAGAGCTTCGGCGAACAAAGTCATACCTGGTATGAATATCCTGTCTCCGGCTACAACAGGACGCTTGTTTAGGCCCCTACGAGCGAACCCTTCGATACCGGGCCCAAAACGGACCTTTTGCTGCTTGGCCATTACTGGAGAGAGCACAAGTTTCTCACACTCAGAAACCTCGACTTTGCTAATGTTTACTCTATCGCCCAGGGATACTGCAGCATTTTTTCGGATTATGCCGTCTATCCTTATGACTCCGAGATTCGCATCTTCAGGTCTGCATCGCCATACAATGGCAGCAGTGGACTTCTCTCCTTTAATTTCGATAACGTCGCCGGGTTTGAGGTTCAGATCATTATCAAATGGTACTCTAGCTCTTCCGTGCCCCACGTCACTTGGAATTGCCTTTGCAACCCTAAGTGTAAGTTCCCCTTCTTCGTCTGACATGGAGTATCCCTCGGAGATGGCTATGTATTGGGCTGCCTTAAACCCCCATATCCAAAGTCATCGTGTTTGTGCACTTACCAGACGACTTCTGCGATGACGACGTTAGCAGCATTCATGTGAATAACCGGGGTCGGCTTGTCATGCCCCATGTACTTGAGACCGGATTTGAGGCGATAGCCAGCGAAAACCCCAATGGTTCACCGATGATTCGTGGATACAATATAATTGGAGGGCGATTAGAACCTGCATCTGATGGTTCGACATTTGAATCGAAGAATCCTGCTATCCTTGCTGATTGTCTTGGAGTCTTCCCCCTATCTACCAAAGATGATGTTCACAAAGCACTGAAGTCGGCAAAGTCGGCATTTCCCGGCTGGTCTTCTACGCCTGCTCCGACACGCGGCCAGATCATAGGCAACATGGGAAGGTTGTTGATGGAGCACAAAGATGACCTTGTACGTCTGGAGACACGTGAAATAGGGAAGACGCTGAAAGAGAGTGCTGGAGAAATTCAAGAAGCGATAGATACGTGTCTGTTCTTCCAATCAGAAGGAAGGCGTCTGTACGGACAAACCGTCAATAGCGAGCTGCCTGACAAGGAGTTGTTCACATATCGAAGGCCCTTGGGGGTTTGTGGAATCATCAATGCGTGCAATTTTCCGTCTGCTGTGCCATTCTGGAAAATGATTCCGGCAATCATGTGTGGCAACACGTGTGTCTGGAAGTCGCCACAAGACAGTCCTCTTCTTTCATTTGCATTGGCAAGAATAATGCATGAAGCTGGCTTACCAGATGGGGTTGTAAATCTCATTCATGGCAAAGGAAGTGGTGCTGGTCAGCATCTCGTTGATGCGGTTGATGAAGGAATGGTCAACAAGATTTCATTCACAGGTTCTACTTCGGTGGGCAAAATGATTGGAGAGATATGTGGTCGTAATCTAGTTTCCTGCTCACTTGAGTTGGGCGGCAAAAATCCGCTAGTCATCATGCCCTCGGCCAATCTTGAGAATGCCGTAGAAGGGGCTTATTGGGCTGGATTTGGTACTGCGGGTCAAAGATGTACAAGTCTCGGCAACCTAATTGTGCACGAAGACATCTATGATGATTTTATGGACAGTTTCATGGAAAAAGTTCGGAGTACAAAGATTGGTGATTCGATGAGTAACGATGATGTTCTTTATGGCCCAATGCTATCTGAGAAATATGCATTAGATTTTCTCAAAGGTTTGGAAATGTGTGAATCGAGTGGAGCGAAAAGGGTCTATGGAGAAGGACGAATAACAACGGATTCATCACCATCAGGCTTCGTTGCTGACGCTGAAAGTGGTGTATACATGTGGCCTCACGTGTATGTAGATGTCACGGATGAGATGGAATGCTTCCATGAGGAGATTTTTGGACCCGCAGTCACGGTCGTCAAAGCCAAAGATTTCGAACATGCACTCTATCTGGCAAATGCATCGCCATACGGGCTCTCCAGCGCCATTTACACGAATGACAGGCTGGAGGCATATCGATTCAAAACAGGCATAAGGGCAGGTATGACTGGCATAAACAACTCAACGACTGGTGCAGAGGCGCACCTTCCCTTCGGAGGTGTCAAGGGCTCTGGGAATGGTACCAGAGAATCTGGTATTTGGGTGATTGAAGCATACTCATACTGGCATGCAGTCAACGATGAGCTTTCTGGAAAGCTTCAGTTGGCGCAGATGGATGTTGATGAGATCCATATCGAAGAGGCCGAGGCAGATTACGAATCTCTTGCATGATTATCAAATATTCTTCAAATGGAATTTGTGAAAAGTTCTATCTCCCCTAGCCCTTGTCGCCATGCATGAATAACAAGCGGATAGTGTCGTTTTCTCTCAGTTTATTGATGATCACATTCACAACAATAACGATTTTTACAAATCCTCTTTCCACAGAAGATTCTCTATCTGATTCAGAAGTAAGATATGATACAAGCCATTTGCAGAATAACTCAATTGGAAGCCTTCAAGGGCACATCGATACTTATGACACTCTATCGATTGGTATTCAGTTCACCTGCGTAGTGACTGACAACGCCAGCGTGATATGTTGGGGCAGGACAGATTACGGCGAGACAGGTATTGGTATGACTGGGAATGAAGCATATCACAATGCTAGTTACGTTGTCGGACTAACTGGAATAACAGTGGTTGAAGTAGCTGCATACTGGGATCACGCATGTGCTTTGAGCGATATGGGCGAGGTCTACTGTTGGGGTAGGAATCATGAGGGGCAGCTTGGTAATGGCAATAGTGCGGATTCAACCACTCCAGTCCAAGTATCGTTCCCATCCGGTGTCGAGGTCGCCTCGCTTGCCCAAGGTCCGAGTGTTCATACCTGTGTAATCAGCACAAACGGCGATGGCTATTGCTGGGGCTATAATAATGCGGGACAGATAGGAAACGGCGAGGTATGCGCCCCTGTTGAAGCGACGAGTAAATTGTCTTGTGCCGGAGGTGGTTCACTGGACCATGTTGTCACACCTCAACTAGTCAACATGCCGTCGAGCGTGGGTATAACGTCCATCAACGCGGGCGGTGAGCATACTTGCGCCACTGGTACCGATGGCGGGGTCTACTGCTGGGGGCAGGACAACAACTGCAGAGTTACGGGCGGGGATCCCGTCACAGACATGAGTGGCGATGCTGCATGTGGTTTTACTCACAGACAACCGTCTCCGAGAAAGATCATGTTCCAGAATACTGCTGTGACGATTCCTGATGCGCAAAATCTCTCGTTTACACAAGTCGTAGTTGGCTGGGTGTTCTCATGTGGTTTGGCCGATACCGGTGCCGTGATCTGCTGGGGCGCAAACACAGAGAGTCAACAGGGCATAGGTACGAACAACAACCAACCCGAAGATGTGGTTCCCACTCTGGCTATCGCTCCCTCCGGGGAACATGCCCTTAGCATATCTGCTTCAACAGCTCAAGCATGTGCACTATTCAACGAGTCTGGCGCATTCTGTTGGGGCGATAACTGGGGTGGAAATGCAGGTGATTATGATGGCACAAATAACTGGTACTGCACCTACTCAGGGGGTTCCAATGGCGGCGGGAACCTTGATTGCGGAGATGTGTCTACACCGAATGCAGTTTGGAGCGGTGAAAACGATGACATCCACTTCACATCAGTCATCATGGGGGCGTCGAATACCTGTGGAATTATGTCCAACGGCAGTCTTTACTGCTGGGGGGCATATGCCTGGAACGGGGTGAATGGTTCGGTCCACAACACGAATACTGGGGTCAGACTCCCCTTATTCATGCCAATGCCGGGTAATGTCATAATTGCTCAAACCGATTTGGACATTGACGGCGATGGGGTACTTGTCCCATTCGACGCGTTCCCTAATGGCTGTCCTTCTGGTTGGTACCAAGACTCCTACAATTCTTGTAGTGAGGCTCCTCAGGGAGGCTATGCTGAGTCCTCAAATCCGTGGGATCTAGTTATGTGCTCACCAGGAACCTACCAACCAAACACCGGTCAAACAGAATGTGTAGAATCGACTCCAGGATATTACGTCCCCGTCTCAGGAGGGTTTTCTCAAACGATTTGTCCAGCCGGAAGTTATCAACCCAATAGCGCAGCGGATTCTTGCATCCTGGCAGATCCCGGATATATGGTAGGAACGCCTGGAAAAATTGAGCAGACTGCCTGCAACGCTGGAAGGTTTTCATCCACTAGCGGATCGACAGACTGTGTCAGGGCACAGCCTGGTTTCTATGTATCAAATAGTGGCTCTTCAGAAGAGATTCCATGCCCACTTGGGTCATATTCGCCTTCATCAGGGTCGCTATCGTGTATCTCTACTTCCCCCGGTGAATACACCGATACTCCAGCTTCCATACAGCCAATTTCTTGTGAACCGGGTTCCTACCAACCCGACTTCGGACAGAGTACATGTCTCCTGGCTCCTACCGGGCATTATGTCTCAATACCGATGGCTTCGACATACCAACCATGTCTCTCAGGTTACTACCAATCTGCCGAAGGGATGACTGGATGTGAGGTCACGTCTCCCGGGTCATATACCCCGGGAGCATCCTTCACTGCACCTTTGGATTGTTCTGCAGGCACGTATCAACCCTCATCAGGGGCAGAGAGGTGTATCGATGCTTTTCCCGGCAGCTATGTTCCTTCAGAGGGAAGTATCGAGTCTACTGAATGCACCCCAGGAACATATCAACCACAGTCAGGGCAATCTGCATGTCTTGAGGCTGATTCAGGTCACTACATCACTTTAACAGCAGCGAAAAATCAAGTCCCATGTCCAGTAACTACGTTCCAACCTGAAACTGGTCAGACGGTATGTTTGGACGCCGAACCTGGTCACTATTCAGATGGAATTGGGATGGCAGATCAGACGCCCTGCACTGAAGGTGAGTATCAACCTTCTAGCAAGTCGACGAGTTGCAAAATCGTTCCTGCTGGACATTATTCAATCGGTCTCGGTTCTGTTGATTTCATGGCTTGTATGCCTGGAACATACCAACCATCATCGGGAATGTCAGGTTGTATCGATGCTGATCAGGGCAACTATGTCGGAGAATCATCTCAATTGATGCAGACACCTTGTCCAAAGGGATCTTATCAGCCATTGGCTGCTTCCTCCGATTGTGTAAGTGCTGATGCGGGCTACTTCGTAGAGGAGGCAGGCGCCAAGGAACAGTCGCCCTGTGAGGCAGGATCTTATCAGCCAATTGAAGGGCGGTCGAACTGCATATATTCATCAATCAACAACTATGTTCCGGAAGCTGGATCTGCAGATCAGATAGCATGCCCATCAGGAGAACATCAACCAATGCCGGGTCAGATCGGCTGTGTTGGGGAAGATGAAGAGGGATTGCTCCCAGGATTCTCTTCTTTCATGGTCCTCATCGCACTAATGGGTGCTGCATCGATGATCTCTGCTCGGAAGCTGGACTGATTTTTCATGACTGATGGTGCGCACGCCGGGACTTGAACCCGGGTAACGAGGTTGGGAACCTCGTATCATAACCGCTAGATCACGTGCGCTTGGAATGTCCGATAGAACCTGCGGTCATGAATACTGGGGTACAGATTTCAGCCATGTTCAAGCACTAGTTAGCACCAGGCCGAAGCATGGAAGTCTCTAGAGAGTTGGTTCGCACAGTGGTATTCGTACTCGGACCGATGGTTCTTGCGTCATATGTTATTGGAGTTCGTAGGATGGAAGATCCAATGGAATTATGGGGCGGTATTCCCGAATCTTGGAGGGGTCTCAATGTGATTTGTATGTTCATTGCTGCCATTGGTTTTCTGATTGCCTGGTGGCAGCTTCTCTTTGGATGGGACGTTGTTGTTGTCGAGTCGACAGGATGGCCGTGGAGCGGGGATGTTTCAGAAGGTGGGCATGGACGAATCCTTATCGCCTTCCTCCTAATCCTGATACCATCGATGCTTTGGCTCGAATTGACCCACATACACATACAGAATGATTCTTCACTCACTAAGTGGATCGTGATTGCAAACCTCTGGCTCGTGGTATCTGGTAATGTGCTTTTGATTCTCTTTGGATGGAGTGCGTGGAGCGGGGGTGCGAGCGGGACGGACATACTCCCCCTGCTTGGTGGCCTTATGCTTGGAATTCAAGTGATAGTGAACGATGGAATGCTCTGGGTCTGGAAATATCCTTGGTGATTCATGGAAAGAAAGGTTCTCCACATTCAGGGCATGGTACGCCGGGTAGGAAAACGCCCGGCATATGTCCACAATTGAGGCAGATCGAAGAGGAAATATCTCCCATTAAAGGCCCCCTGCAAACAACTTCTCCATTCATTATTCATCAAGTTGATGCAGATGCAAAAATGGTCAGCCTTATGCAGTGCCTATCCGGGAGAGTGTCGGGGCACTGCGTATGAGAGGGTACCAACGTCTGCCCCTAGTGAAGGGTTTTGGGAAAACACAGAGGATTGACAATTGGTGGAACCAGCCTGCAATGATGGCCGCCGCACTTGGATTAGCAATGCTCTACACAGGCCTCAGAGTGATCTTACTGGACGGCAGTATCCACTATGAGAATCATAGAGTTACTTCTCCAATATTCTCTCCAGACGTCTTGCACTTGTTCCACATTACTAATCATCCCGGATGGATGAATTCTGCAATGCTGATTCTATGGATACCGTTTGGATTCAGAGGGACTTGTTATTACATGCGAAAGGTGTACCATCGTACCTTCTTACAGAATCCAACAGCATGCATGGTTGCGAAGCCCGGGATTAATCATGGAGTTGGTTACTCGGGGGAAAGAGGAATCTTCATCATCAACAATATTCATCGCTACATGCTATATCTTGCAGTAATCATCCTGTCAATGAAATACTACGATGTGATTCTCACAATGAGATTCGAAGGGTCTTGGGGATTTTCCTTAGGAACCCTGATACTAGCGTTCGAATCTTTTCTACTAACCATGTACGTAATCTCATGTCACGCATTCAGACATCTTTTTGGTGGTTCTCTAGATCAGTGGCGAGGCGGTATTTCTTCCATGGCTGGGCGGATATTCAGATTCTCAAGTCGCCATAATGCAAGCCACAATCTCTGGTTTTGGACCTCACTTGCAATGGTTTTCCTGGGAGACATATTCGTTCTTTCAGTTGCTGAAGGTCTAATTAGCGATCCTAGTTTCAAAATGGGGTGATTGAGTGTACGAATACGAATGTCATGAGCACGATGTTGTGGTAATCGGGGCAGGCGGAGCGGGGCTCAGGGCTGCTATTGAGGCCAGTTCCATGGGAGTCAGTGTAGCATTAGTCTGTAAATCGATGTTGGGCAAAGCACATACTGTGATGGCAGAGGGGGGAGCGGCTGCTGCACTTGCTAACAAGGACTCACGTGATTCGTGGAAGACGCACTTCCGAGATACGATGAAGGGCGGAAAATATCTCAATGATTGGAGGATGGCGCGTATCCATGCTCAAGAAGCTCCTGATCGGATAAGAGAGCTTGAGACATGGGGGGCTGTATTCGATAGAACTCGAGAAGGGCGAATAAATCAGCGTAACTTTGGCGGCCACACATACCCTAGGCTTGCACACATAGGAGATGCCACCGGACTCGAAATAATTCGTACTCTTCAGGAAAAAGGAGTCCATATGGGGATGGATGTTTTCATGGAATTTACAGTATGCAGATTATTCACCTCTGATGGACGGATATCCGGGTGTCTGGCATATGATAGACAGAGAGGAAGGGCTCATGTCTTCAAGGCGAAAACTATCGTCCTTGCCACCGGAGGAATAACTCGATGTTGGTCGGTATGTTCGGGCTCTTGGGAATATACGGGAGATGGCCATGCATTGGCATATTGGACAGGTGCAGAAATGGGCGACATGGAATTTGTTCAATTCCACCCGACGGGCATGATATGGCCGCCAAGCGTTCGTGGTATACTAGTCACTGAAGGAGTAAGGGGGGAGGGAGGTATGCTAAGAAACTCGGAAGGGGATCGTTTCATGTTCAACTATGTCCCTGAAATGTACAGGGATGAGTTTGCAGATACTGAAGAAGAAGCTCTCGCGTGGGTTCAAGAAGTAATATCAGACAAGCAAGCCACGAATAGAAGACCTCCTGAACTCTTGACACGTGACGTAGTAGCCAAGGCAATTAACAGCGAAAAGGCAGCAGGTCGGGCAAGCGAACACGGAGGGGCGTATCTGAATATATCTTGGCGACCTGCCGATCAGGTTCGAAAGAAATTGCCCGGGATGTATCATCAATTCAAGGAGCTTGCGGGAGTGGACATAACCAAGCAGCCAATGGAAGTGGGGCCAACAGCGCATTATGTGATGGGGGGTGTAAAGGTAGATCCTGAATCCCAAGAGTCGACTGTTCCAGGGCTATATGCCGCAGGAGAGTCTGCAACGGGATTGCATGGCGCTAACAGATTGGGAGGGAATTCCCTTTCCGATCTTGTGACATTTGGACGGAGAGCAGGGCTATATGCCTCGAAGGCGGCATCTAGTATGGACGCATGGGGAGAAATAGAAGAAGATGAGATACAACAAGGGATAGATCACATGATGGCTCCATTGAATCGTGAGGGAGGGGAAAATCCAGCTGCTATTGTGCATGATCTTAGAGAGATGATGCAGGAGAAAGTAGGGATAATCAGAACTCGCGACCAGTTAGTAGAGGCGCTAGACGAGCTTGAGGCGTTGAGGGTTCGTTCACAAAATTGTTCGCCCGGAGGAGGGGTAATTTACAATCCAGGTTGGCATCAGGCTCTAGAACTTGAGGCCATGATTGATGTAAGCCAAATGTGTGCTCTTTCAGCACTAGAGCGGGAAGAGAGCCGCGGCGGGCATACGCGAGATGACTTTCCGATCCCAGATCATGACTCCTGGGGTAAGGTAAACAGCGTAATTACGAAAGATTCGGAAGGTAATATGAAAATTGAGCACAGGAGTTATCCGCCGATCCCAGATGAGTTGAAGCAACTACTCGACTCTGATGACCTGGATGGTGATTCATGATGAAGAAGCAAGTGACATTCCGGGTATTCAGAAGCCATACAGGGGAACGACCCTATGCTAGCCACCCGAGAACTGAATCATCAGTCGGTAAAATGTCTGACTATGAAGTCGAATATGATGAAGGGATGGTTGTTCTGGATGTTATCCACAGAATCCAAGCAGAACATGCTCCTGATTTAGCATGTCGTTGGAACTGCAAAGCGGGGAAGTGCGGCTCTTGCTCTGCCGAGGTAAATGGCAAATCCCGTCTTATGTGCATGACTAGGATGTCAGACATCATGGAGGAGACGCCGGAAAATGAGCCGGTTACTGTGCGTCCGATGCAAGGTTTCCCACTAATTCGTGATCTGGTCACTGATGTTAGTTGGGCTTATGAGATGAATAAGAAGATGGTTCCGGTAAACGGTCCCGACAAACTTGACTGGGAGTTCAATCAAAACGAAGCAGATAGGATTCAGGAGTTCAGACAGTGCATAGAGTGCATGCTATGTGTGAATACGTGCCATGTTCTCAGAGAACATGAGAAATTTGACGAGTTTGCAGGTCCAAGATTCTTTGTGAGAATGGCAGGACTAGAAATGCACCCACTTGATACTGAAAGTCGTATACCTCAGATCAAAGAAGACTTCGGCATAGGCTACTGCAACATCACAAGGTGTTGTACTGAAGTATGCCCTGCGGGAATAAACATAACAGATAATGCGATTATACCCCTCAAAGAAAGAGTTGTGACAGAGTACTATGACCCAATTGCAATGATTGCCAAGAAAATTGGAATCAAGCGTTAGATTTGCAGAATATCTTGACTTATCGATAATGGTTTGATATCCCCCCGAGAGCAGACGCCCTCGAGGGTGTTGCGTGATTCTAGCCTATGATCGAGGCAGATTTAGGCACTCAAAGGCGCCTAATACCTGACTTCTTCACATTGGCTTTCTTGATCTTAGCAGGAAGCCAAGCAGGGCCAGAAGCTGGCCTGTCTACCATAGACACTGAGCCAGAGAAACAGTGAACCCTGTTGGTTCCCCTCTCTCTCAGCTCAATGCTGGTATGTCCTCGAGTTGCGGCCTTTAGGGCAGCTCCTCGGGGTTGCTTCGAAACGAACACGTGGTCCGAATCGCTTCCGTCTTTGTTTAGCAGTACGAAGTACTTCTTGTCACTCATGGTACAAATCCTCCGGCATACTATCATACTGTTGTATATATATCCGTTTCCCCGATTTCGATTGACTGCGAGGGTGAGAGGGCTAAAATTGGCATTACGGAGGAGGAAAAAACGTCTTTTCGCCCTTCAAAATTCAGCACATGCGAGGGTCTTTGTGGTCGTCACACCGTTTATTGATCGTATACTCTCGACCACCATTCTGGCTATATCGCCAACTGAATCTGCCTCGACCTTGACAATCAGATCGTGGTCGCCAAATAGAACGTTTGCCTCAGACACAAAATCCATTTTTGACGCTGCCATTTGGACCTCTATTTCAGATCCCGGTTCGACGTTGATCAGCACGAATCCTGTTGCCATGTGGGGTAATGACAGTATCAAAGTGATGAATGCTTCGTAAAATTACCCCTTTTAGTCGATGGGGATATAGGTCGGGGTCGGTTCGGCCGGCTGTATGGCTGACACCATCATCGTGCGAGAATGCCTGCATGGGCAAGTTCGTGTAATGTACGGAGACCTCACAAAAGAGGAGGGTGACGTGCTAGTAACGCCTGCAAATAATCGCCTCGCAGGCAGAGAAGGTGTCGATGAAATGGTCCATCAAGCCGCTGGTCCCGAGCTTCGAGAGCATACTCATGGAATCGCAGTTGAGCGGCGAAAAGAGAATCTGCCGCCCTGTGGTGTCGGCGAGGCAGTGGTGACTCCAACATTCTCACTTCCGCATGGAAGTCTTGTCCACGTCGTTGGACCCGATTGTCGACGACCAACGCAGGACACTGATCGAAGAGAGCTTCTGAAAACGGCCTATGCATCGCTGTTCAAGGAGATTGAGGGGATACAGAACCGAGATACGATTGTTTTGCCGCCTCTCAGCATGGATATATTCCAATATCCTCATCGGGAAGGTGCAAGGATGACAATGGAGATCGTTCTTGCATGGATGGATTCTGGAGATGACCCTGGGGTAAAGAAAGTCAAAATCATCACTCAGGAGTCGAATTTCATAAACAATATGAAGACGGTGTACAGAGAATCAGAGGACAGGTTCCCCGGTGTCGACCGTACGAGAGAATATCGACGTGGCCTGATTGATTAGTTGGCTGCAGCTCGATTGGAATGTGCCTTTATGGCATCATGCATAGACATACGACCAACGGCTACTGCCTTGGCAAGGGATCTTGGAATTGTAAGCCTGCCCTCAGATATTGTGCGAGATCTCCTCTGTATCTCCCTTAGTTCTCCATCTGAAGGATCGACTACCAATCGCTGAATGACTCGAGTTCCAATTTTTCGTGCTATTCTTGCAGCCGAAGCTGAATGATTATGCCTCGAACCTCTTGAGGTTCTTCTCTCATCCACAAATTCGACAATATGGCCTCTTGCCAAACATACGTTGGCAAGTCTTCTTGCAATAGTTCGTGAGCCGTCGCCCACGCGGACAACGTAGGTTTTGGGAGAAATATTGTCAACAATTAACCCTATGTGGTCAGGTGCTTCGTCCACTGACTCAAGTTGAATTGCTCCCAACAATTTACCACAGGCCATCCACGCAAGACCTGGCCTGGGGCCGGGATCTACACCAAAGACGAGATGCTTGACAGGCATCGTTGGGCCTAGTATAGCATAGGATATCGCTGTCTCTAAATTATCTACTGTACAGGCTATCCCCCGTGAGTCGTGCTGTGACTCGACCTCGGAAGGCGTTCCAAACCATATCGGCATTGAAGCGGGAACAGGATCTTCTGGAGCGAGTTGTATGGGCCTTATGCCCGAAGAGCGAAGTGCATCGATTAACCTGTATGCAAGTTGGTAATCCCTAGTGCGGATACCTGCGCATTCCACAATAAGGGCTGTGAAGGAGGCGGTGTTCAAGCCTTGCTGTGAATAATCAACCGCAGATGTAAATATCTGCCATTATATCGAATTAACAATCTTCGATGACCGGTGTCGTCATTAGCCTACCCGTTACGATTGGAAGTATGAGCGGCCCATATGAGCGAGAGTTACGATCTGTCTTGGCAGGGGAGAAAAAGGGCGTAATTGCGGTTACGAGATCGTGCAATGAGGTCGAGAGGGCTCGGGCTATGCAAGTGTGTGAAAGACCATTTCTTGTTGTCAGGGCACCAGGTAGTGGTTCTGAAGGAACTGGTGATTTATTAGTTCTAAGAGGAGATGTTTGTTTTCCAATAGAGGTTAAATCATCCAAGGTTAGCAAAATATACCTTTCAGGCAGAACGATGACGCAATACGAAGCATTTCAGAAAACTGGTGAGCGTTGTGGCCTTGTACCACTTTACGCCTTCAGATTGAAAGGTGTTAGGGGTGACAGTTGGAGATTATTTTCTGTTCCCGTGGAAGGTTTGAGGGGGAAAATGAGGTTGATAGCAAATCGTGTACCGGAACTTCCCCTTACTCGAAATGGGGCCCCACATCTTGACTGGGAGAAGGGGATGCCGCTAAATGGATTCATAGCAATGGTCTGTCGTTCAGACGGTTCCAGACCAGCCTTGGACATCAATCTTTGAGTTCATTCTCAATTGCTTCGATGGTCTTCTTGGTCTCATAGATTTCGGATTTTGATGTATCGAGATCGATTCTTTCCAGTCGCGCTGATACCGCATCGCGCTCTTTTTTGATGCGATTTAAAATTCTCTTAGCACGCTTGCCATCGCCATCCATGCTATCTCCCCATTGACGATGAACTTGGGTGTTGCTATTCACACGACATATTGAAGCAGGGGCCCAATTGCAGGAAACCATGGAGAATCAGCCGATAGGGACGAATCAGATTCTCTTATTGCTTGGAATAGCTCTTCTTACGTTAAATGGAGTGTTCTCTATTTTAATCGGGTTTATGCTATCGATGTGGTATGTTAGTATCATTATTCTAGAGCATCGGGGCGTTCTGGATAAATGGAATTCAACTAGAGTACTTGGCCTGATACTTATGATTAGGACCAATCGGGGGAAAAAGGCTGCAGAATGGATCGCTCGTCCCCGACGTCTTTGGCGTATTTTTGGAGAGATGTCCATTTGGCTCTGCTTTAGTGTCATGATTCTGCTAATTATCGGCATCCTTGCAAGTGCTCTTCAAACTGCAAGAGCTCCGGCTGAACAGCAAGTTCTCCCTGCTACAGACATACTTTTCATCCCTGGTGTGACGAGTTTCGTACCAATATTCTGGCCTCTTCTAGCACTAATCGTAACAGTAGTGATTCACGAATATGGGCATGGACTTCAGGCAAGAGCACATGGAATGCGGATTCGAAGTTTTGGAGTGCTACTCGCAGGAATCATTCCAGTTGGGGCTTTTTATGAGCCCGAGCAAGAAGAAATCCGAATCGCGCCCTCGCGGGAAAGACTTCGACTGTTCGCAGCTGGGCCATCAATAAATATCGTTCTGACGTATGTTCTGATTATTTTACTGGCAGGGGCGTCACATGGCCTCGTAGCGACTGAGAAAGGAGTTTATGCAGTAGGTATTGTTGAAGACTCAGGGGCTGAAGAGGCGGGCCTCCTGCCGTATGAATTGATTATGCAGGTAGATGACATTACTCTCGAGGATCCTGAAGATTTGACCAATGTACTTGATGCGCATGTGGCGGGGGACACGATTCTTCTGACCGTCGGAACTAATCCATTCTATGGGCCTATGGAAACTAGAACAATGGAAGTAACACTCACAGACAAGAAGGCCTACTATTACGAATTATGTGGGGAAGATTCGGAATGCAAATCTAACGTTGACCAGGCAGGAATAGAAGAGGGCGAGGGTTTTCTTGGGGTTAGCGGCATAAAGTCTGCAGATAGTGCCGCCCGAGTATATGGGCTCCCGTTTGAGGATGGTCTGACCATAGGACAGCGTACAATTTTGGTGGCCTTTTCCCCCTTGTTATTTGGAGCGATTCCGATTCAGAACCAAGGACAGACTATGGTGCTGCAGGAGAGGGCTTTCCTGAGTGCTGGAGAAGGGCTGATTCCCTCTATTTTCGGAACAGTTGGGATGTTGGGGCTCTTTGACTTCCTATTCTGGATAATGTGGATCAGTTTCCTACTAGGTGTTGCAAATCTGATACCCCTGATACCTTTTGATGGGGGGCATATGGTTAGGGATGCAGGACACATAGTAGCAAAGAAGATTATGCCTGGTTCTAATCCCTTGAAAATTGAACGTCTCGCTGATAGGTTGAGTGGTTACAGCAGCCTACTCGTCCTCGCCTTGGTTATGGTCCCCATCATTCTCCCCCGATTCTTCTAGATCGTTTCTAAATGAGTCGATAATGAGTGGTGCAGCGATTATGCCGCCTATCACTAATGCAAGTTTCATCCAGCTAGATGACGGTACTGCAGGCCATGCGCCAGTCGTTAGAAGTTTTATTGATCCGAGCCAAGGGATTTCAGTGGAAGCGATACCAATAACCCACTCGTCTTTGACGGCGAGAACCGGGTTACCATTCTCATCCTTGAGTCCTTGGCTCATTATGTACTGGTCAGAAGCATCTCTATCTGTGGCTCTGAGTTGATCAATCCTACATCCATTCGATTTTTCATTATCTCCTGTTGTGAGATACCCCTCGTGACTAGGTATCCATCGGTCGATTCTCAGACTTCCGCCATGGGGATAGCACTCGTATTGAAGGGTCACGGATATCTCATCCACGCCTCTTAAATCAGTACCAGGTACATCCCACCCACCAGATTCATTGTTAATCGCCTTGAGTATGGCTCTATGAATCACCGGAGTATCGCTTCCGCCATTCTTCTTGTAGATTATGACATCACCGGGCATACCGTGTCTTTCATACCCTTGATGTGGACTGCCTTCCTGAATTGACTCAGCGAATGTTATGATTCGATCCGCTCTTTCTGGGGCAGTTACCAGGATGAGGTCACCAGCGTCTATAGCTCCTACCTCACCATCCTCTGAATGAATCATGGAATTACTCTCGACCACAACAAGAGGTGGCCATGAACCGGTGATGGCCCACAAGCCGGACAGTATGATGACGACCAATGAAATGGATATCATTGCCTCCCTGATTATCGACGATGCCATCTCATTCCACATCCTCTTCTATAGAACGAGCAGGGGTCGTCATCCACAATAACATCGAAAGTGCAAGTGCGATTACGGCGCTAACAGAATCAATATGCGGCGGCGGGTGGCTTTGTACTGGGTTCCCTACAATCATGTCATTTAAGGATCGAGAAGAAGCATCAAGGCCACCGAATACCGATTCAAACACTATGAGTATAAGGAAAAAGGACGTGAGGAAAATTAGTGCTCTGTGTGTTTCCACTTTTTTCAGGGCGTTGAGATGTGGGAGAATAATTGAAATCTTGGATCTCGGATTGGACCACCACGAGACTGACTCGGCACTATTTTTTGGACGTTCGCTCCATCTACGATTGGGTTTAATCTCAAGATTATGATACACTTCTAGTAATCTGGATCTGTATCCGGCACCAAGCGCCTCTGCCGCATCCTCAGCCTCCTTCCTGCGCCTGATTACTTCAGTTCTAGAATCCAATGCACAAATCTCTTCGAAGGTATCTCTAAGCGACAAGTAGGCGAAAAACTCGGGGAGCAGGAAGAAGCATCCTATGCCACCGACAATGAGGCAAGCCCAACTGAATGGGACCATGGATGAGGTTGCTGGGTCAGTTGCTCCTCCGAGCATCAAGAATAGGAGACCCCAGCCCATAGCACCTGCAAATAATATCGATGTGTAGGCCGTGACGGAGTAGTGTATGTCAGGATTAGCCCTCCACCATTTTCGAATCCTCTGTGTCGGCGACAGGCGGGCCACGTCACTGGGCAGGGTAATTGGGATTAGGGCCTTCCGGGGCTTCGAGTCTGACGAAGAGGGCTTTTCTGCTTAGTCTCTAGCGACTGGGCATGGCGGGCAAGATGTTCGAGCTTGAATCCCGGGTATCAGCCCTGCTTCAGGGGCTTGAATGGAACCCAACTCCGATTCAAAGAGAGAGTGAGAGAGTCCTCCTCTCGGGCAAAGATGCTCTACTAGTGGCCCCCACAGGCAGTGGGAAAACAGAGGCGGCAGTGATACCTCTCGTTTCTAGAGCCCTTGATCAGAATTGGGAGCCTCTATCCGTCCTCTACATAACCCCCCTTAGGGCACTGAACAGAGACATGGATAAGCGACTTGGGCCATTCCTTGAACCTCTGGGGCTCGATGTTTCATTGAGGCACGGCGATACGAGTAAATCAGAACGTGCCAGGCAATCGAAAAATCCCCCACATATGCTGATCACGACTCCTGAAACTGCTCAAATTATGCTACTTGGTTCAAGGTTGCGTAGGCATCTTGCAAAGGTTCGTGCGATAGTTATCGACGAAGTTCATGATTTGGCGGGGTCCGAACGTGGTTCCCAACTTCTTGTGGGAATAGAAAGAATTCGCGCATTGTCAAAGAGGGACATCCAAATTGTGGGGTTGTCAGCGACAATAGGAAATCCCAAAGAAGTGGCAAGATGGTTTTCGAAAGATGCTGTTGTTGTCGAAGGGCCTTCCCCCAGAGCTACTGAAGTACGAGTACATGTTGAACAGTCGACTCCTGAAGATGAGGCACTGGCTGTTACCTGGAATGTATCTCCAAGGGCGATATCCTCCCTCAGAAGGCTGTCTCATCTTATCGGGAAATCATCGCCGGCTCTTGTCTTCGTAAATTCGAGATCGAATTCCGAGACAGTCGCGCAGAGGATGCTCAAGATTGCTCCCGAGATTGAAATCGGAGTCCACCATGGAAGTCTCGCTGCAGATTCTAGAGAGGAAGTTGAGGAAGCACTTAGAGGAGGGAAAATCGATGCTATGGTCTGTACGTCAAGCCTGGAGCTCGGAATAGACGTTGGTTCGATACGTGCAGTACACCAGCTACAATCCCCGAGAAGTGTAGACAGTTTGCTTCAACGAATTGGGAGATCCGACCACAGGGTTGGAGGGACAGGTAGAGGTGAAGTTCTCGTATGGGAAGATGATGACGTGGGAGAGTCTGCAGTAATAGCCAGAAGAGCTTTGGAAGGGGATATTCCAGACGTAGAATGGCGCACTGATCCGGCAATAGTTGCTGCTAATCAGCTTATGCAGATGGCGATGCAGGAAAGTGTCGTCTCAATCGAAGAGGCACATGTAGTGCTGACTTCTGCCTCGATATTCAAGAAATGGAGCATTGAAGATACTCTTGCTACTCTGAAAGTATTGGATGATAGGTGGCTTCTGAGATTATTCGATAATCCTCCAGAATCAGACATTATTACTTGGAGTCCAAAGATATGGGAAGCGATTTATTCAGGTCTTAAAGATGATTCGATTCCGAGTATTAGGCCCTCTTCATCTGATGATATAGACCCCGTAAAGATTGAAAAATGGAAGAAAATCATGATGCCAAGACTTCCGAATAAGATTTCCAAAGGTTGGTTTCAACCTGCTGGGAAGTTGATGTCAACAAGGACTCAACATTACTCGATGATTCCTGATGAGTCATTATACAGAATCCGAGATGTTGTGAGTAGAAGAGTATTGGGTACTGTGGATGAGGCATTCGTTCTATCTCTTGGCTCTGATGGGAGCGAAGAAGGTGCAGGGAGACCCAGAACATTTGTCATGGCTGGTCGAACTTGGCAGATTATCGATGCCGATCCTGAGCAAAATGAGCTCACTGTTGCTCCGATCTCAGAAATTGGCAATGCGCCAGTGTGGTCTGGGGAATTGCCGCCCGTACCAAGAGAAGTTGCTCAGGAGGTAGGGCAACTAAGGAGGAGTGTTGCTGAAATGACCGGTTCCTTAGAGAAGCGAGTAGGAATCATCCCCTTCGATAGATATCCCCTCTCAAATGAGGCTGCATCGGGCTACATACAATCTGTCATGGATCATCTTGATTCTACAGGCCATATACCAGATGATCTCAAGCTAACTATTGAGGTGAGAGAGCATGCAATCGTATTGAATTGCTGTCGTGGTTCCAAGATCAACGAAACTCTAGCACATTTCATTCAAGCAATGGGGTCGGCACTCGGAGGTTCTACAGGGATGGCGGTGATTGACCCATACCGAATATCATTCAAGATACCAAGGGTAGATGCTGGGCATATCGAAGAATGGTTGAGAGGGACCTCTCCATCTGCTCTTGAAGCAATTCTGAGAATGACTATCCCGAATGGTAGGGCGATCAGGGCCAGATTTGTACAGGTTGCTCGGAGATTCGGAGTACTGAGAAAAGATGTAGACCCAAGAAGAGTGAATATCGAAGGCATGATGAAGCGATATTCGGGTACACCAGTGGTCGAAGAGACTCTGTCTAAATTATTCTATGAAAGAATGGACATAGAAGGAACGATGGATCTGATGTCAGATATACAGAATGGTCGTGTATCTGTTGTGGTTACGGGACCGGGGCCCCTTGGCCAGTCTCCCCGTTCTGAACGAGATATGCTACTCCCTGCGTGGAGTGACAAAGATCTGCGAGAGCGTCTCGAGACAAGGCTCCTTTCTGAACGATGCGTCCTGATATGTATCAACTGCTCATCTATCGAGAGGAAGCGTGTTGGACGTCTTGAGAATGGGTTGGATGATTGTTCGGTTTGTGGTGGCGGAATGAGATGCTGTGCTCCAGAGAGAATGGAGAATATGTTGTCCGGATGGGTCTCGAGTCGGGACCCCAAGGATCGTGGACGGGTTCAGAAAAATGCCGAATTAATACGCAATCATGGATTTGAGGCGATTATGTGTCTCATGGCCAGAGGTGTTGGCGAGGAAACTGCTACGCGTATTCTAAGATCCCATTCTGGAAAGACTCGGACTAAACTTCTGAGATTGATACACAACGCTGAGATCGAATATGCCCGTACTAGACGATACTGGTCTTGACACAATCGCTATTCGGGTGATGTTTGTCCGAGTAACATGCTGATTGGCCTCACAGGAAGGAATGCCTCTGGTAAAACCACTGTGGTTGGATGGTTCTCTGAACGAGGATTTGTTGCTGAATCATGCTCCGATTCGATTAGAACGTGGTTGGCAGAAAGGAGGATAGAATCAACCAGAGAAAATCTAATCGAGGGTGGAAGAGAATTGCGTAGACAAGGAGGAGGCGGCATTCTGGCTGAAATGCTTCTTGAACGTCTCAATGGGAGAAATGCCGTCATCGATTCGATACGTACTCCGGCGGAAGTGGAGGCCCTTCGAAAGAGAGAGGACTTCATTTTGATCGAGGTTATAGCCGATCCAAGAATACGATGGTCCAGAGCGAAAATCAGATCAAGACCTGGTGACCCATCCAGTGAAGCGGAGTTCATAGAATCAGAAAAAAAAGAATTGGAAGCCGCTGATCAAGCCGGTCAGGCACTTATCGCAACAGCAGCAATGGCCGATTTCAAAATCGAGAATGATGGCGATTTGGACTCTCTGGGTCATAAATTGAACCGGATCATATCTGATATTTCGTGATCAGGCGGTTCTGATAGCCACACCAGACTCTCGCAATAGAGCCATAGAACGCTCGAAATCTTCCTTCCATCGACCTGGAATTTCAAGACCAGAGGGGATAACCACCTCAGATATACCGGCTTGGATCAGGCTTCTTGCACATCGGGTGCATGGGGGCCATGTCACATAGGCTGTGCAATCTTTGAGGGCAAGTCCAATTCTTGCTGCGTGCATAATCGCATTCTCTTCAGCATGGCATATAAGCGGATACTTGAGGTCTCGATCGGATAGTCTCTCGTCTGTATCGGCGATACCCCGGGGAAACCCATTGAAGCCTGTCGATCTAATCTCTCTGTCTGGACCAACAACGACGCAGCCGACCTTTGTTGAAGGGTCTTTGCTCCAGTTCGATATGTGGGTTGCAAGACTTAGAAAACGTCCGTCCCACTTCTCGCTCATACCCCTATCTCATGCAGTCTCAGTCAAGAGGGTTGCCGAGGAGGATGCACCAACAAGGCATTGGATAGATCGTGTTTCAGAGGATTTAGTACAGCCAGCACATCACCGATCAAATGTATGCTACCCATGATGAGGAGTTCCACTTTTTTGTCAGATGCGCGTTGGAACGCCTCTTCGAAAGCTGATAGGGCATTTTCTGCAAATGAGTGCCTTATCGTCGTCCCGAAGGAGTCGCCAATCTCTCTTGCAGGATGTGGTGGGAGTCTGCCATGTTCGGGTTCTGTAATGACTGCATGAATGATCTTTCTTGATGTCTCCTCACTCATCAAAGGTGCTAAAATTGCATCTAAATTGTCTTTTTGTGTAAATCCGATCATTATCACAGCATCCCTACTCAGGCGGGAGGCTTCATCACTGATTCCTTCCAAGTTATGCGCTGCACTTAGCCTTACAGCGACATTCCCTGAAGCATACACAGTCCCATCTCGTCCGGGCCACCTGATATTCATTGGATCTTTTTTCCACCCCATTTGTTGTCCGATCTTTGAGGCCATATTGTACCATTTTTTCCAGGGTTTGTCAGTTGAATTGTCCGTATGCAGGAGGAAATCCTGGCCAGTCAATCGACGCACTTGAGATTCGATCTCCTCATTTTCTGGGTCGAACATGATGATTGGGACGCCTGAGCGATGGATTCCCGCTTTCTCCCTCGCAACATCGACGAGTGTGGGGCCGAGAATATCAAGATGGTCTTCCGAGATGGTTGTGATGGCGCAGAAATCGGCTTTAACGCATCTAGTGGCATCGAGTCTGCCTCCCAAACCAGTCTCAATTATTGCTCTACTAACTCCTGCTCTCTTGAAAGAAATTAGGGCGACTAGGAATGTCTTCTCATAGTACGTTATCTCGATGGAAGGTGCCTCCTCGCTTGCCTTCCTAACAAGAGCGAGGCATTCATCGAACTCTTTCTCATCAATCGGCATTCCATCAATCCTAGCACGCTCTTCAACATTTACCAAATGGGGTGAGGTGAATAGTCCGACCAAATTACCGGAAGCAGCGGCTCTGGCAGCGAGATGTGCGCAAAGAGAGCCCTTGCCATTAGTTCCAGCTACATGGATCGATGGAAATGCGTCCTGGGGATTCGACAAACGTGCAAGCATCTGTCTGACATGGGTTAGTCCGAGCCTCATTCGTCGGCGTCCTGGGACGGGAGCGAGCCATGCTCGAAGGTCCTCATGAGTCCAGTGCGCCATGCATCGGGGACGAGCCATCTTGATATGAGCCTAGGCGGTGAGATGGGGTATGTCAGACGACAAGCACAGGCCCATGGCATGGTCATCGATGCTTGGGATGGCTGGAATGTTCATCTTCACTATATGCATGGGAATTTTCATCCAACCTGCATGGAATTTCGAAGAGGCGAAGGCTTTCGGTGAAGAGGGTTCCACGGAAGCGGCCAACATATTTTTCGAATTGTGCATGATTTTCTTATTCACTGCTGCAGTGATATGGCTTGCTAGAAAGGGGCTTCAAGTCTTGATTAAAGGATTCGTTCTTTTTGCACTCTGGATCTCGATGCTTTATGCTACTCTTCCCCTGATTGCACTGATTGGTTCAATTGTTGGAATGGGGGGGCAGGAGCCTTGGAATATGGCGTTTATCGCATCTCCCATTCTCTCCTTGGGTGCAATAATCGGGCTCTACAAATATCCTGAATGGTGGGTTGTGAATGGCGTGGGCATGATTGTGGGTTCTGGAGTAATTGTCATGATTGGGATTAGCTTCGTCCCGGTTCTGATATGCATATTCATGATCGCGGCGGCTATCTATGACTACTGGGCAGTGCATCGCTCCAAACACATGCTTGAACTGGCTGATACTATGATTGATCTCAAACTCCCAGTCGTTCTCGTTGCTCCCAAGGACGCCAATTACAGCTTCAGAAGTGAGCAGGGGAGTATGCGTGATTCAGAATCAACTACTGAAAGTTCTTTACTTCAGCAAGATGATGGAGTAGTATCAAACAAAGGCAGGGATGCGCTTTTCATGGGTCTGGGTGACGTAATCTTCCCGGGCATGCTTGTCATCTCAAGCTTAACTTACATGCCTGAGCTTGGAGGTGAAATATACAACCCGTATGGCTCGATGTATCTCAGCCAGGTATTGGTGGCATTGGGCACTCTCGTAGGAGGGCTGTTAGGATATGCGGCTCTGATGAGTTTCGTTGCAAAGGGTAAAGCTCAGCCGGGCTTGCCTCTTCTCAATGGGGGGGCGATCTTAGGATACATCATAACAGGAATTATCGTTGTCGGGCCTGCTGCTCTTTGGCAGGACATAACGTTCCTGTGAATGCTGGAAGCCGAATCCCTCAAGTGGCCCGAGGATGGCCACGGATCGAGACTGATGCTAGATATCCAGATCTTCCGCGAAAATCCAGGCAGCATCCGTGCTGACTTTTCGAAGAGGGGGATCGATGACGATCCTATCGACGAGGTGATACGTCTAGACGAGGGATGGAGGCAGATTCGATACGAAGTTGACCAACTTCGGAAGGAGAAGAATTCAGCAGCCAGGGGGATTGCTTCAGCGAAGAAATCCGGCGACGAAGACGAGTTCAAGCGTATCATGGACGAGGTATCCAATCTCGGAGAGATGATCGAGAGTTTGGAGTCGGACGCCAGGAAGATGATCGAGGAACGCGACGATATCAGAATGCGGATCCCCAATATCCTACATCCTGATGTTCCAGTCGGCAAAGATGATCAGAAGAACGTGGAGATTAGCCGGCACGGGCCGGAGAGAGTTTTCAGTTTCAACCCCAAGACCCACAATGAAATTATCGAGGAAAATGGATGGGTCGATCTTGCTCGTGGGGCCAAGGTTGCAGGATCGCGCCAATACTTCCTGATTGGCGACTTAGCTAGGCTCGAAATGGCGCTCCAGCACTATGCATCTGACTTCCTCATAGACAGGGCATACACGCTCGTACAACCGCCACTTATGATGAATAGGACTGCATACGAGGGAGTGACTGATCTCTCCGACTTCGAGACGGTCATGTATGGGATAGAACCTGATGGGTACCACCTCATAGCCACTAGCGAACATCCACTCACTGCGATGAGGATGGATGAGATAATCGAGCCCTCTGAGCTTCCCATCCGGATGGTTGGTACCAGCCCCTGTTTTCGAAGAGAGGTTGGGGCGCATGGGCTTTCAGACAGGGGGATATGGCGAGTTCACCAATTCACCAAAGTCGAGCAGATTGTGATCTGCAGGCCTGAGGATTCCTGGGCTATGCATGAGGAGTTGCTTTCCAACGCAAAGGATCTCTGGGATAGCCTAGGACTCCACTACAGAGTTGTTGACATTTGCACAGGAGACATGGGGACTGTTGCCTCGAGAAAGTATGATTTGGAAGCATGGTTGCCTGGGGCAGGTGCTTTCAAGGAGGTTGTCTCATGCTCTAATTGCACGGATTACCAGGCGAATCGGCTTAGGATGCGCTATCGTACAAGCAAGGGAAATGAGGCAGTGCATACGCTCAACTCCACCGCTGTAGCGACAAGCAGGGCCCTAGTGGCGATAATGGAGCAATATCAGACAGAGGATGGGGGGGTTGCGATTCCGGCGGTCCTCCAACCGCTCATGAGTAGTCGAACTCACCTCGAACGAATTTGATATAGCGCTGTTCTTCGTTCTCTTCAAACGGGTGTTGCCCTATATTCACCTGGTACGCTATTCCCATCCAAGTTCCGTCCGAGGAAGTCACTGTCTCGAAGAAATCATGTAGGGCGTGCACGTCCCCTTGAGACTCCTCGTATGCTGTGATGGTGTGCAGAGGTTCGGGGTCAGCTATGGTGAACGGCCATGTATCGTTGACTTGAGGGGATTGAACGGCACCAGCGTACAGGAACCACTCTTTGCCCTCGACATAACCGTCATCGCCGCCCCACTGATCATAATCCAGGCCATAGAATGCAAGGGTGACGACATCCTCCTCCGTGATTGAGATGAACGGGTACATCGAGATTCCCCGGAAAGATTGGACCTCCCACGAATCCGACCAATTGCTCCCATTGTCGTAAGATATGGCGAAGCGCATCTTCCAAGGATCGGTATCTGATCCGGGGCAATCGGCCCAAGCTACTGCGACTGTTCCCTTCTCGTTATTGTTGACCACGGGATATCCTTCTGGACAATTCCCATTTCTCGGACCGACTTCAATGGGATCTTGCCAGGTTCCATCGCCAGGACCCGGTCCTGTTCCCCTGCCGTAGTCCTCAGATATCCGTACATGCACGTATCCGGAGTCTGTATCGGCGTTTTCTTGTGCGACGAACACATAGGGCCCTGTTCGTTGTGATGAGATTGTAGACCAGCCTCCCGGCATCGAGTAGCACTGGCTGAATGATGCGCCGCCGTCTTCGGAATGATAGTACCAGTATCTCCCGGAGTCTCCGCTGCACTCCGGGGGGGATGCTCCTGAGTTGCCCAGGTAATGGATGATTCCATCCCCCTGAGCAGCCACCCAGGGCCGATCATCAGCAGCCATGGTGTTCATTCTCTGACAGGGCCCATCCTCGTAACTCGTACCGTTGTCCGAAAACCGATGCCACCAGTTATCCTCCAAAGTGGTATCGAGATAGTATACGACGTCGTATGCGTCTACCGATATATCGCCCTCATCACCCAAGCACTCGGAGGCCCCCCCTGCGTAGTTGGCAAGTAGCATGTTGCCGGGAGTGGGTGCAAACTGATCGCCATGATCCCATGTGAATCCACCGTCGTTGCTCGCCCAGAACCAGCTGGCCCAGTAATCCCAGGTGGTGTCTGCTCCATCGGTACAGGCCCACCATGGGCCAGGGTCGTCCGGATCGAGGATGATCGGCACAGGGGAGTCCTCGCCGCCCCATCTGAGATCCTTGTGGGCCGTGATGTACATGCTGCCGTCACTGGTGATGGATATCGATGGCTCGTATCCAACGCCGAACCCCTCGTAACCGGGGTCTTGCCCGTTGCTTGTATCTATGCACTCCTCATGCCTCGGCATGAATACGGACTCGCCCCATGAAATCTGGATCGAGGATTCATCAACATCCGGAGATGTTTCGGTGACGTCGCTGACTATCAAGGAATAGAGGGGGACGGCAAGCAACAGAATCACGATAAACGCAAGTGCGGTATCCAAGATTAGGAACTCGACGATATCCTCGAATTTCCTTCTTTTCTTCACGGTGTTCTCGGAGGGCGGACTGTCTTGGATATCCCCCTCCATCGTATCAGCACGTGAGGTGTTTCTTCATAGTGCTGAGCATCGATATCCGGTGATTCAGGTCTATGGAGCGATTATTGGTTCGTGTCGGACGGTTTCCAGAGATTAGGCCAGCGCCTCTTGATGAGTCTGAATATAATGCGGCTCAGAATCATTGAGAACAGCAGGAATAAGATCGACGACCACCAAGGAGTCTCGTCATTAGTGGCCAGGAACCACGTGACTCCGAGTATCGCTGCACCGTAGATGGCCCGAAAGATCGAGAAGATCAGAAAACCGCGAAAGAGGGGGTTTGCTAGAATCTTGGACATCAAGGACTCGTCATCCACAGTAGAATCGAAGGGGGCCAAGTGCATGAGAATGATGGTCGTATCCAATTCGATACGGTGATGTGCATGTTCCACGTGCAATCAACATGAGCGGCGTATCCCCCCCTGCTTCCTCTCCTGCGGTGAGGAAAACGATGCAGGGCAATCGAAGCCGGGATACGAAGCCTGAGCTAGCAGTACGACGCATGCTCAGGGATGCGGGTTTCCCGGGATACAGGATTCATTGGAGGATCGATGACTCGGAGGGACGATACATATGTCGTCCCGACATCTGCTATCCAGGGAGAAAAGTTGCGATATTCGTTCATGGGTGCTTCTGGCATCGGTGTCCAAGTTGCAACCCTTCTATGCCGAAAACGAATGTCGGATATTGGAAGCCCAAGTTTGAGCGTAATGTGGAGAGGGATAGATCGAAACAGGAAAGATTGGTCAATCTTGGATGGGATGTAAGGACCATCTGGGAATGTGAACTTGACAGCGTAGATGCCGAGAGCATGATGAGCAGGGACTGAGATGTCTGTAGAAGGGATTTTCTCAGACTGGACCGGGTGATTTGGAAGAGTCTTGAGTTGAGATTGAAATCAGAATTTCCCCCATGTCGACTCTGTCACCCTCTTTGAAATAGATAGAAGAGACCTCTCCCGACTCTGGTGCGGATATCTGATGCTCCATCTTCATAGCTTCGAGAATCATCATCGGCTGGCCCTCCCGCACTCGCTGACCGGTTTTCACGAGGACCTCTCTGACAGTACCAGGCATAGGAGCCGTGAGGCCGCCTTCATCCATGTCTGATGAGGTAGATTCTTGGCCCATCTCTCGAACGATGTATGTCTTTCCTTCAAGCGATATCCACCATGCGTCTCCAACCTTTGTGACATCTGCCCGATACATTCTCCCAAGACTCTCGATGATGATTGACCCACGTGATTCATCATAGTTGATTGAGAAGTCCTGATTCACTTCGGTATCTTCCGCTTGCAATCTATCGACGAACAGATTATTCTTCTCAGAACGTAGCCTCACTGACCAAGTTTTGTCATCTCCATCAATTTTCCAATACATTGTATCACCTTATGGGAAATTACGAGACAAAGTCCGGAAGGGATCTCCGGAGTGGCCTGTATGCTGATCAACAATGGATGGGGCGCTTGTGACTGCCGCCCTTTGGAGGCCGAGGCGCTCTGCTGCTGAGGCTATTACGGACAGTATGCCCCTGATCGGCTCCTCGGGCCGGGACGGGGGGTCCATGTCATCGAGGTGGTCGGTCGTGACGCCCGGTCCGGAGAAGGAGTCCGAGACCAGCATCTCCCTGCAAAATCCGATATTCGAACGGACTCCGTGCAAGATGATTTGAGATAGGGCCTGATCGAGTCTCCTGATTGCTGATGCTCGGTCGGGTGCATGGACTATGACCTTGGCGAGCATCGGGTCGAATGCAGTGGTCACTTCGTCCCCCGTCCTTATGCCCGTGTCGACTCGTATGCCTGGTCCATTAGGCGTATCGAAACGGGCTATGGGGCCGATGGATGGCAGGAATCCTGTGGATGGATCCTCAGCGTACAATCGAGCCTCCATGGCATGCCCTGAGATTCCCACTTCGGCCTGTTTTATCGGAAGAGGTAGTCCGGCTGCAACTGAGAGCTGCATGTGAACAAGATCGAGGCCTGTGATGAGTTCAGTGACGGGGTGCTCGACCTGGAGCCTCGTATTCATCTCCAGGAAGTAGAACACGTCCTTGTCCGATAAGAGGAACTCGACTGTTCCCGCGCCCACGTAATCAACCGCACGGGCTGCTTGCACCGCGGCCTCTCCCATCAAAGACCTCAGACGAGGATTCACTGCGGGGGATGGCGCCTCTTCTATCACCTTCTGATGCCTCCTCTGGAGAGAGCAGTCTCGCTCATTGAGGTGGATCACATTCCCATGGCGGTCTGCGAATACCTGGATCTCGATGTGCCTTGCCCTCCTGAGGAGGCGCTCGACATACACGGTTCCATCCCCGAAGGCTGCAGTTGCCTCTCTTGAGGCCGCATCGTACTCTGTACGGAGGCGCTTGGGCTCCTCGACCATGCGCATGCCCTTGCCGCCTCCCCCTGCACTTGCCTTGAGGAGTAGCGGGTAACCCACTTCTGCTGCAGCGACGGCTAGTTGGGGCAAGGGGTCTTCGTCACCTGAGACTTCGATTGATTTGCCGGGGATTACCGGTACCGAGGCATCGACCATCGCCTCTCTTGCTCTTATTTTGTCCCCCATGGTTCGAATCGCATCAGCAGATGGCCCTATCCAAACCAATCCGGATTCAATCACCCTATCGGCGAATTCTGATCTTTCGGAGAGAAAGCCATACCCCGGGTGTATTGCATCTGCTCCGGATGCCCTGGCGGCATCCAGTATCGCATCCATCGAAAGGTAAGTGCTCGCGAGGTCCTCTCCCGGTAGCCTGATTTTTTCATCTGCGAAATTGAGATGCATGGAATTGGAGTCCAGATCATTGTAAACTGCAACCCCCCTTAGTCCGGATTCACGGACGGCTCTGAGCACACGGACTGCAATCTCGCCTCTGTTGGCGACGAGTACGGAGCTGAAGGGAGTGGTCGCCTCCATCATCCACTCTGGCGTCCCCATGATGCCCCCCACTTCAGATGCGTTCATTGAATTGTTGTTGGATTGTCATCGATTACAGGATTATCTCATCGCCCTCTGATGCTATCGACCAGCCCATCAGCTCTTCCCTGACATCGATCTGGCTCAATGCCCTATTGGAGTGATTGAGATGTATGAATCGTATATCTGGGTCATCTTCCCCCCTCGGGCCCAGTCTGCTGATCGATTCAAGAATCGGCGGATGAGGGATGGAATTCTGACGTGGCAGGTCGTCAAGGCTCCAGAAGGTTCCATCCATGAGGACGACGTCAGCCTGCATGCTAGAGATCCATTCTCTGATCGTATCGTATCCGACCTGTGCCAGGGTGTCGACCCAGTGGTCGTGATCCGGTAGGTGGAGCAGCGAGCGATTTGGCCCGCGCAGCAGATAGGCGTGCGTATCGCTCCACTCGTCTCGATGTGGGACTTTTATCGGCACTAATGAGAGGTTTTTGGATACCTGGATCTCGTGTCCTGAATCGAACTGTTTCTTGATGAATACCCGTTGATCGAGGAGTGCGTTCCACAGTGGTGTTTCATGGATAAGGTGGAACATGGATTCACTGGCATGGAGTCGAATTCCCTTAGAAGCCATTACCTCCCTGCCGAATAGCCCGAGACCGTCAATATGACCGAGATGGCCGTGTGTGATCCATACGTCAGTTATCATCCGGGCGCCAGTATCTAGCATCCTCGTCTGCCTGTCCAGATCACGCGTCACATCGATTAGGTGGAGTTCATCTCCGTCCCTCACTGCGAGTGATGTGGGGGATAGCTGCCGTCCTTCTTCTGAGAATCGTTTGCAGGTGTCGCATAGACATCCAAGGTGGGGAACTCCGCCGTCTTGGGCTATGCCGAGAATGGTTACGACGATTTTCTCAGACATGCTGCTACACCTGACAGGGGGTGGCTGCCCGAGATCTAACTCCTCCAATCCGGATCTCTTTTCTCAAGGAATGCCGAGAGTCCTTCCTGCCCCTCTGGAGAGCCTCTCATCTCACTAGTGAGTTCTAGGGTGTAATCACGCAGATCTTCGTCGCTACCCATCCATCTGTCGAATGTACAAGTGAGGGCCTTGGCCTTCGAAACCGCAATTGGGGCTGTTGTCAGGATGTCATCTGCCACTACCCCTGCCGCATCCTCGAAGTCAGACGTCGAATCCACTATTTCATCGACAAAGCCGATCCTGAGGGCCTCGTTGACTTCTATTCTTGAAGCACGCATGGAGAGTCGTCGGAAATGAGCGCTTCCGAGACGGCGATAGACGTAGGGGCCGATGACAGCAGGCAGGATACCCAGCTTGGCTTCTGATAGCGCGATCCTGGTTCTTGGTTCTGCGATCACATGGTCCAAGCAAGCTACGAGCCCGGCTCCTCCGCCGAGCGCTACGCCCTGTATGCAGCCAATTGTGAAGCATGGGTGCGACCAAAGACCATGAAAGAGTCTGTCAAGTCTTGCTGAATCTTCGCGATTCTCTGAAAGGGATTTGGAACCGGCGTCTCGCATCATCTGGATGTCAGCACCTGCGCAGAAGTGCTTCCCCTTCCCGCGGAGATGGAGGACTCTCAGATTACCGCCTTCGGGGACCGAGTTCGCGCGCGTCCAATCTAGAAGATTGCAAATCTCCGTGATCAGTTGGATGCTAAGAGCATTGAACGCATCCGTTCTTTGAAGGGTAATTGTGGCTTGCTGGTCTTTTATTTCAAGCGAGCATAGTTCTGTTTTCGGTTCTTGCATGTACTCACATCCTGAAGACGCCATAGCGCTGATCGGGGAAGGGAGAGTTCAGGCTTGCAGAGATGCAGAGGCCGAGTATGTCCCGTGTGTCTCTTGGATCGATGACCCCGTCATCCCAGAGACGCGCTGTGGAGTAATATGGGCTCCCTTCTGTCTCATACTTCTCCAGAATTGGCGATCTGAATTCATCTCTCTGCTCTCCGGTCATCGGGTCTTCTCCTTGTCTGGATCTCTGATCTTCCTTCACTGTAGCAAGTACATCAGCAGCCTGAGGGCCCCCCATGACCGATATACGTGCATTGGGCCACATGAATAGGAATCTTGGATCATAGGCACGACCGCACATCCCATAATTCCCTGCTCCATGACTGCCTCCGATGATTATCGTGAATTTTGGGACGGGGACGCAGGAGACTGCGGTTACCAGTTTAGCGCCGTCCTTCGCTATGCCTCCAGCCTCTGCATCCCTGCCGACCATGAATCCAGATATGTTCTGTAGGAATATGAGGGGGGTGCCCCTCTGACCACACAATTCGACGAAGTGAGCGCCCTTCAGAGAAGAGTCGGAGAACAGGATCCCGTTGTTTGCGACAATGCCGACGGGATAACCGTGGATGTGCGCAAATCCGCAGACGAGAGTGGTCCCATATCTTGGCTTGAACTCGTGGAATCTTGAACCATCGACTATTCTGGCGATGACTTCCCTCACATCAAAGGGGGTGCGATTGTCTTCTGGAATGATGCCAAGAAGGTCTTCATGATCATGGGCAGGAGGTTCCACTGGACGGGTGTCAAGACGCTTTTTTGGCTCTATATTGAGATGCTCCACAATACTTCTCACCATGTGAAGGGCCTCGTCTTCATCCTCGGCATAATGGTCAGCGACTCCGGATTCACGAGTGTGTAAATCGGCTCCGCCTAGATTCTCGGAGCTGACTTCCTCGCCAGTAGCAGCTTTGACGAGTGGTGGGCCAGCGAGGAAAATTGTGCCATTCCCCTTCACGATGATCGATTCATCGCTCATTGCAGGGATATATGCCCCCCCAGCAGTGCAAGAACCGAGTACAGCTGCTATCTGAGGTATTCCTTTGCTCGAAAGAATTGCTTGATTTCGAAAAATTCGGCCAAAATGGTCTCTATCAGGAAATACTTCGTCCTGCATGGGAAGAAATGCGCCTCCTGAATCGACAAGATATATGCAAGGAAGACCGTTTACTTCAGCAATCTCTTGCGCTCGAACGTGTTTCTTTACAGTCATCGGATAATACGAGCCGCCTTTCACAGTGGCGTCATTTGCCACAAAAAGGCATTCTCGCCCATTGACGACGCCTATCCCCGTGATGATTCCTGCCGAATATGCTCGGCCATCGTAGAGACCGTCTGCAGCAAGTGAAGAGAGTTCGAGGAACGGGGTGCCTGGGTCGCATATCTCTGCTATTCTTTCTCTAGGCAGACGCTTGCCCCTCTCTCGATGGAGCGATACAGCACGTTCACTGCCGCCCTGCATGGCTGCATCGATTCTCTCGCGAAGTTCCTGAATGAGTGCAGCATTACGCTCAGAGCGCGATATCCAAGTCTCATCACCACGATTCACTCGTGTCCGCAGCTTGGTCATATGGCCTTGTGGAGAGGCTTGTGGACTTGAATGCCCCGAAGGATTCACACACCAGACCTTGTCTCAAAAGACATGGTCGACCATTCAGAAGGTAATCGGAAGTATACCGAAGACGACATCGGCATGTTTGTGACATTGGTTCGCGAGGATGGCACTTATGTGGAAGCGGAGATTGTACGTGTTTTCTGTCCATTGTGTGGAGAGGAGTTCATCGGTACTAAGCGTGATGCAGGTGGCTTCATTGCGGGTCACAAGGCCTACCATGAACATGAAAATATGAGTGATTTGATTGCTGAATCGATGGGTGGAGTTTGATAATCCGACTATTCGTATGCCCATTCTCCCTTCCGCATAACTGGGGTTATGCTGCCATCTTTTGAGATTCCATCTATGTCAAGTTCGTCCGAACCGATCATCCAATCGACATGGATATTGGAGGTATTTCCGCCGGCCTTAGAAACTAATTCGGGATCATCGCCTATATCTCCATTAAAACACTTGGAATAACATTGGCCAAGTGCAATGTGGCATGACGCATTCTCATCATATAGGGTATTGAAGAAAAGGAGTCCTGAAGCGCTTATTGGAGAGGAATGAGGGACAAGTGCAACTTCGCCGAGTCTTCTTGCACCTTCATCCGTATCAAGTAGCTTCAGGAATACTTCTTCGCCCTTTTCCGCTCTCGCATCGACGATTTTTCCAGCTTCGAATGTTACTTCTATCCCATCGATGAGTGTGCCTCTGTACACTAACGGCTTCGAAGCTCTGGCAGTGCCTTCGACTCGATCTGCATGAGGTGTTGTGAAAACCTCCTCAGTAGGGATGTTCGGCGTGCATTCGATCCCGTTCTTGGCGGTGCTCGCCCCGCCCTTCCATGCGTGCCCCTCTGCTAGGCCTATTGTCAAATCAGTCCCAGGGGCTTTGTAGTGGAGAGAGTGGAAATCTTGCTTGTTCAACCATTCTTGTCTTTTTGTTAGAGTCTCCTGATGGGACTTCCAAGCCGCTATCGGATCCTCATTGTCAATCCTTGATATGGAGAATATAGCCTCAGCCAGAGCGGCGACAGCCTCATTGTCTTCCTTATCTGGAAAGACTTGCTTGGCCCATGCAAGGCCGGGGTAGGACACTATATTCCAATTGGTGGAGAAATTTGTGATTCTCTCCATGGCAGGTTTTGCAGCTAGAGACATCGACTTTCCGGCCCTCGCAACTCTGGAGGGGTCTTGTCCGGCAAGGAGGAGGGGGTTTGCTGCTGATATCGCAAGTCTTGCAGTGTTATTGTCAAATGCCTCGGCCATAGCCTTGAACATCCAATCTGGTGCTCTGTCCAAGCTATCATCGGATGCGTGTTCATATCGAGCTAGGGCCAGATCATCATCGGAAAGCATGGTTGTTACGATGCCTGCTCCATTTCTGTATGCCTCGGCTGCCAGTCTTCTAACCAGCGGAAGTGCTTCCACTGGTGCTGTGATGATCAGGTCTTGTCCTGGTTGGAGATTCAGACCGACTCTTATCGAAACTTCAGCGAGACGATCCAACATCTCTGGTTCAAAGGGCAATTCATCGTCCGCGAGTGCGTTCATAACCCGGGTTGATACGATGTTGCGTTTGAATGTTTGAATTGGCCCTAAACACCCAGAGTAAGTCTGAACACATTTCTGAGGGCGGGCGCCATGCCAACGACCATCAGGCACAATGCGATAAGAACTCGGAGATGCTGCTGCCTGTATTCGAATATGGCTTGCGAGTAGAACCAGCAAATGACGCCGGCGATACCGACTTTCAATATCGTGAACGTCAGAGAAGTGTCCAGAACGTCGGTAACCATTGAGCTAATTACGTGCTTCTCGGTGTATCCGAAGTAATCTATTCCTATCCACGTAGCGATGCCATCTCCTATCTGACCCCCGACTGGAAGAAGTACAGCAGGGCTTGCAAGAACTGCTTTTTTTCTGAGCTCATCGATTTTTTCACCCAGGGGAGTCTTTGACTTGAGATAATCGCCCTCAGTGACTCCCGGTGGAAGTACTCCAGGGGTGTATCCCAGTTTGAGTGATTCCTCAGCAGCATCCTTTCCGAATGAATGCAGGGCATAGCAAACAAGGATTGGGACTGCGAATACGATTACTATCGGCCATGCAGTCATCTCAGATGTTTCTCTCCCTATGGCAAACCCGGCAAGCATGCCGAAGAGTACTATTGATCCCCCCACCCCAGTGGAATACACAATCCGTTGGATGTGATCGAAGCGCTCCACATAGGAGCCTGCAAGCCAATAGGGGGCAGTCACTCCAAACATCGCGATGATTAGCATTACTTCTCGGTCGTATGCGTCCGAGAGTATCTCGACATTGTCGCTGCTTAGAACACTCATGCCATATATGGAGGCCTGCGCGGCTATGAGAAATGCAGAAAAATGTCTTGTGGCAGCATTCTTCTCGGTCTCTGTTTCAATTGTACCGTTGGATACCTTGTGGCCAATCAGACCAGCGAGGACAACCCATGCTGCTGTCTGAAAATGGACTCCTGGGCTTACGAACCATGGAGCGAAAGAGGCGCTGAAGAGGCCTGCGTCCTCTATGACCTCTCCAAGAGGGGCCCACAAAACCCAGGGAAGGAGTGCGATGAGCATTGCATCAGAGCCATCGATACCAGCGATCCTCAGGAGACCTGATAATGATACTACAAATAACGCCAGACCGATGCCATATGAGGCGGTATTGACATAATTGTAACCGCTATCGCCGCTCGATTCGTTAAGAATGGAATCAAGGAAATATGTGTACACTGCCTCAGATAGCGGATTCTCTATATCGAGAGTATGGCCCACTATACCGATGCCGAATAGTATCATTACCACCAGTAAGATACGTATTGCCCAGCGCTCGTAGTCATAGAGGGTCTCGAGGGGGTTCACAAAGATGGCGAATCGTACCATCTCCTTGAGGGCATCGGCGCATAGAGTGTTTTTTTGACATCACTCTTCCGAGTATATGATGCTCTCATCGTCTTCTAGATCTACCATATCATCGATCTGTGATTGATTTTCCATGTCCACTTGAGAGTTTTTGAAACGGCGGTTTCGTCGATTTCGGGCATCTGAGAGGCCAGGTACAAGATCTTCAAAGCCAGACTGAACATCGACCTCTGACTCTCTTATCTGATAGCTTTCTAGACTCCTGTCTTCTATACGTCGCCTCCTACCATCTTTCTCCATGCCTCGGATGACCGTGCTGTGTTCGGCGCCATCCAATAGCCCCTCTATCGCTGTACATGCCATCATGAGTCCCGCCTCGTCTCCGATCACCACAACGGTGGACCCGTGAATTGCAATCTCCGTTCCGGTAAAGCCCTCTATCAGAGTCCTGATTTTACCATCTCTTCCGATCAATCTACTTCTCATTCTCCGAGTGTGATTGCCTCGTCGGCCAACCCATTCCCTAATGTCATACATACGCAGAAAGGTGTCATCGGAAATTAATCGAACTGCCCTTGAAGGGGCCAGTCCCCTCCCTATGGCCCTAATTATATCTGGTAGCTTGATTCTGTGAACAGGATCTGCATCTTCGGGCCATGTTGCAGAAACCTCTCCTGATTCAGAGTCAATGTGTATCTTCACCCCAGCAGCATCTTCGATCATTTTACGAGTTGCTCCGCCCTTGCCAATGAGGACTGCAATTCGTTCTTTGGGGATCCTCGTCAGCGGCTCCATGACAAGTCAACCAATAGGCCCTTCTTCAATCCAATCCAGGAAGTGGTTCCAGATTTGGTACTGGATCTTCAATCACTCTCAACAGAGATTCAGCAGTATCAACAGCCATTCCATTTCGATTCGCCCACTCAACTGTTCTTGTCACATCCCTGACAAGGAACTCCCTGGAAGACGGGTGCTGCTCGACCACTGCCTGGCCAACATCAATTATCCAAGGGGTGTCTTCGTACCACAGAACATTGAATTCACTGAAATCAGAATGTACCAAGGTGGCATTCTGCCATAACACTGCAATATATGTGAGCAGTTTATCGAAAACATCCTCTACATTGTCAATAGTCACATCCTTCAGGCGTGGAGCTGGGGCATTCTCATTCCCAACCAGATCCATGACGAGCACGTTTCTGAGATTTGCACGGGGCATCGGCACGGGAATTCCATGTTTTCTACAACGACGAAGATTTCTCAGTTCTTTTCTGACCCAGATATTGACCAGTTCTCTATGTCGTCTTTTGAGGCCGCCGAAGCGCGGGTCGCCATCGATGTACTTGGATAAGGACTTGAAAACGGCATTGGTGGTGTGAAATATTTTCACTGCTGCCGGACCGTTTGCTGTAGTTGCATGGAAGACGTGTGCTTCCTTACCTCTCGCAATGGGGAAATCCAACGTTTCTATCTCTCCGCCCTGCATCAATTTATGCAAAGCAAGTAGTGTGCTTTGATCGAACACACTGTCGAAAACTCGTCGATCTGCCCATTCATATTCGCCCCCGCCAAGCACCCCTGATATTCGATCCTCGATATCCCGAAAGAGTCGTTTGTAACGAGGTTCGTCCATCCATTGGTGCCGGGTTGCTGATCTTTGAAGTGCGTCGAGATGGTTGTCCCACTCCTCGTCAGGTTCGCTCGCCATTAGGTCGACGCTCCATTAGGACCGTCATCAAGGGTTCGCCATATCCAGAATCCCGCTGGTAAACTGTACAGCCCTACTGCAAGTGCCCATGATACAAAAGATCCCCACCATGGGCCAAGAGTTGCGAAGAATGGTATGCAGAGGAGGGCATAGATGGAGACTGAAGCAGAACCAAGCATCATTGGGCCCGTTGCTCCGACAGGGACATCGGCTCCCTGAGATATCCACAATGATACCATTGTAGTGAGGAAGATAGCAGGGAAAACCGATACCATTCCAGATATGAATGGAAGTCCTAGACCAGCTATCCACACTGAAGCAGCTATTGCAGAACCAGCGGCGAGACCCCTTAGAAAAAGAGTGATAGGGCCAACTTTGTTGATTCCCGGAGGTGCAGGGGGATTCGTCCTTACTGCGGAGACGCCGATTATCAAGGCGAGGGATGTGGCAAGTAGTCCAATTGTGCTAGGGCCTATGTCATCAGACATCATTTCAACCAAAAATGTCGATATCCCTGCAAAAAAAGCCCACATGAAGATTGAAACCATGGAAACTGAAAATACAAGATTTGTACCGTTGATTTTCGTTCCCATGATCTTGGGCAGGATTCTCCACGAGCCCAAGAATAGAACATTGAGGAGCATCCCGATAGGGACCATCGACATAGCACTGGTGAAGGGTTCAATCCCGCTCACGCCCCCCCATATCCCTATGCTAGCCGGTACAATAGTCGTGGGTAGTGAGATTATTCCACCTAGAGCGCCGCCGCCCCTTTCAATTACTACAGTTGCTAGAATAGCGACAAGCCCGGCGAATAATGCCGGAAGGAGAATGGCAGACAACTCAATAGAAGACATACGGCTTCATCCGAAGAAAGAGTCGATATCATCTTCATCACGAGTAACAGGAGACTCCGGAGTTTGCTCAACTATTACTTCCTCTTCAATTTCAATCTCTTCGGGAGAAATCTTCTCATCGATCTTCGATCGATCTTCTGTTGGCTGGTCATCATACTGCATGTCGCCCTCATCCATCGCAGTTATGTCATCATCCGAGTATCCGAATAAGTCAACAATCTCTGGAAGAACTCCTTTTCTAGATAGGTAAATTGACTGAGTCTTGGTGTATCTGCTTCTAACATCTGCCTTGGAATCCTGAAAATCCCAAGGTTGAACGACGATTAAATCTCCTTCACGTACCCATTGACGTCTGCGCATCTTTCCAGGTATTCTTGCCAATCTTGACTCGCCATCTTCGCAGACTGCTGTGACTCTTCTTCCCCCTAGTATCTGATCGGCTATTGCAAACATCTCGTTGATTTTCCTTTTCGGTAAAGGAACTCTGATTTTGTCGCTTCCGCCTGATTCGAGACGAGCTAGGAGCTCGGAATCGACTCGTTCTGCGCGACGTGCCATGCTTTTGCGTCGAGGGTTGCCTATGTGAACCTACCAGTAGCCATCAACGTCAAAATAGATGGGTCCCGTCATAGCTAGAATGATGCTATTGCTGTTTCAAGCAAGGCAAGAAGCCACTGGCTGGCTGGCCCCATTCCAAAGAGAACTGTGAGGACCATAGATGCGATCACAAGGACCCTCAGACCAAGCGCAGGCGAAAGGGGCGAGTCATGCTCTGGTTTCTCGAAGAACATGACTAAACCGATTCTCAGATAGTAGAATAGCGAGAGTGCGCTATTCAGTACAATTGCGATAGCCAGTAGGAAGAATGGATCAACTGACTGCAACCAAGGGATGACTCCATCTGCATCTAGGGCCCCTGTTCCGCTGGTTGTAGTAATGAGGCCGTTAATCATGAGGAACTTCGAGAGGAAGCCGGAGAGAGGGGGTATTCCCGCCAAAGACAGCATGAAGACGAACATAGCAGTCGCAATGATGGGATCTCTTCGAGCGAGGCCATGCAAATCGGATATCTTGTTCCCGCCGCCGTCTATCTCAATCAAGGTAAGAACGAGGAAGGCTCCGAGTTTGAATAGAACCAAGACAGCAAGGTGAAACACAATTGCCATCTGAAGCATCTCCTGAGTATCCGAATCGGCTAATCCAGATCCCAAGGCTGCAAGTGCTGCTAGCATATAGCCGGCATGAGCGACGCTGGAGTATGCGAGCATCCTCTTTGGGTTCTCGGAGGAGAGTGCTGCTAAGTTGCCCCATGTCATCGTAATCACAGCAAGTATGGCAAGTGCTAGACCCCATGCGATGACGCCGTCATTCGGACCTGCGAAACCAACCAGAACTCGCATCATTGCCACGAAACCCATTGCTTTTGATGCAGTTGCAAGCATTCCCGCAATTGGGGCATTTGTGCCTGAGTATGCATCAGGGGCGGCCAGATGGAATGGGGCCGCGCTAACCTTGAACCCGAATGCAACGAGCATGAGTCCGACACCGATTCCGGCCAAGGGGTCAAGGTCCCCCATGGAAGACCAGCTTTCTGCTAGGCTATCGAAGTCCAGGCTGCCGGACCAGATGTAAAGCAGCGACATACCGTATATTCCAGTTGCAGAAGCAATAGATCCCACGATGAAATACTTGGCACCGGCTTCTCCTCCGACTTCTGTCTCCTTGTGGAATCCAACCAATACATACGAAGCCATAGACGCTAGTTCCAAGCATACGATGAGGAAGAAGAGGTCGCTGGAAAGGGCCATGAGGCTCATCCCGAGAGCTACCATGAGGAGGAGTAGGTGGAGATCGACCTGCCTCCTGTTATCCATCAGGCTACTCTCAATGGAGTCATCAGGATCAATGAGATCCTCGGAAGACAATCGTTTGGAGGGTATCCTGTAAAATGATGCTATTGCAGTCATGGCCAATGCAGCGGTGAATATCATCGACATGAATCGGCTGAATCCGGTGACTTGTATTACTCCGGAAATGCTCATGCCATCAGCGGACTCGATTGCTGTGCCCGAGAGGAGGCATGCAATTCCAAGGGCGATTGCCGACAATACACCTGGTGCTCGTGGGTCAGAGGTCAATTCGAATCTTCTACCCCCCCACAGAATAGGGATACGTACTGATGTTAGGGGGATTCTGACTCTTGCGTCTCCAAGATTTGGGACTATTATCGCTAAGATAATTCCAGCGACTATAACCAACTCCGGAGCGAGAGCTTGAGATTCGTCCACAGAGAGAATCATGGCATTGCCTCCAAAGCATTCATTGCATGTATGAGATATGTCTCGATGAATTCCGTACTCCAAGCTGACATCATATCCCAGAAGATGAACGGCATGATTCCGAACAGGATTGTCAGTGCACCGAGGATGAACATACCAATGTTCTCGTGCCACGTTACATCTCTTGGATCTTCGCCGTGCAGTGTGTCAGGAAGGATGCCTTGGTGAGGATCGTTAGATTCGAAAATTATCTTTTGCATGGATGTCAGATAGTACAGAGCGGTGAATATCAGAGTGATTGCAGGGAGCAAGACCCACCATCCGAAGGTCATCCAGAAAGCTATCATGATGGCCACCTCTGCGACAAAGCCAGCGAGAAGCGGGAGGCCGAGGCTTCCCATCCATCCAAGCATCATATGGCCTGCAAGGAAAGGCGAGTGGTGTGCGATGCCCCTCATTGAACCAATTTCTAGAGTGTGGTAATGGTGTTTGAAAGAGCCTGCGACCGCGAACAAAAGTGGGCTGATTAACCCATGCGCGAACATCATGAATAGCGCTCCTGCGAAGCCTATGGGTTGCATCGTAGCTATTCCTAGGAAGATCAGGCCCATGTGAGAAACAGACGAGTAGGCAACCATTCTCTTGAGATTTGTTTGACCAAGGCAGACAACGGCTCCGTAAACTAGGCTGGCCATTCCAAGGAAAACAAGAAGTGGGACGAAAGTCAATGTGGATTCCGGGAATATCGCGACTGCGACTCTCAGGAATCCGTAAGCGCCCATCTTGAGCATGACTCCGGCCAAGAGCATCGAACCTGCAGTTGGGGCCTGTACGTGGGCATCTGGAAGCCAAGTATGGACGGGGACGCTTGGCATCTTGGTAGCGAAACCAATCAGGAGAAGCAGCCAGACTAGGTGCCGGAGACCTTCGCTTGCAATCAAACCGCCTACTCTAGCCTGTTCAGTCATCTCAACCAGGTTGAAATGATGGCCTGTGAGGCTCCCGGAGAACATGGAATCAGCCGTGTTGAAGTACATCACGAGAATTCCAACAAGCATCAGAACGCTTGCTGTGAATGTATAGATGAAGAACTTCATAGAAGCATACTTTCTGTCCTCCCCGCCCCAAATCATAATCAGGAAGAACATTGGTACTAGAGTTAATTCCCAGAACACATAGAATACGAACAGGTCCAAAGAGACGAAGACACCGACAAGAGCGCCTTCCATGACGAGCAAGAGTGCATGGAATCGATGACCTCTTTCTACATCCCACTGGACAAGCATCGAAATCGGAATCAGAAGCGTAGTCAACCAAATCATGGGGAATGAAAGCGCATCGGCCCCCAGGTGCCAAGTCACCCCTATTGATTCGATGAGCCAAACTGGGTCTTCTGTTTCGAGCACGAAGGAGCCCATGCCAATCGATAGCCAGTCAATCTGGCCGATGGTGCCTAGGAATATCAATGTCGTAAGTGCGAATATTGCAGTCGAAAGCCCGATTGCAACGTTCCTAACTGAGCCCTGCATACGTTGGGATATATGCTCAGGAAGAATATTCGGGAGGATGAGGAGTAAGAGCCCGGAGAGAAGTGGTACGAGCGTAATGATGCTGAGCGGATCTGTGAAAGTCACTGGCTCACCCCCATAATAAGTGCAAATATGGATAGTGCGCCGACTGCAGCCATGAGGATGTAATCACGAGTACTTCCCGTGGTGTAGGACCGAATCCAAATAGATCCGCTAACGCTCGTCCTCTCGACGAGCTTCACTATGCCATCGATAACATTGGCGTCGAACCATGCGGAGAAAGCAGACATTGGTGTGATCGTCTTAGAAATGGCCCACTCGTAGAGATCATCGAAGTGAAGGCGATTTTGCAGTGATTCTGCGAGTCTGCTATTGGCCATGCCTGAAACGTCCATTGGCCTGAATGCTGAAGACAAATCAACTAGCCACGCAACTATTCTGTTGGCTGACTCGCCCTCGGCGAGTTTACCGCCATGGACCTTCATGGCGATGATTGGGCCTACCAATGAGGACAATACGATGGTGGTATATCCAACCACCATGAGAGCCTGTTTTTCAGGGAAGAAGGTATGCTTCAGTGCATCAACTACACCTAGATGAAATCCTGCTTCCTCGCCGCTGAGGAACTCACCTACGTGCATGGATGCAAGAAGCGCGCCGGTTGTTGCGGTTACGATGGAGAGAATGACGAGGGGGGTCTTGATCCATGGGGTCGACTCGTGGACATGGGCGGATGCTTCGTGTTTGGGCTGGCCTGCAAAGGTCATCATCCACATTCTGGTCATGTAGAAGCCCGTCATGCCTGCAGTCATGACTGCAAGGATCGCGGGCCCCAGCAACAGTGGTTCGTATTCCAGAGCACCGAGCCAAGTTTCAGCGATTATGGCCTCCTTTGACCAGAATCCACCCACAAGAGGTATCCCAATGATGGACATGCTTCCGAGCATCATTGCAATTGAAGTGACTGGCATCTTAGAGGCTAGGCCGCCCATGTTGCGCATGTCCTGTGGATCGAACTCCTCATGGTGGTCGTCATGGTGCCCGTGATGTTGTAGATCGTGATGGGCATGATGTACTTCATGTATCACAGAACCACTAGCCATGAAGAGCATACCTTTCGCCATTGCATGATTGAAAAGATGGAATAGAGCGCCTCCCAAAACGAAATATCCCGCATGATGATGGTCAGCAGCAAGCAGGTACAGAGCAGATCCTAAACCAAGGAATATGTAGGCTAGTTGACTCATAGTTGAGTATGCTAGTACTTTCTTGATATCATTCTGGACGAATGCTATGGAAGCGGCCATAAATGCAGTGATGCCGCCGATCCATGCAACGATTAGGCCCAGTTCCTCCATACCAGGAACACCATGGTGGTATACGTCGACAAATGGGACCATTCGAGCCACCAGGTAGAGGCCCGCATTTACCATCGTGGCCGCGTGAATAAGTGCTGATACGGGGGTTGGACCCTCCATTGCATCCGGCAGCCAGACATGCAGGGGGAACTGCGCAGACTTCCCGACGCAACCGATGAACAACATCAGCAAGGCAGGCTGTAGTCTCGATGCCTCTACTATCGTTCCACCGACACCGGTGGACGGGTCATCGAAAACGACCGCGAAGTCGAGAGAGCCGTAGATATCGTAAAGCATCAGCAAACCAACCATTAGGAATACATCCCCGACTCTGGTTGTCATGAAAGCCTTCTTTGCAGCGGCGGCCGCACTCTCCTTCCAATAGTAGAATCCGATGAGAAGGTATGAGCAAAGACCCATGATCTCCCAGAATATGAATAACCAAAGGAAGCTATCAGCGAGAACCATGCCGAACATACCCATGCTGAACAAGATGAACTCAGCGAAAAATCGATGATTCCGGTTGGAGTTGATGTCATCTGTTGTCATGTACCCTATTGCAAACCAACAAATTAGGAAGCAGAGGAACGTTGCTACGAATAACAACATGATGCTGACAGAATCAAGCCATATCCCAAATGATATGTTGGTGAATCCGGCATCTACGCTCCATTGTGTACCATCATGGCTCAGAACATCGAAATTCAACCATGTAATTGAGTCGCCATGAACTTTCTTCTCATGGAGACCTAGGAAATGGACGATCATCCAGAACGCTGCTGTGAGCGATATGGCTAACGAAGCGAGGGCGAGGATCCCACCCTCTTTGAGTTTCCCAACCCATACCTCATTTCCATTCCAAATCTGCCCCACTAGCAGGACAATCGGGAACATGAAGAGGGGGGCAAGGATTGCAGCGAAGCCGAGATCTAGCGGTTCTACACCAAATGCCGCCAGTATCGGGACGATAAGCAATGCAGGCAATAATGGGAGAAGGAGATTCCACTCCTGTTGGTGATTGTCGCCCATGTTACTCACCTCAATTCCTCAGCAAAGTAGCCTCATCGAGAGATATCGTCTCTTGAGTGCTGTAAAGCGAGAGGAGGATTGCAAGTCCAATAGCAACTTCAGCGGCGGCTATGGCAATGGCTACTGCAGTGTAGACCCATCCTTCTACCCCTCCCGTATTCAGGGCGCCGGCAACGAAATTGAGATTCGCAGCATTGAGCATAAGTTCGATGCACATTAAGACTACAATGCCATTTTTCCTGGAGAACGTTCCAATCAATCCAATGCCAAATAGGATGGCTGCAAGTCCAGCGACCCAGGATGGATCAATCATTCCTCTTCGCCCCCATTACCTTCAGGCAACCCTGCAGGTGACATTGGTCTTGCAGCAGCGGGAGGGAGCCCTATCTTCGGGGTTTCAACTTCTTGACCGAGATCCCAAGTCAGATTTGCTAATCTCTCATCCCTAACAAGATAGGAGGCTCCGATCATTGCCATGCTGAGAAGGAGTCCTAAGACCACTGTCATCATGTTCCAGTCATCCAAAATGGCAATGGCAAAGGACGAGGTGGTTGGAGGCTGTGATGACTCTGACCAGCCATCATAGGCCATGATTTCGCTCAGTAGTACGAGGACGAGTGCCGTTACTCCGATCCTTGCTAGGAACCCAACCGCCCTCATTCGATATCCCCTTCCTGTATCTGACGTCGGGTGAGCATTACTCCGAATTGGACAACCAGCATGACAGACCCGAGATAAACCAGTATCTGTATGGCAGCAAGCATCTCAGCCTCAGCGAGTATGAAAACGCCGGCGACGGCTAGGAAGGTCATCATCAGAGAAAGGAGTGAGTGGGCTACCCGTCGGGCATAGACGCAACCGATTGCGCCTGCAATTGCTATAGCAGCGAATATCAGGAAGGCTACTTCTTCGGGGCTGAACATCTGATCATGCTCCTAAAGAGGCCTCGGCTGCCTTGGCTGCCTTTGCTGCCTTCTTCTCTCGCTTGGTCTTCTCTTTCTTGGCTCTCTTCTCGAGCTCCATGTCCACCCTCTCTTTGTGAACAGATGGCAGGACTCGGGTCCTATCTGCGTCGAACCAAAGATCTTGTCGGGTATATCCAGACATCCCATCGTACTCATTCGTCATGAAGAATGACTCGAAGGGGCAAGCCTCTGCACAAAGTCCGCAGAACATGCATCTTCCAATGTCAATACGCCCAGACACTATGTCCTGCTCAGCTGGCTTCAGGTCCGTGACGGGAATATCCTCGACACCCCTGCCATTGGACCATTTTATCGTAGCAGTAGAGCCTGTGAGATCGATTACCTCTCCGAAATCATACTCTTGGGGCGCTGCTACATGGTCATTTACAAGGTCAAATTTTTCTGCATCGCTATTGTTGCTTATTGGGAGGGCAGCATGGCCTCCGATCTCGAGATCGCTGCCATATCCGTGCCACTCATCTCCCTTTTCTGCTGTATCCAGGACATTGACTCTAGTCTCTGTGGTCATGTGCAGGCAGTCATTCGGGCAGGCCCGTACACATGCTTTGCATGCAGTGCAGGTTTCCCATATGATGCCAATTCGACCATTGTAAGCTCCAGGAACGAAAAGCCAGGGCTCTAGATCCTCAAGTCGCTCATATGGGTACATGACAGTGACGGGCCTCTCTACGAAGGGCAATACATCAGTCGCTTCACGATCGGCAGCATAGGAATCAGAATCTGCCCACTTCATTGAGACATGTTCTGAGCCAACTCTCCTTTCTGTGAATCCGTCTGCCATACTGACTCTCTTATTGTGATAATCGTTGTGAAGGAATGATAGACGTCCGACGAAGGGGATTGTCCTCAGCGCCGTCTTGAGAGTGATCCACATAGGACGAATTACTAGATTCCTGAAATTGGGCTGGGCATGTGGGTGCCCGCTTCTGAAATCATAATGCTCCATTGCTTACTCCCTCCTGCCCGGATATGCTTTGTCGAGTGTCTGTGTATGGTAAATTCTGTTAGAGTTTTCTAATGCCTCTTTATCTTCATCGATAGCTAATACGACGAATATGGCGAAGCTTGTAAGTGTCACAACTGGGGCAAGCCAGAATGGCCATGCTCCATCCCACAATGCAACTCTCATGATCATCGCAAGAGCAAGATTGAGCATTGAGAGTGGCAGAAGGTATCTCCAACCGAACTCCAATATCTGATCTGTCCTGATTCGATGGAGAGAGGCACGTATCCAAACAAAAAGCGCGAACATCAGATATGCTTTGATGAGTAAGATGGCGATGCCAGGGGTCATTTTCGAGAGGATTGCAAATAGCCCCCCTACGAGAGGGAGGGCGATGAGTGTGTCTTGGAAAGGGAGTTCCCAACCACCAAGGAAGAACAATGCGAATAGGATGCATGCTGCATAAGCCCGCATCATCTCAACAGCAAACATCAGACCCCAACGGATGCCTCCGTACTCTGTCCACCACCCCTCAACGAGTTCCGCTTCTGCTTCAGGCATGTCAAACGGTATGCGCTCTACTTCTGCAATCATGGTGACGATGAAAAGTACAGCACCAAGAGGCATTAGGAAGATATTCCATGTATCTGACGATTGAATCTGGAAATCTACTATTTCGATAATATTGAATGAACCACTCAGAACAGCGATACCAAGCACTGTGACGAGTAGTGGGATTTCGTAAGCCGTAAGCTGAGCGGCCGAACGCATCCCGCCGATCAAGGTGTATTTGTTGTTTGAAGCCCATCCGGCGAAGAATACGCCCAACGGTGCGACACCGAATATGGCCATCATGAAGACCAGTGAAAGTTCGGGATTTGCCGCCCAAATATGGGGGCCAAAAGGAATGAATGCATAGACCATCACAGTTGTTGAGATGATTATCACTGGTGCGACTTCGAAAACCAAGCGGTCGGCCTTCTCAGGGACAATGTGCGCCTTAGTATTGAATTTCACGAAGTCTGCCACAGCAGCTACGAAGCCAGGGAGAAGGAACCAAATTCCATGATATCCTCTATCTCCAACTCTGGTGACCGACTTAGTGTGATGATCGTTTCCAAAATTCTTGTTAAGTGCACGGTTGACCATACCTATTGGTGCGCCAAGGCCGAATGGAAGGGAATTCCACCATTCTCCAGCAGTGACTCCTCCTTCACCTACCCACAGGCTTCTTGCGCTCATCGTATTTCCAAGTCTGTCCATTAATCTACCAATGAATTTCCTCTCAATGTACGGGACCACGATGAGCGTGATCATCATCGTGGCGAACACTACGGTGCACATCACGGATGTAAATATGAAAAGATGTAGGCCTGGTTGAATGGAGGAGAATGTCTCTTGTAGATTGATAGAGCCTAGTGGTCCGAGGCCTATATCCGAGGTGGGCATTAGATTGTGGGTCTTATCGAGGGTCCATCCAATAATGGAATCCATCCATCCCCTGATATTGAGCCAGTCGCTGCTTGCCATTTATTTCCCTCACCTGTCTGTCTCTCCGATACAAGGATCGAATGATCCCATTATCGCTGGGATGTCTGCAACCTTGTATCCAATCATGCACTTCGATGCGTAAGGTAAAGTGATGAACATAGGGGAACGTATGGAAACCCGATAGGGATTCTTGCCTCGACCGTCTCCTCCTCCAACGATATGGAACATTGACTCTCCTCTGCTATCTTCGAAATGATGAGAGCCGAATGTTCCCTCTGGCGCTCTTGAAGGTGCCTTGGCGAGAATAGCGGGATCGCCTGGTTCATGATGAGTCTCAGAACCGCCGGGGATTCTGTCAATCGCCTCGAGAACCATGTTTGCTGATTCAACCATCTCGGTTACTCGTACTCTGTACCGATCATAACAATCAGCACCCTTGATTGACGATCTCTCGACGGCGGGGGCCCAATCCAACTCTGAATACACCGAATATGGATGTGCCCAACGGACGTCATAGTCAACGCCTGCAGCTCGAACATTTGGTCCGGTTACTCCATGGTTGACCATCTCTTCCGCTTTGGTATATCCGACACCTTGAGTCCGCACGAGAAAGACTGTACTCTCATCGAAGAGCGATTCATATTCCTGGATTCTCTGCTTGAAGAGGTCTAATTTAGCTCTGGCACGCTGTGCAAAACCATAGGGGAGA
>MDTB01008523.1_pt1 | contig 113618 bp, 104 predicted proteins | sample 811161 | NCBI WGS metagenome assembly MDTB01 (sample SAMN05326650, study PRJNA326480) | marine metagenome | isolation source: seawater | place: Mediterranean Sea | collected 2009
AGAAAATAGTACTTTTATTTCTAATGGTAATTTTAGTAGAGATAATGTTTGGGATGGAATAGAGATTAGTTTAAAAATATCATCATCAATGCAATTATCTATTTTTAGAGGCTCTCAAAAGGGTGGGCTAGTTTGCGCTAACGGTGTCTGTGCTGTTCAGCCTTCTTTTGAAAACGGAACAAAAATTACATTTAGGGCCTTGTTTTAGTTACATAATTTTACTATTTTCTATATATATATATGATTAAAATTCAAAAATGTATAGAATCGAGAAACGTATATGAAAAACACTATTTTATTTTTTTTAGTATTTAATCTTTGTTTATCTGCTTACTATAGTCCAGGCATGACTATGTTAGATAGCCATCAAAATCAATCACACCCTGTTTGTTTTGGTGAAACAGATGAGGGCGATTCAAATTTTTTAAGTTTTCGTGATTATAATGGATCCACAAATGGTGGAGATTATCATGTTATATTTGTAGATATGGCAGCTAGTTGGTGAGGAAGCTGCTGGCAGTCTATTAGTGTAATAGCAGATATAGCAGAACATTTTGAAGATAATGAACATTTTATGATGTTTACAAATTTAGATGACCCAAATCAACCATACAGCTGTACTCAATGGGGTAACAGGCATGTCCAATGGGGAGATGAGCATGCGGTAGTTACAAATGATAGTGGAATGACTATCTTTAACTGGTTTAATACTAACAATGGTATGCCAAGCATAGTTTATATTGATCATACAATGACAGTTGACTATATGGCTAATTTTACTGGTGGAGCTAATAGTGCAATCAATAGAATTAATAATTTGTTAAATGATTGTGGTGTTTTATGTAGTGGAGAGCCTATATTAGGATGTACTGATGAGTTTGCTTGTAACTACAATGAAAATGCTGATGAAGATGACGGGAGTTGTGAATATGAGTCATGTTTAGGTTGTACAGATTATTTAGCTAATAATTATGATGAAGAAGCAACTATTGACGATGGAAGTTGCACTTATTCTTCAAACATATCTTTTGGACAAATTAATGATTCTAATATTGAGATTAATTTTTCAAGCGAATATCCTATCCAAGGATTTCAATTTACAATTACTGATAACCCAGATCAAATTACATTAACTGGTGCAAGTGGTGGAAGTGCAGAAGAGTATGGTTTTACTGTAAGTACAAGTAATTTAGGAATTGTTTTAGGGTTTAGTTTTACTGGAGATTTAATTCCTGCAGGCGAAGGTCTGTTAACTAATATATCATACGATGGTATTGGTCCTTCAGAGATATGTTTTGAAGAAGTCATAATTTCTGATTCTGACGGTGCACAAATAGGAAATGGTCCAACAGATTGTAGTATGCTTGATTTAATGGCAAATCCAGGCGATACTAATCTTGATAATATAATAAATGTTCAAGATATAGTTGTTTTATTGAACTTTATCTTAGATTTTGAAGAACCAAGCCAACAGCAATTTGTAAACGGTGATATGAATGATGATCAAATTCTAAATGTTTTAGATGTTATTAGGATCGTTAACAGTATCTTAGGTTTTTCAAGACAAGATATAAATTTTAGTCAAAATAATTTTGGTATGGTCAATTATGCTAAGAATGGAAATGATTTAGTTTTATCAATATATTCTGAGATTGATTATTCTGGTGTGCAGTTATCATTTGATTCTTATCAAAATCATGAAGTTCTTTTAAAAGATAATAGTCATATTACATTGAAGCAAAACTTTAAAGATGGTAAAAAAATCGTTGTGGCTTACTCTATGTTTAATGAGATTTTTGATGGCCATGAAGCAGTTTTTACTATTTTAGGTGGAGCAAATTTAAATATAGAAGACATAGATATTTTGGTTGGTGATATTAATGGTAATAAAATTGAATTATTTTTTAATGAGGTAGATGATACTGATATAAATATCTACACATTTAATATTAATAGTGTTTATCCAAACCCATTTAATCCATCGACTGATGTAAGTTTTACAATACCAAGTAATGGGTTTGTGAAGCTATCAGTTTATAATATTAAAGGTCAAGAAGTTGATGTAATTTTTGAAGGGTATCAAGATAGAGGTATTCATTCTTATACATGGAACGCCTCTAGCTTTTCTTCAGGTATATATTATTTTCATTTAAATGAGGGTAGTAATGTATCTACAGCAAAAGGTATTTATATTAAATAAATTTAACATTTGGGAGATTAAAAATATGTGTATTAGAAAAATTTTAACATTAGCATTATTATCATTTTCATTTGCAATATATCAAGTTGGTGATCAAATAAGTCAAAATGATCAAGATAGAGTATTTGAAGTATGTTATGGTGCTGAACATAATGGAATAGAGCCTGTTGGTGGAAGATATAATTTAACATTGGGTGATTATAATGGTTTTACTAATGATACTGGAATATTTTATGTATTAATGATTGATATGGCTGCCTCATGGTGAGGCCCATGCTGGAACAACATTGGTACAATGGTTGGAATAGAAGGTTATTACGAAGATAATCCAAATGTGAAGGTGATTACAAATTTAGACGATATTGGGCAACCTTACAGTTGCCAACAATGGGGAGATAGACATCAATTTTATAATCCAGATGTTTATCCTTTAATGACAGATGATGGAAATCAAGATGTTATATGGAGTTGGTTAAATACTGGTGGTGCTTTTCCAAGCACAGCTTACATTGATCATACTATGACGGTTTATTTCAAAGGTAATAATGCACAATTTGGTGCTGCCACTGCAACAATAGATTCTATGCTAGATGAATGTGGAGATTTATGTACATTATCTCCTCCTGCTGCATTGTTTGATTATGAAATAGATGGTAATACGGTAACATTTTTTGATTTTTCAGAAATTGCAAGTGAGGGATGGATTATAGAAAGTTGGGCTTGGGATTTTGGTGACGGTAATACAAGCTCTGAACAATACCCAGTTCATACTTATCAAAATGAAGGTACTTATGAAGTTTCTCTAGTCATTACAACTGATATAGGAACAGAAAGTGCTCCTTTTACTGCAGATATTCAAATTGGCACATTAAACATATCTGATAATGCGCTACTTCAAGATTTTGGTCTTAGTAAGAATTATCCTAATCCATTTAATCCTACCACAACTATAGATTACTATTTAGATCAATCTGGTAGAGTTACATTAAATGTTTATGATATCAATGGAAAATTAATCGATAATATAGCAGATACATATCAAATTTCTGGAAAACATTCAATAACATGGCAACCTATTAATATAAGTACAGGAATGTATTATATTAATTTAATTCAGGGTTCAAATATTGATAAAATGAAAATTATGTATATAAAATAATATTATAAATGAATTTTAATAAAAGGGGGTTTACAAGCCCCCTTTTTTATTTTGAATTGGGATGATAAATAAATTAAATTTTTAGGGTTAAAATGCACCCGTGGCTCAACTGGATAGAGCATCTGACTACGGATCAGAAGGTTGTAGGTTCGAATCCTACCGGGTGTACAAAATGAAAAATTATATATACATATTAATTTTAGTCTTTTTTGTGTCTGGATGTAGTTTTATAGTTTCAAAGGCAGCAAATATTAAAGATATTAAGAATGTTACTGGAACTTATAATATAGGTACAAAACGTATGGTTTTGACTGACTCTACAAGAGCAAACTGGTATATAGGTGATTATGGTTTAAATAGAAAATTAATGACACAAATATGGTATCCAGCAATAATTTCTAAAACTGATAAAAAGTCCAATTATATTGATAATAAGAAAGCTTTAACTTACACCATTAATCTTCAAGGTTATGATGTTCCAGAGATTTTATCTGACCAAGTTGGGTTTATAAGTTGTAATTCGTGGAAAGATGCACAACCATTATCTAATCAAAAATTTCCAGTTCTAATTTTTTCTCATGGTCATGGTGGGTTAAGAACTCAAAATACTAATCAAGTTGAAGAATTGGTCAGTCATGGTTATATAGTTATTGCAATTGACCATACATTTGATGCTGGTTTTGTTGAATTTCCAGATGGGGAGGTAGTGTATAGTCTTACCTCTAGATCTAATGATGACCCTATTACTGAAACACCTGAACAATTTTATACAAGATTTGGATATAGGGTAGATGATGTAAATTTTATAATTAAACAAATTAATAGTTTTAATGGTATTGATGTTAATATAGATTCTATTATGGATAAAGATAACATAGGTATTTTTGGTCATTCATTTGGAGGGTTAACGGCTTTTTATGCCACGTATTTTAATGATAAAATAAAATCCTGTTACGCTTTAGATGGTTGGTTTGAACCGTTACCTGATTCTTTAGTTTATAAAAATATAAATAAACCAGTAATGCATTTAGGTCAAAATAATAAAGGTGAAAATCAATTTTGGAATGATATTAACTTTACTAAAATGGATACATTTATAAGAAATAATTCTAAATATGCTCTAATGATTGATATACCTGGTTCTTTTCATTATGATTATACTGATTTTACTTATTTTACCTATATTGCAAAAAAATTAAATTTTTCGGGAAATATATCAGTAAATGTTTTGGCAAATATAATGAATGAAACTTTATTAGATTTTTTTGACCATACATTAAAAGATGAAAAAATGCCTGATGCATTTCAATATACTAAAAAATACAATGAAATTAATCTTTTATATTTAAATGAAAATAGATAAGCGTGAATTTTTTTTATTCTAAGGATATATCATCTTCATATGTAATTCTAGATAGTATAGAAACAAATCATTGTATAAAAGTATTGAGACATAACATTGGCGATAAGATTAAAGTTGTTGATGGTCAGGGTTCTACCTATCTAACAAAAATTATAAATTTTAATAAAGAAAATTGTAAGCTTGAAATCATTAAAAAAAATATATCTAAAAGAAAAGTGAAAATTCATTTATGTATTTCACCTACAAAAAACCATAAAAGATTAGAATGGATGATGGAAAAAATTGTTGAAATTGGAGTTGATAGGGTAACTTTCATGGTTTGTAGGCGCACTATTAGAAAAACGGTTAATTTAAAAAGATTAAATAAAATTGCACTTTCTGCTATGAAACAAACACAAAATTCATTTTTACCACTAATTGATGATTGTTTAGATTATTCTAATATTTTTGAAGTAGTAAAATCTGAAGATTTATTTATTGCACACCTAAACAAGAAAATTAATCTCCATTTAAAATCTTCATTAAAATCAAATAAAAGTCGATGTATCTTAATTGGTCCTGAAGGTGATTTTACTAATGATGAAGTGTTTCTAGCTACTAAAAATAAGTTCATTGAAGTAAGTCTTGGAGAAACTAGATTAAGAACAGAAACCTCAGGTTTAGTTTCAGCATCAATTCTTAATCTATAATGGATAAAATTCACGAAAAATGGATGAGTTATGCTTTAAAAGAAGCAAAGATTGCATATATTCAAAAAGAAGTTCCAATAGGTGCAGTTATAGTTTATGAAAATCAAATTATAGCAAAAGGATATAATCAAGTAGAATTACTTAAAGATCCTACAGCTCATGCAGAAATGATTGCAATTACCTCAGCTGCTAACCATATACAAGATTGGAGATTAACTTCATGTGATATATATGTAACTCTTGAGCCCTGCAGTATGTGCGCAGGTGCAATTAATAAAGCTAGATTAAGAAATGTATTCTTTGGAGCATACAATGATTTAGAAGGCTGTGTGACATCAAAATATAATCTTTGCAATGATCCGCTATTTCAACATCAATCAGGAGTTAAGGGAGGAATAATGATTGATGAATGTTCTTTTTTATTACATTCTTTTTTCAAAGATAATAGTACAAATTATCCTACATAGTTTACTATATTTAACTATTCAAAAAAACATTATTGGAGAGGTGTCCGAGTGGCTTAAGGTGCACGCCTGGAACGCGTGTATGGATTAATAGTCCATCGCGGGTTCGAATCCCGCCCTCTCCGCACAATTTTATGAAGAAAATTTTTAAAATATTATTAATTGTTATATTTAACTCAATTTTTGCTCAAAATATTGATTCAGTTTCTTTTAGTTTATTAAAAGTTAATCATAAAGCTAATCTTATTCCTGATTATGATGTTGATCCAAGTAAATTTGAAATTGAGTACTTAGATAAGCGCAGAAAATTTTTTGTGGATTTTCAAATGGGATATTTAGAGAATAGTGATGATATTAGAATTAATTTATCACCAAAAATTGGTTTAAAAAATTTAAAATTTAAAATTAACCTAGATTATACTTTTTTATCTGATTCATCTTCTTATGAAAATATTAATGATTCTTTTGATCTATTAGAAAGAATAGAATACTTCAAATTAAGATTATTAGATGATAAGGTTAATTTATTTCTTGGTGAAATACAAAATTTTTCACTTGGTCACGGTTATTTAGTAAGTGATTACAATAATACATATATTTATCCTACAATTAGAAAGCTTGGTCTTATTTTTAATTTAACTAATTCAAATAAATCAGTTAAATACGATTTATTTATTTCCAACTTAAGAGATTTAGGTGATAATGGAGGTATTGTAGCCAATAAGTTTTCATTTTTATTTTCAAATGATTTTCCATTGAAATTTGGATTTGGGCATATTACAGATTTAAACCAATTTTCAAAGTTTAATGATTTAGATTTGAAAAGAAAAGTTGATGCATTTCAAATTGATTTTTCCTACCCAATTCATGATAGTGGATTTGACAAAATTTATTTTTTTGGAGAATTAAGCGCAGTTGATTATCCAGAAAAAAGATTCTACATTAGAGTTGATGACAGTCAATTTACTAATGACAAAAAATCAAGAAATGGTATATTTGGTATAGCATTTCCTGGAATTACATATAAAAACGATAATTTAGAATTTAAATTTGCTACAAATTATAATTCAGCAATATATGCGCCTTATTATTTTAACTCAACTTATGATTTTGAAAATATTAGATTTAGAAATTATAATATTTTAGAAAATGAAGCTTTATACACTGATGAAGCAGAACTCTTAGATCAGTATTCAACATCTGATTCAACATTATTTATCCCTAAAGATATGTATGGGATGATTAATCAGGCAGAAAATACTTATCCAACTTATGGTTTTTCAACTAAAATTGATATAAAATTCAATAAAGATAATAATATTAGCTTGCAGTATTCTTATTTTAAAAATATTAGTGATCTCGATAATTCTTTTTATAATACTTTAATGTTAAAGAGCTCAACTTTTTATAAAATTATATTTTTCCCCACAAAATTAGATATTTTCTTTACTAAAAATTTTTTTAAAACATCTGAATCATATGATTATGATGAAAATCTAGCTTATGGTTTTAGTTTAGATATGATGTTATATAATTCCATATCATTAATTGGTGATTTAAAACATACATTTTATGATATAAATTATGATGGAAAAATAGATTTAGTTCCATATGTTAATATAGGTTTAAATTATACTTATTAATTTTGTATTGAATGGTAGAAAAATATATAAGTATATTATTTTGTAATTGAGTGAATATTTTAATTAGTTAGGAAAAGATTTATGGTTATTAAAAAAAGATTGGTCTCAAAAAAAACATTAGGCAATAGACCTATGAGAAAAATAGTAGGTGCTAAGGTAAATAATAAAAAATCAGACTTATTAACTAAAATTGATAATAAGTTAGAAAAAATTGAATTAGAATATGGGCCAGTAGTTTATAAGGAGCTACAAACTAGATTAGAGAAAACAATTCAAATTTTTAATGATGAGGTTGAATCTTTATTTATGCAGACTTTTTCTACATATAAACCTTCAAAAATAAAAGGTAAAAACAAGGAAAAAGCTATTAAACCTAAGTATATAAGTGAATACGAAAAGTCAAAAAAAAGTTAAATCTGTGCTAGGTGGGGAGTTAGCGGTTCCCTGTAACCTGAAATCCGCTTATGCAGGATTGAATTCCGAAAGACGGGTTTTGCTGCGTTTTAAAAGATTATTTAATTAGTGTTGAATAGATAGCTCTGCGCAATAGTTTTTAGTTGAACTCCGTCAGATCTGGAAGGAAGCAGCGGTAGATTAAACAATTATGTGCCGTAGAATCACTGTCTGTGAGCTAATTTTTAATTATTTTATTTCTAACAGAAAATTCAACTTTCGGTGCACAGTAAAAAAAAATGAACTATAAAGTACTATCAAGAAAATATCGTCCACAAAATTTCAATGAAATCATTGGGCAGCCTCATATAGTAGATACATTAATAAATTCTATATCATCAAATAGGCTTGCTCATGGTTATTTATTTTCAGGTTTGAGGGGTGTTGGAAAAACTACAACTGCTCGAGTTTTAGCTAAAACCCTTAATTGTTTAGATTTGCAAGGTGGACAACCTTGTGGTAAATGTCAAAATTGTATGGATATAGCAGCATCTAGAAGTTTAGATGTTATAGAGCTTGATGGTGCTTCTAATAGAGGCATAGATGAAATAAGAGAAATTAAAGAAACGGTTAAATATCCACCAATTTCTGGTAAGTATAAGATTTATATTATTGATGAAGTTCATATGCTAACTAAAGAGGCGTTTAATGCATTACTTAAAACGCTTGAAGAGCCTCCTAATAATGTTGTATTTATTCTTGCAACAACAGATTCTCATAAAATACCAGAAACTATTTTATCGAGAACTTTACGTTTTGATTTTAAAAAAATAACTAATAAAAATATAACAAGACATATTTCAAAAATATTAGAAAAAGAAAATATTAATTTTGAAGAATTAGCGCTTAATATGATTGCCAAAAAATCAGATGGAAGCGTAAGAGACGCATTAAGTATTTTAGATAGAATTATATCTTACTCTAGAGATCTTGTTTCATATGATATTGTTAAGGAATCTTTAGGTATAATTGAGGATGAAATATATATCAATTTACTAGATTTAATTATTCAATCAGATCAGAACTCATTAATTTTGAAAGTTAAAGAAATTACTGATTCTGGATATTCAATAGAAAATTTTGTAGGAGGTTTTAATACCTTTTTATCTAATGGATTGCTGTTTATTTCAGGATATAGCAAAGAGGAATTTTTAAGTGAGTCAGTCGAGAATTGGTTTAATTCTAAAAAAAACATAATTAATTCTATTGATTTTATGAGAATTATAGAAGAAATTCAAAAGTTTGAAATTACTTCTAGAAATTTATTGCAACCTGATATTGCGCTAGAAGCTCTATTTATAAAGTTAAGCCTAATGGAAAATTCAATTCAAATATCAGATTTATTATTAAAACTTGATAATCAAACATTTGAAGATAAAAGTAAAATAAATCAAAATAAGCACGTTAAACAAATTAATGATTCAACACTTAAAGCAGAAGATTTAAATTCAAAAGATAAAATTAAAACAGTTGAGCCTAAAAATATTGAATTAGATGAAATTAAAACAGTTGAATCTAAAAATATTAAATTAGACGAAATTAAAGAACAATTTAATAATTATTGGAAAAGTATTTTAAATTTAATTGATGAAAAAGATAAAAGAATCTCTAGCTCACTTCACGATCAAAAAGTATCTATAAACAATAACTTAATTGAAATAGATTTAGGTCAAACAGATAATATTTATGAACAGAAAATGTTAAATGAGAATATTGACATAATTGAAAATTCAATATATGAAATATTAAAACATCACTTAAAAGTTAAAATAAAAGTTATAATAAAAAATGAAGAGCAAGAAAAGAATCATCCTCTTTTGGATGAAATTAAATCAAAATTTACTAATAGTAACAATTCTTAGGAGATAATATGTTTAATGGAAATATGAAAAAAATAATGAAACAAGCAAAGCAAATGCAAGATAAGATGATGGAAACTCAGAAAGAATTAGAATCTATGGAAATTGAGGGAAGTTCTGGTGGTGGTGCTGTTAAAGTAACAATTAATGGAAAAAAGGAATTATTATCTTTAGATATAGATTCTGAGTTACTTAATGATGACAAAGAAGTCTTAGAAGATTTAATAATTGTTTGTATTAATCAAGCTCAAAATAAAGTTGAAGAAATAAGTAAAGAAAAAATGGGTACTATATCAGGTGGTTTACCTGGTGGTCTTCCAGGTTTTTAATGGATTCAATACCTAAAACTTTAGAAAATATTATTTCTGATTTAAGTAAATTACCAGGAATTGGTAGAAGAACTGCTGAAAGGTTAGCTATTTTTTTATTAGAATCAGATTCTTTGTATCTCAAATCTTTTTCAAAAAATATAAATGATCTTGATGAAAAAATTTCTGAATGTGTAATATGCCATTGCTTCATTGATTTAGATATTGATTCTCACGAGAATAAATGCTTAGTCTGTTCTGATGATAATAGAAATAAAAAAATAGTATGCTTACTAAAAAAACCATCTGATGTTATTGTTTTTGAAAGAACTGGCTATAATGGTCAATACCATATACTAGGTAATTTGATCTCTCCTATAGATGGAATTAATGAAGAAGATTTAAATATAGCCACCCTAATTGACAGAATAAATACTGATACAGACATTGAAGAAGTATTAATTGCAACAGATGCTAGCATAGAAGGTGATTCTACAGCATTATTAATAACAGATAAATTAAAGGATAGTAAAGTTAAAATTTCTCGTTTAGCTCGAGGTTTGCCAATAGGAGGAACTATTGAGCACGTAGATCAAACAACTCTTTCAAAATCAATTGATGATAGAATAGAGCTTTGATATAGATGTCTCCAGTAGTTCAAAATATACCAAATATTTTAACTGTAGCTAGAATGGTTTTAGCTCCAATTTTTTTTATCTTATTCGTTTATGATTTTATTTATTTAGCTTTATTATGTTTTGTGATTGCTTCAGTAACTGATGCATTAGATGGTTTTATTGCTAGAAAATATAATCTTGTTTCAAAATTTGGTGAATTATATGACCCTTTAGCAGACAAGATATTAGTTTTTTTAGGTTGGGTCTGTATGTTCATAAATCCACCCTTTAACGGTCAAATATATGAATCTTACTATATTAGTATATTATTGTCAAAAGCTTTGCATTTGGATCCAAATTATATAATTTTTTTTATATTACTACTTTTATTATTAAGAGATATTATAACAACTACAATGCGAGAAGAAAAATTCAGAATAGATGATATTATAATTAAAACAAATTATTTAGCAAAAGCTAAAACAACAATGGTGATAATCTGTATTATTTTATTTATTACTTGTAAATCTTCCATTTTAATAAATAATCAATATTTATTAGTATTATTTGATGTTTCATTATATCTAACACTATTTTTATCTTTTGCTAGTCTTATTGATTATTTTAGGCAGTACATAAGGAAATAGTATTATGAAAATAGCAGGAATTTTAACCATTGGGAATGAGATTTTACAGGGCTACACTCAAGATACTAATGCCAGATCAATTTCAAAAGAACTAAATATTAGAAATATTAAAACTACAATTCACCTAACAGTGCCAGATGAAATTCATAAAATCAAAGAAAAGATAGATAAATTTGTAATTAAAGATTATGATTATATTTTTATAACTGGTGGGTTAGGTCCTACTCATGATGATGTGACTAGGCAAGCCTTAAGTGAATTATTTGAATCTAAATTGGTTTTTCAAAAAGATAGACATATAAAGATCACAAAAAAATTTAAAAAAATAGATTTACCAAAATGTCAATCAGAAATTATAAAAATTTCAGAACCCTTAGAAAACAATGTGGGTACAGCTTTAGGGATGCATTTTAAGTACAATAATAGTGAAATTGTAGTTCTTCCGGGAGTTCCAATTGAAATGAACTCAATGTTACAAAGTTATTTAACTGATATAAAAAAAATTAAAAAAGTAGAAAATAATGTGGTAACCATTAACACTTGTGGTATTTATGAAACTAAATTATATGAAAAAGTAAAAGATTTTATTTTTAAAAATGATAAAGATATTTATTTTTCATTTCTACCAAGTTACGAAGGTGTTAAAATCAGATTGACATCATTATCAAAAAATTCAAAATTACAAAAAATAAAAACTGATTTATTAAGCATTTTAGATGAATATGCATATAGTATAGATAATGTATCACTTGAGATGATTGTATCTAAATATCTTATAAATAATGATTTAAAATTATCTATTAGCGAATCCTGTACAGGAGGATATATTTCCAAAGTTATTACAGATATTCCAGGTTCTTCAAAATTTTTTATGGGCAGTATTATTGCTTATAATAATATGATTAAACAAAATATTGTTAATATTTCCAGTAGCGATTTGCAGAAATACGGAGCAGTCAGTCAGCAAGTGTGTGAAAAGATGGCTGTAAACATATCTAAAAAATTTAAAACTAACGTATCTATAGCTTGTACCGGAATATCAGGTCCTGAAGGTGGATCAAGCGATAAACCTGTAGGTACAGTCTTTGTTAGTGTATTTTATTTTGGTGAAATTATAACTAAAAAATTTATTTTTAATGTTGATAGAGATTCTCATAGAATTATGACAAAGCAAGCTTCTTTATACATGCTTTGGAGAATTCTAAAAGAAATATAGAAAATTTTATAATATTGATTTATTAGATTTTTGAAATTTACTATATTCTATAGTAGTTTTATTTAAAATTTAAACTCATTACTAATGAGCGATTAAATTCTTTTTTTATCATTTAAAGGAGAAATATGGATCAAGACAAAAAACAGAAAGCTATCGAAGTTGCCATTGAACAAATTAAAAAGCAAACAAAAGACCCTGAGGCTGTAGTAAGATTAACTGATAAAGGTGCAAAAAAATATTCTAAAGGTGCAATTTCAACTGGTTCAATTTCATTGGACTCTGCTATTGGAATAGGTGGTGTCCCTAAAGGAAAAATCATCGAAGTTTATGGTCCTGAAGCATCTGGTAAAACTACTCTTGCTTTACATATAATTGCTCAAGCTCAAAAAAATGATGGTTATGCAGCATTTATTGATGCGGAACATGCTCTTGATCCTAATTATGCTGAAAATTTGGGAGTAAATATAGGAAATCTATTACTTTCTCAACCAGATAGTGGTGAACAAGCTTTAGAGATAGTTGAGTCTTGGGTTAGATCAATGGCACTTGATATAATTGTAGTTGATTCTGTAGCAGCTTTAACACCAAAAGCTGAACTAGAAGGTGATATGGGTGATTCTCATATGGGTTTACAAGCACGTTTAATGTCACAAGCTCTAAGAAAATTAACTGCCTTAGTTAGTAAAACTAATACTACGATTTTATTTATAAATCAATTGAGACAAAAAATTGGTGTAATGTTTGGAAGTCCAGAAACAACAACTGGTGGTAATGCATTAAAATTTTATTCTTCATTGCGTCTTGATATAAGAAGGATTGGTCAAATTAAAGATATGGATATGGTCGTTGGTAATAGAACTAGAGTTAAAATTGTTAAAAATAAAGTTGCCCCTCCATTTAAAATGACAGAGTTTGATATAATGTATGGAAAAGGTATTTCATATGAAGGTGACTTGATAGATTTAGCTACAAAAGCAAATATAATTACCAAAACAGGTTCATGGTTTTCATTTGAGGATACTCAAATTGGTCAAGGCAGAGAAAAGGTTAAAGCTGCGATTAAAGAAGATAAAAAATTAAAAACTAAAATCGAAAAACAAGTTAAAGCATACTTAGGAATGTAATTATGGCAAGAGATAAAGCTTTAAGTTATGCATCTAATCCAGAGTTATGGCTAACATCAGTCTCTATTACATTAGCATGTATCGCCTTAGTAGTTATTATTGGATATAATCTTTCAGAAAAAAATAGATCTTTTTTCACAAGATTTCTTGGTGTTTTATTTTTTGCTAGATTTGTATTTTTACATGGTTATATGACTGGAATGGGTCATTGGGACATAATGACCAGTTTACCGCTTCATTTATGTGGTATTAGCTCATTAGTTATTATTTACATTATGTTTAAATATAATCAGAGTATTTATGAATATTTAGTTTTACTTGGAATTCCCAGTGCTGTACACTCCATACTTACACCTCAATTTATTAATGGGTGGGATGGTTATTATTTCCCTGAATTTTATTTATCACACGGAGCCATATTACTTGCTCCTTTATATCTATCTATAAACTATGGTTATAAGCTTAGGATGAATTCATGGATATCAGCATTTAGGAATGGTTTAATTTTAGCATTTTTTATTGCTTTAATAAATATAACTATTGGTTATATATATGGTTTGACACCCAATTATCTATATTTATGTGAAGCACCAATTGCTGATAATCCTTTACTTTTTACAACGGAATGGCCCTATTATTTCTTTGTTTTAGTAATCTTTATGTTCATTCATATTGTTGTGATTTATTATATTTTTAAACTACTAGGTAAAGTTGAGAATTCTAAATGAGAATTAGAATAACGATTATTACAATACTCTTATCATTTAATTACTCACAATCAATTTTAGAAAATTTAACAGCTCAAGCTCCAATTTGGACTGGCAGTTTTGGTACTGTTGTTATTGACGGTGATATTTACAATCAAATTTCAATGAGGCCTGAATTTAATTACAGAAATTGGGGTATGGGTTTTGATTTTTATCTTTATATTGACTCTAATGGTAAACTTTATGATGAAACATGGAAATTTAATAATGCAAAAAATGCATATAGAACTATCCTCGATAAATTTAGATATATTAGGTATGGCTATCCTGGTGATGAACTCTATTTTAGGGTAGGCTCACTCACAAATATTACTGTTGGAAATGGTATATTAGTCTCTAATTATTCTAATGCTATGGAGTATCCAGAAGAAAAAAAAATTGGTTTACAATTAGGTAAAAACTTTCAAAATGCTATTGGTATTGATTTGACTGTCAGTGATTTTAGAAAAACTCCAGGACTTATTGGTTTAACATTAAATTATCCTGTAACTCCAAAGTTCAATGTCTCATTATCATATATTACTGATATTAATCAAACAGGAGCATTGGATGATTCTGATAATGATGAAGTGCCTGATTTTATTGATGACTTTCCTAATAACAGTGACTATTCTATTGATACTGATGGTGATGGTTTAGCTGATGAGTTGGATTTTGATGCTGATGGTGATGGTTTTGACTGGCATATTCATACCGGTTACAATTCATATGAAGAAGCTCTTGCTAATTGGAATTCAGATCTAGAGCTTGATCCAAATGATATAGTAGATAATCAAAAAGATAGAATTACATTTTCAGATCTAAAAGAGTCTGTCTCAGGCTTAGGTTTAAGTTTAACATATTATATCAATGAAAATTTTAAATTCTATTCTGAAGCAGCTAAATTATTATCTAAATGTCAAGATTGCATACTCTCTGATGGTACAGAATGGAGTCCTGGCTATGGTTTAACTCCATTTGGCTTTAGAGGTCATTATGGTCCATTTAGATTTAAAATGGAGTACAGGCATAGTGGTAGACATTTCTTGTATAATTATTGGGATAGGGCCTATGAAATAAATAGGGCCATATTAAATGATTTTAATGGTGAAACTAGGGTCGAGACAAAATCTAATCAATTATTTGAATTTGGTAAACTTCAAGGGCTTTATTTAGATATGGGCGGTAGTTTTTTGAATATCCTTAACATTGGTTTAAGCTATCAAGACTTATCAGGAGAAATGTGGAATAATGAACGTTGGGAAATGGAGCAAAACAATAGAAGTTTTATAACTAGCATTGGATTAAATACCGCTAAAATTCCTCGCTTAAAATATTTTAATGGATTTTATCAAAGAGCTAATGTTAGAAATCCTTTAGATTTTGAAAATCCTGATGAAAACACTATATATGGATATAACCTTGGTGTCGATATATCAGAATCAATGCTTTTAGTATACAAGGTACGATATAGTTACAAATTTAATGGTTTAGATTTAGATGGTAATGCAACTTACAAACAGGAATATTCAATGTTTGTAGAAACTCAGGTAATGTTTTAGTGAAAAGTTCAAAGCAAATAAGAAAAGAATTTATAGATTTTTTTAAATCAAAAGATCACGACTTTATAAGAAGTTCAAGTGTTGTACCTGTAGATGATCCAACACTATTATTTACAAATGCAGGCATGAATCAATTTAAGCCAATTTTTTTGGACAAGGAAAAAACTTTATCTACAAGGTTAGTTAATTCACAAAAATGTATAAGAGTTAGTGGTAAACATAATGATTTAGAAGAGGTTGGAGTAGATGATTATCATCATACTTTTTTTGAAATGCTAGGAAATTGGTCGTTTGGAGATTATTACAAACAAGAAGCAATAGTTTGGGCATGGGAATTATTAACGAAAGTATGGAAAATTGATAAAAAAAGGCTATGGATAAGTGTATATAAAGATGATGATGAAACAGAGCAATTATGGAAATCAAAAACTGACATCGATCACTCTAGAATATTAAGATTTGGAAAAAAAGAAAATTTTTGGGAAATGGGAGAAACTGGACCGTGTGGACCTTGTACTGAAATTCATTATTTTTTTGGAAATAATATTGATGACCAAGATCCAAATGGTGTTAATAATGAAGAAATGTATAGAGAGATATGGAATTTAGTTTTTATTCAATATAACAGATCTAAAGATGGTAGTCTGACAGACCTTCCAAATAAGCATGTAGATACAGGTATGGGGCTTGAGAGAATTTTAAGTGTTCTAAATGATAATCCATCAAATTATGAAACAGATTTATTTAAAAATATCATAGATGACATAAAAAAGATTACTAAGAAAGAATATAGCGTTGGTTTAGATGGAATTCCGCATCGAGTTATTGCTGATCATATAAGAATGCTATGTTTTTCAATAGCTGATGGAGCCATACCAAGTAATGATGGTAGAGGTTATGTTTTAAGGAGGGTATTAAGAAGAGCATCTAGATTTGGTAGAAATTTAGGTATGAAAGATATATTTTTATATAAGTTAGTAGACGCTGTCATAAGAGTTATGGGTGATTCATTCCCTGAAATAGAAGAGAAAAAAAAGCATATCATCAATGTAATTAAGTCTGAAGAGGAATCTTTTAATCAAACACTAGATAATGGTTTAGATGTTTTTGAAACTATTGTTAAAAATCTTAGTAGCAATGATCTTTTATCTGGGTCAGATGCTTTTAAATTATATGATACATATGGCTTTCCTTTTGATTTAACTAAATTAATGGCTAAAGAAAAGAATATCAAGGTTGATGAAATGGGATTTGATAAATGTATGAAAGAGCAAAAACAAAGATCTAGATCACAATCAGATTTCAATATAGTTGACGAAGGAATTTCTTGGGTTGAAATTGAAAATATTGAAAAATCAAATTTTGTTGGTTACGATCAAACTACATCAAAATCTAACATTATTAAATATAGAGCTCTAAATGATGATATTTATGAAATTATTTTATCAGACACACCTTTTTACGGTGAATCTGGTGGACAAGTTGGAGATAAAGGTGTCATTGAAAATGAGGAGCTAAATTTAGATGTTTTTGACACAAAATTATCAGAGAGTCAAATCATCCATAAATGTAAATTAAATAGCGGTGAAATATCATTAAATCAAATTGTAAATTTAAAAATTGATAATCAAAGAAGATTAAAAATTAAAGCTAATCATACAGCAACACATCTATTGCATGAATCTCTTAAAAGAGTATTAGGAGATCATGTTCAGCAATCAGGATCTTTAGTTAATGAGTATAAATTACGATTTGATTTAACTCATTATGAAAAAATAACTAAATCTCAAATAAAGGAAATTGAATACATTGTAAATGAAAAAATACGTTCTAACATTCAATTAAATACAAAAATTCAATCATTTGATGAAGCTAAAAGAGATGGTGCAGTTGCATTATTTGGTGAAAAGTATACTGATAAGGTTAGAGTAATTGATGTTCCAGGTTTTTCAAAAGAGTTATGTGGTGGTACTCATGTAGACAGAACAGGTGATATTGGTATGTTTAAAATAATTTCAGAATCATCTTTATCAACAGGTATACGAAGAATTGAAGCTATAACTGGTCAAGAAGTTTTAAATAGAATTCAAGAATTAGATATTATTATTGATCAAACAAAATTAAATCTTCGTACCACAGAGGATAGAATTGTTGAAAAAACAAATCTTTTAATTGCAAAAAATAAAGATTTAGAAAAAAAATTAAAATATGGAGAAACAAATAAAGTTGATTTTAATAATATTTTATCAAATTCTACAAAAATTGGTGAAACCAAAGTAGTCTTACATGATTTTGAGTCTTATGAAGGTGATTTAAAGCAATTTGCTGATAAGTTTAGAGCTGAAGTTAAAGGTGCTGGTATTCTTTTATTATCATCAAATTCAACTAATAAAGTAAATTATATTTGTTCAGTTACTGATAAAGTAATATCAACTTTAGATGCTATTAATATTTGTAAAAAAATTGGGAATAAAATAAATGGTGGTGGTGGAGGAAAACCTCATTTGGCTACTGCTGGTGGTAAAAATAATAATGATACTGAAAAGGTTTTTGATTACATTTTAAAATATGTTGAATCAAAATTAATGAAAGGTTAAAATGAATAAAGAAACTCCAATTATTTTTTCTAAAAGTGTAAAAGGTAAAATAGGATGCACCCTTCCGGAATTAGATGTACCAGATTTTGACTTGTCTGATTATTTATCTAGTGATGTTTTAAGGTCTAAAGACACATGTTTACCTGAAATTACTGAACCTGAAGTAATGAGACATTTTGTAAATTTATCAACAAAAAATCATCATATTGATAAGGATATTTTTCCATTAGGTTCATGCACTATGAAGTATAATCCAAAAATAAATGAGTACATAGCATCACTTAGTCAATTTGCTGGAGTTCACCCAAATAAATCTGATAAATATTGTCAATCAGCTTTAACTATTGTTTATGAGTTAGAGCAAATGTTAAAAAAAATTACTGGAATGTCAGCATTTACCTTACAGCCATCAGCAGGTTCGCAAGGAGAATTTGTAGGATTATTAATAATGCGAAAATATCATGAAACGCATAACAATTTGAATAAAAATATTGTTTTAATACCTGAAAGTGCACACGGAACAAATCCTGCAAGTGTAATACTAGCGGGATACACGCCTGTTGAGCTTGGAACAGACAAAAGAGGTCGTGTAGATATGGATGACTTAAAGAGTAAAATAAATGATGACGTAGCAGGTATGATGCTTACTCAGCCAAATACATTAGGTTTATTTGAAGATAAAATTTCAGAAATTTCAGATTTAATTCATCAAGTTGATGGTATTATGTACATGGATGGAGCAAATCTTAATGCATTAATTGGTTTATCAAAACCAGCAGATATGGGTTTTGATATTACACACATTAACCTTCATAAAACATTTTCAACGCCTCACGGTGGAGGTGGTCCTGGTTCTGGTCCTATTGGTGTTGTTGATAAATTGAAAGATATGCTTCCTTATCCTATGGCACGTAAAAATAGTCAAAATTATTTTTGGGACTATGAAATTAAAAATAGCATAGGAAAGATACATTCTTACAATGGAAATTTTGGGATTTTAGTTAGAGCTTTTGTATATATTAAAATGTTAGGTGAAGAAGGTGTTAAAAATATGACTAAACATGCAATATTAAATGCAAATTATATTAAAAAATCCCTCTCAAAGGTTTATGATGTTCCATTTTCAGATGGTACTCTACATGAATTTGTTATCTCAGGAGAAAATCAAAAAAATAAAGGTGCAAAAGCATTAGATATAGCAAAATCTTTATTAGATTATGGTTTTTATGCTCCAACTATATATTTTCCAACAAATATAAGTGAATCAATTATGATTGAGCCTACAGAATCAGAAGATAAATCTACTTTAGATAGATTTATTAATGCCATGCTTGAAATAGATATAAATATTGATAAAAATTTAGATAAAATTTTAAATGCACCACTTAAAACTCCAGTACGTAGACTAGATGAAACCAAAGCTAATCGTGAGTTGAATCTAAGATGGAAAAATGATGAATTATAAAAGAATTGATGATAAAATCTATATCTCTGTAGATAAAGGTGAATTTATAAATCAAAAATTATTAGAAGTATCAGAAATTGAATCATTAACTTCAGGTTGGATAAGTGGATTAGGCGCTATTTCAGATGTTGAAATTGCTTATTATGATATTGATGAAAAAATTTATGTCAAGAAAATATATGATGAAGATTATGAATTATTATCTTTAACTGGAAATGTAACTTTATTAGACCAAAAACCTTTTATTCATACACATATTAGTTTTTCAGATACTAGATTTAATGCATATGGTGGTCACCTTTTTGATGCTAAAGTTATAGCTGCATGTGAACTGTTAATTTTAGCTTCACCTTACAAATTAAATCGTAAATTAAATTGTAACATAGGTTTATCATTATGGGATTTATAAAATGAATATTAAAACAATAAATACAGATAAGGCTCCACAAGCTATTGGACCATATTCTCAAGCAAAAGTCATCAATGGTTTTATTTTTACATCTGGACAAATACCTTTAAAACCAGATGGAACTTTAGTTGAAGGAAATTTTGAAAAAGAGTGTATACAAGTTTTAGAAAATGTTAAAGCAGTTCTAGAATCAGCAAACTCTAGTTTAGATAATATTATAAAACTAACTGTTTTCTTAACAGATTTAAATAATTTTGAAATATTAAATCAAGTTTTCATACAATATTTTACTGATTCTTTACCTTCACGATCAACAGTTCAAGTTTCCAGATTACCAAAAAATAGTAGAGTTGAAATAGAAGCAATAGGAGTTGCTGATGTATAAATATTTATTGATAGTCATATTTGTTTTTAGCTTATGTTTAGGTGAGACAAAGGTAAGGCAATTTAACTGGACTTATAACCTTATTCCAACAGTTGGTCAATTAAATAATAAAAAGTATTTAAAAGCTGTAGTTTTAGGTTCATCTCAAGTTTATTCTTTTTCGAAGTTTTCTCATTACAATAATTCTAAACAGATAGCTAAAAGAAATACATATGCTTGGTGGTTATTAGGTTTATATTTTTATGGTATTATAGATGCTTATGTTGATTATAGTTTAAAAAATTTCCCAAATCAAAAAGAAGAGGTTTATAAGTAAAGTATGTGTGCAATTACAGGAATGTTTACAGAAAAAAGTAATGTTTGTTTATCATTATATAATGCTTTAACTGTCTTACAACATAGAGGGCAAGATGCAGCTGGAATGGCTACATGTACTAATGACGGTAGTTTGGTACTGCATAAAGATAATGGGTTGGTTAGAGATGTATTTAATGAAAAGACGATGATTAGCTTAGAGGGACAGTATGGATTAGGTCATACTAGATATCCAACTGCAGGTAGTTCAAGTAATAGTGAAGCACAACCTTTTTATGTTAATTCTCCATTTGGAATTGTATTAGTTCATAATGGAAATTTAGTTAATTCCAAAGATTTATCTGTTCAATTATGTGATGAAGATTTAAGACATTTAAACACAAGTTCAGATTCAGAAGTTTTATTAAATGTTTTTGCTCATGCATTGCATCATAGGTCATCTAAAAATTTAAAGACAGAAGATATATTTGCAGCTGTAGATGAAGTTCATGATAGAGTTCAAGGAGCATATGCTGTTATAATAATGATTTTAGGTTATGGTATTTTAGCTTTTAGAGATCCTAATGGGATAAGACCATTAATTTATGGAAAGAAAAAAAATGCTAACCATATGTTTTCATCTGAAAGTGTGGCATTAGATTGTTTAGGTTATGATAAAAAAGTTAGAGATGTAAAGCCTGGTGAAGCTATTTTTATTGATATAAATGGTAAAGAAAGCTCCCACATTTATCATAAGTCAAAACCTGTTTCGCCATGCATTTTTGAATATGTCTATCTTGCAAGATCAGATAGTACAATGGATAATATTAATGTATATGCCAGTAGATTATCTATGGGAAAATTTTTAGCTAATAAAATTAAATCTATATTATCAAAAAAGGAATTAGATTCTATAGATACAGTAATTCCAATACCTGATACTAGTAGAACAAGTGCTTTACCTATAAGCATTGAGTTAAACAAGAAACTGAGAGAAGGTTTTGTTAAAAATAGATATATAGGTAGAACTTTTATAATGCCTGGTCAAAAGATTAGGAAAAAATCAGTAAAACAAAAGTTAAATACTATAAGTTCCGTTTTTAAAAACAAAAATGTTCTTTTGATAGATGATTCTATTGTTAGAGGAAATACAAGCAAACAAATAGTTCAAATGGCACGCGACGCAGGTGCAAAAAAAGTTTTTTTTGCCAGCGCATCTCCTCCAATAGTATTTCCAAATGTTTATGGTATTGATATGCCTTATGTTAAAGAATTAATAGCTTATAATAAAACAAATGATCAAATATGTAATGAAATAGGTGCTGATAAACTTATCTATCAAGACCTTGAAGATTTAGTGGAATCAGTACAAATTTTAAATCCTGATATTAAAACTTTTGATACTTCATGCTTTGATGGAAAATATATTACAAAAGGTGTTACTGAAGAATTTTTAGACAATTTGCATAAACATAGATAAAAATGATTAAAAAATTTCTCAAAGAACACAGTATGCATAAGATTCTAGTTAAAAGGTTAGATTGGTTATTTGTTTTTAATCTTCCAAAATTTCTTATTTTAACAGCTATTTTCTTATGGGGCATGGCTTCTGCTTATTTTCAGGGCTTCCAAAATAATTTTCCATATTTTAACACAAACTTTATATATACTGATGTATTGATCTATTTAGGCCTTTTTCTACTATTGGGAGGTCTAAATATTCAAAATGAACTAGTTAAATTAAAATATGCATATAATTCAACAAATTTAGATTATGTAAGAGATAATGATAATTTAAACTATCCAATACTAGCCTCTTATATACTTAATCAAGATAAAATGAAAAAACTATCGATTGTATGTATTTTTTTAGGTATTTTTGTCGTAGGTATTGCTTCTATTAACATAATACCGACTATTCTATTATATTCATACTTAAATTTATTTTTTTTAAAAACCATAATTAAAAATAAAAATTTCATACAAAATGTTATATTTTCAGTTCTTGTAAATTTTTTACTTTTTGTGTCTGGATGGATTTATATCGATATGAATTTTATACCTATTCTAGAATACACACCTATTTATTTTTTGGCAGTATTACCATTAACACTTACATATGAATTAGTTTTTTTTGAACAAGCATCTAAGCATGAAAAAAAACTTACTTTAAATCATGGTATAAACAGAAAAAATATTTTTTTACTATCAATTCTTTTACTTGTCAGTCTTTTTTATATAACATTTACTTTTGTAATAGATCCTATAGTTTCACATTATTCATTGATAATATTACCATTTTATATTTTTGGTTTTTTAAGAGCCCAACCAAAAGACTACATTAGATCGTTTATATATCCTATAATGGTGATTAATATTCTGCTTTCATGGACTTTGTTTCCTTATCTATTCTTATTTGTTTTTATAGTTTTTTATATATCTAAATATTACTATTGGCATAGATTTGATATGCATTTTCCAAAATTTACTATAGAAGAAAACATTTAGTATTTTGAACATAGAGAAAATTCTAAACGAAGTTGGCTTTAATGAGTTTATATCTTTTGATTTAGAGACTACAGGTTTAAATTCTAATGATAATGAGATAATAGAAATTTCTGCAGTAAAATTTAAAAATGGTAAATATCATTCTGATCTATCAACTCTAGTTAAACCTAAAAATGAAATTCCTAAACACATAACAAAAATCACAAACATTACTAATTCTATGGTTTCCAAAGCGCCTTCTATAGATGATGTGCTAGATGATTTCATAGATTTTACAAAAGATAACAATTTGATTGCTCATAATATTGATTTTGATTTAGGATTTATTAATAAGGTGATAAATAATGCTGGTAAAAAGTTAAATTTTAATTCAACTTCTGATACATTAAGTCTTTCAAGGTCATTTCTTTTTTATTTAGATAAATTTAATTTAGAATACCTTTCAAATCACTTTCATTTAAATCATGATAATGCACATAGAGCCACCCCTGATGCAATTAACACAGGAAAAATTTTTATTTTAATAATTCAACATATGGTTAAAATGCCAGTCCAAATTTTTAACAATATTAATCAAATTTGTCAAAATAGAGAACTCCATAATAATTTTCTATATAAAAATATGAACTTTTTTATAGGCAATAACCCCGATTTAGATAATTATGAAAAAATAAACTTTTTTTTGAGTAGAGACAATGTTAAAGAAAATAAAAATGGTAATGAAAAATATTTCAATCAAAATATTAATTCATGGTTTAAATTAGATGGAGCTTTATCAAAAAATTGGAAAAATTACTCATATAGAGAAGCTCAAGATTCTTTTTCAAATGACATTTACGATAATTTTTGTTCAAAGTCTATTCTAGTTGCAGAAGCTGGGGCAGGGCTAGGTAAATCATTAGCTTATTTGGTTGCTAGCATAAAGTATGCAAAAGAGCATAATAAGAAAATAATCATTTCAACTTATACAAAAACCTTACAAGAACAATTATTTTACAAAGATATTCCATCACTAATAGATGATCTAAATCTTGACATTAAGGCTATTATTTTAAAAGGAAAAAATAATTATATTTCCAAGAAAAAATTATATAAATTAATTTCTAATGACCATTTATTTATGAGTGATAAAGATATTATCGAATGTATTACTTTAACTGTCTGGTCTTATTTTACTAAAACTGGAGATGTAGAAGAATGTAATGGTTTGAACAGATATTCTTTAGATTCTATATGGAATAAATTTTCTTATTCAGATTATGATAATTCTGCTTTAGGTGATATTGTGTCTTCTAATAAATTAAATAATGATTATTACCATAAAATTATTAATGATATGGATAATTCAGATATAATTGTTGTAAATCATTCATTATTATGTATTGATATGAATGCCAAAAAGTCTATTCTTCCTAAAAATTCCGTATTAATTATAGATGAGGGTCATAATTTTATAAACTCTATGAAGAATGTACTTACATCAAGTATTTCAAATCACGGTATTCTAAAATTACTAAAATCTATAAATGTCGTTATAGATTCATTAAGGTCTGATGATTATATCAAAATAAATAATATTTTAACTCAAACTATTAAAGATTGTAGAAAAATGTTTGAATATTTTATTGCCAACTTTGATGATGTTTATGAAAATTTAAAATTTGGACAATCAGATAGGTTGATGGATTATCAAGAACTTGAATTAAATGGATTAAATATTGATCAAATGTTATATAATTTAAATCAACTTATAGAACAGATTGATACATTGTTAAATTCTAATAATAAGAAACATTTTTTTCTACAACTAATTCAGTCACAATTAAAAGATCTTATTATAGTTCTTCAAAAAATGACTAATAAAGATTTAGATATAATAAGATGGATTACATTTACTAAGCATAGTCAACTAAATAGTTTTAAAATAAATATATTAGAATCAGATTTTAAAAAATTTATAAAAGAAACACTCTTTAAAAATTATAAATCTTTTTTAATGTGTTCTGCAACTTATACCATCAATAATTCATTTGATTATTTTTTTACTAAAATTCCTCTGAAATGCGATGAGAATATTAATGTAAAAACAAATATTTATAAATCACCTTTTTTATATAGTGAACAAGCAAAATATTATTTTTTTAACAAGTCAATCGATATTAATTCTAGTGATTATATAAATGAAGTAGCTTCACAAATTTCAAAGATCAATAAATCTTTGCAAAAAAAAGTTCTTGTTCTTTGTACGTCATATAAGCAAGTCAATGCAATTTCAAACAGTTTATTTAATAACCATTCTATTGATAAAAACGAAATTTTAATTCAAACTTCAAAGTTTAGTAAAAAGAAACTATTAGAAAGATATATTGCATCAAAATCTAGCATATTAGTTGCAACATCAACTTTTTGGGAAGGTGTTGATTTGCCTGGCGATTTATTGGAAATATTATTTATTTTGAGGATTCCATTTGGAAATCCATCTAATCCGTATAATTTACATTTTTCAAACCAAATAGAAAGTTATGGCGGTAATTCATTTTATGATATGCAATTACCAGAGTCAATATTAAAATTAAAACAAGGAGTTGGTAGATTAATTAGATCAGATAAAGACTCTGGAGTATGCATTTTAACAGATCCTAGGCTTTCAAATTCAAGATATGGTAAATATATCATTGATGAATTAACATCAAATCCAGAGTTTTATTCACATATTGATGAAATTTTTAATGATATAGATAATTTTTTAGGTTAATAGGTTGACTTTTTTATAAGTTTAATCCAAATTTTTAAGGAATTTATGAAAGTTTTAATCACAGGGCATGATTTAAATATTAAAAATTTAGTTGATGTAGCTAGAAATGGTTACAAAGTTGAGTTATCTAATGAATCAATATCCAAAATAAATGATTGTAGAGAATTAGTAGAATCAAAAATTAACGCTGGTGAGATAATGTATGGAATTAATACAGGTATTGGTGAGTTTTCAGAAACTATACTTAATCCAGATCAAATCAAAGATTTTCAAAGATATCTAATTTATAATCATTCTGCAGGTATTGGTGATCCTGCTCCAGTTGAACATATAAGAGCTGCTATGTTAAGTAGAATTAATGTCCATGCTAAGGGAATGTCTGGTTGTAGATTAAAAATCACTAAAACATTAGTAGACATGTTAAATAAAGGTGTAACTCCTCAAGTATGTACTAAAGGTTCTGTTGGAGCATGTGGTGATTTAGCTCCTATGTCTCAAATAGCATTAGTTCTGCTGGGTGAAGGTAAGGCTTATTATAATAATGAATTGTTTGATGGTAAGGAGGCATTGAAAAGAGCAGGAATAGAAGTTCCTGGCCTTGAAGCAAGAGATGGACTTGCTGTTATAAATGGTTCAAATTTATTAACATCAATGTCAGCTCTTTTTATAAATGATACTATTAATTGGATTAAACATGCAGAAATTGCAGCTGCTATGTCTTATGATGCATTATTAGCTAATCCTGGTCCTTTAAATCATTTAATTCATAAAGTAAGAGGTTTTTCTGGAGCTATAAAATCAGCATGTGCTTTAAGAAAAAATTTAAAAGGTGGTGATTTATATGAAAGGAAAATTAAAACAAAGTTACAAGATGCATATTCTCTAAGGTCAACACCTCAAGTCATTGGTGCAGTTATTGATACAATTGATTATTGTACAAAACAAGTTGAAATAGAGTTGAATGGAGTTGGTGATAATCCAATCTTTTTTATTAAAGAAGGCATACAATTATCAGGAGCCAACTTTCAAGGCACGCCTGTATCATTACCATTAGATAATTTGGGTGCCGCAGTAACAATGGTTTCTGTTTTATCAGAAAGAAGAATGAATAGATTAAATAATCCTGCATTAAGTAATGGATTGCCAGCTTTCCTTACAAAAGGCGCTGGAATGTTTTCTGGTCTCATGTTGAGTCAATATACAGCAGATATGCAAATAGTTGAACAGAGAATCTTATCAGCACCTGCAAGTATACAATCCATTCCTGCAGCTGCTGATCAAGAAGATTTTGTATCAATGGGTATGAATACTGCATTAAAAAATAATCAAATTTTAGAAAACGCTTATGGAGTTTTAGGTATAGAGTTAATGGCTGCAGCTCAAGCGCTTGATTTTAGAAAACATAAATTTGGAAATGGCGTTAAAATTGCAAAAGATGTAATTAGGAAATATGTTGATTTTCTTGATATTGATAGACCATTATATGAAGATCATAATAAAATGAAAAAATTAGTACAAGATTGTGATATTCTTAATCAAGTAGAATCTAAACTTGGAAATTTATATGAGGAGTAATTATGAAATTTAAAGAAAACTTAACTTTTGATGACGTTTTAATGGTTCCACAGTATTCCGACATTTTACCAAGAGAAGTTAATTTAAGAACAAAAATTACAAAAAATATATCACTCAATATTCCACTTTTAAGTGCAGCTATGGATACGGTTACTGAAAGTAAATTAGCTGTTGCATTAGCTAGAGAGGGTGGAATTGGAATTATACATAAAAATTTATCAATTGAAGAACAATGTGCCGAAATTGATAAGGTTAAGCGATCTGAAAGTGGTATGATTTTAGATCCTGTTACAATAGAATCCTCAAAATCATTAGAAGATGCACTTTATATTATGTCAAAATATCATATTTCTGGTGTTCCTGTAGTTGATAGTGGAAAACTGAAAGGTATTCTAACTAATAGAGATATAAGATTTGAAACAAATTTAGGTTTAAGTGTATCCGATAGAATGACAGATAATAATCTTATTACTGTTAAAGAAGGTACTACTTTAGATGAGGCAAAAGAAGTTTTACAAAAACATAGAGTAGAAAAACTTTTGGTTATAAATAATAGTGGTGCATTAACAGGTTTAATAACTGTTAAGGATATTTTGAAAAAACAAAATTTCCCAGATGCTGCAACTGATAAGCATGGAAGATTATTAGTTGGTGCAGCAGTAGGGATTGATACTGATACACCAGAGAGGGTTACAGAGTTAATTAACAATAATGTAGATATTATAGTTATTGACACAGCTCACGGCCATTCGAAATCTGTAATGGACATGGCTAAAACTATTAAAAAATCACATTCAAATGTTGATTTAATTGTAGGTAATATTGCATCAGCCAGCGCTGTAGAATCCTTAATTGATTGTGGCGCAGATGCGGTAAAGGTAGGTATTGGGTCTGGTTCAAGTTGTACAACAAGAATTGTTGCAGGTGTAGGTGTACCTCAACTTTCATCCATAATAAATGCTTATGAAGTAGCAAATAAAAAAAATATTCCAATAATTTCAGATGGAGGAATGAGATATTCAGGTGATATTGCAAAATCTTTAGCAGCTGGTTCTAATGCAGTTATGTTAGGAAGTATATTTGCAGGTACTGATGAAAGTCCAGGTGAAATTATATTATGGGAAGGCAGAAGTTATAAAACTTATAGAGGAATGGGTTCTATATCTGCCATGAAATCAGGAAGTAGTGATAGATATTTTCAAAAGGGTACTAAAAATAAAAAATTGGTACCTGAAGGAATTGAAGGAATGGTCCCTGTTAAAGGACCTCTATCAGAACTTGTTCATCAATTATTAGGAGGTATACGTTCTTCTATGGGTTATTGCGGAGCAAGAACTATAAAAGATTTTGTCAAAAAAGTTGAATTTATTAAAATTACCAGCTCTGGAATTGTTGAGAGCCATCCTCACGATATTGATGTGACTAAAGAAGCTCCAAATTATAGAAAACCTTATTAGCGTTTATTTTAAATTATTTAAGTGCTTTGAAATTTTAGCTTTTTGATTTGCAGCTTTATTTTTATGAATAATACCCTTAGATGCAACTTTATCAATAGCAGAGAAAGCTGAGTCAGCAGCTGCAGATGCATCTTTCTTTTTTGTTTCAGAAAGAACTTTTTTTGTTACAGATTTTACAATTGATTTATAATGTTTATTCTTAGCGTTAGCTTTCCTTGATTGTCTAACTCTTTTTAAAACTGTTCCTTTTGCGCTCATTCTATCCTCTTAATTTATATAATGAATATTAGGATTCAAATATACCTAAGGTCCTCTTTAAATAACAAATAATATTATTGTTTAATGCATCCAATCATTTTAACTTATATTCAAATATAGAAAGATTTTTATTATGGCTGACGACAACGTTTTAAATTCAATTAATATTTTCTCTGAACTATCCAACAAAGAATGTTCTAAATTACAAAAATTTTTCAAACCTAGAAATTATCTTAAAAATAGTATGATAATTCTTGAAGAAGAGTATGGAGATTTAGTATTTCTTGTTCAATCAGGTACAATTAAAATCACTAGAGTTAATGATGAAGGTAAAGAAGTGATACTTGCACTCTTAGGTCCTGGTGAAATTTTTGGTGAACTAGCTATATTGGATGGAGAAGCTAGATCAGCAAATGCCTTAGCTCAGGAAAATTGTCAATTATTAGCTATAAATAAAGAAGATTTTTTAGAAATTTTAAAAAATAATTTTTCAATTTCATATAACTTAATGTGTGAATTAGCTAAAAGACTTAGAAAATCAGATCAACAAATTGAGGCACTTTCATTATCTGATGCAGAGCATAGAATAGGTGTTTCATTGCTTAATTTAGCTGAAGATATGGGTGTCATAAGAAAAGGTAAGGTTACCATTCAAAATCTTCCCTTTCAGCAAGATATTGCAAATATGGCTGGCACCTCAAGAGAAACTGTATCAAGAGTTCTTAAACTTCTAGAAAATAAAAATATGATTTCAAAAGTTGGCCATACTCTTGTTATTCCAGATTATACATTTTTTAAACAGATATTTGGTAAATCTATTTAGTTTTTTTACCCGAAATGACTTCAGATATTATAAATAATCTTAAAATCAAAGATAGTAGGACTATTTCGCGTTCTATTTCTATGGTTGAAAATAAACAAGATGGGTATCTAGATCTTTTGTCAAGTATCTTTTCACATACTGGAAATGCATATAGAATAGGTATAACTGGCCCACCAGGATCAGGTAAAAGCACCTTAACTGATCAATTAGTAAAGGTAATTTTAAATCAAAAACTTTCAGTGGCAGTTATTGCTATTGATCCAAGTAGCCCTTTTAATGGAGGTGCAATTCTAGGTGATAGAGTAAGGTTTGTTAATGATTTTAAAAATATTAATACATTTTTTCGTAGCATGTCAACAAGAGGATATCAAGGAGGTTTAGCTAATTCAACTAAATTAGTGGCAGATATTTTTGATGCATCAGGATTTGATCTAATAATATTTGAGACTGTTGGTGTTGGTCAGGTTGAAATTGATATAATTGAAGCAGCTGACACAGTGGTTGTAACCTTGGTACCAGAATCTGGAGATGATATTCAAATGATGAAAGGTGGTTTAATGGAAATTGCTGATTTATTTGCAATTAATAAATCAGATAGACAGGGTGCAGATAGATTATATACCTCTTTAAATAAAGCATTAGAGCTTAATGATAATGACAACTGGAAACCTTCTATTACTAAAACTATAGCAACATCGGGAGAAGGTATTGAGTCACTTTATAATAATGTATTAAAACATAAAAAATTTATTAATTCTTCTAATAAACGTTTTGAAAAATTAAATCAAAGATACATAAAAACTGTTAAATCCTATGTTAGTGATATACTTATTGATAAGTTTTGGTCTATTGAAATTGATAATCTTTTATCTAAACAGCTTAAACTTGAATTCAATAAAAGATTATCTCCCTTTGAAATTGCAAATCATCTTATCAAAAAATGAGTAAAAATTCTCATATGACATTCATTGATCACTTAGAAGCTTTAAGGTGGGTTCTAATAAGGTCATTTATTTTTATAGGTGTAATTATGTTTGTATCTTTTGTTTATTCAAATGACATACAAGATTTTATTATGCAACCTTTGTATAAAATGAATTTATCAAATTTTAATCTTCAGGATATTAAAATAACGAGTCCATTTGTAGTAAAGATTATAATAGCTGTTTTTTCATCTATAATAGTATCATTTCCGTATTTTGTTTTTGAGTTTTTAAAATTTATTTATCCTGCTATTTCAAAATTATCAAAATTGTATTTAATAAATATATTTATTTTATCAATTTTATTTTTTTATATTGGCTGTGCCTTTGGATATTTTTATTTATTTCCAAGTACAATCTCTTTCTTTGTTGGTTTAGTTGATTCTACAATAGAATTTAATCCTGAGAGATTAAACTATATTTTTTATTCATTCTGGCTTATAATTGTAAGTGGTTTTATATATCAGTTACCAATAATCTCATTAATTTTAACTAAATTAGGTATTATAAATTATGAATTTTTAAAACAAATGCGCTCTATCGCATTTATTGTTTTTTTGGTTTTTGGTGCAGTTATTAGTCCGCCTGATCCCTTAAGTCAATTATTAATAGCAATGCCTTTATATTTATTGTATGAACTTGGCATAATGATTAGTTATTTTTTTAGAATAGATAAATGAAAATTTTTTTAGATAAAATATCAGTACCAATTAAATCAAACTTAGATGAATTTGACAAACACTTTGATTCATCTCTTGAATCTGAAGTTAAAACAATTAATACTATAGTAAAATATCTGGTTAGAAAAAAAGGTAAAAGATTAAGACCTCGACTATCATTGCTTTCTGCAAAAATTTGTGGTGATGTAAATATTAAAACATACAAAGTTGCTTCCTTATTAGAAATATTACACGTAGCAACTCTTGTGCATGATGATGTTGTAGATGAGTCTGATCTTAGAAGAGGTTGGCCCTCTGTAGGTAGAATATGGAAAAATAAATTAAGTATATTGGTGGGAGACTATCTTTTTTCAAAAGCTTTGACAAACATGGCTGAAATCGAATCTATGGAATCAGTCAAGATTCTAGCAAATTTAGCTTCAAGATTAAGTCAAGGTGAAATATTGCAAATTGAAAAAGCTTTAAGTAAAAATATGACAGAGGATGTTTATTTTAAGATGATTAGTGATAAAACTGCCTCATTGTTTTCAGCTTCTTGTAAATTAGGAGCAATAACTGCAACAAACAATTTAGATAAGATAAAATCACTGCAAAATTTTGGTGAATGTTTAGGTTTAGGGTTTCAAATAAAAGATGATTTATTTGACCTGGTAGGTAATATTGGAAATACAGGCAAACCATCGGGTTACGACCTTAAAAGAAATCTTTTGACTCTTCCTTTGATTTATATTTTAAATAATAAAAGTTCAATCAGCAAAAAAACTTTCAAGCTTAAGTTAAAATTTTTGTTAAGAAATAATAAGTTTACAGAAATTAAAAATTTAATTATTAATGAAGGTGGCATAGAATATGCTGAAAATAAATTATTAGATATTTCTAGAAAGGCTAGATTTGAGCTTGAAACTTTTGAAGAATCAGATATTAAAGATGCTATGATTGAAATATTAGAATTTAATTTGATTAGAAATGTATAAATGAAAAATTTTTTTAATATTGCAAATTCATTATCATTTTTAAGGATAATTTTATCGATTCCATTATGGTTTATCTTGAATAATATTAATAATGATAGTAGTTATGAAACTGTTAATTATTTTTTATTATTATGTTTAATTATTGCCTTAACAGATATATTAGATGGTTTCGCAGCTAGATATTTTAATTCAGTTACTGATATGGGAAAATTTTTAGATCCAGTTGCTGATAAGATTTGTGCATTAGTTATGATTTTATTTTTATCTATAAAGTTTGGGATTTATTATTATTCACTATTTTTAGCTGTACTTATTAGAGATATAATTATTTCAGTCGTATCAATATATTTTGCATCTAAAAAAAATATATATTTTCAAGCAAATAACTATGGAAAATGGTTTTTATTTTTTGTAGCTATATGTATGATTCTATCAGTTGTCAGGATTCCTAACTTTATTGATTTTAATTATCCAAATTTAGCATTATTGAATACAGTTTTTTATATATTAAGTTGGATATTTTTTGTTTTAGCAACATTTACGTATTTTTCTAAATATTTTATAGTTATATCGGGAAAAGATGTTTAGTTACATTAAAAAAACATTTTCTGGACTAAAAAAAACCAGAAATAATATCGTAAATACATTTACTAAATTTCATGGTAAAAGATATCTCAATCAAAATGAATTAGAGGAACTAGAATCTACCTTATTTCAATCAGATTTAGGTATAGATATAATAGATAAAGTAGTTGATGAATTTAGAGATAAAAAATTCAACAAAGATGTATCATGGGAAGATGAGTTTATCGGCTCATTGAAAACCAATATTTCATTAGATTTGAATAATGATGAGGATGTTAAGGTTTTGTTATTAGTTGGTGTTAATGGTACAGGTAAAACTACTACTTCAGCTAAACTTTCTAACTATTATAAAAATAAATCATTTAAAACAATGCTAGTCGGTGCAGATACTTATAGAGCAGCAGCAGTTAATCAATTAAGGTTATGGTCTGAAAAGTTAGGTATTAAATTTATTTCAAATGAATTTACTAAGGATCCTGCATCCATAGTTTATGACGCTTTAAATTCTGGCTTAAATGATGGTTACAATAAAATAATTATTGATACAGCAGGAAGATTGCATAATTCTGTTAATTTAATGCAGGAACTGAAAAAATTATATAATGTTGCGAATAAATTCAAAGAAAAAGTAAAAGTTGTCTTAGTTGTAGATAGTAATGTCGGTCAAAATGGTATGAATCAAGCAATAGATTTTAATAAATTTTTACCATTAGATTCATTAATTTTAACAAAGATGGATGGTACAGCAAGGGGTGGTATCGCATTATCGATGATAAATAAATTAAATATTCCAATAGATTTTATTGGTGTAGGTGAAGATGTTGAAGATTTAGTTCCATTTAACTTAGATTTATATTTAAAAGGATTAGTAACTGATGAATAATAATTCAAAAAGTGTTTCAGTTGTGACTCTAGGTTGCGCTAAAAATCTTGTAGATTCTGAATATTTGATTACAGGCTTAAAGCATATTGGCTATCAAATGGTAAGCGATATTGATAAATCAAGTATCGTCATAATAAATACATGTGGATTTTTAGATGTTGCTAGAGAGGAAAGTATTGAAAAAATCTTAGAAATTGAACAAAAAAAGCAAGATGGTTTAATTGAAAAAATTATAGTAATGGGCTGTTTGGCTGAAAGATATGGAGATGAACTACAAAAGGAAATTTCTGGAGTAGATAAATTTTTTGGTTCGGAAGAGCATGAAGCTGTAATTAGGTTTATATCTGGAAAATCATTTAACTTAGATGATCCAGATATAATTAGAGCATCCTTGACTCCTAAACACTATTCATATTTAAAAATTGCAGAAGGATGTGATAATGCATGTTCATTTTGTTCCATTCCTCTAATGAGAGGTTTGCAAAAAAGCCAACCTTTAAAGTGGAATGTTCAAGAAGCGGAAAGGTTAGCTTCTAGAGGTGTAAAAGAGCTATTGATTATAGCGCAGGATTCCACTTCATACGGCTGGGATGCTTCACCTAAAACATCTTTACATGAATTATTCTCTGAATTAGATAAAATTGATGGCATTGAATGGCTTAGGTTGCATTATGCTCACCCTTCAAATCTTCATAGAGAAATGATTAGACAGTTCAAAAATCTTGAGAAGTTAATTCCGTATATAGATATGCCTATACAGCATGGTGCTGATAAAATGTTAAAGATTATGAGAAGAGGATTAAAAAGTGATGGCATAAAGAAAAAGATAGACTCATTAAGAAATATTAATAATGATATAGCTATAAGAACATCTATAATTGTTGGTCATCCAGGTGAGACTGATAAAGAATTTAAAGAGCTTTTAAATTTTATATCAGAAGTTAAATTTGATCGTTTAGGTGTATTTCAATATTCACATGAAGATGATACCCTTGCAGGTAATATGATGAAAGATGAAGTGCCAAAACATATTAAAAGGGAAAGATTTGAAGAAACTATGGCACTTCAACAAAAAATTAATTTAAAAAAGAATCAATCTTTGTTAGGTACAAAACAACAAATTTTGATTGATATAGCTAAAGATGGTTTTTCACTTGGTAGAACTTATAGAGACTCTCCAACAGTAGATAATTATGTTAAAATCAACAAACAACTTGAAACAGGAAAGTTTTATAATGTTAAAATTGATAAAGCGCTTGAATATGATTTGGTAGGAAAGGTTATCAATGAAGTTTAAAATATTAGGAATTGAACATATTGGAGTAGCTCAAAATTCAGGTTCAAATAAGTTATCAAATTTTTTTTCAGACACTCTTAATTTGCATAGCACAAAAGAATTAGTAGATAATCAAAAGGTAATTACTGAGATATTTGACACTGGATCGGGAAAAATAGAACTTTTATATCCAAGTGATAAAAGTTCTATTCTAGATAAATTTCTTTCTAAAAAAGGTGAATCTATTCATCATATAGCTATTTTAGTTGATAATTTAGATGAATTGATAAAACATTTAATTTCAAAAGATATAAAATTAATAAATAAAACTCCTCAAAAAGGTGCTGATAATAAGAAGATTATATTTATTCATCCCCATTCTTCGCCAGGCATGTTATTAGAGTTTTGTCAAGAAATTTAATTGATATGGCTTCATCATTTAAAGATAAGCTATCAACAATCCCTTCTGACCCTGGTGTTTATTTTTTTAAAGATAAAAAAGATGTTATTATATACATTGGAAAAGCAAAATCTTTAAAAAAAAGAGTAAAATCTTATTTCAATAAAAAGAAACATGATATTAAAACTTCTGTTTTAATTAAAAATATTTGTGATATTGATATATTAATTGTTAAAAATGAAGCTGAAGCATTAATTACAGAATCTAATCTAATAAAAATAAATAAACCCAGATATAATGTTTTTTTAAAAGATGATAAAACATTTCCTTACATAAGAATATCTAATGAATTATTACCAAAAGTAGATATTGTAAGATTTAAAAATTTTAATAAGGATAATCATTTATATTTTGGTCCGTATACAAGATCTAGGGATTTAAGAATTATAGTAAAATTATTGCATAAAATATTTCCTCTAAAAACTTGTAAAGAAAACTCAAAAGAATCATGCTTTTGTGGATATTGTATGAGTGACACTTCTATTTCCAATGGTGAATATTCTGATATCATTAGTCATGTTGTTAATTTTTTAAAAGGCAAGACTGATGGAGTTTTAGATTACCTTAATGGTGAAATGAATAGATTAAGTGAAAAGATGGAATTTGAAAAAGCTGCTGCGTTTAGAGATTATATAACATTAATAAAAGATTTTTATAAAACTGAAAACCATAATAAAATAGATGGTTTGAATAGAGATTTTATTGGCATCGCTATAAAGGAAAATATTGGTGTAGTTACTTTACTTAAGTATAGAAATTCAAAATTAATTTCAAAACAAAGTTATGAGATAAACATTGGTGAAAATAAAGAAGCAGGCTTATTAGGATTTATAAAACAATACTATCTTTCAACAACAGACATACCAAAAGAAATAATTATACAAGAAGATGTTGTAGGTCAGAGAGATCTAGATACATGGATGGATGCTTTAGTTAAAAAAACACCTAAAATTGTAATTCCAAAGATTGGAGAAAAAAGGAAAAAGATTGAGTTATGTATAAAAAACTCCAAATTACAAATAAATAGAATTATGCTATCAAAAAAAAGAAGAAAAGAACATGTTTCAAAAATGGTATCTAGTTTACAAAAAGATTTATTGCTTGACGTTCCACCTAGAAGAATAGAGGGTTTTGATAATTCTAATATACAAGGTAAATATCCTGTATCAAGTATGGTATGTTTTGTTGATGGTAAACCTAAAAAGAGTGAATATAGAAAATATAAAATAAAAACCGTAAAAGGGATTGATGACTTTGCTTCGATTTATGAAGTTGTTCATAGGAGGTATAAACGAGTAGTAAATGAAAATCTTTCTCTACCTGATTTGATAGTTATAGATGGTGGAAAAGGTCAATTATCATCTGCTAAAAAAGCACTTGATGATTTAGATTTATCATTTATACCAATTATTGGCTTGGCTAAACGTATGGAAGAAGTATATAAGCCAAGCTTATCTGAACCTCAAACAATCGCTAAAACATCCCCGGGAATGATAATGCTTAAGCAAATTAGAGATGAATCACACCGTTTCGCCATTACCTTTCATAGGTTAATTAGAGAAAAAGGTATGTTCAATTAAAATATGATATTTAAAATTATTATATTAAGTAAAACTTTAAGTTAATAATTGTAAAGTTATAAATACTTTGAAATAAGTCGATGAAAGTGGTGGGTACCCTTTTCGTGTTGAGCTGAATATCTTCCTCTATTATAAAACTTAGATTTGATACCCTTTTGTACATTTAGAACTACCCTTTGATCCTCAAGCTCTATGCAATCTACGCTATTACTATCTCCAGACCTTTGTTTATAACTCTTTATAGGAAGAGAAATGAATCTAATTCTTGTTTTATTGTTGTTAATTGGTTCAATAATATTAACAGAAATTCCCCATTTATAAAAATTTAGCATAATATTAGGAAAAAGCCAAAAATAAAGTGCATATATCTGATTTGAGGGTACATTGTTAATTAGACCTGTTTCGCCTATAGAATCTTTTTTATCTTTAGATTTAGCCATCTGCAATACTCCGTGTTCTAGTAAAATAGTTTCGTATGATTGATTTTCTATATCAGATGATAAACCTTTATGAACATAGGCGATATGAAATCCTTCAAGATAATTTTCACAGTAAAGAGCCCAGTTGGCATTAATTTTATAGGTCTTTGAAGCTTTTTCATCAAAAGACAAGTTATCAAATGGATACCAATTAATTAGGTTATTAATTTCATTTAATCCTTTTAAAATAGACTCATTTTCTCCTGCATTAACAAATAATAAACCATTCCAATTAAGTAAATTAATATTCTTATTAAGACTATCATTTTTAGAAGGAAAATTCTTAGTTTCCTTAAATCCTGGCGCATAGTTAATTGTACCATCTAAATTGAAACTTCTTCCATGATAGTTACATACTAGTTTTTTTTGATTATTTTTTTTATTGCAAACAATATTTCCTCTATGAGTGCACACATTGCTAAGACAAAAAATATTATTATTATCTTTAGTTATTACAAGAGGTATATCTAGCCAATCTTCAAATAAATAAAAAGGAATGTTTGAATTTTTTAATAATTCGGATTCATGACATACATATTGATAAGAATTTTCAAATACAGATATTATTTTGTTAAAAATTTCCTTAGATGTATAAAATAAAGAAGGGGGGGTAGATGCTTTTTTTATATCTTCATCAATATTCATTAACATTCAGGGACGTTTACAGCAAGACCACCATTTGAGGTTTCTTTGTAAATAGACTGCATATCTTTACCTGTCTGCATCATAGTTTTAATTACATCATCAAGAGTTACTTTATGATTTCCTTTTCCAATCATAGCTAATCTAGCTGCATTAATTGCTTTAACTGAACCCATAGCATTTCTCTCAATACATGGTATTTGAACTAATCCACCGACCGGATCACATGTTAAGCCTAAATTATGTTCCATGGCTATTTCAGCAGCGTTTTCAATTTCTGCGTTTGATCCATTCAGAGCCGACACAAGGCCTCCAGCAGCCATAGAGCAGGCAACACCAACTTCTCCTTGACATCCAACTTCAGCACCTGATATTGATGCATTTTCTTTATATAACACCCCAATTGCACCTGCAGTTAAAAAAAATCTGACAATTCCTTCTTTTGAGCTATTTCTAGTAAATTCAATATAATATTTTAATACAGCAGGAATAATTCCTGCAGCACCATTCGTTGGAGCTGTTACTACTTTACCACCATTTGCGTTTTCCTCATTTACCGCTATAGCGTAAAGGCTAACCCAATCCATTGCTTTGAGTGGATCTTTTTGTTTATCTTTTTTTAATGTTTCATATATATCTGCCGCTCTTCTTTTTACTTTAAGCTTTCCGTTTAAAGTACCTTTAGATTTAATTCCTGAATCAATACATTGATCCATCGTTTCCCAGATTTTCATTATCCTTTTTTTTACATAGCTTTTTGATTCAATGGAGCATTCATTTTCCATCATTAAATCAGATATTTTTAAATTATTTTTTTTACATATATCTAACATATTTTTAGAAGAAGTGAAGTTGTTTGGGAAATTATTATGATGTGCAGTTTCTCTTTTATTTTTTTCTTTAATAAATCCTCCGCCAATAGAAAAGATTGTTTTTGAAAGAAGTAACTTATTATCAGAATCAAAAGCATTAAATATCATAACATTACTAAATGTTTTAGTTAATGTTTTGTAATCAAAAAAAAAGTTATTATCAATAGAAAATGATATTTGCTTAGTAGAATCTAAATTTAAAAGATTATTTCTTTTTACTTTGTTGATAATTTTCTTAGTATCAGCATTATCAATTGTTTCAGGACTTTTACCGCTTAAACCTAAAATTATTCCCTTATCAGTCCCATGACCTTTACCTGTAAAAGCAAGTGAACCTTGAAGTGTTATATTAATTTTATCTGTTTTGTGAAAAATATTTTTATTAATTAGATAATCTCTAAATATTTTTCCAGCCTTCATAGGTGCTACAGTATGAGAACTTGATGGGCCAATACCAACTTTAAATATTTCAAATATACTATGCATTATAGTCTTTTAAAATTTGATCGAATACAGGGACAGGTTTTTGATTGTCAAAATCAAAACAAACGACAACTACCTCAGATGTAGCAATTGGGCTATCAATTTCTTTTTTATCAAAAACATATGATTCAACGTTGAAGCTAGTATGGCCAACTTTGTTAATTTTAAGACCTATAATAATATCAGATGGATGTTTTAATTGGTGTAAATAATTAATGGTCATGGAAGCAATAATCAAGGAATGACCAGTCCCATCAAAAGGCAGAGACCATCTTTTAAATAAAGTACCTCTAGCAGTTTCAATATAAGTCGCAAATACAGCATTATTAACATGACCAAACGCGTCTAAATCTCTCCATCTAGTCTGTAAATTTACTTGGAATGGAAAATTTGTTAAATTTTTATTTTTTTTCATTTAAATATTTTTCTATTTTAGGTTTTATTACAAAATTACAATATGCTACATTTTTATTATTATTGTAATAGTTTTGATGATACTCTTCAGCTTTATAAAATTTATCAAGCTGAGTTAATTCAGTTACAATTTTATTTGAAAAATTATCTTGTTGATAAGATATTACTTTTTTGGCAATATTTAATTGTTCATCAGTATGGTAAAAAATAACAGACCTATACTGGGTTCCAATATCATTACCTTGCCTATTAATTGTTGTTGGATCGTGAATTTCAAAAAATACATTCAACAACTTTTCATAGCTTATTTTTGTACTATCAAATTCAATTTGAGCTACCTCAGCGTGACCAGTATTTCCTTCACATACCATTTTGTATGTTGGGTTTAAAATTTTACCACCAGTATAACCTACATCAACAGATGTAACGCCAGTAACGTTTAATAATATTGCTTCAATACACCAAAAACAGCCAGCACCTAAAGTTGCAATTTCCATTAAATATCTCCATAAATAAACCATTTAAACTTAAATAATTTAATTTCAAAAACAAAATTATACTATTCTGACTTATGTGCATATTTTTTATTTTTATCTTTGATAATAAATGGTTAAATTATAAGCCATTATGGCAGACTTTAAAATAGTATCAGATTTTAAACCAGCAGGTGATCAACAGCAGGCAATTGATGCGTTAGTTGAAGGAATTAATCAAAATTTAAAACATCAAACATTGCTTGGAATAACTGGTTCTGGTAAAACTTTTACAATGGCTAATATTATTGAACATGTTCAAAAACCCACCTTAATATTGTCACATAACAAAACGCTTGCAGCTCAGCTGTTTTCTGAATTTAAGACTTTATTTCCAAAAAATGCTGTTGAGCTATTTATATCTTATTATGATTATTATCAGCCTGAGGCCTACATGCCTGTTTCTGATACATTTATAGAAAAGGATTCTTCAATAGATGAAGAAATTGATAAATTAAGAATTAAATCCACTGCATCACTATCTAGCAGAAAAGATGTTATTATTATTGCTAGTGTGAGCTGTATTTATGGTTTAGGTTCGCCTAAGTCATATAAAAATTTATTTGTATCTCTTAAAATTGGAGATATTGTAGATATTAAAGAATTATTCAAAAATTTAATCAACATTCATTATGTTAGGAATGATATGATTCTAGAACCAGGTACTTTCAGATTGAGAGGTGATGTTATAGAATTATTTCCGAGATATGAAGAATATCCAGTAAGAATTGAACTATTTGGTGATGAGATAGAAAAAATTCATTCATTTGATATTTTATCCTCAGAAATTCTTGATAATAAAGAGCTTTTATCTATTTATCCTGCTAAACATTTTGTTGTTAATAAGAAAGAGTTAGAAATAGCTATGGAAAAAATTAGAAAAGAGTTGAGTGAAAGATTAATTTCATTTAAGGAAAATGGTATGCTCCTAGAAGCTCAGCGTTTAGAGCAAAGGACATTATTCGATCTTGAGATGATGATGGAACTAGGGTACTGTTCTGGAATAGAAAATTATTCTAGGCATATTGATGTAAGAAAAAAAGGAGAAAGACCTTATACTTTATTAGACTTTTTTTCTAATGATTTTTTAATTTTTGCTGATGAATCACATGTCAGTATTCCACAATTAAATGCAATGTATAATGGAGATAGATCTCGAAAGGAAACACTTATAGAGTACGGCTTTAGATTACCTTCAGCTCTTGACAATAGACCAATGAAATTTAAAGAATTTGAAAACAGTGTAAATCAAATCATTTATGTATCTGCCACTCCAGCTGACTATGAACTAAATAAATCAAAAGGTGTATTTGTACAACAAATCATAAGACCTACTGGTCTGTTAGATCCACAAATTTTTGTCAGAAAATCAAAAGGTCAAGTTGTGGACATGGTAAAAGAAATTAAAAAAACAACACAAAATAAAGAAAAAATATTAGTTACAACCCTTACTAAGAAAATGGCAGAAAAATTAACTGACCACTTAAAAAGTATTGGCATTCGTTCTGAATATATGCATAGTGATATTGATACTATTGAAAGAATAAAGATTTTAACTTCTTTAAGAAATGATGAATTTGACGTTTTGGTTGGTATAAACTTATTAAGAGAAGGTTTAGATATTCCTGAAGTATCGTTAATACTAGTTTTAGATGCAGATAAGGAAGGTTTTCTTAGATCAAAAACTTCTTTACTTCAAGTTGCTGGAAGGGCTGCAAGAAACGTAAATGGTAAAGTAATTTTATATGGAGATAAAATAACTAAATCAATGAAGTATTTGATAGATGAGACAAGTAGAAGAAGAAAAATTCAATCTAAACATAATGATAAAAATAATATAATTCCTAAGACAATAAAAAAATCCAATAATATTATTACTTCAATGTTAGTAGAAAAAGATAACCATGACAATCAAAAGATAAACTCTAAATTGTTTAATAAAGATATAGAATCTCTAGATAAAATTGAAGTTTTAAATCACTTAGAAAGTCTAAAAAGAAAAATGAAAAAATATGCTCAAAATTTTCAATTTGAGCAAGCAGCTTTATTAAGAGATGAAATTGTAAAAATTAATGGAAAAATTTTAAAATGAAAAAAAATATATTAATATTAGGTTCTGGTGGTCGTGAATATGCTATGGCTTGGAAATTGTCTAATGATAAGAATGTCAATAAAATTTACTGTATTCCAGGAAATGGTGGTACAGAAAAAATTGCTCATAATTATATTGTAGACACAAAAAATCATAATGCATTATTGACATTTGTTAAAATAAATAATATTGATTTAACTATTGTTGGCCCTGAAAACTTACTTGACGAAGGTATTGTTGATTCTTTTAATGAACAGGGATATAAAATTTTTGGACCTACAAAACTTGCTTCAAAACTAGAGAGTAGCAAGCTTTATGCTAGAGATATTATGAAGAAATATAACATTCCACATCCTAAGTATTTTGCATGCCAAAATCATAAAGAAGTCATAAGTGCAAAAGAAAAATTAGGTTTACCTCTTGTTTTAAAAGCAGATGGTTTAGCTGCAGGAAAAGGGGTAATAATCTGCAATACAGAAGATGAATTTAATGCTGGTTTATCATCATTTTTTCATGAAAAATCATTTGGATCTGCATCTCAGAAAATTTCTGTTGAGGAATGTATTGTTGGGCCTGAGATTTCTGTTTTTACTGTTTGTAATGGTTTGAGCTATAAGATTATTAATAATGCTCAGGATCATAAGAGAGTATTTGATGATGATATAGGTCCTAATACTGGTGGAATGGGCGCTTACGCACCAACTCCTTTAATGAATTCTAATTTAGAGAATAAAATTAAAAAATCTATAATTGAGCAAACTTTGAGTGCAATGGTAAATGAGGGTTGTCCTTTTACTGGGTTTCTATATTTTGGGCTAATGATAGTAAATGGTGACCCATATGTGATTGAATACAATGTTCGTATGGGAGACCCTGAAACACAAGTAGTATTGCCAATGATGGATGTATCTCTTATTGATTTAATCGAATCAACTCTAGACAAAACTCTTGATACATTTATTTATAAAAATAAAGATGGATATTGTGTAACTGTTGTTTTGGCATCAGAAGGATATCCAGAATACTACAAAACTAATAAGATTATTAATGGATTATCTGATACTAAGGGTGATTTAATTTTCCATGCTGGTACTAAATTAGATGACAAAAAAAACTTTATTTCATCTGGAGGAAGAGTATTAAATGCTGTTGGATATGGAGTTTCATTAAAAGATGCAATTAAGGATGCATATAGAATTGTAAATAAAATTAATTTTGAAAATATGTTTTATAGAAATGACATTGGAAAAAAAGGTCTAGACTATTAATAAGGAGATACTATGATAGTTGATGCAAATAAAATCAAAAATTCTGTTGGAATAATTGGAGAATCTATCCAAATCGAGGAAATGTGTACGCTGATAGGTCAAGTTGCAAATACAGATATTTCAGTTTTAATCACTGGTGAATCTGGTTCAGGAAAAGAGATGGTTGCACAGGCATTGCACAAAAATAGCAAACGAAAATTTGAGTCTATGATAACAGTTAATTGCGCTGCAATACCTTCAGGTATAATAGAAAGTGAGTTATTTGGTCATAAAAAAGGTTCCTTTACAGGTGCTCATGAAAATCATAAAGGATATTTTGAGGCTGCTAATAAAGGGACTGTCTTTTTAGATGAAATAGGAGAGCTACCATTAGAAACACAAGCAAAGCTACTTAGAGTTATAGAGCAAGGTGAATTTATGAGAGTAGGTGAAACTAAAACGCAAAAAACCGATGTAAGAATTGTAGCTGCAACAAATAGAAACTTAAAAGAAGAAGTTCAAGATAAAAAATTTAGACAAGATTTATACTTTAGATTAAAAACTGTGTCGATACATGTTACCCCTTTAAGAGAGCATATTAGTGATTTATTTTTATATATTGAGAGATTTGGTCTGTTGTTTACAGCAAAAAATGATATACCTTTTAAGGGTTTTACCCCTGAAGCAATTAATATTATGAAAGAATATAATTGGCCAGGAAATGTTAGAGAATTAAAAAATACTATTGAAAGTTTATTAGCGATAAATAAAGGTGAAAGAATACAAGATGATATGGTATTAAAATATTTAAAATTAGATAATACAAAAGATGTGTTTAATAATTCTCTTCCTGTTCCAGTAAATAAAGAGTCTGATACAATAGAAAGAGAATTAATTTTAAAACAACTTTTATTTTTAAGGCAAGATATTAATGATTTAAAACAATTATTTGCAGCTAGAATGGGTGATTCTGGAAATAATATACAATCAACTAATAACTCTTTATTTGTTTTGCCAGAAAAAAATCACGAATCAAATCAACATATTGATGATGGTCTATTTAAAGGTATTAAAGATGATGTCATTGGTGAGATAACAATGAATGAGTTAGAAAAAGAGGTCATCGAAAGAACTTTAAAAAATTGTAATGGAAATAGAAGAAAAACTGCTAAAATATTAGATATATCTGAACGAACTTTATATAGAAAACTAAAAGAATATGAAATTAGTTAAATATATTACTTTAACAATAATTGTTTTAATTATAAATTCTTGTACTTTTTATTCATTAAAAGGTACGATACCTGTTCATATCAAAAATATTTATATTAGTCCAATAATAAATAAAAGTATGGACCAAGAAGTTGCAGATTTGTTAGATGATACATTAAATCAATTAACAATTGATCAAAATGTTTTAGAAGTTGTCAATTATGATGCTGCTGATAGCAAGCTTGATATAATTGTGACTGAGGTTTCAGATATACCATATACATTAAGTCAAGGAAATCAATTTGAAAAAGTTGATGAATGGAAATTCTTAATAAAAGCAAATGTTATCTGGTCAGATTATCACAAAGGAGAAGTATTATTTAATATTAATATTAACGAGTGGGGAATTTATGGCGATTCAATTGATATATCAAACGATGGCATAGATAATGATGGAGATGGATTTATTGATTCGGAGGATAGCGATGAAGTCGGAGCACCTAGAGATGCGGCAAAAAAAATAGCAATTAATAAAGTTGCAGAAAAAATATCGACAAAAATTATTTCAACATGGTAATAAAAAGGTTTAAAAATGATAAATATTAGAATAAATGAAGTTAAAAGCTACATAGATAAAGTTATTGCTATTAATGGATGGGTTTATAATTCAAGAAGAAGTGGAAAAATAGGATTTCTAACAATAAGAGATGGTTTTGGTTTACTTCAATGTATTGTTGTAAAAAATGATATAGGTGAGGGTCTCTTTGAGAATTTTAAAAGATTAACTCAAGAAACATCAATTTCTGTAGTAGGTAAAGTTGTTAAAAATGAAAGAGCTATTGGAGGATATGAACTTCTTCTTGAGTCTTTTAAAATAAACCATTTAAGTCAAGATTATCCAATCACACCGAAAGAACATGGTACAGAATTTTTGATGTCTAATAGACATTTATGGCTACGTTCAAAAAGACAGCATTCTATTTTAAAAATAAGACATCAAATAATTAAAAGTATAAGAGGTTTTTTTGATAATAATGATTTTACATTAGTTGATACTCCCATTTTTACACCAAATGCTGCAGAGGGAACATCTACCTTGTTTAAGACAGAATATTTTGGAAAAGATGCCTTTTTAGCACAAACTGGTCAGTTATATGGAGAAGCATCAGCGATGTCAGTTGGAAGGCATTATAATTTTGGCCCTTGTTTCAGAGCAGAAAAAAGCAAAACTAGACGCCACTTAACAGAATTTTGGATGGTTGAACCTGAAATAGCTTATTGTGATATAGAAGAAGATATGAGGTGGGCAGAAAATTTATTGGTTTATATAGTAGAGCAAGTTATTGAACATAAATCAAATGAATTAAATATATTAGAAAGAGATATAGAAATCTTAAAAAAAGTTAAAGGTCCATTTCCAAGAGTTAGTTATTCAGATTGTATAGATATGCTTCAAAAAGATGGTTTTAAAATTCAATGGGGTGATGATTTTGGTTCACCAGAAGAGACTCATATTGCTAACCAGTATGATTGTCCAGTAATCGTACATCGATTTCCATCTGACATTAAAGCCTTTTACATGAAAAGGGACCCTGAAAATGAAAAGGTAGTTCTTGGTATGGATATATTGGCACCTGAGGGTTATGGTGAAATCGTTGGTGGTTCAGAAAGGGAAACGGATATAGATATATTAATCGAAAGAATTAAAGAAGAAAAATTAAATCAGTCTGATTATGATTGGTTTTTAGATTTAAGAAAATATGGCTCTGTGCCACACTCTGGTTTTGGTATGGGTCTTGAAAGGGTAGTAGCTTGGATATGTGGACTATCGCACATAAGGGAAACTATACCATTTGCAAGAACCATGACAAGATTAAATCCTTAATAAATAATAAGATTTAAATATGAATAAACTAGATAAACAGATTTCTAAATGGCTATCAGATTATTTAAAAGATAATAATTTGCACAGCTTTGTTATTGGTATATCAGGCGGTATAGATTCAGCTGTTACCTCAACGCTTTGTGCAATAACTGGTCATAAGACCTATGTTGCTGTGATGCCTATTCACCAAAAACTAGATGAGACAGATAGAGGCTTAGAGCATTGTAACTGGCTAAAGAAAAAATATTCAAATGTAGAGCAGATAGAGGTTGATTTAACTTCTTCCTTTGATCACTTTAAATCTGTATTTCCAAAAAAATTTGATGATAAACTTGTTCTTGCTAATACCAGAGCAAGAATGAGAATGTCATCTCTTTATTTAATCGCTGGAAATACAAATGGGATTGTGGTAGGTACAGGGAATAAAGTAGAGGATTTTGGAGTTGGTTTTTTTACAAAATATGGAGATGGTGGTGTAGATATTAGCCCAATCGCAGATTTAATGAAATCTGATGTATATAAGCTTGGCAAAATATTAGGAGTGGTAAAATCTATTATGGAAGCAAAACCTACAGATGGTTTGTGGGATGATGATAGAACTGATGAAGATCAATTGGGTGTTACATACGATCAGCTAGAGTGGGCTATGAACTTTAATGGTGACATATCAAAACTCAGTCAAACCCAAATGAAAGCATTAGATATTTATAAAATACATAGAGCAAAAAATTTACATAAAATGAAAGAAATTCCAGTATTTAAAAATGAAGAATAATAGAGAAAGATTATTTATTATTGATGGAATGGCTCAGATTTACAGAGCTCACTTTGCTATGATTACTAATCCTCTTACTACTAAAGATGGAAGGCATACTTCTGTTATTTATGGGTTTTTGAATATGCTTTTTAAAATTATAAGAGATGAGAGCCCAGATTATTTAGTTATAGCAATGGATTCAAAAAGTAAAACATTTAGACATCACCTTTTTAAAGACTACAAAGCAAATCGTCAAAAAATGCCAGATGAAATATCGTATCAGATACCCATTTTAAAAGAAATAATTAGTTATTTAGGGGTTAAATTAATTGAAAAACCTGGATATGAGGCTGATGATATAATGGGTTCACTTTCAAAAGTAGCAGAATCAACAAATGTAGAAAGTTTTATAGTTTCTGGCGATAAAGATATGTTGCAGATGGTGAATAAAAATATTTTTGTTTATGCACCAGGAAATAGATTTAAACCAACCACAAAATTTCAAAAAGAAGAAGTTAAAAATAAAATGGGAGTATATCCAGATAGAGTTATAGATTTATTGAGTTTAATTGGTGATTCATCAGATAATATTCCTGGCGTTAAAGGTGTTGGACCTAAAACAGCTATTAAGCTAATAGAACAATTTGAGACCTTAGATAATATGATTGAAAATATTGACCAAATCAAAAATGATCGAATTAAAAATTTAATTCAAGATAATTTAGAATCATTAAATCTTAGTAAAAAATTAGTTACAATTAAATCAGATATGGATATTGATTTTAATAAAGAGAGTTTTAGGTTTAATTCAATCAAAGATAAAGATAATGTTATTAAAATGGTTAGTGATTTTGAATTATCATCTATTATTACAAGTTTGGAAAAACTTAATTTAATTAAAACTAAAGAAGAACCTAAAGAAATAGTAGAAAAAAACTACAAATTAATTGTAAATGATAAAGAATTAGAATCTGCTATAGGTTCGATATTAAAATCAAATATTATATCTTTTGATTTAGAAACAACAGGTATTGACCCTATGAGTGCTGAAATTGTTGGTCTAGCTATATCTATAAATGCAGATCAAGGATATTACATACCAATATTGTTTCCTACTAATCTTGATACAGAAATTATACCTGAAATTAATTATGAAGATATTTTTAAAAAAATAGAGCCAATATTTAATTCAGCGGAAACCTTATACGTAGGTCAAAATATTAAGTATGACATTTTGATTTTAAAAAGATATGGCATTGAAGTGCATGGTAATTTATTTGATACAATGATTGCAGCTCATTTATTAAATCCTGATCGTAGATCATATAAGATGGATTTTTTATCAATTGACTATCTTGATTATGAAATGATTCCAATAGAGGCTCTCATTGGTAAAAAAGGTAAAAATCAAAAGCTAATGTGTGATATTGACATCAAAAAAGTTTCGTATTATGCATGTGAAGATAGTGATATTGCTTTTCAATTATATGAAATTTTACTTAAAGAATTAGAAAAGCAAAATCTATATAAAATTTTTTATGATATCGAAATACCAACAATGAAGGTTTTAATTGATATGGAATATCAAGGAATTAATATTGATGTAAATTTTTTTAGAATACTATCTGAAAAAATAGGCAATCAAATAGATAAAGTTTCGAAAAATATTTTTAATTATACTGCACAAAAATTTAATATTAATTCACCAAAACAATTATCTGAAGTTTTATTTGATCAACTTGGTTTAAATCAGATTAAGAAAAGAAGTACATCTGTCGATGTTCTTGAAGAATTAAAAAAACAACATCCAATTGCTGAAGAGTTATTGAGCTATCGTCATTTTAGTAAGCTAAAAAATACATATTTAGATGCTATACCTACTCATATTAATTCTAGAACTTCAAGAGTACACACATCATTTAATCAAACAATTGCATCAACAGGTAGACTATCAAGCACTAAGCCGAATTTGCAAAATATACCCATAAGAACTGAAATTTCTAGAGAAATAAGAAAAGGTTTTACAGCATCAGATTCAAGCTCATATATATTTGCAGCTGATTATTCACAAGTAGAATTAAGAATAATGGCACATTTTTCTAATGAAAATGAACTAATTAATTGTTTTAATGAAAATATAGACGTCCATACAAGGACGGCTTCAAATATTTTTGGTGTAAAAACTGAAGATGTTAATTTTAATCAACGAAGAACCGCAAAGGTTGTAAATTTTAGCATAATGTATGGAGCTGGTCCATTTAGATTATCTCAAGAACTAGATATTAAATTAAAAGATTCCAAAAAAATTATTGAAACATATTTTGAAACCTATCCTGGCATTAAAATATTTATGGAAAATACACTCTCTAAAGCTAGAGAAAAAGGATATGTTGAAACATTATTAGGAAGAAGAAGGTATGCTGATGGGTTAACATCAACTAATATGAATATAGTTAAAGCTGAAGAAAGAGCATGTATAAATATGCCAATTCAAGGGACTGCAGCTGAATTAATTAAAATTGCCATGATTAATGTTCATAAAAAAATAAATAACTCCAATCTAAAAACAAAAATGATACTACAAATTCATGATGAATTATTATTTGAAGTACCTAAAAATGAAATCGAAATATTACCATCATTAGTTAGATTTGAAATGGAAAATGCTATAAAATTGAATGTTCCACTAAAAGTTGATTGTGATTATGGTAAAAATTGGTTTGAGGCACATTAATGGCTGCATTTTTATCTATAAATAAACTTGGTAAGAAAATTAATGATAAAAATTTATTAGCTGATTTATCATTTGGTATACAAAAGGGTGAACTTTTATTTTTATTAGGTAAATCCGGCTCAGGTAAAACAACTCTATTAAAGATATTAATGGGTTTTGTCAAAAAAGACATAGGGCAAATCTTTGTCGATGGTTTGGATTTTGATATTAGAAATGAAGAAATAATTAGAAAAATTGGATATATTTCAAAAGATGATATATTTGATCAAAATCTTACAGTAAATGAAAATTTAATTTTTTCTGCGGAACTCAACAATTGTAATTCAGTCAAAATAGAAGAAAAAATAAAATATTGGTCTAATAGATTAGATTTTTCACAAAATATAAACCATAAAATTTCCACTTTAAATGATTCTAAATTAAAAAAAATATCTTTAGCTAGAACTCTAATACATAATCCTGAAATTATTTTAATTGATGATATAACTTCATCAATGGATTTTTATGATCAAAATCTTTTTTTTGAAATTATCAGAGAAATAAAAAATGATAAATCAATATTATTTGCAACCAATAATTTATCATTAACTGAAGTTTTCTCAGATAGAATTATTGTACTTGATAACGGAAATATTGCATTTAATGGAACTATAAATAATCTTGAATCTAAAATTAATGATTCTTTCAAATACAGATTTACTTTCAAACGGATTGTACCAAATGAATTTTTAAAATCCCTTAAAAATAATAATAAAATTAAAAATATTATTTCAAAGGATTGTAATGTTCAAATTTCAATTTCAGACAAACTTGAGTTTTTTAAGATTTTTAAAATGGCTATCAATTATGAATTAATTGATATCAAAATAAGTGACTCTAAAATAACAGAGTTATTTCAAAGGTTAACACAATAATGAATATTTTAATCATATTACTAAAAAGGTATTTAAAAATTTTTATTAAAAATTTAAATAATCAAATAGCTTTATTTGCCTTTCTTCCTTTACTTATATATGGATTTATGGTTGCTCCTTTATCAAATATTTTTTTATTTATAGATTCATCTAGTATGAGCTATTCATACCATTCAATTCCTGCTGTAATATTTTTATGTACAATTCTAATAGCTATATATACACCTATGATTTTTATTAATAAAGATTCTAACAATAATTTTCAATCATATTTATTAGCATATTCTAATAAAAATTTATATTTTTTATCAATTGTAATATTTTCTGTTATATGTTCATACATAGAATTCTTGATATCTTTTATTTTGATTTATAATTTATCTGATTCAAATGATAAAATGGGTATAATGATTTCATCCTATCAATTAATTTATTTTGCATTAATTTCTTTGCCGTCAGTATTATTTTTTACAACACTTGGTTTATTTTTATCGAATATTTTCAAGAAATATGAAAATATACTCTCTATTTTAATATTTATATTTTTAATCATTTCTTTTGGAAGTGCTACTTTTATACCAATTGATTATTATCCATCAACTTTATCAAGTTTAATATCTGATTACAATATTTTTCATTTACAATACAATCAGTATATAAATATCTTAAGTAATAATAATATAAATTTAGGGATGATAATTATATCTTTATTTCTTGCTATAACATTATATTTTTTAAATCTTATATTTTTTAAAAATAAGGTTGAATATTAATGAAATTATATTTTGGTTTAGATGGAGGTGCATCTTCAACAAGAGCTGTGATTATTGATTCTCAAGGAAATACCTTAGCCAAACAAAAGGTTAATTTGGGTACTAATTTAAAAGTATATGAAGATATAGCGCCAAAAAGAATTTCTGATTTAATATTGAATTTATGTTCTGAAATTTCTATATCTATTGAAGATATATCTGCTTTTGGTTATGGTTTAGCTGCTGTATCCTATGATAATGGAAGAGAATTATTATTTAAAGAATTAGATAGGTTAAATATTGCAGATAAGTCAATTTTGATTAATGATGCTGAAGCAGCTTACAAAGTAACATGTATTGATGATATTGGAATTTTACTTACAATTGGAACTGGTGTAATTGCAGTAGGTAAAAATTATAGTGGTGAGTTTATTAGAGTCGCAGGAAAAGGGCATGATAAAAGCGATGTGGGCAGTGGTTATTGGTTAGGAAAAGAATTGCTTCTTAAATTATCGTTTAATGAAGCACTTGTTAATCATGACAATGATGTAAATCAATTATACAATTTAGTTATAGATAAATTTAATTCTAACAATTTAAACGATGCCCTTGAAATAATTGCAAATGATGAAAACTCGTTAAGTTTAAAAGCATCTTTAGCTAAAATTGTTATAGAAAATTCTGAAAATAATGATATAGCTTTGTCAATATTACAAGAAGCTACCGTAAATGTAGCTGATTATATAATCGATTTACATAGTATGTTAGATTATAATCACTCAAAAGATATAATGTTATTTGGAAATGGTAGTATTATTAAATCAACAATTTATAGAAAATCATTAAATGATTCCCTTTCTTTTAATTTTAAAAATATAAGCTGGGTTTTTTCTGATATATCACCAGCATATGGTGCGGCAATAATGGCTGCACTATCTAAAGATAATTATAATATTCAAGTTAAAAAAATTTTTAAAGGAGATTATCTTGTTTCAGCCTGAAGCTATAATTAGCAAAGATAATTTGATCCATAATGTTAATTATATAAGAAAAATTATTGGGAAAAATGTTAAGATAATGCCTGTTGTTAAAGCAGATGCTTATGGTCACGGAATGATAGAAATTTGCAATTTACTATCTGATAATGGTATAGATGGATTTTGTGTAGCTTTACTTGAAGAGGCTATAGAAATTAGAAAAAATAATATTAATGAAGATATCTTGCATTTAGGTGTATTTGAACATGACTTTAATAATTTTTTACTTGATAGCAAGTTAATTTTGACTATAAATACTTTATTTGATATTAAATTTTTAGAAAAAATAGGTAAACAAACAAATCATAAGTTTAGAGTTCATATAAAAGTTGATACTGGAATGACTAGACTGGGTGTTTTACCAGAAGATTTAAATGATATTAAAGATTTGTTGATGAAAACAAATTTTATTTGTGTTGAAGGTGTATATACTCAATTATCATCAGCTGATGAAGAAAATCAAAATAATACAGATAATCAGAGAAAAGTATTTATTGATGCTTCAAATTTTTTGAGTAGTTTTATAAAATCAATTGATATCAAACATTTTACACCAAGTGCTGGCGTTTTAAAAGATTCTATAAATCATTTTAATATGATTAGGCCAGGCATATCTGTCTATGGAATTAATAATGTTCATGAAAAACATAATTTAAAACCTGTTTTAACATTAAAAGCTCCTGTATGTCTAATTAAAGATGTAAAAAAAGGTTTTACTATTGGATATAACAGAACGTACAAGGCATCAAATGATAAGAAAGTAGCAATAGTTCAAATTGGATATGCTGATGCTGTTCCATTAGAGTTTAGTAATAATGGTTTTGTGGAATATAATGAACAAAAAATACCAATCTTAGGTAAAGTATCTATGGATTTAATTTGTATTGATATTACCAATATTAAAATAGATGTAGGCGATAAGGTAATTATTTATGGTGGTAAATTAACAAAAATAGAGTATGTTGTTAAAAATAAAATAAGTAGTGTGTATTCAATTCTTACATCAATTTCTAAAAGAGTAAAAAGGATTTATAATTGATTAAGTCTAGTAAACTATTATATGTTTTTATATTTATATCTATGATTTTTAGTAATCTTAACAATATTACAATAGAAAAAATGACTTTAGAAGAAAAGATAGCTCAAATGATTATGGTGCGTATTAGAAGTGATTACTATACAAGTGACAGCTATTATAAAAAACAAATCCACAAATGGATTATTGATTACAAAGTTGGTGGATTGATAACTTTTGATGGTAATGGTAATGTGCATGGAATGTATAATAATCATAAATATTTTCAAAAAATTTCTAAAACACCTCTTTTAATTGCTTCAGATTTTGAAAGAGGAGCTGGTCAACAAATGAAGGGTGCTACATTATTTCCTTCAAATATGGCTATTGCTGCAACAGGAAATAGCTCCAATGCATACTTACAAGGAAAAATTACTGCTTTAGAAGCAAAAGAATTAGGCGTACATATGATACTTGCGCCAGTATTAGATGTTAACAATAATCCTGATAATCCAATCATTAATTTACGTGCTTATAGTGATGATTCTGAAATAGTTTCAGAATATGGCTTAGAGTTTATTAAAGGTATTGAAGATCAAGGTTTATTTGCATGTCCAAAACATTTTCCAGGTCATGGTAATACTTCTATTGATAGCCACACTTCATTACCTGTAATACATAACTCTTTAGAAGAATTAAATAGAATTGAATTAAAACCATTTAAAAATGCAGTAGATAATGATGTTAAAATGATAATGACTGGACATATCGCAATGCCAGCTTTAGACAATTCAAATAAACCTGCGAGCCATTCTTATAAAATCACTACTGAGTTATTAAGAGAATCATGGAATTTTAAAGGTTTAATAATAACTGATGGTATGGAAATGAGCGGTATAACTGGTGAGGCTTGGTCTGGAGAATCTGCAATACGAGCAATAGAGGCTGGAGCAGATATTATTTTATTACCAATTGATGTAGAAAGAACTTTAGAATCAATATATAAGGCTGTACAAACTGGTAGAATATCTGAAGAAAGAATTGATTTCTCAGTAGAAAAAATTATTCAATCAAAACGTAAACTCAATTTATTTAATAATTTACTAGATTTTGAAAAAATGTCAACAGTTGTTGGTTCTAAAGAAAATCTAAGAGTTGCTTCAAAGATAGCATCTCAAACTATGACTCTTGTTAAAGATGATGACAATCAAATTCCTTTACATCCCGAAAAAATTAATAGATTGGCACATTTAGTATTAACAACAGATGATAATGGATATCAAACATTAAAAACTTTTAGATCAGATATAAATTATACCCATGGTAATGTAAAAAACATATTTGTTAATTATGAGTTGTCTGATCTATTAATTAATGAACTGCTAAACCAGTTAAAACAATATGATAAAATTGTTATTTCAACACTTGTAAAAATAAGAATGAACAAGGGTGAATCAACCATTAATTCAACCCATCTAAAATTAATAAATAAATTAAAGAAATCTAACATTCCATTTATAGTTGTTAGTTTTGGTAGTCCTTTTTTAAATGATTATTCATCTATTAATACTTACTTATGTACTTATGGTTATGGGTCTGTTTCTCAAAAAGCTGCAGCAAATGCAATTTTTGGAAGGTCAAATATCATAGGCACCTTACCTATAGATTTGGATGATAATCTAAAAAAAGGTACTGGTTTAAAAGTAATAAGGAAATCCTCTATATTCAATTATGATGATCAAAAATTTGATTTTAATACAACCTGGGATATTATAAACAATGCAATAAGAAACGAGCTATTTCCTGGAGCTCAAATACTAGTAGTTAAAGATGCTAAAATTTTAGCAGAAAAATCCTTTGGAAAACAAACATTCAATCCTGATAGCAATAATATAAATTCTGAAACTATTTATGATGTTGCATCCCTGACAAAAGTTTTAGCAACAACACCTGTAATTATGAAATTAATTAAAAAAAAATTATTACATCTAAATCATAAAGTTTCTCAATTCTATCCTGAATTTAAGGGTAAATGGAAGGATGAAGTTACAATCAAACATTTGTTGACACATTCTTCAGGTTTAAAAGCGTATGAGCAATATTATCTTGATACATCAGTTAATAATTATAATGATATTATAAAAGATATTACAACAAAACAAAAATTATCTACAAAACCAGGAAGCAAATTTGTCTATAGCGATTTAGGTATGATTTTATTAATGGATATTGCTCAAATGGTAACAGGAAGAAAATTTGAAAATTTAGTTCAAAGCTGGATTATAAATCCAATTAACATGAAAAATACATATTATAATCCACCTTCCTCTATCATTGAAAATATACCACCAACTGAAATTGATGAATTGTATAGAAAGTCAGTAATTAAAGGGATAGTTCATGATGAAAATGCTCATATCATGGGTGGAATTTCAGGTCATGCTGGGCTTTTTTCTAATGCCTTGGATATTGCTAAATATGCACAAACAATTCTTAATTATGGAATATATAATGGTTCAAGAGTTTTTAGTAAATATTCTGTAAAAAAATCAATTAATAAACAAAATATACCATTAGAATCAGACTATGCTTTAGGTTGGGATACGCCTTCATTAAATGGTAATAGTTCTGCAGGTGATTATTTTTCTGATAAATCTTTTGGTCATTTAGGTTTTACAGGAACTTCATTGTGGATTGATCCGAATAAACAACTATTTATCATATTACTAACTAATAGAACTTATCCAACTAGGAATAAACAGGGAATGCACAAATTCAGAAGACAGTTTCATAATTCTTTGATGGAAGTTATTTTAAGTTAAAAGATGAGTTTATTTGATATTACCATTTTGTTTGTATTTTGTTCTTTATTCATATATCAATCTGTACTTCATTATAGTAGTAAATCTTCCTCAAAAAACTATTTTTTAGGTGATAAAACTGTAGGATGGAAAAAATCAATGTTTTCTATTGTGGCTACAGAAACATCTTTATTAACATTTATGAGTCTACCAGGTATAGGTTATAGAGGCGATAATTTATTTTTTTTACAATTAGCTTTAGGATATATATTTGGTAGAATTTTATCATCATTTTATTTACTACCAATGTATTTTAAATCAGATATAATTACTATATACGAGTTGATTGGTAATAAATTTGGCAAATTGATACAAAAAGTTGCTTCCTTAATATTCTTATGTACAAGATTACTAGCAGATGGTGTAAGATTTCTTTTGACTGCTATTGTTATTCAACAAATATTGAATATACCTATTGAAATTTGTATAGTTATACTTGGTCTTATTACCTTGGTTTATTCAATTTTAGGAGGAGTTAAGGCAATTATTAATATTGATTCAATTCAATTTTTTATATATATATTTGGTGGAGTATTTTCCATTTTTTATATAATGAATAATCTTAACTTAGATTTTTTATCGACATTTAATAATTTTTTAAGTCAAGATATAATTAAAACTCAAGTTTCTTCTAAAGGAATGTTATTTGATTCTTATTATTTTCTAAATGCATTTATTGGAGGTTTATTATTATCTCTGTGTTCACATGGCGTAGATTATATGATGGTACAAAGAGCTCTTTGTACCAAAGATCTTAAATCTGCTCAAAAATCTATAATTGGCAGTGGTTTTTTAGTTTTTTTTCAGTTTTTAATATTTTTATTTGTAGGTTATTTGCTAGCAAAATTTTATAGTAATGGTAATGTGGTTTTTGAAAAAGATAGAGAGTTTGCTCATTTTATAATTTCAGACTTACCGATTGGAGTAAAGGGCATTTTAGTTGCTGGAGTTTTTTCTGCAGCAATGTCAACTTTAAGCTCATCTATTAATTCACTAACTTCCTCTACATTCGTTGATTTTGACATTAAGTTTACTAATAAGAAGAAATTCTTTGTAGGACTTTTTTGGTCATTAGCTCTTACTGGTATGGCATTAATTTTTGATGAATCTAATGATGCTTTGATTATTACGGGTATAAAGATTGCATCATTTACCTATGGGATATTATTAAGCTATTTTATACTACTAAAGATTAACTTAGATTTTTCAAAAACATCTATTATCATTGGTAATATTTTTGGACTTATTGTAGTTTATTTATGTGCTTATTTAGGTATAGCTTGGACATTATTAATACTTATATGTTTTATAATAAATTTAATATCTACTTTATTGGTTAATTTCATAGAAAAGATAATCAAATGAAAAAATACTTTACAATTTTTGTAATTATACAGATTTTTTCTATTTATTTTGTAACTAAATTATTTTTTCCAAGTCCAACTGATTATGGTATTGATATTTTTTTTAAAAAACATCTTAATCTAATTAAAGATAAAAATATTGGCTTATTAGCTATTAAATCTTCATCAAATAAAAATGGAGAGCATATTGTTGATTTGCTTTTAGATACAAATATTCATAAGTCCTTGAAAATTTTTGCACCTGAACATGGTTTTTATTCTAACTATGCTAATGGGGAAAACATTGATGATGATAAATATAAAAATATTGATGTTATTAGTCTTTATGGTAGTAAAAGAAAACCTTCTGAAAATGATATAACTAATATTGATGTAATACTTATTGATATACAAGATATTGGATCATCCTACTATACCTATTTAAGTACAGTAACATATATGATGGAGATTGCTTCAGAATATAACATTTCAGTAATAGTTCTAGATAGACCTAATCCACTGGGCATGTTAGTATATGGACCAATTAGGGAAAAGTTTGGATTTATAGGTTTGCATCCAATTCCTATAAGGCATGGGATGACTATAGGTGAATTATGTCTAATGATTAATGAAATGAAATGGCTAAAAGACCAAAAAAAAGTTAAAGATTTAGAAATTATTAAAATGAAAAAAATTCCTAAAAAAAGTCAATTCTACAAATGGATATCACCATCTCCAAATATCCCAAATAAAGAAACTGCGTTTGTTTATAATGGTATGTGTTTATTTGAGGGAACAAATATATCAGAGGGTAGGGGAACTAATAACCCTTTTAGTATAATAGGTGCACCATGGGTAGATTTAGATAAATTAATGGCTTATATTGAATATTTGAAGAAAACGAAATATGGAAACAAAGTTATCATCAATAGTTTACAATTTAAACCATTATCTAATAAAGGTGCCAAAACTCCAAAATATGAAAATCAAATATGTAATGGTATATATATTGAGTATATAGATGAAAGTATAGAGCCATTAGAATTTGCAATTGATTTATTAGTTCATTTTAATGATTATGAGCAATTTAATTTTAATGATTCATTTTTTGATACGTTATATGGAAGTTCAGATTTAAGATTAGCTATCAACAAAAATAACAATATCAACAATATTTTATATAAAATTGATAACGATGTTGTTAAATTTAAAGAACAAAGAAAAGATTTTTTAATTTATAAACAAAAACATAAACAATGAGTTATATAGACATATCAATTATTTGTATTTATTTATTTACAATCTTCTCTTTTGGTATTATTATGAGAAATAATGTTAACACCTTTTCAAATTTTATGATAGCAAATCAAAATTTACCTTTATCACTTGGTGTTACAAGTATGCTTGGTACAGAGTTAGGTTTAATTACAGTTATGTATAATTCTCAAGAAGGTGCCCTACAGTATTTTTCTGCTTTTCATATTGGTCTTTTTGGCTTTTTTGTAACATTAGCAGTTGGTTTAAGTGGTTTTGTTGTTGAAAACTTAAGAAAAATGAATATTAAAAGTATTCCAGAATTTTATGGTCAAAGATTTGGCAAAAAAACCAGAATAATTGGAGCTGTTTTATTGGTAGTTGGTGGTATGTTGAATATGGGGATATTCTTAAATATAGGTGCAAAATTCATTCAAGGTATTTTTGGTTATGAATCAAACGATGACGCATTAAAATTTATAATGATCATTTTATTGTGTGTTGTTTTATGTTACACAATGATGGGAGGTATGCTATCTGTTATTGTTACAGATTATTTTCAATTTATCGTTTTATCATTTGGATTAATATTTACTGTTATTTTTTCAATAAAAACACTTGGATGGAATAATATTTTTTCAAGCATTGAATCATTATCTGAAAATCCATACAATCCATTTGTTACAAAAGGAACTTCATATGTTTTTTGGCAAATGATTTTAGCATTTGTTTCAGCTGTAGTGTGGCCTACAGCAATTACAAGAGCTTTAACTTTAAAAAATTCTGAAATAGTTAAAAGGCAATATATGTGGTCTTCTATATCTTTTTTGATAAGATTTATGATTCCATGTTTTATTGGTATTTGTGCTTTCGTTTATTTTAATGAACAGAATTCAAATATAGATACATTAATGTTAATGCCAAGATTTATAGTAGAAATTTTACCTGTTGGTTTATTAGGCTTGGTTGTTGCAGGGATGTTGTCAGCATTTATGAGTACTCATGATAGCTATTTATTGTGTTGGAGTACAATTATTGTAAACGATATAATAGAACCTTTATCTGGTAAACAATTAACATCAAAGTTTAAGATTAATATTAGTAGATTTATAATTCTTATTTTAGGTTTTTATATACTGTATTGGGGATTATTTTATAATGGTACAGATTCTATCTGGTCTTACTTAGGGATAACTGGCGCAATATATTTTACTGGTGCAATTACGGTTTTAATATTAGGGTTATACTGGAAAGCTGCTTCTTCAACAGGTGCTATTTTAGCGCTTATAGGTGGATTGTCAGCATTAGTTGGTTTAGAACCAATAAGAAACGCTTTATCAATTACTTACATGCCTGAACAAATTGGTATTATAACATTATGTTTTACATTCTTATTGATGTTTTTAGGATCAATATTATTTCCTGACAAAGGAGTAAGTTAGTATGTTTTGGAAATTATTATGGCAGATAGTTTTTATATTAGGAATTTTTGCATTTATTGTAATGTTTTTTGTTTTTTCTATTAAAGGATTTAAGGATTTAATTTTAATTATTAAAGGTAAATATGAAAAATACTAATAAACAAATACTAGGTTGGTGTTTTTATGATTTTGCAAACTCATCTTTCACTACAATTGTAGTAACATTTATATATTCAGCTTTTTTTACTGATTACATAGTAGGAGATTCTGCCTTAGGCCAAGTATATTGGGGCAATGCAGTAACTCTATGCGCTATAATTATAGCTTTTTTATCTCCAATAATGGGGGCAATTGCGGACCAGGGGGGTTATAGAAAAACATTTTTATTATACTGGACTTTAATATGCATAGTATTTACTTTTCTTCTTTATTTTCCTTTAAAAGGAGATATATTTCTAGCTTTATTTATTTTCATAATAGCTAATGTTGCTTTTGAGATGGGTTGTGTGTTTTGTAATTCATATGTACCTACATTGACTAATAATACTAATGCTGGTAAGATTTCAGGGTTTGGGTATTCTTTTGGCTATTTAGGTGGTTTACTTGCATTGTTTCTAGGTCTTGTGACAATCGCTTTACCTGAGACGCCTATGTTTGGAATTTCTAAGGATTTTGGTCAAAATTATAGATCAATGAATCTATTGGTAGCTATTTGGTTTTTAGTATTTAGTATACCTACTTTTTTATGGTTAGAAAAAGATACTAAAAAAAATAAAATTAATACTGATTTAATAAAAAATTCATTTAATCAAATTAAAAACACATTCTCTGATATAAGGAAATATAAAAATACAGTTAGATTTTTAATTGCAAGACTTTTTTACAATGATGCATTAATTACAATTTTTTCTTTTGGTGGTATTATAGCTAATGGTGTCTATGGATTTGGTTTAGAAAAAATGTTAACTTTTGGAATTATTTTAGGTATTGCTGCTGGTGTCGGTTCATTTATTATGGGATACATTGATGATTACATAGGACCTAAGAAAATGATTCAGATTTCAAACTTTTTACTTCTTATAGCAACAATAATAGTAGTTTTTGTAAATAGTGAAACATTTTTTTGGATTGCAGGTGTTCTTGTAGGTTTTGCTTCTGGTCCAAATCAATCATCTAGTAGATCACTTATGTCAAAGCTTTGCCCTAAAGGTAAAGAAAATGAATTTTTTGGTTTCTTCGCTTTTTCAGGTAAAATCACTGCATTTTTAGGACCGTTCTTACTTGCACAAGTAACAATGCTCTCATTAAAATACTTCGATCTATCTTCAGTTCAAGCACAAAGATACGGTGTATCAGTAGTATTGATGCTACTTATTGTAGGAAGTATTAATCTATACTTTGTAAAAGAAGATTAAGCGTAATAAATATAAAATTCAGTTATCATAATCACTTAATAAATTACTTTAACTAAATCCTTGCATCATATATTAAGTTTATCTTAAATTAAAATAGGTTAATTATATGAGAAATAAACTACTTACAGAAACAATATTTATTACACTTAGCTTAGCAGCTTTTCTTATATTTTTAACTTCTTCAAATAAAAATGCAATTGATGCTCAAGTTTTAATTCATGTTGAATCAGCTCATTTGGAGCTAAACAAAGATCAAGTTGAAAAAGATTTAAAAGTTCTAGATGGTGTATCATCTGCTAAAATATCAGTTGAAGTTGGGATTATTTCAATGGAAATTGATAACGATTCATTCAATAAACACTCTGTAGAAAAAGTTTTAAGTAAATGGGGTTATGATTCAGATGAGAATTGGGATATTGAAGTTATTGCTTCCTCTGAATTTTAATCTTTTATACACAGAATTTATCAAACATTACATTCTTTTTTTATCTCATTAATATTATATTATTCATATGGGAATAAAGGTTGTTGCTACAAATAGAAAAGCCACGCATGATTATAGTATCATAGATAAATATGAATCTGGTATGGTTTTGACAGGGTCTGAAATAAAATCCATTAGAAACAGTAGAGTTACAATTAAGCAAGCATATGTAAGAATTTATAGTAATGAACTTTATATTGTTGGAATGAATATAAGTGACTATGAGAACGCTGGTTACGCATCCCATGAGCCTGATTCAGATAGAAAACTTTTGATGCATAAGCGTGAAATTTTAAAGATAAAAAAAATGGTCGATGAAAAAGGTAAAACTCTTGTACCACTAAGATTATATCTTAAAAATGGTAGAGCTAAATTAGAGTTCGGTCTTGGTGAAGGTAAAAAGAAGTGGGATAAAAGACGTGATATTAAAGACAGAGAAACAAAAAGAAGAATTGATAGAAATTTAAAGGATAAACTATAATGAGTAAATTTCCTAGTTTGAATGAGCAGATGGATTTAATAAGAGTTGGAACTGAAGAAATCATTCCAGAAAATGAGTTAGTAAAAAAAATACAAAAATCATTAAAAAATAATAAACCACTAAATATAAAATTAGGCTGTGACCCTAGTAGGCCTGACTTACATTTAGGCCATTCAGTTGTTCTTAGAAAACTAAAAGACTTTCAAGATTTAGGTCATACCGCCATATTATTGATTGGAAATTTCACAGCAATGATTGGAGATCCAACCGGACAAAATAAAACCCGTCCACAATTAAATCAAGATGAAGTATTTGAAAACTCAAAATCTTATATGGATCAAGCTGGTTTGATACTTGATTCTAAATTATTAAAAATTGTTCATAATGGAGATTGGTTATCAAGAATGAATTTTAATGATGTTATCAAGTTAGCATCAAATTATACTGTTGCAAGAATGCTTGAAAGAGATGATTTTTCTAAAAGATATAGTGGTGGTCAACCAATTTCTTTACATGAATTTTTATATCCTTTAGCGCAAGGTTATGATAGTGTGCACATCAATTCAGACGTTGAGCTTGGAGGGACTGATCAAAAGTTTAATTTATTAGTGGGAAGAGCTCTACAAAAAGAGTCTAATTTAGAACCACAAGTAATTATTACGACACCACTAATTGAGGGTACAGATGGTGTTGAGAAAATGTCTAAATCATATGATAATTACATTGGATTTTCAGATTCCCCATCTGATATGTATGGTAAAACATTGTCTATTCCTGATAATTTAATAATTAAGTATTTTGAATATTGTACTAGAGTTTTAGACTTTGAGGCAATAAAGTTAGATTTTGAAAAAGGAAACGCTAATCCTAGAGATTTAAAAAGAAGATTAGCAAGAGAAATTGTTGAAATTTATTATACCAAGCAAAAAGCATTTAAAGCAGAAGAAGATTTTGATAGTTTATTTATAAAAAAAGATATTCCTGAAAATATACCTGAAATTACATTAGAAGAAGATTCTAAGTTGATAGATATTATGCTTAATCATGCAATGGTAACAAGTAAAGGTGAAGGTAAACGAATGATAAAGCAAGGTGCAGTAAAGCTTGATGATATGAAAATTTCAGATATTAATACTAATGTAAATAAAGGTAGTTTAAGCATATTAAAAGTAGGTAAAAGAAAATTTCTAAAAATAAATTAACTATGAATAAAAACTGCGTTGTAAAGACATTAGTAGCAAATTTATATAGCGAACCTTCATTTAAGTCAGAACTTGTAACTCAAGCTTTGATTAATGAAAATTTGAAAATTTTAGAAACTCAAGATAATTGGTATAAAGTTAAGCAGTGGGATAATTATATAAGTTGGATTCATAAATTCTACACTTCAACCAAGGCAGAAGATTTATCAAATAGTTGGTCAAATTTAGATAGTAAGATAAAAGATGTAAATTCTATGATATCTTATGCCAATTCTTTTTTAGGGACACCTTATTTATGGGGGGGTAAAAGCGCATTAGGTTTTGATTGTTCAGGATTTGTTCAAACTGTTTTTAAAATGTGTGGAATTTATTTATCAAGAGATGCATCAGAGCAAATTAAAAATAAAAATCTAGTTAAAATAGATTATAATGATATTAATTCAGGTGATTTAATTTTTTTTGCTAAAGATAATATTATTGATCATGTTAGTATATATTTAGGTAATGGAAAAATAATCCATTCCTCTGGAAGTGTAAAAGTTGAAAATTTAGAAGATAATAAAGATTTATATGATAAATTATATGGTGTAATGTCTACAAAAGGATTATTTAATGAGCGAATCTCTTAATAAGAAAGTATTATTATTAAATCAGAGCTATCAACCTCTGATGACAGTTAATGCTAAGAGGGCAATTATACTATCTTTTACTGATAAGGTTGAAGTCTTAGAGCAGTATGTTGAAGAGGTTCATTCTATTAATTTATCCATTCAAATCCCTTCCGTTTTAAGATTAAAAGATTATGTTAGATTTAATAAGAAGAGAATACCATTAAGTAGAAAAAATATACTCAAACGTGATGCTCAGACTTGTCAATATTGCAATTCTAAGGATAATTTTATGACTATTGACCATATTATTCCAAAAGATAAAGGGGGCGGTGAATCATGGGAAAATCTTGTTGCGGCATGTATACCATGTAATACAAAAAAAGGTAATAAACTTCTTAAAGATATTGATATGAATTTAATTAAAAAACCCAAAGCTCCTTCTATATTATTTCATTTACAAAATGAATTATCTAATGCTCAAAGTTCTTGGAGACCTTACTTATTTATGAAAGAGACTAATTAATATGGATAAAAAAAAGATTATATTATCTGGCATTCAACCCTCTGGAAATTTGTGTATTGCAAATTATATTGGTGCTATTAAAAATTGGGTTTCATTACAAAATGAATATGATAGTATATTTTTAATTGTTGATTTACATTCATTATCTGTTAAACAAGTTCCTTCAGAATTAAGGTCTAGGTGTTTATCATTTGCAGCACAATACATTGCATGTGGAATTAACCCTGAAAAAAGCACAATAGCTATTCAATCCCATATAAGTCAACATGCAGAACTATCTTGGGTATTAAACAGCTTAACTTATATGGGTGAATTAAACAGAATGACTCAATATAAAGACAAATCTAAAAAGCTTGACACTAATATTAATGCTGCATTATTTACTTATCCTGTTTTAATGGCAGCTGATATTCTATTATATCAGGCAGATTTAGTTCCTGTTGGTCAAGATCAAAAGCAACATCTTGAATTAACACGTGATATAGCATTACGATTTAACAATCAATATTCGGAAACCTTTACAGTTCCTGAGCCATTTATCTCAAAACATGGTTCTAGAATAATGAGCCTTCAAGACCCAAAATCAAAAATGTCAAAATCAGATACTAATTTAAATAACGTTATTTCTCTTTTAGATCAACCATCAGTTATAAAAAAGAAAATTAAAAGGGCGGTAACAGATTCTAGGTCAGACATAATCTATGATCCTAATAGGCATGGTTTGGCAAATCTTTTAACTATATACTCAGTAGTTACTAGAAAAACTATTTCTGAAATTGAAAATGATTATAAAGGTAAGATGTATTCTGATTTTAAAAATGATTTAGGTGATATATTAGTTGATTATTTAACCCCCATTCAAAAAGAATATGATTTACTTATGAAAGATAAAGGTCATATCGAAAAAATATTACAACTAGGTGCAGAAAAGGCTAGACATAAAGCATATAAAACCTTGAATAAGGTATATAGAAAAATTGGTTTAGTTAAAAATCTTAGATAAATATGTCCTATAAAATAAATATTAATGACTTTGAAGGTCCCCTTGATTTATTGTTATTTTTCATTCAAAGAGATAAGTTAAATATATATGATATTCCAATATCTAAAATAACCAATGATTTTTTAAAGCATTTGAATGAAATAAAAGATAAAAATATTGAGATTGGTGCAGAATTTATATATATGGCATCCCTGCTCATGAAGATTAAATCTAAAATGCTGCTACCGCAAGATTCAATAGATGATGAAGAGATAATTGATCCTAGGCAAGATTTAGTTTTGAAGCTAATCGAGTATAAAAAATTTAAACAAATTAGTGGAAGAATTTCTAAAATGGGTAATAATTATTTTGAAAAACATAAGACACTAATTAATGAGAGCTTTCAAAGTTCATTCAATATTGAAGATAATATTGCTATAGGTAATTTAGATTTATATGAGCTCATAAAAACATTTGAAAATTTAATACAAAATGTACTGAACAATAATATTCATGAAGTTTTTAATGAGTCATTTTCAATAAAAGAGCAAATTCGTGTCATTGAAAAAAAAATAACTAATAAAAAAAGATTAGCTTTTAAATCAATTTTTAAGTCAAATCAAAGTAAAGCTTATTTAGTATGTACATTTATAGCTTTGCTTGAAATGATTAAAAAGGGTATGATTAAAATTGAACAAAAAAAATCCTATGATGAAATTTATTTAATAAATAACAATAACTAATTATGAATGAAAAAATAATTATAGAAACTGTTTTATTAGCATGTCCTGATTCAGTTAACTCTAAAACCATACGAAAAATCCTTAATTCTAATCTTAGTGATGAAAAAATTAAATCTTATATAGAATCTTTGAATGATGAATATAAAGTTGCGAAAAAAGGGGTTTATATTGATTGTATTGATTCAGGGTATCAATTTAGAACCCATCAAGAATATCATAAATATATCAACTTGGTTAAAAATAGTAATCAAAGATATAAATTATCTAATGCAGCATTAGAGGTTTTGAGCATAATTGCATTTAAAGAACCAATCTCTAAAATTGAGATAGAGTCAATTAGAGGTGTCGATTCTAGTGGTGTTATCAAAAAACTATTAGACAACAAAATAATTAAAATTCAAAGATTCAAAAAAACTGAAAAAAAATTAATTCATTATATTACATCTTCAAATTTTCTTGATTTATTTGGATTAAATGATATAAATGAACTTAAAAATAATACTGATATTAAAGAGTTATTAAAATAATGAGACTGAATAAATTTTTAGCTAGATGTGGTGTTGATTCAAGAAGAAATTGTGATGAATTGATAAGAACTGGAAAAGTTTCTATTAATGGTGCTGTTGAAACAAATTTTAGTTATCAAGTTATAAATGAAGATGTTGTTATGTGTAATGGTAAATATGTAGATATAGAGGATGATAGAATTGTTTATTTATTAAATAAACCAAAAGGATACATATGTACTTCAAAAGATACACATGATCGTAATAAAGTAATTGACTTAATAGATACTAACTTAAGATTATTTACTATTGGAAGACTTGATAGAGATACTACTGGTATTATTTTATTAACAAACGATGGTGATTTAGCTAATTTTTTAAGTCATCCTAAATATGGTAAAGAAAAAAAATATTATGTCAAGACTAAAGGTAAAATTGATACTGCTGATATCAAAAATATAAAAAATGGCTGTAGATTAGAAGATGGAACTAAAGTTAAAGCTAAAATTCATCAGTCTTCGCAATTAGGTAATAATTATGAGTGGGATGTAATACTTTCCGAAGGAAAAAATAGAGAAATTAAAAAAATATTTTCTAATTTTGGTGCTAAGGTAACGCTTTTACATAGATATTTCTTTGCAGGGTTTCAGCTCAACAATCTTAATCCAGGAAAATATAGAAAATTATCTAAAATTGAATTAAATCAAATAATTAAATAAAGTCTTTTCAATTTTGGAGGGCTTATTCCTATATTACGTGGCTTTTTGTAATGAGGTATAAAGTACAATGATAATAGCTATAGATGGGCCTGCTGGTTCAGGTAAGAGTACAACAGCAAGATTACTTGCAAAAAAACTAAAATTTATTTACTTAGATTCTGGTGCAATGTATAGAGCTGTAACATTATTTTTTTTAAATAATAAAATTGATATATCTAATTCAGTTGAAATATCATCGGCTTTAAATGAAATCGATTTAAGTATTGAATATAAATCAAATAACTTTGATGTGTTAATTCAAAAAATAAACGTTAATGATTTCATTAGGAGTGATGTAATAAATGAAAATGTTAGTAATGTCAGTGAAATTTTTGCTGTAAGAAAAAAAATGGTTGAACTGCAGAGAATATTTTCATCTAATAAAGATATTGTTGTAGAAGGTAGAGATATTGGATCACACGTCTTTCCTGATGCAGATTATAAGTTTTTTATTCAAGCTGATATAAAAGTTAGAGCATCAAGAAGATTGAAGGATTCTTCTACTAATGCTAAATCTATAGATGAAATGTGTAGGCTTTTATTAGATCGAGATAAAATTGATTCAAATAGATCAATATCACCTTTAATTCAACCAAAAGATGCTATTATAGTTGATACGACTTTATTAACCATTGAAGAGCAAGTAATTAAACTTTTTAACATAATAACTAATAACTAAACCATAGGTACTGAGAGGTATTTAACTTAAAATGATAAACGATAATAAAGATAACTTAAAAAATAACCAAGAACAAGAAGTAGAAAATCAAATTGAAGAAACTTCTACTGAACAAAAATCTGAAATACTTGAAACTGTGGATATTGTTTCAGAATCTGATACTAATGAACCTAAATCCGCTAATGATACATCAGTATCAGAGAATAAAATTATGGACTATCTTGATAAATCTATAATTAATATCAAACAATATGAATTTGATGAGTTGGATAATATAGTAATGTCGGAATCTGATAATAATAATGAAATGTATGAATCTGGTCTAGATAAAAAAGAAAAAGATGTTGTTCAAGGTACCATTGTAAGAGTTACTGATCGTGATGTGTTTGTAGATATTGGTTTTAAATCTGAAGGAATTATTTCTAAAAGTGAATTTCATTCATCAGTTCCTACTATAGGTGAGAAAGTTGATGTTTTTATCATTACTTTTGAAGATAGAAAAGGTAATCTTATCCTATCAAGAGAAAAAGCTAAATTTATGTTAAAATGGGATAAGCTTAGAGAACAATTTGAAAATTCTGAAATAATAACAGGAAAGATAGTTCGGAGAATTAAGGGTGGAATGATAGTTGATTTAGATCCTGTACAAGGTTTTTTACCAGGATCTCAAATTGATATTAAGCCTATCACTAATTTTGATGAATATGTAGGAATGGAAAGTGATTTTAAAATTGTAAAATTTAATGAATTAAGACAAAATATTGTATTATCTAGAAAAGAAATTTTAGCAAATGACTTAGATGATAGAAGAAAAGAAATAATGGAAAAATTAAAAGTTGGTGATATACTTGAAGGTACAGTTAAAAATATTACTGATTTTGGTGCATTTATTGATTTAGGTGGAATTGATGGCTTGCTTCATATTACAGACATAACATGGGGAAGAATAAATCATCCATCTGATAAACTTAGCATTGGTGAAACCATACAAGTCAAAATAATCGATTATGACCCAGAAACTGTTAGAGTATCGTTAGGATTAAAGCAGTTACAAAGCGAGCCATGGGATGGAATAGATGAGAAATATCCTATTAATTCAACTGTTAAGGGAAAAGTTGTTAATATGATGAAATATGGTGCTTTTGTTGAGCTTGAAGAAGGTGTTGAAGGTTTAGTTCATGTTTCAGAAATGTCATGGACACGTCACATAAAACATCCAACAGACTTATTTAAAATTGGAGATAATTTAGAGGCTAAAGTTTTAACTGTTGAAAGTGATGAAAAGAAAATATCTTTAGGTATAAAACAATTACAAGATAACCCTTGGGATAAAATTGAAGAAAAATACGAAGTAGATAGCATTCATGAGGGTATTGTCAAAAATTTAACTCAATATGGAGCTTTTGTACAATTAGAAGAAGGCGTTGATGGTCTCGTACACATATCTGATATGTCATGGACAGAAATTGTAAAACATCCAAAAGATGTTCTTAATAAAGGTGATAAAGTGAAAATTAAGATTCTAGATTTATCAAATAAAGAACACAAGTTATCATTAGGTATTAAACAAGTTACTGATAATCCATGGAATAATATTGAGGAAGAATATGAAACAGGCAAGAAGATCAAAACTAGTATTCTTGACGTTTCTGATAAAGGTGCGACTTTTAAACTTGATAATAATTTAGAAGGAATTGTTTTATTTAAATCTCTTTCCAAGGATGAAAAAAAGCAAATTAAAGAAGTATTTGTACCTGATTTTGAATTAGAAGTAACAGTACAAGAAGTTGATGAAGAACTTAAAAAAATAATTTTCATTGTTGATTTTAGTGAATTTTTAAGTGAGTCTTCTACTGAAAGTAAAGATTCTGAAGAATAAGTATAAACATTTAATACCAAATGAATTTACTAGGAATTGAAACATCTTGTGATGAAACATCAGCATCAATAATTAGCAATGGTAAGCTTATAGCTAATGTTGTTTATACCCAAGAAATTCATAAAAAATATGGTGGAGTAGTACCAGAAATCGCATCTCAACAACATTTAAATGAAATTATTAATGTTATTGAAGTTGCCTTAGATAAATCTAGGCTCCAAAAAAATGATTTAAACGCAATAGCAGTTACATACGGTCCTGGATTAATGGGTTCTTTACTAGTAGGTTTAAATTTTGCTAAAGCTATGTCCTTAGCATTAAATATACCTTTTTTGGGAGTTAACCATCTAGAAGGTCATTTATATTCTAATTACATTGAAAATGATAATATTTTATTTCCCAATGTATGTTTACTTGTATCAGGTGGTCATACACAAGTATGGTTAATAAAAAATTACACTGATTTTGAATTAATAGGCGAAACAACAGATGATGCAGCTGGAGAAGCTTTTGATAAAGGTGCTAGAATATTAGGTTTAAATTATCCAGGTGGACCTGAAATTGATAAAATATCTAAAGATGGCAATTTTAATTTTCATAAATTTCCTAGACCAAAAGTTAAAAATTCACCATTTAGTTTTTCATTTAGTGGTCTAAAAACATCCTTATTGTATTATACGCAAAAAATTAATAAAGAAGATTTATCATCTAACATTAATCATATAGCATCATCATATCAAGAAGCGATTTTAGATTGTTTGTTCAACTCATTAGATAAGGTTACAATTAATTTTTCAGATGTTAATGATTTTTACATATCTGGAGGAGTTGCTGCAAATAGTAGATTAAGAGTAAAAGCAAAATTATTTGAAAAAACATTTAATAAAAAAATATTACTCCCTAAATTAGAATATTGTACAGATAATGCAGCTATGATAGCAATGGCATCTTATCAAAAAATATTAAATGGACAAAAATCAGACTATGATTTAGCTCCAAGTCCAAATTTAAAATTATAATTTAATGTTATACCTAGATATAGTTATCAACGAACTAAAATCTATTATTTTGTTTGAAAAATATTTCTTTAGCATTACGTGTATATCATTATTAGTATTCTTTTATTTTCTATATAAAAATATTTTTTCAAGTAATTACAAATATAAAGTAATTATTTTAATAAGATTACTTTTCATAATTCTTTTACTACCTCTAATAAATAATAAGATACACAATAAGACAGAAACATCATTAAGAAATCAAAACATTAGCATAATTATAGATAATTCAAAAAGTTTAGATCATATTAGTAAAAAAGATTCTATTAATTTTAAAAATATTTTCAATTTGATTAACGACTGGTCAAAAAAATATGAAATTAATTTAAAATGGCATAACCTAGATAATGATATTCAAGACTATAAATCTATTAAGTTTGATAAAGAAAATACGACTTTTTCTAATATTAAAAATATAGTTCAAAAAAATGAATCTGATCAGATTATTATATTTTCTGATGGAAATATAAATACGGATTATATTTCGAATGATTTATTTTTACCTGAATATAAAAAGGTTCATACTATTGGAATTGGCAAAATAAAAGATAATATGGATATTGGAGTGCAGGATGTTAATCTAAATACATCAAAAGACTCTATCAATATTGATATCGTTTTTTCAGCAAATATTTCTAAAGATGCAATTTTTAAGCTAAACATACTTTCAGATAATAATATTATTAATATTGACACAATTAGGGTTAAAGAGGGAGAATATTTTTTTGAGAAAACATATATTTTTAAGTCAAATGTTTTTTCAAAAGATATCCAAGTAAATATATCACCTATAAACTTTAATGATTTAATTATTCACAATAATAAATGGGTTATTAAAAATCGATATCAACAAAATCTAAAATTATTATTAATTTCTAATTCCTTATCATATAATACAATGTTTATAAAAAACCTAATTTCATCAATTGATCTCATTGAACTCGAACATTTGTACAAATTTGATGAGAATTTTCTATTAAATAAATATTCATTTAATGATTTTGATGGTATAATATTAGATAATTTTCCTAATAACCTAAGTGATTATGATTATTTGAAGAATAAATTCGTAGATAAAATACCTTATTTTTTTATTGAGGGTTATGAATTAAATCCAGAATATATTGTAAAATTTATTAATGAAAAATTTCAAGCTAAATTAAATTTTAATGATAATTCTTATCCAAAATCAATATTAATTAATAACGAAAAAAATATATCAAATATAATGAGTTTATTTAACATTTATTCAAGTGAGCAAATAGACTTATCTGAAAATTTTCATTACAATAACAAAAGTTTATATCAAATACATAAAAAGAACTTCTTAGGTTTATTCATTCCAAATCTTAGTGAGATTTCATTTTATTTGAAGAATAAATATGAAGATCTATATTTAGAAAAATACATAAAATATCTTATTGATATTCATTTTGGTCAAAATAATCTATATAAGTTGAATCTTGATAAAAAAAATTACTTAATAGGTGATAAATTGCAAATTAATATAATTAACACTTTATCAAATGAGCAAAAGGAGCAGAAATTAATAATTAAAAATATTAATAATAATCAAATAGACACAATAAATAATAATATAAATTCAGATATTATATTGTCCAAATCTGGTAATTATGAGATTTATTCATTATATCAAGGAACAAATACCAAACAAATCAATTCAAATAAAGAGACCTTTTTTGTAGAAAACAAATCAATCGAAAGTGATCAGGTGTCTCAAAATAAATATTTACTTAATTCAATTTCAAGTAAATATAATGGTTTGTACGTCGATGCTAAAAACCTTAATGAGACTTGGTTATCAAAAATTGAAAATAAAAAAGTAATAACAAATAGTAAAAAAATATATACGTCTCTTGAAATATTTATTAAAGAAAAGTTTTTTTTATTAGTATTGATATTATTTTGTTTTGAAATATATCTTAGAAAAAAAACTGGATTATTGTAGTTTTGGTTCAAATTTAAGGATGAAATTTTGATAGTATTAGGATTAGGCATTTCAAGAAAAGAAACAAAAAAAATACATAATTTTTTAGATAGTCATGATAAATTTAACTTTCACTTTGAAAGTGATCTTGATAAAGTTTCATGGAAGAATTCTGAAAATATTGTTGTTGATCGCATTCGTAATCTAGAACATAGCTTATATGATAATATAAAAAGTAAAAAATCTTTTACTGTAACAGGTGATGTAGGTTTTTATTTTCTACCTTACATAGAATTACTAATTAATAATTTTCCCTATTTAAAAATTTTAAGTACAAAAAAAAGTAAAAAAAATACATTCATTGATGTTATGTATGATATTGAAACAAAAAATTCTATTTTTAGTAGATTATTTATGTTTAAAAAGAAGTATAAAAATCACTGGATAAACCATAACGGCTCTAGCTGGGAAAAAGATTACATTTTAGATAAGTGTTATCCGAAGTTTAAAGTTTTAAATCTTGAAGAATCTATAAATAAATATATAGAAATGTATATTGCGGATTTAAAAAGACTTCAAAAAAAATATCCAAAAAATATTAAAGTTTTTTTCTCTGATGAACTTGATTCTTCGTATGGAAAGAAAAAAGTTTTATCTTTCATAGGGCAAAAATAATGAAATTTATATTCAATATATTATTTTTTATTTCTATTACTTTACCATTTAATGGTATTGATAAATCTAGTAATGATATCTATAATCAAAATAATTTAAATGAGAATGTTGCATTAAAAAATACTTATGATACACAAATAATAAATCAACATATAGATGAAAATATATATAAAATAGGTTCAGGAGATGTTTTTTTATTCAATATGATAACTACTAATGGTGTTATAACTATTGATTTAACAGTTTCTCCTTCTGGAAATATACTTATACCTATTGTAGGTAAAGTTAAATTACTAGGTAAAACATTAGCACAATCTTATAAAATTATAATTGAAAAATGTAAGGAAAAGTATGAGGATGCATATGTTTATGTTAATTTAATTAAATTAAGACAATTTAAGATATTAATTACAGGTAACATTTCAAATGCAGGTATGCATGTTATAACTGCAAATAGTAGAGTGTCTGATTTGTTTGAAAATATTTTTACATTTTCTCATGTTGATACTATTTTATCGCAACACATCCTAGATTATCCAAAAAATATAATGATAAGTAAAGATATAACACTCATTCGAGATAATGATGAGATACATGTAAATCTTTTTGATTATTATTTTAATGGCGATAATGAAAACAATCCTATTCTACAAGAACAAGATATTATAAATATTAAAAATACTAAAAAAATTACTGTACTTGGAGCTGTTGATAAGAGTATAAGATTAGATAATCAAGATTTATTGACTTATAAAGATTTAATTAATTTAGCTGGATTTTCTACCTCAAATGCTGACTTAAGTAAGATTAAATTTTTAAATTCATATGCTATTTCATCCTTATATAATAATGAAAAAAATAGAATAAATAATATTGATCCAAAGTATAGAAGTGATACAGATGAATCCTTTTTAAGTGCAAGAAGTAAGACGCTTAATGGTATCATATATATAAATGATTTCAAAAAATTAGATAATTTTTTAAATCAAAAACCAATTGATGGTGATATATTAATCATACCTCCTAAAAGTAATTGGGTAGAAATATTAGGAGGAGTTCAAAATCCAGGTACTTATATACATGAAAATAATAAACAAATATACGATTATATATTAAATGCTGGTGGATATAATAATTTTTCAAAAGATATGTATGTTTTAGATATAAATTCTGGAACAAGAAAAAAAATTAATAAATACTATATGCCAAAGCCTGGTGATGTAATTTTTGTTGAAGAAAAAATTGGCTATAAACGTTGGGATAGAGTTAAAGATATAATTTCTATATCAGCAAGTATATCTTCTGTATTACTAGTACTTAATAATGTATTAGGAAATAATTAATATGGACAAAAATAAAGAAATAGATCTAAGTAAGATATCCAATAGTATTAAAGTAAATAAAATGAATATACTATATTCAACTTTAATTGGTTTTATTATATCAATTTTATATATAGTTATTGCTACTCCATATTATCAATCTTACATATCAATCAATCCAATAGGAGACAATATTAATTCAGGTAGGTCAATGGGTGGATTGCAAAGTCTAGCATCAGAGTACGGTGTAAATTTAAATGTTGCTGATTTTATCAATGATAAACCTTCTTTTTATATTCCGGATATTGTAAATAGCAGGATTTTAAAAAAAGCAGTTATTTCTAATAAATGGAATACTAATAATGGGGGAGTTGATTTAATTGATTATTGGCAAATTAATGATACTACAAAATTTAGTATTGCTAAACTAATAGGTAGTTTTTTAGGGGGCAATGAAAATAAAAATCTTGAACTAAGATTTATGGATGCTGCTATTGATAGGTTATCTGAACAATTACTGGTTCAGGAAGAAGAGTCTGGTTTAATTGTTATTTCAGTGCTTATGGAAGAATCTCAGCTAGCTGCTGACATATCAAATTTCATTGCTAATTATATTAAAAAATATGTTAGCGATATAATGTTATCATATTCATCTACCCATAGAGCCTTTATTGAAGAGAGATTAAAATATTCAAAAAATGAACTTTCACAGTCTGAAGAAGAACTCAAAGAATTTAGTGAGAAAAACCCTTTTGCTGTTGATACGCCAGAATTGCAATTACAAAGAGGTAGATTATTAAGAAATATGGAAGTTAATCAGCAAGTTTATATTACTTTAAGACAACAGTACGAAATGGCTCGTATTAATGAATTAAAGGAGATTCCAGTTATTAATATTCTAGATAATGCTGAACCTGCTTCAGACGAGGCTAAACCACAAAAATTATTAACCATCTTTATAGTTACACTTCTTTCTTTAATTTTATCCTCCTCTTATGTAATTATAAAAGATGAAATAAATTCGTAACTATAATATTTGATAAAATTATTTAGGAGTTAAGTTGTATTATTTTATTGGAATAATAATATTATTTTTATCATTTATTTCCATTTTTAAGATAGAGATAAAAAGAAGTGGCATTATATTAATTTTAATTTGTGCTGCTCTTTATATTATATCATCAATTAGATTCAACATTGGTACAGATTACCCCTATTATTATTTATTTTTTGAATCAGTAAAACCATTATCTTTTCATCCCAACTATTCTTTTCCTAGTAATTATATGGAACCCATGTTTATGTATGTAGTTGCTATATTGAAATATTTATTTGACTCACCAATTTTCTTTTTTTCTTTTTGGTCTTTTATATCAATAATATTCTTTTGGATTGGAATTAAAAGAGAATCAGAAAATTATATTCTATCTTTATTTATTCTATATTGTATTTTTTATCATCATTACTTTTTCAACACAATAAGACAAGGTGTTGTGATGGGAATATTTATCTACTCTTTGACACATATAATAAATAGACAAACGTATAAAGTTTTAATTATAAGTTTATTATCATCATTAATACATTCATCTGGTTTATTTATTTTTTTAGCTTATATAGTATCTTTTATATCGTTTAAAAGTAGAATTTCTTATATAATTTTATTGATTGCATCAATAGGTATTTGGAAATCAGGTTTAGGTGAAAACATTTTTACTTCTATAGCATTGCTATTTCAGGATATTATTCCAAATTTATATATGTATGTAAAGGTTTTCTTTTATGATCATAATATTGTTCAAATTAGTCAAAGACTTTTGTTAATTATACCATTAATATATTTTTACCCAACCCTATCAGATGATGAAAAGTTTAAAAAGTTATTCAGTATTTATTTTTTTGGTACGGTTATATATTTTTCATTTGGATTTTTTGGACTATTTATAACTAGAATTAACATGTTTTTCAGAATTCTTGAAATCATTTTAATTCCAATTTTGTATGAAAAACTGAAAAGTAGAAATCAGAAGATTTTGGTACAATTTTGCATCACAATCTGGTGTTTTACGATAATGAGTTGGTTACTATATAAGGATGCTTATTATCCTTTTAAATCGATATTTTCCATTTTTTAATGAAATTAATTTCAGTTATAATACCAACTTTTAATAGGGTAGATTTATTAAAAAATGCTATTAATAGTGTTTTGACTCAAACTTACTCTAATATAGAAATAATAGTTATTGATGATAATTCTAATGATAATACAGAATCTTTAATTAAAAACCTTAATGATAATAGAATAAATTATATCAAAAATAAAGAAAATCTTAAAGCACCTTTATGTAGAAATATAGGAATAAATATATCCAGAGGTGAATTTATAGCATTTTTAGATGATGATGATATTTGGTATCACAATAAATTAGAAGAGCAAATTAAGTTATTTGATAATAGTAATGTTGGGTTAGTATACTGTGTTACAGATTTATTTTTTGAAAATTATAATTTAACTTACTCTACTAAACCTCAAAAAAGAGGAAATATTTTCAATGATATTTTAGTAAATAATTATATTGGTGCTACACCATCTGTAGTTGTAAGAAAAGAAGCTTTAAAATCCTTAAAAATAAAAAAGAATGAATATTTTGATACCAGTTTTGAAGCTAGACAAGATTATGATCTATGGATTAGAATATGTAAGAGATGGGATGTGGACTTTGTATCAAAATCGCTATTAAAGCAAAATTATAGAAAGAATTTGGTAAGAATATCTAGTGATTTAAACAATCATATTAATGCACATAAAAAAATAAATAATAAATATAAAAATGATATAATATTAAATTTATCTGATCATCAAATTAAAGAAAGATTAATTAATCAGGATTTATTTTTAGCTGCACAAGCAATAAAGATTTCAAATATTAAATTAGCTCGAAAACATTATTTAAATGCATTAAAAAGGAAAAAGACATTGAAACTATTATTATTTTATTTAAGTTCCATTCTAGGTGCAAAATTTATGATTAAGCTAAGGTCTTATAAAAAATGAATGATTTTAGTAATTTTGAAAGAGAAACATCAAAGTTTATAAAAAGATTTCCATACTTTCATAAATTGATTAAATATATATATCAGTATATAAATTACATCTTAAAAAGAGATAAAAATTTTTCTTATACAATTCATCGTAACGCTGTAATTACCAATATTTCAAATGAATCATTATTTTATGGATATTATGATCATAGCCCATTTTCAAATGATATGAATCATTTTATTTCCCATTCTTTCAACAACAGTCTTTTTCTTAACTTGTATAAATTTAAAAATGAAAAGTTAATTAAAGAAGCAAGTATAACTGAAACTGATTACTTTAATTTTCAACAAGGTATTAGGCCAATTTGGCTGGATTCAAAAAACATTATTTTTAATTACGTTGATAATAAATTTTTCAAATCAGGTATCTACAACATTGATAATAAATTGACTACCAGCATTAAATATCCAGTTCAAGAGGTGTCACCTGATGGTGAAATAATTTTTTCTATTAATTATTATCATTTAGACAAAATAAATAGAGATTATGGGTATAATATAAATGAAAGATTAAAATTTGAACATATAAACGGAATAATTGGATATAGGCACAAAATTGATAAGATTTTATTTAATTTAAAATCTGAACATATTTTTAATCATTCACAAAATAAGCATAATTTTAAATTAGAAGATTGTGAGATAAATCACTTACATCATTGTCCATATACAGATTCAATATTGTTTATTTTTAGAAATATAAAGTCAAATGGATTTTCAGAGTTATTTAAATATGATTATGTAAATAAAAAAATATATTTAATTTATTCTGGAAAATTAATGTCTCATTATTGTTGGATTGATAAAAATAAAATTTTTGCATATTTAGAGCATAATGATGAAAATGGTTTTTTTGAATTATCATTTAATAACCAAATTCATATAACTCAGGAATTACTACCCAATAAAAAAGATAATCTAAATGATGGTCATCCATCTTTAAGTCCAAATGAAAAGTGGATCGTTTATGATTCATATCCTAATAAAGCAAGAAAATCTTGTTTATATATAATTGAAAATAAAATTAATGCTAAGAAAATATTAATTGGAACTTTTTACTCTCCTATGAAGTATTATGGATATAAAAGATGTGACTTACATCCTAGGTGGTCTCCAGATGGAAAGTTTATATCTTTAGATTCGGCTCATGAAGGTAAAAGAAAAACTTATTTAATTAATGTTAGTCAAATATTAAAAAAATATGAATGATTATAGTTTTACAGTAGGAATACCATTTTATATCAAATCTAATCCTCACCAATTTAAAGAAGCTATTGATTCTGTTTTAAATCAAACTCTTTTACCTAAAAAAATTCATCTGATACAAGATGGACCTATTAATAATAGTATTAAAAGAGTATTAGATCAATATAAGTCTCATAAATCTAATTTATTCATATTATTAAAGCTAAAAAAATGTGGTTTACCTCGTGCGTTAAATGAATCTATAAAATCCTGTAATACTAAATTTTATGCAAGAATGGATGCAGATGATATTTGTTTTCCAGATAGATTTGAAAAACAAATTTCCTATTTCAAAAATCATTTAAATACAGAAATTTTAGGAACTTGGGCTTATGAGTTTGAAAATGAATTAACAATAAATAGAATGTTTTTAAATAGAACACCATTAAATAAAATAGACATTAAAAATATAATTCATTACAGAAACCCTTTAATTCATTCATCAGTAATGTTTAAGGTGGATTCCATTGTTAAAGTTGGTATGTATAATGAATATATGTATACAGATCAAGATTTAGAGTTATGGAATAGATGTATCAATGATAATATAGTTATTAGCAATATACAAGAACCTCTTATATATTTAAGAGTTATTGATAGGCTCAAGAGGAGATCTAAATGGTCAGCTATAAAAAGACAAATAATTATAAGATATTCACATAATACAAGTTCTTTAAAATTAAATTTCTTAAAATTAGCTTCTATTGTTATAAGAATAATGCCTTTTTTTATAAGAAAATGGGCGTATAAAAATTTAAGAAAATAATAATTAAGAATAATTTTAAATGAAAATAAAAGAAATTAATCAACATAATAACTTTTCAATATTGGTTATTATATCTTTATTACTATGTGATGTATTTAGTTATGCAATATCATATAAATTAGTTTTAAACATTTTAAATGTGCCTGCAATCATTGATCAGCCTTTATTAATAGCAATAGGTATAATTTTCTTATTTAGATTTTTTGGTAGATACAACCCTTCGTCTTTACAGTCAAGATTAGAAGAATTTAAGATAATCTTTATTTTAACAACATCAAGTACATTTATATATTTAGTTTATAAAATTATGTTTAAATACATAGATGCACAACAATCTCAGAATATTGTATTATTATCTATTTTATTTTTATTTCTTAATTTATTTATAAGATTAATCATTAGATCAATTCAAAAACAACTTTTAAAGAAAAATATAGGTTTAAGAAGCACTATAGTTATTGGATCATTTAATACAGCTAAAAATTTTATAGAAAAAATATCTTTATACAAATATTCAGGTTTTAAAGTATTAGGATATTTTCATACTGATGACAATAAAGAGATTGGTCAATATATTGAAAAATTAAATAATGAATCTCTAAAAGATTGTAAGTTTTTTGAACTAAATGAACTTTATAATTTTTTGAATAATAATTTTATCAATGAGGTTATAATTGCACTTGATACCAAAGAATCTTCAAATATTATAGAAATTATATCAAATTTAAGAAATTTAGATGTTTGTATTAAGGTAGTACCAGGCATGTATGATTTGTTAACAGGTTATGCTCAAATGCATTCAGTAACAGGAATGCCTTTAATTGATATTAATCCAAATATTTTAACAGAATTACAAGTTTTTGTAAAGAGAATTATTGATATATTAGTATCTTTTATTGGCCTCATAATCATGTTTCCAATTTTATTAATTACCTCTTTATTTATAAAAATAACATCAAATGGACCCATTATATTTAAGCAAGAACGAATTGGATTAAATGGTAAATCTTTTATAGTTCATAAGTTTCGAACGATGCATATAGATTCAGAAAAAGATACTGGTCCAGTTTGGGCTAAAAAGAATGATCCAAGAATAACAAATATTGGTAAGATCTTGAGAAAAACTAGACTTGATGAATTTCCTCAACTATTTGATGTTTTAATAGGTAATATGAGTATTGTAGGCCCAAGACCAGAAAGAGATTTTTTTATTAATCAGTTAAAAGATAAATTTCCTTTTTATATGAGAAGACTTAATGTTAGGCCTGGAATAACTGGTTGGGCTCAAGTTATGGGTTCATATGACACGGATTTAGATAATGTTGAGCATAAACTTAAACTAGACTTTTATTATATAGAAAATATTTCAATATGGCTTGATATTAAAATTATGATAATAACAATATGGGTTATATTGTCTGGTAAGGGTCAGTGATGATTATACTTGTATTATTTAATTTAATTTTATCTCAAGGTATAGATATAAATCAGGATATTTATGATAAACATTTAGCTGAGTTTAACATGATAGAGCAAAAAAGTATAAATGAAAGTTTATATTTATTTCCCTTAACAAATTATAAAAAAAATAAATCATATAATTTTTTTGACAATATTGATAATATAGATTTGTTCCCTGTAATGGGCTTTAGATATAGTAGTAATGGATTTGAAATAAATCAACAAACCCCTAGTTCAGTAGTATGGTTTACACCAGGCGCAGAATTTACATTTAATAAAATTATATTAAATTCTATTAGTAATCCAATATGGTTTAATGGTTTATTTTCATTTTACAAACATTCAGCCTATGGGTTAGATAATGATTTAAGAGCTGAATCTTCTCTAGATTTCAATAATTTAGGTAATTTACCTATATTTTTATATAACCCTAATTACCAGTATGCTTATTTTCGAAACGTTAAAAATAATAATAATGGAATTGATTTTGATGAAACTACAGGATACATTTCAGTACTATCAAAAAACGCTGATCTGATAATTGGTAAATTTAGATCTAGTTTAGGTCCATCTTCTTTTTCTAATTTATCAATATCAAATTCAACGCCAGCGTTTAATCAAATTAGATTTAGATATAATCATAAAAATAAGGTTCATTTTACATTTCTAATTGGTGACTTATATTCAAATTTAATTGATACTAATTTTGTATATCAATATGAAGAATTAAATGATAAGTATGCTGTAATACCTAAAAAAATATTTAATCATAGAATCGACTTTACAATTAATGAAAATTTCAGATTAGGTTTCTATGAGCAGATTATAGGTAAAGCAAAAAATTCAATCTTATATTATAATCCGTTTAGTTTTTATTGGTCAGATCAACATCAGAATGGGGATTTAGACAATCTTCAAATAGGATTTGATTTTGATTATGTTTTTTCACAATTTAGATTCTATGGTGGTTTGCTTATTGATGAATGGGCATTCTATGATACTTTTAATGAACAATCAAAAAATTGGTTTGCTAGACAAATAGGTTTTTCTAAAATATTTAATTCAAAAATAATAAATTCAAATATTAAAGGTATCGTTAAGTTTGAGTATTCAGACGCTGAACCTCAAGTTTATTCACATAAATTTCCTATTAATACCGCATATCATCATAATTATCCAATTGGTTTATGGTCTGGTGGAGATTCTATTGATAATAGATTATCTCTAGTATTATTTGTTATTAATAATATCAGTAAACTTAATTTTATAATTGATTTTTCATTGCATGCTACAAAATTTGGACAAGCTAATTATAATTCTAATGCCAGCTTATTATCTAATGGGATCAATAAATCTAGAAATATATATTCAATTAATTTTAAGAAGACACTATATAATGGTTTAGATTACCATTTAAAAGTTGGTTATTATGTAACAGAAAATTTATATTCAGAGGATAATTTTTTAGAATTTTCAACATCTTTACTTTACAATATTCAAAGATAATTATGCATTCAATAAAATTTATAAGAGATAATAAGCAGATAATTTCAGATTGTATCAAAGAAAAAAAATCTGATGTCAATATAGATGAGATTTTAGATTTAGATCTAAAAAGAAGAACTCTAATTCAAGAAGTAGAAAACCTTAAAGCTGAAAGAAATATAATTAATAATGATATATCAGTTAAAAGAAAAAATAATGATGACTGTTCATCTTTAATTGATAATATGAAAATAATATCAGTCAAAATTAAGGCATTAGATAATGATTTGGCTGATTTTAATTCATCATTAGAAAATAAATTAAAATATATTCCAAATATTATACATAAATCTGTACCCAAAGGCTCCAATTCAAAAGATAATAAAGTAATTAAAGAATGGGGTGAGAAGCCCAATTTTAGTTTTGAACCTAAAAGTCATCTAGAATTAGCAGAAAGATTAAATTTGTTAGATTTTAAAAGAGCAGCAAAAATCTCAGGTACTGCTTTTCCATTATATATTGATAAAGGTGCTAAATTAGAAAGATCATTAATTAATTTTATGTTAGAAACCCATATTGAAAAACATAATTACATTGAAATTTATCCACCATTTTTAGTTTCAAGCAATTCACCATATACTACTGGAAATTTACCTAAGTTTAAAGATGATATGTATTATATAGAGAATGATGATTTATATTGTATACCAACTGCTGAAGTACCTATCACAAATTTATATTCAAATGAAACTTTAATTGAAAACGATTTACCCAAAAGGTTTGTTGCTTATAGCGCTTGTTTTAGAAGAGAAGCTGGAAGTTATGGTAAAGAAACAAAAGGTCTCCAAAGATTACATCAATTTAATAAAGTTGAATTATTAAAATTTGTTCATCCTGAATCATCCTATGTAGAACTTGATAAATTACTTGCAGATGCTGAGAAAATATTACAAAATCTTAATTTACATTATAGAGTTATTGAGCTTTGTTCAGGTGATTTATCATTCTCAGCCGCAAAATGTTTTGATATAGAGGTTTGGTCTCCATTTGAAAAAAGGTATTTGGAGGTATCTAGTTGTAGTAATTTTGAATCTTTTCAATCTCAAAGAGGGAATATTAAATTTAGAAATTCTAAAACAAATAAACTTGAATTTGTTCATACATTAAATGGATCTGGTTTAGCTACTCCAAGGTTAATGATTTCTATTTTAGAAACATATCAAAATAAAGATGGTAATATAAATTTACCAGATTTAATTAAACCATATTTTGGAAAAGATAAAATAGACTAAGTATGTATTTGATTCTTTTTTTATCATTTATCTTAACATCAGAAATAGATACTGTAAACGTAGTGCCTATCAAAGATTCTTCTATCGTTGAAACAATTAACTTAAATATTCAACTTGAAAAAGATTCTATTTTTTATGAAATCATAAGTGATAGTTTGATGAATGCTCAAAATATATCAATTATTCCAAAATCAAATGATTTATTTTATGAACAATTAATGGAATCAAAATTAACATTTGCTGATGCTATAACATACGATATAGCTTTAGATACAACTGAAGCTGAAGTGCAGTTTTTAACTTTATTTTCTTCTTTTGAGTTTTTAGATTCTTTAAGTCTTGATGATGAGTATAAAAGAATTGAATATAATATGATGCTTAATGCTAGTATAGATTATTACCAAAACAAATCAGTTTCAATTAACAAGCTAGAATCACCTTTATCAATGGCACTTTTCAAAGAAAAGTTGCAAGCCTATTTTTATAAACAAGAATTAGAAGATGTAGAATTTGTTGATGAAACTGTTGAGTTTATAGAAGGACATATACCAATTACATTTAATAGTAAGGTTGCAACTAATGTAAAATATTTTAGTAGTAATGGAGCTAAAAAGGGTGTTCAATTATGGTTAAATAGAATTAATAAATTTAAAAAAATAATATTACCTATTTTAGAAGAGGAGGGTGTTCCACCTGAAATATTTTATATTTCTGTTATTGAAAGTGGACTAAATCCTGTTGCACTATCATACGCTCAAGCTCTTGGTCCTTGGCAATTTATAGCTTCTACAGGTAAAGTGTATGGCTTAGAAAAAAACTGGTTTATTGATGAGCGTATGGATTTTATCAAATCAACATATGCTGCTGCAAGATATTTAAAAGATTTAAAAGCAATTTTTGATAAGGTTAACCCAGAAGATCTTAATGGTGAGAATTGGTATTTAGCATTTGCGGCATATAATTGTGGTGCAGGAAGAGTTTTAAAGGAAATTAAAAGATCAAATTCAACAAACTTTTGGGATTTAAATAGACTGCCAGGACAAACAAGAAATTATGTCCCTAAAATTTTAGCTATTTTCTTAATTAATAAGAATCCTGAAAAATATGGATTTACTATAAACAGTGAACCTGATATGAATTGGATAACTAAGAAGATTGATAAACAGCTTAGCTTTAATCAAATTTCTGAAATTTCAAATGTTAGTTTAAAAACTTTACAAATCTATAACCCTGAAATTAAAAGAGGGATTATTCAACCTAAAAAAGATAGTTTATTTTACAATCTACGATTACCTTCAAATCAAAATTATGATAATTTTGATTCACTATATACCTTATTAAATGAGAAATCAACTAAAAATTTACTCATTGTTGAACATACAGTTAAAAGAGGCGAGAATTTATCCCTTATTTCTAAAAGATATAATGTTCGTATACAAGATATTACATCTATGAATAAGATAAGTGCTAAAAAATATTTACAACCAGGACAAGTGTTACAAATACCTACACAAGGATATGATACATATGTTAAATCTATAATCAACACATCTAATACAACTAAAATATATCATACCGTTAAAACTGGTGATACTTTAAGTGAAATTGCATCAATATATAAGACTTCAATTAAAAAAATTAAAAAATGGAATGGTATCAGAGAAAATGATAATGTTATATACGTCGGAAAAAAACTAATTATTTTCATTTCAGCTAATGATTATCAAAGAATAAATGCTAATACTAAAAAAACCATAACTTATAAAGTTAAATATGGTGACTCATTAAGTAAGATATCATATAAATTTGGTGTCAGATTAAGTGATATTCGTAAGTGGAACAACTTAAAAAGTGATTTAATTAAAGTTGGGCAAAATTTAATTATTAAAACTAAAAATTAAAATTTATTGTATTTTTGGATAGAATATATAGATATTTGCTATCTTTTATTAAAATAAATTAAAGGATTTTATATGACTAAAGCTGATATTGTTAATGAAGTATCTAGCGCAACTGGATTAACTAAAGTTGAAACAGAGGCAGTATTAGAGGGGATAATTAATTCTATAGCTACTTCATTAAAAAAAAATAAAAGAGTTGATATAAGAGGTTTTGGTAGCTTTGTTGTTAAAAAAAGAAAAGCAAGAGAAGCACGTAACCCAGCAACAAATGAGAAGGTAAAATTAAATGAAAGATTTGTACCATCATTTAAGGTATCAAAGTTATTAAAAAAAGAAGTAAATAAATCACTTTTAAGAGGATTTTAAGGAGAATCGCTAATGCCTTGTGGTAAAAAAAGAAAAAAACAAAAAATGAATACCCACAAAAGAAAAAAAAGGTTAAGAGCAAATAGACATAAGAAAAAATAGTCTAAATGCACTTAAGTTTTGTTAAATATAAGATAACATGGCAAAACAATTTATATTTACTGTATCTCAAGTAAATACTCACATAAACAAATTAGTAGAATCTAATTTTTCTAATATCACCGTTAAGGGTGAAATATCACAATTAACGGTTCATCCAAATGGTCATATGTATTTTAATATTAAGGATGAAAACGCTACTCTTCCTTGCGCAATATTTTATTATCAATCAAAAATAAGTAATTATAAACCAAAAGTTGGTGATGAAGTATTAGTTGAAGGTAAAACATCTTTCTGGGTAAAAGGAGGATCCTTAAAACTTATAGGTAATAGTATATCATTGGCAGGTCAGGGAGATTTGTGGGCTAAATTTGAAGCTTTAAAAAAAGATCTACATAATAAAGGGTTGTTTGATTCTAAAAAAAAGAAAAAATTACCACTGTATCCAAAGAAAATTGGTATTATAACTTCAATAACTGGTTCTGTGATTAAGGATATATTAAACGTTATTAATAGAAACTCACCCTATCTTAATATCGTAATTAGAGATTGTAGAATGCAGGGCGAAGAAGCTGTTCCAGATATAATTACTGCTATAAAGGACTTTAATAATTTAGATACATCTATTGATGCAGTTATTTTAGCTAGAGGTGGTGGATCTTTAGAAGATTTGTGGTGTTTTAATAATGAAAAATTAGCATATGAGATTTATAAATCATCCATACCTATTGTATCTGCTATTGGTCACGAAACAGATACGACCATATCTGATTTAGTTGCAGATAAAAGAGCAGGTACACCTTCAATTGCAGCTGAAATAATTGCACCATCAGTTGAACAGTGCTTGCAAAATATAGATTTTTTTTCAGATAAAATTTTTCGATTGGTAACAAATAAAATCCAAACTAATATTAATTATATGGATAATGTTAAGAAAAGGCACGGATTACATAAAATTAAATATATTTTATCAAATCATAATGATAAATTAAATAGAGTTAAAAGTCAAATTTCTAATGATAAATTTAAAAATAAAATAAATCAATCATTAATATTACTAGATAAAACATATGATTATGTATTGACTAAGACTAGAGATAGAATGAATTTCAATTATGAAAAACTTGCATATTTTTCAAATCTTTCTTCAAATCTAAATCCAGAAAATATTGTCAAAAGAGGTTATTCAATAATATATAAAGATGGAAATTTAGTTAAATCAGTAAAACAAGTTGATAAAAATGATAATTTAAATATTAAAGTAAAAGATGGTATAATTAAAACTAAAGTTTTTAAGACTAATAAGGGTAAAAATGACAGAAAAAAATAATAAATTAACTTTTGAACAAGGTATGAAAGAGTTAGAAGATATTTTAGCTAAATTAGAAAATGATCAAACACCATTGGAAGAGATGGTAGATTTATATGAAAGAGCTAATAAAATAACAGAGATTTGCAAATCAAGGCTAAACCATGCTAATCAAAGGATGACCAAATTAATTAAAAATGAAAACGGCGATATTGAAGAATTAAATTATGAAAAATAAAATTATAACCTTAACAGGTAATTTTAGAAAAGAAAAATTCTTTGATATTATTAATCAAATATTTGAATACTTTTCTAATGTTAAAGGATATGAATTACTAATGACTGATGAATTTTTGAAAGATCATTCTTCAAAAGTTCTAAATAATAATATAAATGTTAACTCATTTGACATTTGCATTAATAAATCTGATTATATTTTTAGTATTGGAGGCGATGGAACTATTTTATCAACCATAAGAAAATTATCCTCTAGATCAGTTCCAGTTTTAGGAATTCACATAGGTAATTTAGGATTTTTGACCATGTCCACTGAAGAATCACTAAATAAAGCTTTAGATCATATTGTTGCAAATGAATATGTAATAAAAGATAAAGTATTATTAAAGACATTTAAGCAATCTAACCCCAAAGAAATTTACTATAGTTTCAATGATGTGGTTATAGATCATGGAAATTCTGGCAGAGTATTAAAAACTATTGTTTCGAATCATGATGAGCATATAAATGATTATGAAGGAGATGGTATAATAATATGTACTCCAACAGGTTCTACTGCATATTCATTATCTTCAGGAGGTCCAATAGTTCATTCTGATCTTGATGTTTTAACTATTACCCCAATTTCATCACACAGCTTATCTGCAAGACCAATTGTATTATCTTCCGATTCAAATATTAAAATAAAGTTTTCAAATTCATTTATTGACGCATCATTAACAATTGATGGGCAAATCAGATTAAATTTGAATAAAGATGATACAATTATTGTAAGTAAAGCAAAATTTTATGCAAAAATAATTTTTATGCCATATTATAGTTACATACAAACACTAAAAGAAAAGCTTCATTGGTCAGGAAATTCAAGGTAAAATAATTAAAATTCATTTCGTGAATTAGCTCAAAGATTTATTATATTAATAGCATGTTTTTAAGTTATATTCAATTTGTAACAGTTCAAAATCGCTAGATTATAATGAATAAAAAACCCATTTATGATGAAAGTTCTATTCAGTCCTTAGATTGGAAAGAGCATATTAGGCAACGTCCTGGGATGTATATTGGAAAGCTAGGTTCCGGCAAATCCTCCGATGACGGTATATATGTTTTAATTAAAGAAATTATAGATAATAGTATTGATGAATTTGTAATGGGTTATGGAAAAAAAATTGATATTAAGATTAAAAATAACTGTGTTATAATTAGAGATTTTGGTAGAGGTATACCTTTAGGAAAAGTTTTAGAATGTGTATCTCAAATAAATACTGGTGGTAAATATGATTCTGAAGCATTTAAAAAATCTATTGGATTAAATGGTGTTGGTACTAAGGCTGTTAATGCGTTATCTGAAACTTTTAAGGTTTTTTCAATAAGAGATGGACAAAAAAAAGAGATTGACTTTTCTAGAGGTGAAGTCATAGAAGATTTTAATTTAATTCAAGATTCATCAACAAATGGTACTGAAATACAATTTATACCTGATAAACAAATTTTTGGAGATTTTGAATTTCAAAATAATTATATTGAAGAAAGAATATTAGATTATGTATATCTAAATTCTGGCTTGTCAATATACTTTAATAATAAACGTTTTTTTTCAGAAAACGGTCTAAAAGATTTATTACTCTCTAAGGTAAATGTTGAAAAAATTAAATATCCTATAATACATATTAAGAATAGTGATATTGAAATCTCATTAACTCATGGCAATCAATATGGTGAAGAATACTACACTTTTGTTAATGGTCAAAATACAGTTCAAGGTGGTACACATTTATCTGCATTCAAGGAAACCTTAACAAAAACTGTTAGAGATTTTTTTAAAAAAGATCTTGATGCAGTAGATATTAGGTCTTCAATTGTTGCAGCAATTAGTATAAAAGTCCAAAATCCTATATTTGAATCACAAACTAAAACTAAGTTAGGTTCGTTAGATATGGGGCCTGAGGGACCGACAATTAGAGTAGCTTTTAATGATTTTTTAAAGAATGAGCTAGATAATTATTTACATAAAAATCAAGCTACAGCAGAGGCTCTGCTTCAAAGAATTATACAATCTGAAAAAGAACGAAAAGAATTAGCTGGAATAAGAAAAATTGCTGCTAAAAGAAGCAAGAAAGCAAATTTGCACAACAAAAAATTAAGAGATTGTAAGTATCATTTCAATGATAAGAAAGATAGTCAAGAATCTAATGATTCTACTATATTTATAACTGAAGGTGATTCAGCAAGTGGTTCTATTACAAAAGTTAGAAATGTAAAAACTCAGGCAGTTTTTAGCCTACGTGGCAAACCATTAAATACGTTGGGAATGAAGAAAAAAGTTGTTTATGAGAATGAAGAATTTAATTTATTGCAACATGCTTTGAATATTGAAGATGGTATAGATAGCTTGAGATATAATAAAGTTGTTATAGCTACAGATGCTGATGTCGATGGTATGCACATACGATTACTTTTGATCACATTTTTTATTCAATTTTTTCCTGAACTTATTAAGAAAGGTCATCTATACATATTAGAAACACCTTTATTTAGAGTTCGTAATAAAAAAGAAACAATTTATTGCTATTCTGATAATGAAATGATAGTTGCAAAAGATAATCTTGGAAAATCTTCTGAAATAACACGTTTTAAAGGTCTTGGAGAAATTTCTCCAATTGAATTTAAAGCATTTATAGGAGCTAATATAAAATTAGAGCCAATTATAATTAATCATGAATCTGACATATCTGATGTTGTAAGCTACTATATGGGTAAAAATACACAAGATCGGCAAGAGTTTATTATTAATAATTTAAAGCATGAAGAAATAATTAGTAGGAATGATTTTTAGATGAAATATTTAGATAAATTTTATCAAGAATGGTACCTAGATTATGCATCATACGTAATTTTGGAGCGGGCAGTTCCAAAAATTGAAGATGGTTTAAAGCCAGTTCAACGCAGAATATTACATTCCATGTTTGAGATGCATGATAACAGATTTCATAAAGTTGCAAATATTATTGGTCATTCCATGAAATATCATCCTCATGGTGACGCATCCATTGGAGATGCATTAGTTAATTTAACACATAGAAGTATGTTAATTGAAACTCAGGGTAATTTTGGTGACATTAGAACTGGAGATAAGGCTGCTGCACCTAGATATATTGAAGCAAAGTTATCAAATTTTGCAATTGATATTTCTTTTAATAAACGATTAACTAATTTTCAAGATTCATATGATGGTAGAAATAAAGAGCCAATAGTTTTACCTATGAAATTTCCAATTCTTCTTCTAAATGGTGTAGATGGTATTGCAGTTGGGTTATCAACAAAAATCTTACCGCATAATTTTCAAGAACTTATAAAAGCTTCAATATCCATTTTAAATGAAAAAACCTTTAGAATTTTACCCGATTTTGATAATGGCGGATTTATAGACGTTGATGATTATAAAATGGGTAAAAAGGGAGGTAAGGTCAGATTGAGAAGTGATATTGAGATTTCATCAAAAGATCAAATTATTATCAAAAGTGTTCCTTATTCTGTTAGTACAGGCTCTTTAATAGATTCTATTTTAAAAGCCAATGATAATGGGAAGATAAAGATTAAAAATATTGAAGACAATACAGCTGAAGAAGTTAACATTACAATTAATCTTCCTAAAGGAATTTCACCTAATAAAACAATTGATGGATTATATTTATTTACGCAATGTGAAATATCTATTTCTCCAAATTGTTGTGTGATTAAAGACAACAAACCAGTTTTTACAAATATTAATGAAGTATTAACTGACTCTGTATATGAAACTAGAGATTTACTAATGCGTGAATTAGAGTTAGAAAAATCTGATTTAGAGCAAAAATGGCACCTATTATCACTAGAAAAGATATTTATAGAAAAAAAGATTTATAGATTAATTGAAAATGCAAGTGATTGGCCTGAAGTGATTGAAATAATTAAAAATGCTCTTGAACCATTTTTAGATCAATTAAAAAAATCTTTAACAGAAAATGATATAATATATTTAACAGAATTAAAAATTAAGAAAATATCAAGGTATGATGTTGACAAAACAAAAGATAAGCTATTTTCACTTGAAAATAATTTAGAAGAAGTCGTAAACGATATTACACATATTAAGGAATACACAATACGTTTTTTTGAGAAAATATTGGAAAAATATGGTAAGAATAAATTTAGAAAAACTAAGATTGAAAAATTTGATACGATTAAAGTAAAGCAGGCAGCGTTAACCAATAAAAAATTATATATTGATTATGAGCAAGGTTTTTGTGGTTTTTCATTAAAAAGTTGTGAACTACTTTGCGAATGTTCTGAATTTGATGATATTATAGTTTTTAGAAAAGATGGGTCATATTTAGTAACAAAAGTAGATGAGAAAAAATTTGTTGGTAAGGATATTATGTATGCTGGTTTATGGAAGAAGAAAGATAGGCATATGATTTATAATGTTGTTTATTTAAATAATTCTGATAAAAAATCGTATATCAAAAGATTTTCAATTGAATCTATTATTAGAGACAAGATTTATCCTATTGCAAAAAATATTGATCAAAGCAAAATTTTATATATTACTGGTAACCCTAATAGTGAGTCTGAGACTATAAAAGTTAATCTACATTTTAAAGCAAAGGCTAAGATAAAAGAGTATGAGTATGATTTTGGTGAAATCCTTATTAAAAATAGATTGTCAAAAGGTAATATTTTAACAAAATATCCTATAAGAAAAATTACTCAATCAGAAATTGGTAGCTCAACTTTTGGAGGAAAAAAAGTATGGCTAGAAAGAGATATTGGTAAATTAAATTATGATGAAAGAGGTGATTTGGTTGGTAGATTTGAAGTTGATGATAAATTATTAATTATTTACAAAACTGGTGATTACGAGTTAACAACAATTGATTTAAATAGAAGATTTAACCTTTCTGATGTAGAAATTTTCAAGAAATTTGATAATAATGACCTTATTACGTGTTTACATTATATAGGTGCTAAAAAATCATATTACCTTAAAAGATTTAAGATTGAAACAAATTTAGTTGACAGAATGTTTTCTTTTGTAGATGAATCAAGAGGGTCAAAATTTATTAAGGCTACAATAAATCAAAATCCATCTTTGAAATTTTCTTACAGAGTAAAAAATGGTGAAAAGAAAGAAAAATTAATATCAGTTATAGATTTTATTGATATTAAAGGATGGAAGGCCTCTGGAAATAAGTTGCCTACAATGATGAGAATGAGTGGATTTAAATTTATTGATGTTGAACAAACTATAGATGAACCTATACAAGAGACAGAACCTGTTAAAGAGTCTGATAAAAAAGATTACAATGATAACAACAAAGACTTAACATTATTTTGAAAGTGAGTATATAATTGAAAACAATTATTGAGCCGTTTAGGATTAAATCTGTTGAACCAATAAAAATGAACACTTCTGAGCAGAGAAAAGTTATTTTAGATGATGCATTTAATAATCTTTTTTTAATAAAAGCAAAAGATGTTATTATTGACTTATTAACTGATTCGGGCACAGGAGCAATGAGCAGTCGTCAGTGGGCAGGAGTTATGCTTGGAGATGAGTCTTATGCAGGTAGTGATAGCTTTACTTTATTTGAATCTATAATTAAGGATTTAACGGGATTTAAAAATGTTATACCAACTCATCAAGGTAGAGCAGCAGAAAGAATATTATTTTCTACTATAGCAAATGATGGGGACGCAATACATAGTAATAATCATTTTGATACAACAAGAGCAAATATTTTAGAAGTTAAAGCTAAGCCTATAGATTTTGTTTGTGACGAGGCGAATGATTTCAATTCAAATTATCCTTTTAAGGGCAATATGAATACAATCAAGCTAGAAAAGTTTCTAAATGAAACTGATATTTCTAAAGTTCCAATTATTATGTTAACTGTAACTAATAACACCGGTGGCGGTCAACCAGTATCAATGGATAATATTAAAATGGTATCAAAGATTGCAAAAAAGTATAACATTCCTTTTTATTTAGATGCTTGTAGGTTCGCTGAGAATGCCTATTTTATAAAGATTAATGAAAAAGGCTATAAAGACACTACAGTTAAAGAAATAGTGCAAGAAATGTTTTCATATGCTGATGGTTGCACTGTAAGTGCGAAAAAGGATGCAATTGCTAACATAGGTGGATTTCTTTGCACTAATGACGACAGCCTAGCACAGAAAAAGAAAGATTTATTGATATTGACAGAAGGTTTTCCCACATATGGTGGATTATCTGGGAGAGATCTTGAGGCTATTGCATACGGCCTGAAGGAAGTTGTAGAAGAGGATTATTTAAGATATAGAATTGAATCAACTAAATATCTTGGTGAGAAATTAAACTCTTTAAAAATTCCGATTATTAATCCTACTGGAGGACACGCTATATACATTGATGCTAAAAAATTCTTACCACACATACCTATAGAAAACTTTCCAGGGCAAGCCTTAGCATGTCAAATATATATAGAAGGAGGAATTAGAACTTCTGAAATTGGCAGCTTAATGTTTGGTGGTAATGATTCAGATGGTAATCCATTTTATTCAAAAAATGAATTAGTTAGACTTGCAATTCCAAGAAGAACTTACACTCAAAGTCATATTGATTATGTGATTGAGGTAATGAAAAAAATTAAAGATAAGTCTCATAAAATAAAGGGACTTAAAATTATCTATCAAAGTAGAACATTAAGACATTTTACTGCTAAACTTGAAAGGGTATAGGGATGAAATTAGATATAAAATATCCAGAGATAACGGAAGAAATAATTCAAGAACATGGGATTAGTAATGATGAATTTTCTTATATAAAAGAGATTTTAGGTAGAGATCCTAATTATGTAGAGCTTGGAATATTTTCAGTTATGTGGTCAGAGCACTGTTCTTACAAAAGCTCCATAAAAATGTTAAAAACATTACCAAGATCTGGAGGAAAGCTTTTAGTTGATGCGGGTGAAGAGAATGCTGGTTTAGTTGACTTGGGTAATAATCTAGCAACAGCTTTTAAAATTGAATCTCATAACCATCCTTCAGCAGTAGAGCCTTATCAAGGAGCTGCAACAGGCGTTGGTGGTATTATGAGAGATATATTTACTATGGGCGCAAGACCTATAGTATCAATGAATTCTCTTAGATTTGGCGAGCTTTCAAATAATAGAAATAGATTTTTGTTGGATCATGTTGTAAAGGGTATAGGGGATTATTCAAATTGTTTAGGTATACCAACGTTAGGTGGGGAGGTTGTTATTGAAGAATCATATACAGGAAATCCACTTGTTAATGCATTTTCTTTGGGTATTGTAGATACTAGATTTACTGCTAGTGCAATAGCTGAGGGTGTTGGTAATCCAGTATTTATTGTAGGAGCAAAAACTGGAAGAGATGGGATTCATGGTGCAACTTTTGCTTCTGATGAATTAACTGAAGAGTCAGAATCAAAAAAATCCAATGTTCAAGTAGGTGATCCTTTTACAGAAAAACTTTTACTAGAAGCAACTCTTGAAATGTGTAAAAAAGAATGGCTTGTTGGAGTGCAAGATATGGGAGCTGCTGGTATTACTTGTTCTAGCTCTGAAATGTCTGCAAAAGGAGAATGTGGAATTAAAGTTGATTTAGATAAAGTTCCTTTACGAGAAAATGGTATGAATGCATATGAAATTTTACTATCAGAATCTCAAGAAAGAATGTTAGTAGTTATAAAAAAAGGTTATGAGCAAGAACTAAAAGAAATCTATAAAAAGTGGGATATGTTATGTTGTGAAATTGGTGTTGTTACAGACACAAAAAAATTCGAGGTTTTTCGTAATGGTGGATTAGTTGCAAACATACCAGTAAACTCTCTTGTTTTAGGAGGTGATGCACCTCAGTATGATATGCCCTATAAAGAACCTTCCTATTTTGTTTCAAAAAATAAACTAGATTTTAGTTCATTAAAAATGTCACAGGAATATAATAAAAATTTAATTAAGCTGTTATCTACGCCTAACATTACAAATAAAAGTTATGTTTATAATCAGTATGATTCTACTGTAAGAACAAATACGGTACAAGGCCCTGGTCAAAGTGCTGGTATTATAAGAATTAAAGATACAGATGTTGGCTTATCTGTAAGTACAGATTGTAATGGAAGATATGTTTATTTAAACCCTAAACAGGGTGGAATGGTAGCTGTTGCTGAATCAGCTAGAAACGTAATATGTTCAGGTGCAAAGCCACTTGCAATAACTAACTGTCTAAATTTTGGCAATCCAAAAGATCCAGAAATATACTGGCAGTTTAGAGAGGCTGTTTTAGGGATAGGCGATATGTGTAGAGCTTTAGATACTCCTGTAACTGGAGGTAATGTTAGTTTTTATAATGAGAATACAGATGGCGCAGTATACCCAACACCTGTAATTGGTATGGTTGGAATGCTTGAAAATATATCTCATGCAACTAATATATCATACAAAAAAGAGGGAGACTTTATTGTTTGTCTAGGTTCTTTAAATCCAACTTTAGGTGGCTCTGAATACCTTAAAACTATCCATGGAAAAATTGAAGGCCCATTACATAACTTTGATCTAAAATCTGAACTTGATGTTCAAAATTTATGCTTGACTTCAATTAAGGATGGTATAATAAAATCTGCCCATGATTTATCTGACGGTGGTTTAGCTGTAAATATATCAGAATCTATATTGTATTCAGATAAAAATATTGGCGCTGAAATTAATTTATCTAGAAAATTAAGAGATGATGAATTACTTTTTGGTGAGTGTCAAAGTGTAATTATTGTAACAATTGATGAGGAGAATTTATACTCACTAATAGAAAAAGCACAAGAGTTAAATGTATATACTCAAACTATTGGTAAAGTAACTAATAGTGGAAAACTAAAAATTAATAATTTAATAGAAATTAACAAGAGCAAATTAAATAAAGCTTACTTTGATTCATTAGAAAAAATAATGAAATCTTGATTTAGAGGTATAAATCTAAATTATGATTACTTAATAAATCTAAAGCCTCTTTATGAACAAGCCCATTAGTTGCTATAATTCTTTCTCCTGAATCTGGATATTTTACACCATTCCAATCACTAACTTTTGCTCCAGCTTCTTGGGCAATTATCGAGCCTGCACAAATATCCCATGGCTTTAAATTAAATTCATAGAAGACTTCAAAGCGACCCATTCCAACAAAACATAAATCTAAAGCCGCTGCACCAAGTCTTCTAACCCCATGGCTTTTAGAATAAAAATCTTTAAATATATTAAAGGATTCTTCCCACTTTTTATCATGTAAATAAGGAAAACCAGTTACTATAAGGGAATCACTTAAAGTTTTACATGAAGATGATTTTATTTTTTTTTCGTTTAAATATGCACCATTATTTTTTAGCGCACTAAACATTTTGTCTGCCGCTGGATTATATACTACACCTAGTATAGTTTCGTCTTTGTATTGCAATCCAATAGAAACAGCAAAAATAGGAAGATTGTGTATAAAATTAGTAGTTCCATCAAGTGGGTCAATTATCCATTTAAAATCGCTATTTTTATCTTGTGTATCACTTTCTTCTGAAATTATAGTATGTTTGGAGAATTTTTTTTGAATTGTATCAATAATTAATTTTTCAGACTCTATATCTGCTTTAGTAACAATATCAATAGGGGTAGATTTTGTGATGATAGAGTCTATATTACCAAAATATTTAGATAATATTTTACCAGCATTAAATGCTAACTCTTTAGAGAAATCTAAATATTTAGATAAATCTTCCATTTATTTATAGACTTTAAATTCTCCATTATTATATTTTATCCAATATTCATCTAGTTTTTCTTTTAATATTGGCAATAAAAATAAGCAACCTATTATATTTGGAAAAGCGCATGCAAGAATCATCATGTCAGAAAAATCTATCACATTTCCTAAGCTAGCAATTGAACCAAGAACGACAGCACTCAAATACATTGCCTGATATATTTTGATGGATGAATTTCCAAATAAATATTTCCAACCTTTATCTCCATAATAATACCATGAAATCATTGTACTAAAAGAAAATAGGAAAACTACTATTGATAAAACATACGGAAACCATGATATTGTTGTACCAAAAGCAGCAGAGGTTAATTCTGCTCCATTTATTCCGCCACCAACTTTATATAATGGATTTAAATCAGATGTAATTAATATTACTGAAGCCGTCATAAAGCAAACTACAATTGTGTCAATAAAAGGACCGATCATAGCAACAATTCCTTCTCTTACAGGTTCATCAGTTTTTGCAGCTGAATGTGCTATAGAGGCTGATCCTACACCGCCTTCATTACTGAATACTGCTCTTTTAACTCCGGTGACTAATGCACCAATAAAACCTCCATAGACCGAATCAGGATAGAAAGCTTGATTAAATATTGATGATAAAACCATTGGTAATTTTTCTATATTTGTAAAAATAACAAAAAGAGATGCACTAACATATAAAACTACCATTAGAGGAACAATTTTTTCAGTGGTTTCACCTATCCGTTTAATACCTCCAACTATTACAAAACCAACTAATATAGCTAATATTATACCATATAAATAGTTTGGTAATCCTATAAGTTTACCAAATAACTCATAAGACTGATTAGCTTGAAACATATTTCCTCCACCAAATGCTCCACCAATTATAAATATTGCATAAATAGCAGCTAAAATCTTACCTAATTTATCAAAACCACGTTCTTTCAGACCGTAATTCAAATAGTACATAGGGCCTCCGCTTACAGAGCCATCATCATTAACCTTTCTATATAACAGGGCCAATGTTGCTGATACAAATTTTGCTGACATACTAAAAAATGCAATTAATAACATCCAGAATACTGCACCAGGACCGCCTAAAGAGACTGCAACAGCTACTCCAGCAATATTTCCTAGACCTATAGTTGCTGATAGGGCAGAGGTTAAAGCTTGAAAATGGCTGATTTGACCCGTATCTCTTGGATTATCATACTTTCCTTTAATAATATCTATTGAATGAGTAAAGCCTCTTATGTTAATAAATTTAAAGTAAATAGTAAATGTTAATGAGCCAATTAATAGTACAATAACTATTAAAGGAAATCCATTAAATTCCATAAATAAAACAGGGGCAAGAAAGCCAACAAGATAACCAAATAGCTGATTTATGTATTCTAGCATATTTCTCCTTAAAGATTTGTTTCTTTTACTGTTTTTTTAACAGCATCTAAAGTATTATTTAATTCCTCTTTTTCACTATCAAGTAATGAGAATTCTAATATTTTTTCAACACCTTTAGAACCAATTACTGTAGGCACCCCAATAAAATACCCATCAACACCAAATTCACCTTCACATAATGAAGCGCACGGTAAAACTCTTTTTTTATCTTTTAAATATGACTCTGCCATTTCAATCGCAGATCCAGCAGGTGCGTAATAAGCTGAACCATTTCCAAATAATTTTACAAGTTCACCACCACCAAATCTAGTCCTTTCAACTATAGCATCTAACTTATCCTTATCAATTAGTTCTCCAGCTGGTATACCACCAATAGTTGCTAGTCTCGTTACTGGAACCATCGTATCTCCATGACCACCAAGGACCATACATTGTATATCCTGAGTTGAATAACCTGTTTCCATGGCTAGAAAAGTTTTAAATCTTGTACTGTCAAGCACACCAGCCATCCCAACAACTTTATTTTTAGAAAAACCAGATACTTTATAAAATGAATAGACTATTGCATCAATTGGATTAGATAAAACTATAACAAAGGCGTTTGGAGCGTATTTTTTAACATTATTTGCTACATCAGTAATTATTTTTATATTTATATCTAGCAAATCCTCTCTGTTCATGCCAGGTTTTCTTGGTACCCCTGCTGTGATTATAACAACATCAGAATCTTTTATATCTTCAGGATTAGAAGATCCAATTATATTTGAATCGTACCCATCAAGAGGTGATAATTGAGAAATATCTAAAGCTTTACCCTTAATCATTCCCTCAGCATTTGGAATATCATAAATAACAACATCACCAAGTTCTTTTTGCGCACACAAAAGAGCAAGATTTCCTCCTATTTGACCACCACCAATTAATGTAATTTTCTTTCTAGACATGAATACTCCAATTATTTTTAAAATTTTAAGGTATTTATTATTGTTAAATTTAGTATTAATTTAGATTAATATTTAATATTAAAAACTAATAAATAATAAAGAATAAAACCATATTAAGAATTACTTATGAAATTAAATGTTAAGCAAATAAAAAAACTAAAATCGTTATCACATCACATTAAACCAATTATTACTATTGGAAAAGATGGAACTAATGAAGGTGTTATCGAATCAATTACACAATGTATTGAGAAGCACGAATTGATTAAAATAAAATTCAATAAGAATAAATCCTCAAAACATGAACTTTCTAATAATATCGTAAAAGCTGTGAATTGCTCATTAGTAACAATTATAGGTAATACATTAATTGTGTATAAGCAGTCATCAAACCTGAAATATCGTCATATAAAAATATAAATACTGACATATTTACATGTATACCCTGTCATTATTACATTAATTTATAATAATATAAACTTTGGTATATAAATTGCAAAAATTCTAATAACTAATAACTTTTAAAAAAGGAGAAAAAATGAAGTTAGTTAATTGGAAACCAAATAATAATATTTTTGATATGTTAGATAGTTTTGATGGTTATTTTAATCATATTGTAGATTCAAGTTATGATTATCAAAATCAAAATGTATTAATAAATCAAAATGATAAATCATATATCATAAATATTGAGGTACCAGGTTTTGATAAATCTGATATTAACATATCATTGGATGATGGTATTTTATGTGTAACTGGAAAAAGAAATGAAAGTAATAATATTTTAGTCAGCAGTGATAATATTAATAGATCATTTCATTTACCAGATGATGTTAATACAGATAAAATTAAGGCTAAATCAAATAATGGTATATTAGTTATAGATATACCAAAACTAAAAAAGGTCAAGACAGATATTAAGAAAATCCAAATATCCTAATTTAATATGAAGATTTATTAATATTTTAAAAGGGGCATATTTATGCCCCTTTTTTTATAAAAAGATTTATAAATTAAAAACTAATAATTAGGAAATAAATTGTATTCAAATTTAAGTAAATATATTTTAGACAATACCAAGCTAATCTTTTCTATAATCATTCTCATAACATCTGTATTTTTTTATATAGGTTTTATATCAGAGAATAAATTAAAAATAGATTTTTCTTTAGAGCAAATGTTCCCGACTAGAGATGTAGATAGAGATGACTATGAGCAGTTTAAAATTGTTTATGGCAGAGAAGATAATGTCATGTTTTTAACTATTACTAATGGTAATATTTTTTCTGATACAAATCTATCAATACTTGAATTATTAACTTCAGATTTAGGTAGTATTAATCACATAGATTATGCATTTAGTTTAGGTTCTTTATGGGATGATGGGGATGGCAAAATAGGTTACGATTACTCCTTGAAGGAAAGATATGAAAAAATAAATAATAGTAATTTATATTCTGATTTAATATCAAATGATGGGAAAAGTACTTTAATTGTTTTAGGAATCGATGAAAATATTTATTCCCATGAAACTAGAAAGCAAATATTAGTAGATATTGATAATATTATTGAATCATTTAATTTTGATTTAGCTGCTATTAATTCAAATACATTTACTTTTACCAATAGTAATATTCTTTCTGATTATTCTTCTGGCCCATATTCTGCTTTACAATCTATCATAGATGATATATATAAATTTAATGACCAAACAAATCTTCTAGGTGAAAATTTTACTATTAGTTCTATAAATGATTGTTATGATATAATTAATGCAGATAGTGATATTGATAAACCTTTAACTTTAGAGCTTATTAACAAGAATTGTGATAACCCAATTTTAATTTCCAGAGATTTAAAAAGTACTAAATTAACTTTAAATACAGATAGCGATTTATCTAGAGAGCTAAAAAATGATTTAATTAAAGTTATTGAAAATAATGAATATATGAAATATTCTAGTTGGGATTGGCATGAAGCAGGTTTGCCAATACTAAGAACTAGATATGTAGAGCTTGTAGAATATGAAAGAGGTATATTCATTCCTATTGCTTTCGTAATTGCGGCTATTACATTAATTTGGATTTTTAGACAAATTAGAATGCTTATTATATCATTAACATCAATTTTAATTTCATTAATTTGGGTATCAGGAATAATGGCTCTTGCTAACATTTCAATTAATGTAATTTCATATTTAACATTTAATTTATTAATGATTATTGGTGTTTCTGATGCAATTCATTTACTCATGAAATATCATGAGGAAATCAATAAAAACAAAAGCAAAAGAAAGTCTTTAGAAATTGTGGTTGATAAAATTGGAACAGCGCTATTTTTAACAAGTTTTACAACTGCGGTTGGATTCATGTCTTTATCAATTACTAATATAAGAATACTACAGGAATTTGGTGTTATTATGGGTGTAGGAATAGGTATACTTTTTCTTATCACTATTATCATTATGCCAATTATGTTAGTATATATAGATATTCCTAAAAGAATTCATATAAAAAGATTGATTCTTAAGAGAAAGAAAAGTCTTTCATTTCAATCATTAAAAGCAGTACAAGATTATCCAAAAGTAATAATAACCTTAAGTTCATTAGTATTAATTCTATCTGTTTATGGTATTTATCAAATTGATTCAAACGTTACTGTTTTAGGTGATCTAAAACCATCAAATAAACTTTACAAAGATATAACATTTGTTGAAGATAATTTTGGTGGAACATTACCATTAGAAATTATAGTATCATCAATAGGTACGCCTTTATCAAAAGATTTATACCTTAAAACAAATGCAGCTAATACTATAGATAATAGTGATTTTTATAATAAAATTAATGACTTCATGAATAAGCTTGAAACCTATGATAATATTAAATCAGTTTCTGGTTATTGGAATTTAGATGGTAGTTTAAATGCTCAGCAGAATAAGTACACAAATAAAGATAGGACAGAAATAAGAATTTCATGTGGTATAGAAAATATAGATTCAAATCAGGCAGATTGGTTAAAGAAAGCTATCATTAAAGATTATATCAAAATATTTGAAACTGAGAATGGTTTAAAAGTCACTGGAAGTACTTTATTAGCATTAAAGATGAATAGATACTTAATTGCAAGCCTTCTTAATAGCTTTATAATTGCTTTTATTGTTATTTTTATATCAATGAACATCTTATTTAGATCTCTAAAATTGTCTCTAGTATCTATAATACCTAATATTATTCCTTTATTATTTGCAGGTGCTGTAATGGGATTTTTTGGTATTGAATTAAGGCCTGCAACTGCAATGACATTTTCCATTGCATTAGGTATAGCAGTTGATGATACAATACATTTTCTTTCAAGATTTAGGTCAGAATATTTATTAACCAGAAGTCATGAAAAATCGACAACAACCACAATTTTAACTACAGGAAGAGCTATAATTAGCACAAGTATTACTTTAGGAATGGGTTTTCTAGTTCTTGTCTTTTCTAATTTTAAACCTAACTTTGAATTTGGTATCTTAGCTACCATTATATTAATAGTAGCTTTACTTTCATCGTTGATTTTATTGCCTGCATTGATTAACTTAATAAAACCACTTAATAAATCTTATGAATAGAAAAAAAATATATACAGAAGTAGATGTAACTTGTGATTTAATTAAAAATACTACCGTAGGTATAATAGGATATGGATCACAAGCTAAAGCTCAAGCTTTAAATTTAAAAGATTCAGGCGCTAATGTTATAATTGGCCTTAGAAAAGGTAGTAATTCAATACAATTAGCAAAAAAAGATGGTTTTCAAAATATTACTTCAATTAAAGAATTATGTCATAAATCAAATATTATATCAGTTTTAATACCAGATGAAGAGATTCCTAATGTATATGAAAAAAGTATTAAAAATTACTTGAGCGAAGGAAAGACTATATTATTTTCTCATGGTTATTGTGTCCATTTTAATAAAATTGTACTACCTAAAAACATTAATATTATAATGGTAGCTCCAAGCGGTGCAGGAAAAATGGTTAGACAGGAATTTATAAATGGTAGAGGCATACCAAATTTAATAGCTGTACATCAAGATTTTACCAATGATGCATTTAACATTGCATTAAGTTATAGCCATTATATTGGAGGTACAAAAGTAGGTTCTTTTGTATCAACTTTTAAAGAAGAGGTTGTTACTGACCTGTTTGGTGAACAAGCAATTTTAACTGGAGGAATACCATCTTTAATTAAAGAATCATTTAATACACTTGTAAATAAAGGATACAGCCCTATTGTGGCATGGTTTGTATGTTATTATGAAGTCAAGGCTATTATCGATTTATTTTATGATAAAGGTTTTGAATATTTAAATAACTCAATAAGTAACATCGCAGAATATGGGGGGTTTACCAGGGGAGATTTTTTAATTGATGACAATTTCAAAGATAAGTTATCTATAATGATTGATCAAATAGAAACTGGAGAATTTGATAAGGAGTGGATGTTAGAAAAAAATAATAAAAAAAAGCTATTAAATGCCAAGCGTGAAGAAACATTAGATTCAGATATAGAAAAAATTACTAAAAAATTATTAAGTAAAATTAATTTTGATCATAAAAAATAAATGTGGAACTTTTTTAAAATATATTAATAAAAGTAATTAGAAAGTTAATTTAAATAGGAGATTGCAATGAATTATTTATCATATTTTACAATTACGTTTATCACTTTTTCATTTGTTTTATCAAATTACACAGGGGTTGGCAAAGATAAGCCCTTTTCTTTTCAAAAAGAAAAACAAGGTTCAGTTATAACTTCAGATAATAACAATCTTAAAAAAGAGTTAATACAATTAGAAAATGAGTTTAAAGGTGATTATGATGGAATAAAGACTCATTACAAAACAAAAATCACTTCTATTAAGGATATGCAAAAATCTGAAATACAGGCACTTAAACAGAATTATAACAATCGAAGAAAAGCTATTTACAAAAAATATGGTGTAAAACCTCCAAAAAATGACTCTAATAGCTCTAACCACATCAATCCAAAAAAGAAGGATTCAGTTAAGTCGCCTTACAAAAAATTAAAAAAATAAAATTATTTACTAAAAAAACCCTCTAAATAAAATTAGTTTCATTGTTATCTTCCTTTCAATATTTTAGAGGGTTTTTTTTTATTATTTACTAAATTTAGATTCTAGAATTTGAACTTTTTAGGATTAATATGAAACTTTGGACTTTTTTAATATCTATGATGCCTGTTGGCGAACTAAGATTTTCAATACCTTTTGGTATTATATCTGGTTTGCATTGGTTTGATGCATTCATTTTTTCCTTAGTAGGAAATTCTTTTATTGCACTTATTTTAGTATATATTTTTAAATATTTTTCATTAGATGTAATTATTAATTTATTTGCTAAAATACCAATAGTAGGTTTTATTTTTAAAAAATGGCATGATAAAGCTATTAGCAAAAGTAAAAGATTTAAAGATTGGACTTATATTGGCTTAGCTATGTTTGTTAGTATTCCTTTACCTATCACAGGTGCGTGGACCGCTGTATTAATATCTGCTCTTTTAAAACTAAAACCTTTTAAATCTTTTATTTTTATAACAATTGGCTTAATAGTAAGTGGGAGTATAATCACATTTATTTGTTACAATTTTAGTAATCTAATGAATTATATTTTTATTAATGATCAACAAATCAAAGATTTTATAAATACGATTTCATAACCAAGGAGATATATGTTAGATAGTTTAAATAAATTTAAAAATTCCTTTAAATACTATACAGAACTAAGAATTCAAGAAAATAGAAACATAAGAATTGGTTTGCTAAATGGTAATTTAGTTTCTAATGACCAAAGTGTTGAAAGTGGAGTTTCATCTAGAGTTTTTAAAGATGGTGACTGGGGTTTTTCATCTAATGCTATTATAAATAATGCAAGTATAAATAAAGTTATATCCTCTTCAACAGATAATGCAAGTTTTTTAAATAGTAGAAATATTAATAGATGCGGAATATTATTACCAGAAGATACATTTAATTATCAGTTTGATTTTGCAACTAAAAAAAATAAAAATCCTAATAGTTTTTGGATTTCATTTATAAAAGATTTAGATGAATATGTTGTAAAAAAATATAAGAAGGTTACATCAAGAAAAATTTTTATCAGTAATCTTGATATGGAAAAAAATCTAATTACATCAGCTGGATCAGAATCCTATTCTATGACGCCAAGATCTTTACTGTACATGATATTAACAGTTGAAAATGAAGGTCAGCCGGTTGAATTGATGGATGTTTTTGGTGGTCTTGGTCAATTAGAAGATAATTTTAATGCACCTGAAATTTTTTATCCCAAAATAGATAACCTAGTGGATAGGTTGATCCGAAAATCAAAAGGTGTACATGCAAAAGCTGGTGTTCATGATGTGGTATTAGATGCTGATTTAGCAGGTATATTAGCCCATGAGGCAATTGGGCATACCACAGAAGCAGATTTAGTTATGGGAGGATCTGTGGCTGGAGATTATTTAAATAAGAGTGTTGCAAGTGAAATTGTAAACTTAATTGACTATGCTAATAATATTGATGAAAATATTTGCCCTGTACCTGTATATGTTGATGATGAAGGAACTCAAGCAAAAGATGTTACAATTATAGAAAATGGAATTTTAAAAAGTTTTATGCATAATAAAGATAGTGCTCATGAACTAAATATGAATGTTACTGGTAATGCAAGAGCATATAGGTACTCTGATGAACCTTTAATAAGAATGCGTAATACAGCAATTACTCCAGGAAAAGATAAATTAAATGATATGATATCTTCAATAGATGATGGATATTATTTAACAAGAAGTAGTAATGGTCAGGCTGACTCAACTAGTGAGTTTATGTTTGGTGTTGTTATGGGCTATGAGATTAAAAATGGAAAAATAAAACAAGCAATAAAAGATACTACTATTTCTGGTATTGCATTTGATGTATTGAAAACTGTCACAATGATATCTGATGAAATGGTTTGGAGTTCTGGCGGCATGTGTGGAAAAAAACAAATTATACCAGTAGGTATGGGTGGTCCAGCAATCAAATGTAAATTAAATATTGGGGGCAGGTAAATGAATTTAAAAGAAACATTATCTTATGCATTAGATAGGCTTTTAAAATCAGGTATGGATAATGCTGAAGGAATGATCAATGAATCAGAGAAAAAGGAGTTAAACATAGAATCAGGAAAGATTTCTTTGCTTAGAACAACTTTTTCTAACTCCTTAAGACTAGAGGCTATAAAAGATAAAAAACAAAGTTCAATCTCAATAAATAAACTGGATAAGAGATCTATCGATGATTCCCTTAATAAGTTAATGGTTAATGTTGAATCATCACAGGTCGACGATTCAAATGATATCTCTGAAAAACAAACGCCAGAAATTTTTACTAAAGGGACATTAAAGGCTGATTTAAACTTAATGTATGATAGAATTGAAGATTTTAATTCATTTGTAAAACAGAACTACAAAAAAGTTCTTTTAGAAGCAGTTACGTTAGAACATAAAACTTCAAAATCTCATATTTTAAATACAAATGGTGTAGATTTTGAGATTAATAAAGGAATGTATGGATTCTCATCTATGTTTACATCAAAAGATGGACTTGATACCTCATCTTTTAATTATACTGGTGTAGAAAAATTAAATTTAAATAAGAGTTTAGATCAATATGGTCATGTATCTGAACTTTTACGTCAATCACAAGAGCAAGTAAAATCATCTCCAATACATAGTAAATTTGTTGGTGAAATTATTGTAACACCACATTGTTTATCAGAGTTTATATCTTTTATAGATTACAGCATAAGTGATAATGCGCTAATAGCAGGCACATCTATATATAAAGATAAGGTTGGGCAAAAGATTGCCAATGATAATTTCACTTTATCATCAAAGCCACTAGACTCAAAAATTGATTCTGGATATTTTATAACTTCAGATACTTATAAATCAGAAAATAGAACTTTAGTCCATAATGGTATCCTTCAAACTCACTTACTATCTTTATATGGAGCTAATAAAACAGGTGGAAAAAGAACTCCTAATCAAGGTGGAAATTATATGATCGAAGGATCAACATCGAGCCTTGAAGATATGATAAAAAATGTAAAAAAGGGTGTTATCCTATGCAGATTTTCAGGAGGCAGTCCAAGTGATAATGGAGATTTTTCTGGTGTTGCTAAAAATAGTTATTATATAGAAAGTGGAAAAATAATGTTTCCAATTATAGAGACTATGATATCTGGAAATATAGCGCAAATGTTTTTAAATATTACAAATATCTCAAATGAGAGAGTAGATTTTGGTGATTCAATTTTACCATGGATTTCATTTAAAGGTATTACTATTTCATGATAAATAAAATGATACTAATATGTTTATTATTTTCATTTATTATTACAAAAGATAATGAAATTAATTCTTCATTAAATACCTTTGGAATTGATTTATACAAAATTATTAATGATGACAATGAAAGTTCTATGATTAGTCCATGGAGTATTTCAAATTCATTAATGATGGTAAGTCAAGGTGCTTCAAATAAAACTTATATAGAAATCCTTGATGTTTTAAATCTGGATCAGCAACAATTGAATTATTTTATAAATCCATATAAATCAACAGATTCTACTTTATTAATTTCAAACAGTATATGGATTCAAAATGACAAATGCTACAAACCTAATAATACCTATATTGATATCCTTGAAAAAAAGTTTACGGGAAAAATTTCTTATGTAAATTTTTACAATGATAGAATTAAAATTATTGATGATATTAATAATTGGGTAAATGAATTTACAAATGGAACTATAAAAAATATTATTTCAGATAATGATATTAAAAAATCAACAACTCAAGCGTTATTAAATACAATATATTTCAAAAATGACTGGATGTATCCATTTGATACAAATAGAACAAAAAAAACTAATTTTTTTACCAATATTGATACAATTCAAATTGATATGATGAGTAAGAAAAATAAATATGCTTACTATAAAAATGATAATTTTGAGCTGCTTAACTTACCATACAAAAATAATATTTCTATGTATGTCTATTTACCAAATAGAAATATACCATTAGCTAAATTTATAGATGAATTTACATACGATAAATTTTTATCATCAATTGATAGTCTAAAATATGATTTAGGTCAGATATTTATCCCAAAGTTTAATTTAAGTTTTTCAGCTACTTTGAAGGACTATTTACCTAAAATGGGTATGGTTAATGCATTTGATCCAAATTATGCTGAATTTGATAGATTTTGGGATTACAAGAATACCTGTAAAAAATATCCACCTAAACATTATATTGATTTAATAAACCATAAAAGTTTTATTTCAGCATACGAATCAGGAACAGAAGCTTCAGCAGCCACAGTTGTAGTTATAAATCGAGTTACATCAATAAGGCCAAATGAACATTTTATTTTCAATGCAAATTATCCTTTTATGTATATCATTTATGATAATGATAATGATATTATATTATTTATTGGATCTTATAAAGGATAAAATGTGCTAATTACTTATTCTTCAAAAACAGAATTCAACAATAATTTACATTTTTTACATGGCAATTCAATGACACCAGATTCCTACAAAAATTTTTTAAATCAGTTTAAAGATAATTTTAATCTTAAATGTTCAGTCCTTAGACCACTTACAGAAAATAATAAATTCATCAAATTTAAGAATTGGGATATTTTTTTAAATGATTACTTAGAATCTATTAAAAATGAAGATGATATCATAGGTATAGGACACTCAATTGGTGGAAATATTTTAATTAAAGCTGCAATTTTATACCCAGAAAAGTTTAAAAAAATATTTTTGCTTGATCCAACTTTTTTTACACCAACCACTATATATTTATGGAAATTAATTTCATTTTTTAATTTACAAAGTAAATTTTTACCTTACATTGATAGAGCGGCAAATAAAAAAATGATATATAATGATTTAGACCTTATGTATAAATCTTATAGAAAATATAAAGTCTTTTCAAATTTTTCGGATGAAGATCTTAGGGTTTTTATAAAATCATTAGTAATAAAAAAAGATAAACACTATCAATTAGTTTTTGATAAAAATTGGGATTCACAGATATATAGAACAGGTCTTGTAAACGACATGTTTATATGGAGAAATTTAAAAAAAATAGATGTAGATTCCTATATACTTCAAGCAGAAAATTCTGATACTTTTCTAAATAAGACCAAGAATAAAGTGAAAAAAATAAACAGTTCTATAGAAATTCTAACTGTTAAAAATTCAGATCATCTTTTTCCTATAAATAATTACTTAGAAACAGCTAAAATACTAAAAAAATATATAGTTTAAATGCATTTGTTAAATAAGGAGATTATAATTAAGTTATGAATATGAAAAAATTTTTACTAATAACAATACTTACTGTTTCATCAATATTTGCAGAGGATAAATTACTTGTTTTATATCCAGAAGCTGACCTATCAAACACTGCAAGATTAAATATTAGCGATGTTAATGCAATACATGTTTTATTTGCTGATGGTTTTGAATATTACTCAAAAATGAATGTAGTTGTTCCATCAGATAAAAGTGTATGTTACTCTTCCGAGTGTGCAATCTCATTAGCTTCAGAATATAATGCTCAAATGGTCGTTACAAGTAAAATAAGAGTACTAGGTACGAAAATTATATTTACAGGTATGATTCAGGATGTTGATGGAAATAATCAATTTACAACAAGAATTACTGCATTGAATGTTGAAGATATGGAAAATGCAAGTATGAGACTTGCTAAGTCTCTTTTAAATAAAGATTCTATAGATGATGTTGCAGATATTGACAATATAATTCAAGATGAAGAATATGAATCTGAAAGAAGAAAAAGTATTTATAGGATAGGGGGGTCATTAGGATACATTTTACCATTTGG
>MDTB01008109.1_pt1 | contig 113434 bp, 101 predicted proteins | sample 811161 | NCBI WGS metagenome assembly MDTB01 (sample SAMN05326650, study PRJNA326480) | marine metagenome | isolation source: seawater | place: Mediterranean Sea | collected 2009
CCTCTAGACCCTCTAGACCCTCTATATATGTAACAAACAGTTACGGATGTAACGCTTGTAACGGCCACAGAAACAAACAACAAGAACACCCACACAAGTAACAAAAATAGAAAACCCCCTCTCTTGGAGGGGGCTTACTTTGGGGGGTATAAATAAACTAAGCGATAGATCACCAGCAGTAAAGCGTTGTGACAACACGCACACAGTCAAAATGTCACGTTTGTCACGGCCCTAAAAGAAACAAACCCAGTTAAGAAAAGTAACTTTTGTAACCACCTAATAAGAGACAATTTAAAATGGGCGGTCACCGGCAATTGCGGTTCTTTCCATCCTGCGATGTGCTGGTAGGAAATCATCTGTTCCTGTGTGCTGCACGCATCTGTTATCCCACATAATTACCGTCGTTTCGTCCCATCTAACCCGAATTTGAATACTTGGATCACGAATAGCCTCTGCTAATTTTCGTAGCAGATACTCACTTTCTTCTTCGTCGACACCGTCGATGTGCGATGTAAAGAAGTTATTGGTAAATATTGCCCTTTCCCTTGTCTCAGGGTGCGTTCGTATTACCGGATGAGACATAAGCGGGAATGTTTTACGCATTTCATCCAACGTGTTATCTCGAAGAGGGTTCTTCCCCTGGCTTGTCATTTTGTTCCAATCATGGATGGCAGATAGCTCATCAACGATAATTTGAATTTCAGGATCGAGCCGATTGTACGCTTCTGAAGCATCTGCGAAACATGTATCTCCACCCACGGGTGGAATCACTTTGCCTCGGAGTATCGATCCCATTGGAGGTTTTTCCCTATAAGTAACATCCGAATGCCAATCAGTAGCACTGTAAGACTGTTTCCCCGTCTCTCCACCCGTTTCCAAAACGAGCACTTCCGGATGCTCTGGGTGGGTGTTCCCGAATGGGTGCACTTCAAGATCGCCGAACCTTCTCGAGGAATTTATATGTTCTTCCAGAGTTAATACCTGATTACGAAGAACTAAGACCTTGTGTGTAAGCCATAGTTGCTTTATGTCATCGACATTCTCGTCAGTAAGGTTTGCTAAATCAATTTCTTGAATTTCAGCTCCAAAGAAATTATTTAACTTCGTGACTTCCATAGGAGAAAAGTACCACGAGATTCTTAAACCCTTGTAAATACATGCCCTCTAGACCCGTTTAGCAGCAACCGCCGTTAAGTTCACCAGGCAGAGCATAGACCCATATAAACAAAACAATCCAAGTGTTGAAGAAATTCACAATCGTAAGCAGTGTCAAATAAAGGGTATTGAATTTATTGCCTTTCAAATCGGGATCACGCTTTACTCTTCTACGCCCGATAACTGCAGTTACGAGGCTTATAAGATAACAAAGTGAAGTAGCCAAACCCCAAATAATTATCCCTGTACCATTGGGAATAACGGATTCTCCTGCGGCTATAGAAAAAAATACGATTGGTATTAGCACAGCAAAGAGCAGAGAAATCTGATAATACTTTGGGCCTGAAGGGTTCCGTAACCAAGCTGAGCCGTCAGCAACATACAATTGCTGCTGCTGTTTAGATGGTGGTGGCGGTTGCTTGCTACTAGCTTCCATATTTAAAGAGTAAGAGTAAATAATTTTGGTTGCAATTGTTGCGGGTTTAGGGCAGAACAAGTTTTGTTACTTGTGTGAGTGTTCTAAGAGTTTGTTTTTGGCTGTTAAAAACTAAGAACAAGATCCATCCACGCCATGCGTTGTTTAACCCAAGACTTCAGGTAAGACACCTCGTCCACATACGTCGTCCGCTCCTCGGCGCCCAGATCATTAGGCCAAATCACTTCGCCCAAAAGGGGCCATCGTTCAAAATTTCTCTCAATCGCAGGCTCAAGAGCTGCGATTGCCCCATCAATCCGAGCCTCAATAGCAGCATCAGACCATGGTCCCGCCCGATGTATCTGCCAACGTTCTTGACGAAGGTTCAAAAATTCAGGACTTTCCAGTAAAGCTTCATACCAGCAGAATCCATTAGGGTTGTCACCCGGAAATTCTGGATTTTGATAGTGCCAGCCATTCGTTTCCCACGCCTCAAAATAGGATGCATTCCCAAGAGCGCCGTTGTAATCCCATACAGGTCCCATCCCTAGAACATTATTCTCGGACAACGTAATCCATGTGCTGAGTACATATCCATCAACGTTACGACCGATCTCAACCAGCAGCATATGATCGATAAAGCTATCAAGGTCAATAGAACTGAAATCCCCGATCAGGAGTTCGGCTTCAATGGAGTCCAGCCGAGTGACTACTTCATCAATATCATCAGACCACTCCACCTTCAGTTCGTCTTGACAGGCTGTTGTCTGAATAAACTTTTCGCCACCCTCAACCCAGTCGCGCTTCAACAATACAGCCCCCTCAGGCAGCGCCACTCGCACATCATCGCGTTTAATTTTCTCCATCAACACGTAAACGCCTCTGTAATCGCCATTTATCTCCAACTCAACGAAACGAGTACGAGCAGCATAACGACCGATATCACGGCTAATTTGATAAATCAGATGGTTTCGAATCAGGGTCTTATCAGAGAACGGTCCCTGTAGTACCCAGTCCTCTTCAGCCGGTAAACCCAGGAGAGCCACATCTAAATCTTCATCATTCTCGTCCCATGTTTCAAAAGCGTATGATTTCTTATCAAAATCTCGAGACGTGTTTCCTCGAACATGAATACCTACACGTCCTTGATGTGCAATGCCATCACCAGTGATCACCATCATTGAGGCGGGCATCCATTCGCGCTGATAAGAGAATTCATCTGGATTGATAGCGCCATCCAAAATAATCGAGATCTGTGCTATCGGTAGGAGGGCATCCGTTGAATCGTCAAACTGACTGGCGCTATGAACTGGCTCAGGTACGTTATCGGTTATAGGTTCAGGTGCACTATTGGTTATTTCAGTTGCCTCAGTAGTTTTCTGATTCTTCTCTTCTTTCAATTCTCCTGGATCTACACGTAACTCAGCTAACTCATTATCAGAGTCGCTACAACCAATAAGACCAGCTAGAAGAACCATTGAGATTGCAACAGTAATGAGATGCTTCATAAGAACAACATAACACCGGATTCTTAAACCCCTGTAAACATGTGGTCTCTAGCCCTCTAGACCTTCCACACATGTAACTAAATCTGTTCTGACCTAGACTGTGGCAAACATTGGAGGTGGTAAAGGTGTATACAATTAATGAAGCAAAGCGTGGCTTTTATATTGATTTCGAAGGCACTATGAAACACCCGCCATCAATTTTAGGGGTCTACTCTTACGATGAGTCTAGAAGCGAAGAAAACTTCACACAGTACGTTATCGAACAAGCCTTGTGGCCAATGACAGCATATGTTCCGGAAGAGTCACACGGATATAGACCAGTAAATACAGAATCGATAACAGAAACTTTGACTAATATTCGTCAGGCTTGTTTTAGCGAGGATCGTAAGATTTTTGCATTCGGATCTCACGAGATTAAAGAAATCAAAAAACTCATGGCCAAGGGTAATGTAAAGGATGACTTCGATTGGTGGAAAGAAAATCTCATTAATATTCAACCGCTAGCAAGAAAATGGATTCAGGATAACGATCAACTAGAAGAATTTGAGAAATTGTGGAAGAAATACCCGGAAGATGGAAAATTTACATTAGTTAATTTCAAACGATTTTTTGATCATCATGTGCCTGTAAATTTAGCAAAAGGAAAGCCTGCCAAAGCTATAGGAGAGATGCGGAAAATGCTAAATGATAAAAGTGGTGATATCTCAAAGCTAACTCCAACAAAAAAACGTAATTGGACCCGCATGTTGAGACATAATTGGCACGACTGTCAAAGCACGCGTCTTCTTAGCATTGCATGCGCTAAGTCTTGAGATGATAATCCTTTTTCTCAGAATCTAGTTCTGCACTAAACTAAACCGCATGGTTGAAGGGGTCGCCAAAAGTATCTTCATAGCTTCATGTATAAGGTATATAGTCGTATGGCAGAGATATCAATAAAGAAACTTGCACAGAGAAAATCATGGCATTCAAAATTATCTCCACTACTCTGCGGCTTAATTTTTCTTTTGACGACTTCTTGTAGCAATAACATAGAGGAGAATAGGGATTCTTTAATTTCGATTGAAGAAAGTCAAAAAGAAAGCGTTCCGGATCAAAGCGAAGAAATCCCTATCGCATCTCAGGAAGAATCAGAAGGTTCCAGAGAGGTTAATTCTGATGAAAGTTGGACGATACTTGTTTACTTAATGGGAGATACAGATCTTGAAGAATTTGCGATTGAAGATGTACTTGAGATGGCGAGTATCCCCTCAAGTCCAAATTTGAATATCATTACACTTTTTGATAGATCTGAAATTTATACAGGCCAAGCTATTCTGAATGTTCCAGATTTTACAGATACGAAAATATTTCAAATCAAAAATGGTGAGTTAACGGTCCTTAATGACAATCTTGGCGAAAAGAACCTTGGTTCCCCAGAGACGTTTGCAGAATTTATTGAATATGGTTTATCTGCTTTTCCTGCTGATAGAACTGGTCTAATTCTATGGGATCACGGAGCTGGTTGGCCTGGAATGGGACCAGACGAAGACAGTGGGTTCGATATTCTGACCCTAGAAGAAATGGTTTTAGGACTCGAATCTGGCTTGGCTAATTCAAATATTCAAAAACTTGATTTAATTGGCTTTGACGCGTGCCTAATGGCCACTTATGAAGTTGCGAAAAGTATGGCACCGTTTGCTAGTGTCATGGTTGCTTCGCAGGAATTAGAACCTGGTCATGGTTGGGACTGGGAAGCGTTAGAAGTTATAACCTATAACCCTTCGATAGATGCTGCTGAACTTGGAATTGAAATTGCTAACTCGTATCAAAGCCAAGCCATTGCTTTTGGCACTGATATTGACATTACCCTGTCAGTAATTGACCTAACCAAAATTGATATTCTTGATCAAGCAATTAGAGAATTATCTAACTCTTTTTTAAAAGCAAGTCTAGAAATTAGCCCGAAATTAGGATTATCTGTAAATAATTCACTTCGCTTTGGGAAAAGCCCGAATCCTATTGACGATTCTCAAATGAGCGACCTTGGGGACTTCGCAGCGACCTTAGGGTTATATGAACCTAGTTTGCTAAGAGATTCCAATAATGTAATTGATGCAATGACTGATATTCTTATCAATCAAGTCACTGGGTCAGCAACTAGGTCTGCAACAGGGTTATCTATTTACTTTCCTGAGCTAGGTGAATACGCCAATGAAGATTATTTGGAGATACCCGGTTTAGATAATTGGGTTAATCTTTTACTAGGGTATTTTTCGTCGCAGGAGAGCATCCCTGACAATAAAAAAGCAAATTTTATTACTGACACATTTGAACCGAGTTATTACCTGAATGAAGATGGTCTTTCCATTACTGCTCAATTTGATATTGCTACGGAAGACAATCTAGTAGAGTCAGTAATTTATTATGGGATATCCGAAAACGATGGGTCTGTTCTTTTTATCGGTGAAGAACCTGGAGAAATTTCTGATGATGGGACCGGATTAGTCGAAGGATTCTATGATCTAACCGCTCTAACAATGAGCGATGGTATTGACACGGTCTATGCTTATTCTCAAATTACGACTGATGATTCATATTTGTACTTAGACATACCTCTCGCTTATCTGCCTCCAGTACAACTAGAAGCTGGGCCCGAGAAATTACGCGACGTAGTTCTTTCTTTAACAATTAATGAAACTGGTGAGATACTCAGCGAAACATATTACGAAATTGATGAAAGTGGCCAATGGGGGGAATTAACAGCAGACCCTGAAGGCCTTATATTTCCTATTTTTAGCTTCATGAGCCCCGATCTTACTTTTGAATGGATTGCAGATACGGAATTGGGTCTTTACGCTGACTTGCCTTACTTAGAATACAATTTTGAGCCTCTTGAGTCTGGTATAGGTTTTACTGCTGAGCTGTGGATATTCGACTTTGGTGGAAATTCAGATTACGTCACGGTGTCTGATATAGTTCCTTAATCTCTAACCCTCCTACACATGTAATAAAACCTGTTCTGCCCTAAACTAGACACATTATGAGTGAGGCGTTGCTAGAGAGCTGGGTTGATCAGACATTGACGACGGCATTAATCATTCAAGTCGCAGGCGAGTCTGTTATTGAGATAAACCGGCCGACAAGTGCTCCGGGTTGGATCAGTTTTGATGGTGCACTGAACATAGGCGAGGCAGAAGACGGAGTTGGGTTTCCGTTCAAACCGCTTCCGGATGGCAGAATGCAGCACGATATAGCCTCTAGCCAGAAGAGCGTGATTTCCGTTCTTGTCGCTATCGCCGCCGAGCGAAACCTATTAAAATTTAATGACCCTATCTCTAAGCACCTTGGTCAAGGATGGAGTCAATCGACCCTAGATCAAGAGGTCGCTATCACTATCTGGCATCTACTAACGATGACATCGGGGCTTGGTGATGATATGTCGTATGTCTCCGCTCCGGGGACGTGCTGGCGTTATAACGTTGGTCCAGCATGGCATCATCTTAAACTTCTCCTTGAAATTGCATCCGGGCAGACACTTCAGAATCTCACCGACGAATGGCTAGCTGAACCACTGGGCATGGAGGAGTCAGTTTGGATTGAGCGACCAGGAATGACCTATCTCAACGGGAGACCATTTGAAGCTTTACTTACTTCAGCCCGTGATCTAGCCCGATTTGGGAATATGGTACTGAACAGAGGGACGCTTGCTGGCCGTCAGGTTCTTAGAGAAGAGTCTCTAACTGAACTTCTAATGCCATCTCAGAACTTTAATCGCGCGTATGGACTGCTTTGGTGGCTAAACGGGCAAAAGCCTATTCTCTTACCCTCGGTGGAAGACCCTATAGACAATTTTTTGATTCCCAGCGCACCTTCCGACACAGTTGGTTCCCTCGGCGCTTTGGGTCAATTCTGCTTAATATCGCCAAGTCGTCAGACAGTTGTGGTTCGTCTTGGCTCAGCACCAAGTGGTGATGTGATTGGCAGAGAACTTACTTCCGAGATATGGGATTTTCTGAACAAGACCATGTTTAACTACTAATTTTCTATAGCACTTTCATCTAGACCATCCCTATCACCACGAGGATGGAGAAGATAGCGAGCAAACCAAACCCCAAGCGTTTGCATGCGCCCAGTATCTCATATATGTAACGAAAGTAGAAAACCCCCTCTCTTGGAGGGGGCTTACTTTGGGGGGATATTTAACAACCTAAACGATAGTTCATCTGGAGTAAAGCGATGTGACAACACTCACACAGTTGGCTAGCCATTCCAAATCTCATGTAAGGTGGTTACATGAGTACAGACACAGCAATCATACAAGATTACTTTTTGATCCCATGAGCGGAGTAAAAGTTTGGATAGACCAGGATCTGTGTACTGGCGACGGTATATGCGAGGAGATCGCTCCAGCGATCTTCTTCGGAGCTGAAGACGGCCTCTACTATGTGAGAGAAGCGAACACGGAAGTTCCTGCAGAACCTACGCACAGTTTCCACGAACCCGTTGATGTCCCTGACAATCTTTTGGAAGCAACGATCGACGCTGCTGAGGAATGTCCCGGTGAATGCATCTTTCTCGACGTTGAGTAGTTAGTAGCAATCGAGAAACACTAAATCGTAAAGCAGAGGCATTTATGCTTCGCTGGCTAAATTAGCTCCTCATTCCGAACCTTCTTCTCGTGGCCTTCGGAGGCGGAGCTTGAGCACGCAGCTGAATACGGTATTCGTTCAACACTTCATACACATCAGTTCGGCTTACACCTGTCTCTTCAACTATCTCTTCTACAAAAGACCGAGGGTTTGTTGTTAAATATTCCATTATCTTTGCTTTTGTTTTTGGGTCCATGTTCTTACTATGACCGAGAGCTATGACAATAACGCTTGGTTTCTTCCGGTAAGCGACCAAAATGAGGGTTTCGAATACCCAGATGTTCTTTCAGATATTTGTATAGCGTTGTTTTATTTTGGAATAGGTAAGCACAATCAAGTCAGTGCTCGAAAACAACTGTTCGGTCTCCAAGGAGGAATGCCCGACCACTTGCATGTGCTTTCACGGCACGAGAAAGCACGCGTCTTTCGATTTCACGTCCTTTCTGCTCCATTGATTCCGGAGTGTCGTTATGAGTAACCCTTGCGATGTCCTGAGCTAAAATAGGGCCTTCATCAAGTTCAGGGGTGACATAATGTGCCGTTGCCCCTATGAGTTTGACACCGCGTTCCCATGCTTGATGATATGGTCGTGCTCCTCGGAAACTTGGAAGAAATGAATGGTGGATGTTAATTATTCGCCCTTTAAGTTCGTTACAAACATTTTCGCTGAGTATTTGCATGTAACGGGCAAGGACTACGAAATCAATATCATACTTTTCTATGATTGAGAGAAGTTCTTTCTCAGCTTCCTCGCGTGTTTGAGTTGTAACTGGAATATGTTGAAAAACTGCACCGTTATCTTCGACTTGTTCTCTTAGGTCTTCATGGTTGGAAACAATGACAGGTATCTCTATTGCAAGTTCGCCAGTTCGTTTTTTATAAAAGAGATCAAGGAGACAGTGGTCGTATTGTGAAACCATGATAAGCACTTTGGGGAGTTTGCTTTCTTCGCGTAACGTGAAGTCAGCTGAAAATTCCGTTGCGACTTCTTCCAGTGCGCTTTTAATAGTGTCGAAAGCAACTCCATCAATTTCAAAGCATGTTCGCATGCAAAAGGTATCAGATTTAAGTTCCGTGCACTGAGCGTTTTCAAGGATGTTGCCGCCTGTTTCAAATAGTCGGTGACTTACAGTACCGAGAATTCCTTTCCGATCAGGGCAAGACAATGTGAGAATATAGCGATCCATAACTTTATGTTACGGATTTAATGACTGCAATAGCTACTTACATTGCGAGAAGCCACTCACTAAGTAGTTTCGTTACCTATTTTGACCTATTAGCGGGTTGTAAATGGGCACGTCTTGCTTTTCTGTTGGGTGCTCCATTTGTTTTTTGTTGAGACCTTTTCTTGTTTGAGCTTGATTGAGGTCTCTGCGCATTCTTTTTATTAGGCTTTCGGCTTTTTTGTGACGATTGTTTAGCTTTGGGTTTGTTGTTTGAGTTTTTAGAGTGCTTCTTTGGTCTTTGTTTGTTGTGACTATTGGGAGATTTCTTCTTGCCAGAGGTTTTATGCGTTTCGGATTTGTTTGGTGATTTCTGTTTCGTTTCTGGCAGCTGTTTGTGGATGGTTTCCACAAATGAATTTAATTCAGTTAGTTCCACAGGTTCGATTTTACGCACGGAGTCGCTAATACCTAATCGTGTTTGCATCTTCGTTGCTGCACGCTTTTGGTCTGGCTGAATGATGGAAAAGACTATTCCTTTATTCCCTGCTCTAGCGGTTCTCCCCGACCTGTGAATATAGGCCTTGTGGTCTTCAGGGAGGTCATAGTGTATGACAAGCTCAACCCCATCTACATGTATTCCTCGTGCTGCTACATCTGTGGCAACGAGGGCTTGGACTTTACCTTTGCTGAAGTATCTCAGAGCTCTTTGCCTTTGATTTTGGCTTTTCCCGCCGTGTATGGATTCTGCTCCAATGTCATATCGTTTAAGTTGCTTTACTAAACGGTCAGATCCATGTCGTGTTCTGCAGAAAATAATTGCTGGCCAAAGAGCTTTGACAGCATCAGCAGCGATTCTTGATTTTTCTGATTTCGCAGCTACCGAGTAGGTATGTATTGCTTTTTTGATGTCCGGTGTCTTCTCCCCTACCTCTCTCAGTACCGGATCACGTTGATATCGTTTTTTGAGTTGCTCAACATCTCTATCAAGGGTTGCTGAGAAGAGAATAGTTTGCCGATCATCAGAGGTTTGATCAAGAATTCTTTTAACAGCAGGCATAAATCCCATATCAGCCATCCGGTCAGCTTCGTCGATAACGACCTGTTCTACAGCAGCTAGCTTCAATTCCTTTTGTTCTATGAGATCTTCAAGTCGCCCTGGACATGCGACGAGGATATCAACTCCGTTAGCTAACGCTTTTCGTTGAGGTCCATAGCCGACGCCACCATAGACTACGAAGACTTTTCTTTTTCCACTGAATGAGCGAAGTTCTTTACAAATCTGCTCTGCTAATTCTCTCGTTGGGGCGAGAATGAGGCTTTGAGGTTCTCTGGGCTTAGATGCTTTCGTCTTCACAACAAGTGGTATGCCAAAGGCTAGGGTTTTGCCAGATCCTGTCGGAGCTCTACCACAAATATCTTTTCCTTCTAAACCCTCTCTGATTGTTCTCTTTTGAATTTCGAATGGTTCAGTGATCCCTTTCCGGCTGAGTGCAGAGGTTACCCATTCAGGGACTCCAAGTTCTGAAAATTTTGTGGACATTGCAGTTCCCTAATTTATTCTTTGAAGATTATTGCTGTTGACGTAGTTTAAGATTTTTGTGGTTGCCAACTGTTAAATCGAACTTACAAAGCAGCAGTAAAAGCAATAACGAACTCTGATGATACCCACCTAGGAGACAATTCCCTCGTGCTACTGACTCTTTACCCGCGTAAAGCTAATTAGCGCCAACAATTGCGGCATCAACACATTTTTCTTATCCTTATCGGATGGCTGATGAAGTAAAAATAACTGTTTGGAAACAACAAATTCGCGAGTTGCAAGATGCATACTCCATTGCAATGGACCATGGGAGATATGAATACTTTGACGATATTTTTCTTGAAGATATCCAAGCTGATTATGGTGTAGCCGGCACAGGCAAGGGCTTAGAGTCGCTTAAGGAAATTTGCTCTGCTGCGTTGACCCCTCTTGATAGCGTCCAACATATGAACGGGAATCATTGGTCTCGAATAGATAACGGTACTGCCGAAGCAGGGTGCTATTTCCGGGTTCATATGACTAGAGAGGATGCTGTTGGTGGAGCCCACTTTGAAATGGGTGGGAAATACACTGACCAACTCACTCTTACTGATGTTGGGTGGAGAATAGCGAAAAGAAGAATTGATTTGATCTGGAGTTCAGGTAACCCTGAAGTCCGTTATCCGACTTCTTAATAGCTTCGCTCGGGGAAATCAAGCAAGAGCTTTCAGATAGTTTCCGATATAGGTTATGGAACTTTGGCCTAGAATGGGAACTTAACTAGTAGTAAGGCATTATACGAAATGGAAGATCTCACAAGTTTGTTCAGTGGAATTGTGATCGGAGTCATTTTGTTTCAAACAGGCATTATCGCTCCGATTGTTTTCCGAACCTTGAATGAAAATGATGCTGGCATTTTTTTGCGTTCTATTTTTCCTAAGTTTTTTATTTTCCTGAGCGGACTTAACCTCATAAACTTTACTTTTGCTGTTATTGATCGCCAGGTCGCAATTGCTATCATCGCCGGAGTAAGTAGCGTTCTGATGATTATTGCCTATTTGTTTATCCCGGCAACGAATCGCAGCCGAGATGAAGGATTAGAGCAACGTTTTAAAAGACTGCACAGTCTTAGCGTCCTCTTGACGGTAGCTGTGTTGGGGATGAATATCGCTGCTGCTTTTCTGTAAGGGGAATGTTCTCTACCGTCTTACCCACGTCTCGCAGCCGATACTCGTAAAGCCAGCATCATCAGGTTCGATTTTTACTATCGCGTTCCCATCCGTTAACCCAGCTGTAATGGTTTCGCTTATTGTTCCGCCTAAACCACGTAACCGCTCCCATGAGCAGAAAGGATTGTTATAAGGCGCACTGTCGTCTCTGCGGGATACATAAGTTCCTGCCTCAATATCTACCCCTATTTCCCAAGTTCCGCTTCCAAAACTCAAAGGGAATTGGTTAGTCTCGTTTTTTTGTTTGCCCCCAGAAGAAGTACTACCAGTTTCTTCTGCCTCAAGTGCAGCTAATTCTGCATTAGCAGCATCCAACTCAGCTTGTAGCTTAGCAATTTGGTCATTGGAGTCACTACAACCAGCGAGACTAATCAGCAGACCTAAAGTGATAAGAGCGGCAGATAAAAATTTCACGTACCTTAATTGTACCTCCCAGTTTATGAGTCAAGACCGTGGTCTAAACTCATAATCTCTTTCCAAGTAGTGAAGGCTATGATTACACGAAACAGACTATGTACAATACCAATATGGTGCACTTAGATACTGATGTTGAGTTGAGTGGGTATTGGCCTTCCCCGTGGCCTTGTGAGTCGGGGGGCCCGAGAAGACAAAAGGTCGCTGCCGTACCTGGTCTAAACCTTTCACAAGGAGAGTCGCTTAACTCAACAATTAGGGAAACAGGAGGCTGGGCAGTGATGACGGTCCAGCGAAACGCCGGAGAACTCTATCTGCTTTGTGGCGGCGGTTTGCTTCCCGGCGAATTTCCTCCTCATTTCAGAGAGTCTTCCTCACACGGCTGGGTAGAGCAAATAGATCCAATTAGCCTTGAAACACTCAACCGGTCGAAAGATCTTCCTAGTGGAGGGTGGCTTTGGTGTGGAGCTCTTGTCGCTCATCAGAACGGTGATCTATACGCAGTTAACGGAAGGTATATCTTCCGCTTTGACGCTCAATGCAACGTCATTGCTGAGAAAGAACTTCCTTTTGATGCCCCTTTCAACGGATTGGTGATTATGTCTGATGGAAATCTGGTCACACGCAACCTTGGATTCCGAGAAGACGACTCTGCTTGTTTCCTAGTTATTGATCCAGAAGATTTAAGTATTCTGAGTGATCCAGTTCAGCTGGATACACGTTGTATGGGTCGCTTCTCATCTGACAGATCAGGTGATGGAGAATTCATATACACAACTACGGAAAAGGATATTATTCGTTTGAATTATATAAATTCAAATTTAGTTCTTGACTCATGGAAAAGGTCATACGAAGTCACCGGAGAAGCACAGTCCGATGCATGGGATACGACCATTGGTGATGACAGGATTTGGCTAATGGATATGGGACGTCCGCCGGGGTGGATGAGACCAGGAACAGCCGAGCAACGAGCATTTGGTTTTAGCCTTACAGACGAGTCTCAAAAGCTTGTTTTTGCAAACCATAACTCACCTTTTGCGTGGAACCCTGGACCTCCATTATTTGATCCGAGCCGAAAAATTCTTGTGCATTATGATTCCTTTAACGGAGGAGTTGTCGCTCATTACTGCCCTTCTGTGGGTGAGGCTGAGCAGATTTGGAGGATTGACGCTCACAATTATCTCCAAATGATGGTTTTCAAAGAAACCGGGGAACTTGTTATTGAAAATGCTGAACTTCCCCCCCATTTCGGTGGAGAGAGAGTCAAAGCAGAGGCCATACTTGTAAATATTGAGACAGGAGAAGAGATTTCTCGTGCTAGCACTGGAGCACCATCACTTGGAATGTTTAGTTCCCCTGGTTTCTCAAGAGACTTTTATGTAGCCTCGCTTCTCGGAACATTAGCTAGAGTATTCGTCCAAGAATAAGTTTTCTACAATTGAAGGTAAAGCGATAAGGATTTTTGGAGGATGTTGTTCTTCCATAAGAGGAATAATTACTTCGGGGCCTCCAGTTGGAACGTCTTTTGATAATAGGCACCGCTTTTGCTAACGCTTTTAATTCCCCATATTCTTAACGACCATGGTTACCGGAATGCATTTTTGCTTATGACTATTCTTGAGGAAACACAATATGACGTTGTAGTAGTTGGTTCGGGAATTGGAGGTCTTGCATCAGCAATACGCGCTCACAGCTTAGGTGCTTCAGTATGCATCGTTGAGAAATCATCTTACTTAGGCGGTGCTACGGCTTGGTCAGGAGGTCAGGTTTGGGTTGGAGCTAACCATGTTGCAGAGAGAACAGGTTTAGAGGATTCAGTCGCTGAAACACTTCAGTACGTTCACGCTATCGCAGACTACTACCCAGAACTTTTTGATATAACGCGTGCGACTGAATGGATAGAAGGAGCAGCAGAGGCTGCGGAGTGGTTTGAAAGAGAAGACGTAATCCATTGGCGTTTGATACCCGACTATGAGGACTACTACTACCCCGACGCGCCTGGATCTAAAGCGACTGGGAGGTACCTTACTGGCGAACCGATAGATGGAATTATGTTGGGTGACAGTAGGAAGCTCCTTATAGATGCTCCGCACTGGCCGGTCGGGATAACGTATGAGGAAATGTTTGAATGGGGAGGAGTTTCAGCCCGCGACCGTTGGAATATTGATGTTATGAATGCACGAAAAGTTGCCGATACTTTAACGTTTGGTCAAGGGATAGCTGCATGGTTCGTCAAAGGCGTTTTCGATAGATCCATTGACGTGTATACAGAACAACCTGTGACAAGCATACTGACAGAGAACGAATGCGTTATTGGTGTCCGTTCAGAAGCCGCATCGGGAAGTATAGATCTTTACGGTCAGGTAGTTTTAGCTACAGGCTCGCATGATTGGTCATCGGGTCTAGCAGAGAAATTTATCGGGATTCCTAAAGAACACGGGGGCAGCTTGGCACCAGTATCCATAGCGGGTGATGGGATAGATTTGGGTCTCCAAGTCGGGGCAGAAATAAGTGCCGTTCCTGGAACAGCTGCACCGATAACACCTGGTTACAAACTTCCGTCACCAACATTTGAGGGCGATTCGGGCTTTAGAGGCTGCTACGAGCATTGCATGCCTCACACAATCCTTGTCAATAGCCAAGGGAAAAGATTTTGCGATGACTCTTTCCACCCAGACGTGATTGCAGGTGCGATGACAGAAAGTAACGACGGTACGAGACCCAATCTTCCATTTTTTATGATTTGGGATGATTGGCATCATAATCGCTACGGCTTGGGTATAACTGGACCAGGGGAACCCTACGTAGAAGGTCTCGTTACTTCCGCTTCTACTATTCAAGAATTAGCCGAGTGCCTAAATGTTGACCCCAAAGGTCTGGAGGAGACCATTATTGAATACAACTATCATGCCGAAAGCGGCAACGACCCTCATTTCGGGCGTGGAACGAACGCGTCAGTGCGAACATTCAGAGGCGATGGTGACCATAAACCAAATCCAAACGTAGGACCCCTCACAGATGCGCCCTTCCATGGGATGAAAATGAATCTACTAAATACTGGGATAGCTGCTGGTGGTTTAGTCGCAGGTGAATCAGGTAAGGTCATAGGCCGAGACGGGATTCCTATTAAAGGCCTATTTGCTGTTGGCGAGTGTGTCACACGAACTACAGGTGGGGGCGCTGGATATAACAGTGGCTATTCACTTTGTAGAGCTATGACGTACGGGTACCTAGCTGCAGGCGAAATCTTTTCATCGCAGAAGAGCAAACAGGATCCAGAATTTTGAGGAAGATATCTCTTTGTCTTGAATTCTTCCCTTCGTTACCTTATGGTACTTTTCCGATATGGCTTCGTTCAGTGACGTAGAAGAGTTTCTCAGTCTAGAAAATGGTCTTTCAACTGTAAGCACGGTTCAGGTTGATGGAAAGATTCTTTCGAGCGTTGTCAACTGTGGCCTGGTTCCTCACCCTATCGATTCTTCGCCTTGTGTTGCGTTTGTTTCAGGGGGTAGTGCTGCAAGGTTGAAGCATATTGCACGCGGTTCAGAAATAACTGTTTCTGTTAGAAGAGGGTGGAAGTGGGTTGCTGTGAGTGGGAAAGGCAATCTTTATGGACCTAGAACTTTATCTGAAGATTCTGATGACGAATCTCTGCGTATTCTACTTCGCGATGTTTTTATTGCGGCGGGAGGAACCCATGAAAATTTTGATGAGTATGACCAAGTTATGGCAACTGAGAGGAGAGTTGTTGTTTGCATAAGTATTGACCGGATTATTGGCAACACCTAACTAACTACATTGGCTTGGGACCTAGGAGCAGGATTGGCAGGGACTTGGAATTTCCGATGACCGTTTAGTAGTGCCTTGGTGTTAGTGTTGAGAGGTGGAACAACCAATACCGATGCATCTAGTGCCAAAGCCTTTGTTACGGGGATGGTCCCACAAAATTGCTCTGGTCATTGCCGTAGCACTTTGCCCGGTTCTTATTTCTGTTTCTCCAAATGCGCGACTGCTTTCCTCACTTTATTCTTTAGCTGTCATAGGCCTCTTCGGGATCAGTTCCTGTTACCACGGATTCTTATGGAGTGCTTCAGCACATGACGTCATGCGAAGACTTGATCATTCGATGATTTTTATTACAATAGCTGCTTCATACACTCCGATTTCATGGCTTTTACTTCCTCGCTCTGCGGCAATAACGGTTCTAATTGCAGTGTGGACTGGAGCACTACTGGGCGTTCTAATAATGATTTTTTGGCCAACTGCACCTCAAATTATCCTCGTCCCCGTATTTCTGATTGTTGGGTGGTGCGCTTTACTCGTAATTGACGATTTTTTTGCTTCTTTAAGCACTGCTGGGTTTATTTTCTTACTTCTGGGAGGTGCTTTCCACACAATAGGAGCAATTGTATACGGCTTAAAAAAACCTGACCCATGGCCGAATACGTTTGGCTTCCACGAGATCTTCCATTTCTGTGTCGTGTGCGGAATCGCATCCCACTATGGAGTCATAGCATTTATAGCGCTCCCAGCAGCATAACTCTTTTACCAAATCGATAAACGCTTTAGCATTTACATGTGTGGCTACCAGAAGAGTTGCGAGAGTTCCCGTTCCAGCCGGTCTGTCATCGTCCTATGCTCAAAATTTCTTCTTGACGTATTCCTAAGCCTTTTGAATGAAAAGTATTCAAGAAAAGTCTTCATTTCGTTCCTTTCGTTTGAAGGGTTTGGTTAGTTAACACAATTCAGAGTAATAGTTGTTTGTTTCCATACAATTACGAGAACGTTAAATATTAGAAATCCTTGTGCGCTTTATTTTGGGCTTTAGTTACTTGTGTAGATATAAGATCCTTGTAATCTAAAACCATGGATATGCAAGACCAAGCAACTTCACCAAAGGGCATGGCACGGATAATAGGTGACTTGGTTGAGCATTCGCAGACTTGGGGAAAGGTCTGGTTTGGTTTGATTTTCTGGGGATGCGTTCTCTTCGCTCTGTCTCAAAAGATTTGGCCTGAAGCTAATAGCGCTCTCCTACTTGCCATCTCTTTAATTCTTGGCCTCACGAGTGGCATTTACGCTCATATTCGGGGGTATTGGCTATGACTCTAGATGAGGCGCTCATTGATCTTTCCCCTAAAGCAGAACGGACTGTAGCCCGCCAGTATATGGGTCGTATCCAGTGGGAGATGATCTTGATTGGAGTCAGCCAATCAGGCATCTGGGTTGCAACACTAATCCTCTCCATTCTTGGGATTGTCCCGCTTTGGTTTGGTTTCGTCATCACAACACTATGCATGTGCATGGCGTATCTGCCCTCTCATGAAGGACAACATGGGAATTTGTCTGGACGTCAAGAGCGCTGGAAGTGGATTGATCCGTTTGTAGGGCAAATATCGCTTCTTGGTCTCAAACAATCACATGAAGCACTTCGTGTGACCCATATGAAACATCATGCCCATACAAACGACCCTGAATTAGACACGAACTATGACGCTAGGGGCGATCATTGGTGGCAACCTGCTCTGGCAGTGCATCGTGCTGATATGGAAGTAATTGGTCGACACGCAGAACGAGACCCTGCTTTCTTCGAATCGTTGGTCAAAGGAATCACAGTTACGAAGTTCCTATCGTTAATCCAACTCATAATGGTGATCCTATTTCCGCTTGAGACACTCCTTGCCTGGTGGTTACCATCCAAAATCGGTCTTTCATATATATACGTGTACTTTGCGTGGGAGCCGCATCGGCCAGGAACACAAACTGGAAGGTATATCGATACAAGATTTTGGACGATTCCTATACCGCGTTTTCTATGCCATTCCATGCAAACACATGTCATCCACCATATGTACCCGACTATCCCTCATTGGGATGAACCTAAAGCGATGGAAGCTCTCCGGCCTTTCATGGTTGAACGTGGTGTTCCTGGAGCGAAGCAAATCCCTACGCGTGTGCGCTTCAACCCTCTATTAGGGCTAACCTCCTCAAAATAAAGTCATGAAACATGCAATATGCGCACTACTAGTGCTTTCTATCTTCACTGCAGCATGTAGCGAAACGACACCTTCTCAAAATGCGATTACTGAATACCCATTATCAGAAAATAACGAGAATCAAGAGACTCCAGCGACTTATAAAGAGTCCCAAAATCCCTTAAAAGAACTATTTTTAGAAATTGAATACAACAAACCTCAAGACAATTTTGCACAAGAGATCGTTATGTCATCTGATGTCCCGCAATCAGTCGCAGATGAATGGGTTGAGATCCAAACTAGTTTGAACTCAATAATTGGCTCTTATAACCGCTATATCATGCTGATTACGACTACTAACGAATACTCTCAGGAGGTTTTTGATCGCCTATCTGAGGTGGGTTGGGAGAAGGAACTCTCAATCGTAGATGGGCATTTAATCGGTGCCGGTTGTCTTACTGGAAGCAGAACACATTCCAATCCGCCTGACCCATATAACTTGTGCATCATGAATTATGAGTTCATTAAATGGCCCCATGAAACTAAGCAAGCAAACGAATCTGTTGCTGTACGTAAGGCAATCATTTACCACGGATGGGCGCACGAATATTTCCACCGTTATCAGACAGCACACACTCTTGATAGAGACTTAGGAACATCAAAAGATTGCTGCGGGCTCAGAAATCCTGTTGAATCACCTGCCTGGTATGTCGAAGGAGCGGCTATCATTTTTCCTGACCTTTGGCTTCGCCACTACTGGAAAGACTTCTCTGCATTTGAAGGACTTTCTTTCGAGGACGTCGCAGTTGAGGGTATGGAACTTGACAGGGTTTTTGCTCAGACGAAACGCGAAATGAATGGACTTGAACCAGAATCTAGATGTGATGCCTTCACCGCCGATGAAGAAATGCGAGATACCGCTCGTTGCAACTGGGGAATCTTTATCGCCTATCTTGCCTATCTCACTTCCTACCAGACAATATGGGTCAGCATCATGGAAGATATCAACACCCTAGGCTTTGACGGTTCATTTGAAAAACATGTTGGGATGACAAAGGAAGAAGCCTATAGAAGCTATAACAATTTTATGAAGCTAGAGAATTCCTTTGCAAGCTCACAACCACCAGAAGGGTTTTTCCCAGAAGGACCAATTACCGACTACGTTAATTTCCTATCAATTAAATCAGGCAGTTAGCGACTAGGGTCTATCTTCGCGCTTGGTTGTTTTTACTGAGGTAGCGCCTCAAGATTATAGAGAGTTACTCCTGTTTGGATAGAACTTGTCCGTTCTGCAAACTCTGGAGTGCCCATAAAGGCCCCCATAGCTTCCATATCTACCCCATAGGCAACTATTGCTACTTTGTCATTGTCTAAGGGGCCGGCTTCCATGCTGGCAGCGAATTTGGCTCTTTCGGCTTCGTCTTCGTCGAACACTTTCCGCCATGCGTCATAATCTGTGACACCATCAACTACCACTAGTAAATCCATGATTCTCCTTACCTACAAAATGGCTTTATACCAGCGAAGCTAAAATAGCTGGCACTGCTTCTTCGATCGATAACATAACTTTCGTTTCCATCGTTAGATATTCACTGTAAGTGAGGCTGGTTTCATAGCCTGGCATAGCACTGTCATTCTCAGCGATTACGATTCCACCTGATCTGTCTGCAAAAACATAATGGGATATTGTTCCTTCTGCAGCACCATGTTCAGCAAATAGTTCCATCAATTTCGCTGTTTCCTCTTTACTTGCAAATTCTTTAAATTTATATGTTGTTAACGTGAGCATGTTAATCCTTTCCTGTCACGTTCGTAACCTAAGCTATGCCGTCAACGACTTCCAGTTGGAGATTGTGAGTTAATACTGCGTTAACATTTCGTAAAGAAACTAAAAACTCATTATTTAATCTTTGAGGAGTTGACTTTTTGATCGGCATACCAAAGTATTTAGTTATTAATCCACGATGAGAGGTTGAAATATATGGGCGATTCGGTTGCGCAACATTATGGAAACGATGGGATAGTATCCCGTATTACATCAGCACTTGCAGAGGCAGGTTTCGATACTAACAATTTGGAACCCGATGTCTTCGCAGGGGCTGATGAGTTTCATATAGGTGGCCGGAAAGGAAGTGAATTCGTCGCTGACGCATTGGAGATAGATCCGGGCCAACTTGTGCTCGATATTGGCTCTGGAATAGGCGGGCCAGCCCGTTACATCGCTAACACTCTTGGTGTGAAAGTAGAGGGAATAGATCTTACTCCTGAATTCATTGAAGCCGCATCTGAGATAACCGAAATGGTAGGCATGACCGAGCAGGTATCTTTCCAAGTCGGTTCTGCTACGTCAATTCCTTTTGATGATGATACTTTTGATGCCTCAACCATGATTCATGTTGGAATGAATATTGCTGATAAAGAATTACTCTTTAATGAGATAGCGCGAGTCGCCAAATCCGATGCAAAAATCGTGATTTACGATGTTATGCGAACCGGGGAAGATGATTTAGTTTTTCCAATGCCATGGTCCTCAACGACGGAATTCAGCTTTGTAGAACCTGTTGACGTGTATGTTGCAGCTGCTGAAAAAGCGGGACTTAAACTAGTCACGGTTGATGACTATGCTGAGGTAGCTAGGTCCTTCTTCAATAATCCTCCATCAGAACCACCACCCGTGAATTTGGGTCACCTTATGGGAACGGGAATGCCTGAAATGTTCGCTAATGCACGAAACGCAATCAACAGCGGTGCTATTAGTCCCATACTCCTTCGTTTCACAAAGTAGAGTTCCAAATGCCTCGTGCGATTTACTTTCCTATTTCTTTTGGATTAATGACACTCCGTCTCCTACGGATAGCATCGTACAGGTCACCCGATCGTCATTACGAATGTGACTATTGAAATCCTTAATTGCGCGTGTGTCCTCATCTATTGCACTGTCAAGAGTGACACGCCCTGACCAGAGAACATTATCAATGACAATCATTCCGTGGTCAGAAAGGCGACTTAGAACTGCTTCGTAGTAGTTCTTGTAATTGCCTTTGTCAGCGTCTATGAAAGCGAAATCAATCTCTGTATCTTCAGAAAGACTACTCAGAGTTTGCATGGCGGGTGCAAGCACAAGATCGATACGATCATCAAGACCCGCTCTTTCCCAATATGTTCGAGCGATAGACGTCCATTCCTCAGAAACATCACAACATAAAAGCGAACTGCCATCCGGCAGTCCCCGAGCTATCGAAATAGCTGAAAATCCAGTAAATGTCCCAATTTCGACAGCAAATCTCGGCCTGATACTCCTCACAAGCATTGTGAGGAAATTTCCCTGATCTACTGAAATCTGCATGCGCGAAACCCAACCCAAATCAGCAGTTTCGGCAATCAATGCATTTTGGATCTGATCGGCCGGCGAACTATGCAACATGATGTAATCAAGTAGTTCATCATCAAGAAAGAAAGATCGTTTTTCCTGGGAGTCGCTTTTTTTGAAAATTTTTCTCATATCTACACAATAGTTTCTCGGGTGGCGATATGGAAAGGGTTTGCCTTTTAGATGATGAGGGTTTCATCTCTTTTGCTGAGCTTGATTTGTTTCATAAGTAGTCTGTTAACGAACCAGCAACCAATAGCGGCTGGCAGATAGGCTGTTGAGACCTGCCAGATCAATACTGTGGCAACTAAAAAAGCCACACGTACTAGTAGAAGACATATCTTAAGCTGTTGCTGTGACATGTTTCAACGATAGATTCTCGCGTCCGTATTCAGACACGCATTCGCTGATTGTGACAACAATCACTTCTACAAGGACGTGACAGCCAGCCCCACCCTAATTAGGATTTCAGGATGATAAGTGGGTTTATTAGAAAGTTCCTTAACGTAGTTTCAATTTCAGTAGCATTAATGGCAAGTAGCTTCTATTGGGCATCGGCAGCCCACGCACATGACCCGTTATTTCTCCTACCCGATCAGGAAACTCCAGCTGAAGGCCCCCTCTTACCCGATGGAACAATATCGTTTGCCCTCTATGGCGAATTCATAAGCGAAGGCGAGACAAGAGGATTCCAGGCACAATTTCGTGAGGGAGATCTTTTCCAACTTGAACTTCTTATTCCGGCACTCGACCCTGAACAATCTTTAAGTGACAACGAACTTCCATACCTTCAACTTGTTTCTCCGGATAATTCAACACAAATGCTGTACCCCAACATCCGAACTAGATTTGATGAACCGTTTACAAATACTAGCTACTACACACTGGTTAAAGAGCGAGGGTCAGCACAAGAAGGTATCTACGAAATAACTATAATTGCTCGTGCTCCTGCTAGATTCACTACCGCAATTGGTACTAGCGAACGATTTGGAACTCCTGTTGAGAGAGCCGGGTCCCGCCCATCGTCATTTTCCGAGACATCTGAACGACTTGGAGAATGGTATAACAAAACGAACAGTCCAGAAAAAATAGAAACCGAGAGTGGGGTCTCCAGTTCTTCTGTCAACCAAGGTTTAGAAACTCAGGAATCTAGAGACGACCTTCAAGAGAATCCTTCATCCAATGAGACCTCAGACGATGAAACACAATATCGTGAGAGAGAATCAGTAGACCAAGAGATGGCTGATCCCGAGTTAAGTAACTCATCAGCAAACCAGACTATATGGCTAGTTATAGTAATTGCGGTTGTTGCTGTTCCAGTAATATTTGCTATTAACCGCATCCTCAAGTCGACACCAAAGTAAATCGTTAATGAAAACTATTGAATATAAGGCTCACTAATACAGGCCTATGTTAGGCAGCGGGCCGGTAGGCGTCGGAGTTGTCACAAGGACGTAGTTGAATTTCTTCATGGGTATATGCAAGCGTTGTGGCGAAGAGCCTGTTGAGAGCGAAATGTGGTGCCGGTCGTGTCGACACATTTACAAAAGAGAATATCAAACCCTTGGGAAATATGAACTGAACAAAACACAAACCAGAATTTCATATCAAAAGTACCTTAAAGTGAGGTGGCGACCACCTGAAGAACGTCCACCGAAGCTAATATCGCCTCGGAGGCCGAACCAAAGGCGATGCAACAACCCCGATATTTGATTAACAGAGTGTTAATAGTCCCCTTTAAATGTTTCGTAATCAATCTTTGGGTTAAGTTGGGTGGAAATAGATGGAGGAAATAATGATTTTTTTGCTACAAGAAGAAATAGATGACTATGAAAAGTTTTGTGCGTGGTTCAACAGTGAAGCAGTGCCAAAAATTGAAGCTTCTGGAGGTCGAGTTCTAGTCCAGGGAGTTGAAAAGGAAAACGAAAAAATATTGCATCTCGTAATGGAGACACCTAGCGAGGAAACTGTTGCTGGGTTCATGTCTGATGAACAATTCACGGCTGATCGAATAGCCGCAGGTGTTCATGTTGAGACAACAGAAGTTACTTTCCTAAAAGACTAGTTACTTGCTTCCACCCTCATCTGGGTGTGGCTTTTCTAAGTTTTAAGAGTGTTACGCATGTAACACATCTGGTTGGATGAAAGAGCATATCTTAAAGATATTTTGAAGATATGTATAGTATGGTTCTTAAATCATTAGCGGTTATTCTGCTTACTTTCGTCTTTCAGTCTTGTAGTTCTGGAGAGAATGCAGAACGTTTTGTCCTAGAGGGAAGTGAGAATTTTCTCACAGAGAATTTTCAAATTACGGACTCTGAAGAATTTCTTCGTGAGTGCCTTTTCCCAATAGCTTTCCGTGAGGGATGGTTGGAGAGTTGGGAGACTACCCGTAAAGCAATGGAATATGGGTCTGGTAACCCTCTTCCTGAAGAAGACTTGATAGATCGGCTTGATCTCATTAATAGCGAATGCGGTGGGAGCACACTAAGCGCCACCAACTATGGAAAATTACGTGGGATCGTAGTTCTCAATCGTTCCCTCAACCAAAGCAGAAGTTGAAAAGGTTTTATGACAAATGACACCAGTGTTCAACGTCACACACCCACATTGAATCCCGTTCTCGAGGATATAAATATAAAGGTAAGTCCCCTGGACTTACACCCTCCAAACCAAAACAGTTGCCCCCGGATTTCGCTCCTTGCTCCGGGGGTTTACTGCGTATAGTCTCCAAGTCCATCGTGATCGGACACACTGTATCTAATTTGCGGAATGATGAATATCCCCTAGGCAGCAAATTAATGAGCGCTAAAACGAAAGTTGACCAGCCCGAAGGCTGGCCAACCAAAAGGGGTTAAATACCCTTACCCGTTTGTTGCCTCGACCTCTGTTCTTGCTTTTGCAATCCAGAGAATCATGAGGCCATAAAGGCACTTAGATGTGATATCAGCAAACGTATAGCCTACTTGACGTAGCGTTTCTAACGCTTCGGAATTCGCATCGAAGATAGGGAATAGGTAAGCAATTGGATAAACCAACCATGTGCTCAACAAAACATATGTTGCATTTTTGATTTGTTTAGCAACTGCTCCCGTCTCACGCTGCCCAGCTTTCTGCAACTCATCATAAAGAGTCTTCAAGATGTATGTGAATGGTATCAATGCCAAAATCCAGAAGGTCCACTTAGCTCCATTACCGTCTGCAACCTCACCTGGATATCCCAGTCCGATCATCAAAATTGATGCAGGGACCAGTTTGAGCATAAGATTCGTTCGATCTTTTTGCGCAACTCCAAGAACAATTAGAAGTTCAACAATAAGTAATGGAACCGTGATCAACCAATCGGCGTACCGGTACCCTTCATTCATCACACCTTCGCCAAAATCTGACCAGATTCGGTAGTAGTGATAGCCAGCGATACCAACAACTATTGCCGAAACGGCGATACCTGCCTGATATTGTTTACTGACTGCTTTCATCTGTGTGAGGAAGTAAACAAAAGCGCCGAACATAACAGCCGTTCCAAATGAAAGAACGTTATACACCAGCGTGTAGTCACTCCCTACGAGCATTACATCGTCCAAGATTTCCTCCTTGTGAAAATTTAATGGATGTTATTAAAATAATGCTCTTTTGGCCACTTTACAATTTATCTTCGCTGTGACTTCTGTCCCTTTGCCACCTGTCACACCATTTTGAAGAAGAAAAAAAAGAATGCACCTTAAAGTTAGAGTATGAATAAAAAAAGAAATCAAAGAAAACAAAGAAACGGCGTTGGTAACTGGGAGTCAAGTTCAAGATCCGATCGATGGAAAGGCTTCAACAGTTGCTACCCGCCATACCCTACTGGAACCTGATAGCAGAGTCTCAGACTAGTTAATGTAGATAAAAAGCAATACACTATAGAGGTACTGCACAGCTTCATAAATAGTGCATTACAAACCGAGAACCCCCGCCATACCACTTTGGAGGGGGTTTTCACTTTCTAGACCATTAAACACAGGTCCAGTCCATTAACTCTAAATTCAGAGGACAAGTGTTGTCATAGCCATCTTTTACCGTGAAAGTATGAACGAGGAAGAACACGATAGCGCTACAGACAAAAAAGCACAGGAGATTTCACGGTGGCAGATGCGTAATTTATATCGAGAGCAGGCGCAGTTAAGGCTTGGTCCTGAAACAGACCTTGTGCTGTCCTACTCTGAACTTTCAATTGGGCCTGTCTTTTCAGTTTCGACTCAACCAAGCAAGATAAAAGATTTTGCCCCATTTCATATTTTTAAATTACCTATTGTCCTTGCAACATATATTCAACACTTACTCGTGTGGTCGTTAACTCTTAGTGGCAATAAGAATCTTGCCGAAACCGCTCTGTACAATAATCTCAAAGATTCTGAAAAGCTATCTGGAGCTTGGCCTCCACACTTCTCATTTCTAGTAAATGGTGAAGCCGCAGCTATTGAAGCAAAAGTCCAAATCAAAAGACTGCTCAGAGTGAACAGGTCCGATCTATTCCGGGAGAGCATCTTCTTTCTGCGTCCTATTCCGAACGACCCGACAAAAGAGCAGTATGTTCCGCCAGAGAGACAAGGCAAGCGTGGCAAGTATGACCCTGGTCCGGTGTTTGGAACCTCAATTGAATTTCTACACTCCGAATTTGAGATACAAAAATTTTTTGACGAATAGTGAAATTATGGTGGGTAGAAGTTCTAGATGTGGCTAGGCTAACCCATCACTACAAAAGATTTTCGGGGATGGTGTAATTGGTAACACAACTGGTTCTGATCCAGTCATTGGGGGTTCGAGTCCTCCTCCCCGAGCAAATCAAGTAGGATGTTAAAGTCCCCGCCCCGTTCGTCTAGCGGCCTAGGACGCCACCCTCTCAAGGTGGTAGCACGGGTTCAAATCCCGTACGGGGTACTTATTCGCTTAAAGTGCTCGCTCTTCTAAAACCTATAACGCGGCCAATTGATGTACCAACAGTTTCTCGGACGAGTTGACTGAAAGAGCTATCAAGTTTGGTTGGGGAAAACGATGGATTAAGACCTACTTCACGTGCAATCTCTTTTGCTCGAAGTGCATGGTATGGGTCAGACACTAGCAGTACTGTATTTCCAACTCCGGCACGTTGTAGAGCACTTGAAGTAGCGCTGAGTGATTGATAGGTATTGAAACCGTCGACAACGACGATGATTGCGTTTTCTGAAATACCTCGGTCTAGTAGATAAGTTAGGCCTGCATATGCTTCTGTGAAACGATCCCCTCTTTGTTTGGAGCCAGTGGTGACAATGAATGGCGCTACTTCTTCCATATGTAGATCTAATGCGTGGTCTAAGCGAGCTTTTAAGACAGGAGATGGAATCCCATCCCACTGAGCTGCACCAAGCACGACTATGGCGTCAACGCTTCTGACCTCATTCCGTGTGCTCTGATACCAAACTTGGGCAAACGTGACTAGAACGAAGGTTAATACGAGTATCGCAAAGGCACTTACAGATAGTAAACCCAACTTTTTAAAATTCATTTTTTCTGTTGAATCACCGCTAATTGATTCTGATTTCTCGTCTTCACATGGACCAGAATCTTGCATATTGAACCCTAGGTTAAGTTAGCTCGGGCATCTCTCAGCCTTGTTAAAACACTTTGACGCCCAAGAATTTCCATAGGTTTAAATAGTGGTAAACCTACCCTCTTGCCTGTTACTGCGATCCGGATCGGAACTTGTGACTTAGTTTCAAGCGTTTGCCCGATTCCATTGACTACTTCAGCTATTGTTCCTTCATCCCATACACATTCCGCGAGTTGTTTTATTGCAAGGTCAAGGACATCGTCAACTCTTTCGGCAGACATAGCCTTTGTCATTTTTTTAATTTCCTTTTCACTTGTCTCTGTAGGAAGCTCCTCTTTAAAGAGCCATTCAATAAGATTCGCTATATCAGCAAGTTTTTCTATTCTTTCCTGAATATGAGTAGCTAAATCATGAAGAACCTGGGGGTCAAAATTTATCGGCTTCCAACTAATCGATTCGAAATACGCCAAAGCAGTCTCTACAAATTTTTCTGGGGAAAGTGCTCGAATATATTCTGCGTTGATATGAAAGAGTTTCTTTAGATCAAAATAAGCTGGAGCTTTATTGATGCCGTCCAGAGTAAAGAGATCTGTTATTTCCTCAATGGGCCTAATTTCTTTATCGTCGTCCGGCCCCCACCCAAGCAAAGCTAGATAATTAATCATTGACTCCGGGAGTATTCCCATTTCCTTAAATTCTCCCAAAGCTACCGAATGTTTTCTCTTTGAGAGTTTTTTCTTATCTTCTCCTACTAGTAAAGGAAGATGTGCGTATTGAGGGGAGTCACCATAGCCGAGAGCTTCCCATAGGAGCTTCACTTTCGGAGTCGTATTGAGTAGATCCTCTCCCCGGATTACGTGAGTAATTCCCATATCTGCATCATCTACTGTGTTGGCCACAAGAAAAACTGGAGTTCCATTACTTCGTCGGATAATAAAGTCCTCTAACTCATTCGTGTTGAATACTACTTTTCCTCTTATGGCATCTTTAATTTCAACATGTCGTTCCTTGGGTGTCTTAAATCTTATGGTCACGTTAGGACTGTCTTTAAGTTGCCTAGTTCGGCAATGACCGTCGTATCCCCCTTTGAAGCCATTGGCCTTATTTCTGGCATCAATATCTTCTCTAGAACAGTCGCAACGATAAGCAAAACCTGTCTCTAGAAGTTGTTGTATAGCGGCTTGATATTTTTCGGTTCTACGAGATTGATAATGGGGTCCTTCGTTCCATTCAAGACCCAGCCACCGTAATGGTTCAGTTATAGCATCGTAAAATTCGGGCTTAGCTAGTTCTGTATTTGTGTCTTCGATCCTGAGGATGAACACACCATTCGTTTTCTTTGCATAAATCCAATTGAACAAAGCTGATCTAGCGGACCCGACATGAAGGTATCCGGACGGTGCCGGTGCGAATCGAACGCGCGTTGTAGAAGTTGACAAGATTATCTAACTTTCGTCAAGTTTTGACGGATCAACTAATGTCCTCCAATTTGACTCGTAATCATCTTGGATCAAAGCTAGAGATCGCTTTAGGCCTGCTGCTGAAACTGCATCGGATACATATCGGCGCATAAGGTAATTATGGGCAGATCCTATATGACCAAATTTTTCTTTTCTGATCTCTAGGAGTTCTTCTTGGGGATTGGAGTCAAGATAACCCCATATACAGAACCCAGCTTCAAGATCATGGTTGCAGGGTGCTCTGCCGAATAGCGAAGCTCTTTTGAGTGCAGTAAGAACCGCAACCTCTGAGGCGTCTTCCCAGTGCTCGCCTTCAAAAAGGAAAATCTTTCCTTTGAAATCCTTTACTAATCGTAATGCATATCCTTGGTCTGGTCCGGGGTGACCTGTTCCGGATTGTTCATGTTCGTGTTTGAATACTTCAGCAGGGCGTTCAACGCCTGAGGAGTGTTTCACCTTTCGAGTGGATTCATAGTACTTCTTCTGTTGAGCAGGAGAAGGGACATATCTAGGAGCTGCCATGATTCAACTTTAGTTTATTTTGTACTTGGGCGAGCGTGTAACAGTCCATAAACGATTGAATCAACGAGTGCTTGCCAACTTGCTTCGATAATGTTCTCAGAAACACCGATCGTCGTCCAGGTTTCTTCCCCGTTAGTGCTATCAAGAAGCACTCTCGTGACTGCCCCTGTCCCCTTGTCAGTATCGAGAACGCGTACCTTGTAGTCGACTAAAGAAATCTGCTCTAATTGAGGGTAGGTATCGATAAGTACAGACCTAAGAGCAGTATCTATTGCATTCACTGGTCCGTTTCCGTCTCCAACTCCAACTAATTCTTTCCCATTGACTTCAAGGTCTACGACGGCCCTTGTATCGACTTCGACAGAAATCTCATTCCATGCCCGACTTCCTGAGCCTCTATGGTTCATGTCTACAGAGAATCTCTTTAAGTTGAAGAAATCTTGTGTCCAACCACTCGCTCCACGCATGAGTAACTCTAGAGAAGCATCAGCGACCTCAAAATGGTAACCCTCATATTCCAGTCTTTTAAGAGCCTCGACTACATCACCTATGATTTTCCCATCAAGATTAATTCCTATTTCTTTTGCTTTTAGCTCAAGAGTTGACCGTCCTGCCATTTCAGAAACAAGGAACCTCGTCCCATTTCCTATGCTTTCGGGTGATACGTGCTCATAAGCGTCAGGTCGTTTAGAAATGGCGCTTACGTGAAGACCTGCTTTGTGCGCAAATGCTGATGCTCCTGTGTATGGTTGCTGAGGATTTAAAGTGATATTTACTAATTCAGCAACATGGTGACTAACTGGCGTTAACAATTCTAAGTTTTGTGATGGGATGGTCTCGATTCCCATTTTCAATGAAAGATTGGCGATTATTGAGACAAGGTCGCAGTTCCCTGTTCGCTCACCGTAACCATTTATTGTTCCTTGAACTTGTATTGCCCCAGCCATAACCCCAGCGAGAGCATTCGCTACGCCGCAACCTGTGTCGTTATGCAAATGGACGCCAATGCCAGTATCCAGATGGGTTGCCACGCTGGCTACTGCTTCTGAAACGTCTTGCGGGAGTGAACCACCATTCGTATCGCAAAGAATTAGTCGTTCTGCTCCTGCTATAGAGGCGGCTTCAAGAACGCGTAAGGAAAATTCTGGGTTATTTTTATAACCATCAAAAAAATGTTCAGCATCAAAGAAAACACGTTTCCCGTTATTGACAAGATATTCAACAGAGTCTTTGACCATGTTAATACCTTCTTCAAGAGATGTTTGGAGTGCTTCGGTAACGTGATAATCCCAGCATTTCCCTACGATGCAAACCACATCGGTATCAGCGCCAATTAAATTGGATAATGTTTGGTCTTGATCCACTTTTCCTTTGGCTCTTCTCGTTGAACCAAAGGCAACGAATTGTGAGCGTTTGAGATTCAGTTCCTTCTTCGCTCTTTGGAAAAACTCATCATCTTTTGGATTAGCTCCCGGCCATCCTCCTTCAATATAGTGAACGCCGAGATGGTCTAGCTGTTCTGCTATCCGCAGTTTATCTTCAACAGTTAGAGAGATCCCTTCAAGTTGACTCCCATCCCTTAGCGTTGTGTCATAAATTTCTATGGACTGTACGGATGGATTCACCATTAGACTTCCTCACACCAGTGAGCATATTTAGGGTTCTTTCCTCGAACTGTATCAGCATATAGTTCGGCGACTTGTGTTGTTATCGGTCCAGGGCAAGGAACTGACCGGTCATCAACGCTATTGACAGCGCTAACCTCAGCTGCTGTCCCTACAACAAACATCTCGTCGGCTGTATACAGGTCAGACCGAGCTAAGGCCTCAAAGCTTACTTCGTGCCCCAGGTCACGAACAATTGACATCACCGTATGTTGAGTTATTCCTTCTAAAGCACCAGAAACGAATGGTGGAGTCATTATCTTCCCATTTCGGCATACGAATATATTCTCTCCTGAACATTCTGCAACAAGGCCTTCTTTGTTGAGCATCACTGCTTCGTCGTATCCTGCGTTGAGAGCTTCCATTTTTGCGAGAGTAGAGTTTGCGTAATTACCTGTTGTCTTTGATGCTGGTGGCATGATGTTGTGATCGTGTCTAACCCATGAAGATATTTTCATTCTGACACCTTTCGTAGCCGCATCATCTCCGAGATATGCACCCCATGGCCAACAAGCAATTGCAACGTCAACAACGCAATTAGAAGTTGCTAATCCCATTTCGCCATAGCCGTAATATGCCAATGGTCGGATGTAGCAACTGCTGAGCCCTGAGTCTCTCACAACAGCTTTTGCAGCATCTTGTAGGTCCTCTGAAGTGTAAGGCATGGGAATTGAGAGTATCTTGGCAGAGTTCATTAGCCTGTCCATGTGCTCTTTCAGGCGAAAGATAGCCGGACCTTGTGCTGTTTCATATGCGCGGATCCCCTCGAAAACACCTGTTCCATAGTGAAGGGTGTGGGTGAGTACATGTATATTTGCTTCGTCCCAAGGAACGAGATCTCCGTTCATCCAGATACTTTTGGTTGGTTCAATAGGCATACTTACCTTCTTTAGTTTGTGATGAGTTTGGCGATTGCATCGCCGATCTCAGTTGTTGTTCCCTTTTGCGTTTCAGGCCTTGCACAGGCTGCTTCTATTTTCTCTGCTGCTTCAGTTTCTCCTAGGAAATCAAGCATTAGTGCTCCACTTAATATTGCGGCAGTTGGATTGGCCTGCCCTGTGCCTACGATATCGGGTGCTGAGCCATGTACCGGTTCAAACATTGACGGGGCTGCTTTTTCAGGGTTTAGATTAGCTGAGCAAGCAAGACCTATTCCTCCAGAAACTGCACCGCCAAGATCAGTGAGAATATCTCCAAATAAGTTATCAGTCACGATAACCTCATACCTCTGAGGGTCTTGAACCATATAAATACAAGCAGCATCAATGTGGTTGTAGTCTGTATCTACCTCTGGGAAGTCTTGTGATATATCGTCAAAAGCTCTCTGCCATAAGTCGCCCGAAAAAGTCAAAACATTGGTTTTGTGCACAAGAGTTATGTGTTGACGCTCACGTTTGGCCGCAAGCTCAAACGCGTAGCGAATGCATCTTTCTACTCCCAATCTTGTATTTACTGAACCCTGAGTCGCTACTTCATGTTTAGTATTTTTCCTGAGAAAGCCTCCTTCTCCGGCATAGGTTCCTTCGGTGTTTTCCCTGATGACGACAAAATTATGACCAGCTTCAACCTCATTTGACTCTTTTACAAAGGGTCGAAGATTAATGTAGAGATCAAGATCAAACCTCATTTTCAGCAGAAGTCCCCGTTCGATCACACCAGGAGGTACTTCGGGAGTTCCAACTGCCCCGAGGTATAACGCATCAAGACTCCGCCATTCCTGAATGACTGATTCGGGTAATATTGTTCCATCTTGAAGGTACCTTGCACCTCCTAAGTCATAATTGTGTGTTTCAAGTTCGGTACCGGTGGCAGCTATGACTTTTAAACCTTCCGCGATAACATCGGGTCCGATCCCATCTCCTCCGATTATTCCTATTTTGTAGCTCAACAGGGCTCCTATAGCTTATTTTCTTAAATCAGCACCTAATAGTGTTCGATATTAATCTTATTGACAATATTTGTTTTCTGGTCATCTTCTAGTCTCGCAGTTAATTTCTGAATCACAAACGGCAAAATAAAGGTAACCTTTTGTTATGGCTCAGGTACATAAACTTTCACAAAGCGCATTTGACCGTCTGAAAGACGAATATTCACTTTTAACGACAACTGGGCGGATAGATATCGCAAGAAAAATTGAAACAGCAAGAGAACTCGGCGATCTCTCCGAAAATGGAGATTACCACGCAGCTAAAGAAGAGCAGGGCAAAATGGAGGGACGTATCGCACACATTTCGGCAATCCTTGAAAACGCTGAAATTGTTGACGATACAGCTAGTGGAGATAGTGTTCGTGAAGGTTCAGTAGTTTCAATTCAATATATTGGAGATGACGATATTGAGCGATATCTCGTTGGCTCAATTGAAGAACGAATTGAAAATGCCGAGGTAGCGTCTCCTACTTCGCCTCTAGGTGAAGCACTTTTAGGTAGCAAAATTGGCGAGGTTGTAGCTTATGAGGCTCCTGGTGGGTTGCTTAAGGTCAAAATAGTCGGGATTGATTAACACCTATACATAAATTTCTTTAGCTTTTAGGCGAAACTTGGTAAATGGAATCAGAAGAACAGATCAATAGAGACCAAGACGCCGAATCTGTTGCAGCAGATGAGTTAAGCGAGAGCTTGTATCCGGATCCTCCTATGCAACCTCGGAAGAAATCCAATGGTAAACGACTATTTGGTAATCAGGGGCTCTACCCCTCCAAACCTGCCTCTAAGGCAGTGTCGGCCAATAAGTCTAATTCACCTAATCATGACCTTCCCTATTCGGAAAAGCGTTCAAACCGGAAAACACAACCTTCAAGTTACTATCACCCTAATGACTATTATCTAGGAACTGATTGGCCTAGGCTTGTAGTGGGAACTTTGGCTTCACTAATTCTTCTGGTTTCCGTTGGCATCTTAGCCTTATATCTTTTCGACAGATTCGATTCGGAAACAACAATTTCGCAAAATTTAGTTGTTTCTAGTGATGAAGCAATCATAATAAACGCGTACTTATGTGCAGGTGACAGCACACCAGTGAAACAAATCGAAACTCCGCCAAGTGCGCTTTTCAGCGGCAGGAATGCCTCAGGAACTTGGATCGCTTATCAGGACCCAATGGCCCCCTCTGTTCAACTTTGGTCAAGAACAACTGATTTATTGGAAACTAATCTTGAAGATTTGCAGGTGGTCAATTGTGAAAACCTTGCTAATTCTGAAGATACTTCTGATAGTTAATTCTTATTGACTCGCTAGACTAATCAAAGTTAGGAGTGTCGTGGGGAAAACTTTAAGTCAAAAAATCTGGGACGATCACCTAGTCCGCTCAGGGGATGGCTTACCTGACCTGCTCTATATCGACTTGCACCTAATCCACGAAGTAACATCGCCTCAAGCCTTTGATGGGTTGCGTCTAAATGGCAGGAAAGTCCGGCGCCCAGATTTAACAGTAGCGACTGAGGACCATAATGTCCCAACGGAGAATATTGATCAACCCATAGCAGACGAAATCAGCTTAAAACAAATTGAAACTCTTCGAAGCAATACCGAAGAGTTTGGCATTACTAATTTTCCAATGGGAGATCCCCATCAAGGCATTGTGCACGTTATTGGACCTGAGCTGGGATTAACTCAGCCAGGGATGACAGTTGTGTGCGGTGATAGTCATACGTCAACGCATGGAGCTTTTGGAGCTCTAGCCTTTGGTATCGGCACGAGTGAAGTCGAGCACGTACTAGCTACGCAAACGCTTCCTCAACCAGCCCAAGAAACGATGTCTATCACCATCAATGGAGCCCTTCCGGAGGGGTCAACGGCAAAAGATGTAGTTTTAGCAGTCCTCCGTAAAGTAGGAACTGGAGGCGGGATAGGAGCTATTGCTGAGTTTCGGGGATCGGTCATTGAGAACCTCTCAATGGAGGGGCGAATGACTTTATGTAACATGTCAATTGAATTTGGTGCAAAAGCAGGTCTCATAGCCCCTGATGAGGTCACCTTTGAATACCTGAAGGGACTAGATAACTGCCCAACAGGAGATAAATGGGATCAAGCAGTAGCCTATTGGAGAACCTTATATAGCGACACAGACGCGATTTTTGACCGTGATGTTGTCCTTGATGGAGCGACAATTACACCTCAGATGACATGGGGAACTAACCCCGGTCAGGTCATACCTGTATCTGGTATTGTTCCCAATCCTGATGATTACACGGATATGGCTGAGCGTGAAGCAGCAGAAAGAGCACTTGAGTACATGGGTCTTCAATCGGGTTTAGAAATGAGAGATATTCCAGTTGACACGGTATTCATTGGTAGCTGCACAAATAGCAGAATAGAAGATCTTCGGTCTGTTGCTAGCGTCGTGAAAGGAAGAAAAGTAGCTGATGGAGTGAGGACGCTCGTAGTCCCAGGCTCAAGAATGGTTAAGGAACAGGCAGAAGCAGAAGGACTTGACAAGATCTTCAGAGAAAGTGGATTTGATTGGCGTGAACCTGGTTGCTCAATGTGTCTTGCAATGAACCCAGACAAACTAACAGTTGGAGAGCGTTGTGCAAGCACAAGTAATAGGAATTTTGAGGGTCGTCAGGGACGAGGTGGACGCACTCATCTTGTTTCCCCGCGTGTTGCAGCCGCTACGGCTATTGCAGGACATTTTGCGACTCCTGAGGATCTGTTGTGAAGCCCGTATCAATTATTGAAGGAACTGCTGTTCCGCTTGACAGGTCTGATGTCGATACAGATCAGATCATTCCAAGTGATTGGCTCAAACGAGTTGAACGAACCGGGTTTGAAAAGGGGTTATTTTCTGAGTGGCGCGATGATAAAAGTTTTGTGTTAAATAATGATGACTTTGCAGGAGCAAATATTCTTCTTGCAGGCCCAAATTTTGGGACAGGTTCTTCACGAGAGCATGCTGTATGGGCGATACAACAGGCTGGGTTTGATGCTGTTATTTCACCGCGTTTCGGCCCAATCTTCAAAAATAATGCTACTAAGAACGGCTTAGTCCCTGTTGAGATTGATGCATCAATCGGAGGGAACCTTATGGATCAAGTTAAGAAGGAACCGAACCTCTATTTTGTTATTGATATTAGAAAACGCTCTGTTGAAGTGGCCCAAATTGGTTTAACTTTCAATTTTCCTCTTGAGGACTCGATCCAAGATAGGTTCTTAAAAGGGCTTGATGATATCGGGATTACTTTAGCTGACACTGAAGCTATCCAAAGCTTTGAAAATACTAGAAACACATGGCTTCCCAGCCAAAGGTAGTTTCAGAAAAAACGTAATTTGGGAACAAAAACGAAAGTTTGTGCGTCAAAAGTGTCATAGCATCCGTAAAGGAAGATAATTATGAGAAGATTACTGACTGCGTTTCTGATTTTGAGCCTTTTAACATTAGGTTGTTCGGACTCTTCCGAAGTATCACGAGTTGAGTTGGATCCGACTGATGTACAATTAGTGAATCGGCTTGTGCCATTTGACGATTGTGCAAGCCTTCTCGAACATATCAAAGCGGAAGCCGCCGAGAGGGTTGGCCCATATGGACTGGATGGCACCGGATATCCAATTTGGCTTGAAGGTGTAGTTATGCGTGGAGAGATCGGTATCTTGGATTCCGGTCCTGCTATCACTATTGAAGAGTCAGTGCAGTTTGATGCGAGTTCTTCGGATTCTTCTTCTGGAACGATTGACTTTACTGGCACAAATGTTCAGGAATTAGGTGTTGACGAACCAGACATCATCAAAACAGATGGAGAACGGATAGTAACTTTCAGCAATGGTGTTCTTTCCCTTATTGCGGTTAATGATGGAAATGGTTCTTTGACAGATCAGTTAATTATTGGTGAGGACTTCTACGGCTATGAACTCTTTCTTCACGATGACAGAGCTTTTCTTTTCGCGAACGGTGGTGGCTACTCAACATTTGAGGCTGTAACAGAGATGAGCAGAGGAAACTTCTATGAACCTCAGACCCAAATAGTTGAAGTAAACCTTTCTGATCCATTTGATATGAAGGTAGAAAGTCAAATGAAAATAAGTGGAAACTACTTGAGCGCTCGATTGGTAGGATCAACGATCCGTATGGCAGTAAACAGTGCCCCTAATCAACTCGAGTGGGTGTATCCGAGTAATCCTGCCTCCGAGGAACGAGCAACTCGTTTAAACAGAGAACTCATACAAGAAACAACACTTGAGGACTGGGTTCCATCCTTTCAACTAACTAGTGGTGATTCTGTAGAAACTGGTGACCTGGTCTCTTGCGATAATCTTCATAAACCAAATGCATTCTCTGGGTTTGACGTCCTTTCAGTATTGAGTTTTGACATAGATAGCGGCTTGACTTCTGGGGACGGCGTAGCCGTTCTAGCAAGTGGCCAAACAGTGTATTCATCGTTGGATCGGTTTTATATAGCAACAACCAAATGGGCCGATGTGGGCGCATCAGATGACGATTTTGAAATATGGACAGACTCCTACACTACTGACATTCATTCCTTCTCTATTACTGTTAGTGATCCAGCAGAATATGTTGCATCCGGCAGTGTCGATGGGTCACTTCTGAACCAATTCTCACTAGACGAACATGCTGGGTATCTTCGTATCGTGACGACAACCGGGTCTCCCTGGAATGAACAGAACCTCAGCGAATCACAACTGATCGTTATGGAGGAACAAGGGAACGCGTTAGTTCAAGTAGGGCAGGTTGGAGGGTTAGGCAAGGGTGAAGCATTGTATTCTGTTCGACTGCTAGATGACATTGGGTTTGCAGTTACGTTTCGTCAAATCGACCCGTTTTATGTGATTGATTTGAGCGACCCTACGAATCCTGAAGTTGTGGGAGAGTTGAAAATTCCGGGCTTTTCCACTTACCTTCACCCTCTCGATCAAAATATTGTTCTTGGTATTGGGCAAAACGCAAATGATCAGGGAAGAGTGCTTGGATTGAAGGTCAGTTCCTTTGATGTCTCTGCCCCTGAAAACCCTATTGAGACTTCAACATGGATACTTAATGATGCAAATTCATTTGCCGAATACGACCATAGGGCTTTCCAGATAAAGGACCGATTAGCAGTTCTGCCTGTACAGAATTGGTCAAACGCCGAAAAAAACGGAGCCGTTCTCCTAAATATAAGTACCGATGGTCAGATTGAGGAGGCTGGATTCGTGACACATGCGGTCACTGATGCTGAGAAGAAGACAGATTGCGAAATACTTGATACAGATATTCTGATTGGAACCAATTTGGAATTCCTAGCAGAGGAAGAATGGAGTGACGGCAACGGACCTCACATTCAACTTTGTGAGTCTTCTAATATCGGCGGATACGGATCTGACTATTGCGATATTATTCCCGTAGAACAGTTAGATGACTACTTTGGTGCGATTGCAGAGGAGCTGGTTGAGATAATCGGCGCTAATCCTACCGACCGATTAGAGCAATGTTGGCCGTCAGATATTCGATGGGACTTACAAATCCAAAGGAGTCTCTTTATTGGAGATGATCTTTGGACTATGAGTGTAAGACGCCTTCAATCTAATGATGTAGGTGATGTTAGGGACTCAGGCCAAGCTCCTGTCACCTCAATAATCCCAATTGTTAACTAAATCCCGAAAACCGATGAATGCGCCTCAAAGAGGCGCATTCATCTCTTTCTCTCTTTCGAGAGCAAGGGTTGGGAGTTTCACTATATCTGTTTTTTCATTGTGAGAATTCATTTATTGCTTCTAAGATATTTGTATGAGAATTATTCGGAAGATTTTAAAGCTTGCAGTCATAGCTGCCATTGTTGGCGCTTTAGCTTCTTGGTTTCGTAGCCGTTCTACAGAAGAAACCGAAGGAGAGGATGAAGAAGATCTTCCTTGGCCTCCCATCGCCTCTTCAAATGATGAGGCAACTTCTCAGGTAGTTGAGCCAAATGACGGCTCGGCTATGGAACCACGTGAATGGATTACCTGCGATGGGAGCGGGAACTGCCCGACTACTCACCCTATTAAAGCAAAAGATAGCAGTGGGCTTTATCATGTTCCCGAAGGAACGTTGTATGAGAGAACGATTCCAGATAGGTGCTATTCAACAGTGGAGGCTGCAGAAGCTGATGGGTATCGCCCGTCACAAAGGTAACAGAGACTATTCCTTTTCTGGCAAATTAATTATTGAACATTGAGTAACGCCATCGGTATTGATCAACGTTTTTGATATTTCTGCATTCACAGCGTTTTGTGTTGAGATAACCATCAATGCCCCGAATCCATCTTTACTTCGACCTACATTCATGTCAGTAATATTTATCTTGTTTTCTCCCAAGATTGTGCCCACTTTACCGATAACTCCCGGGCGGTCATCATTTCGAAGAACAATCATGTGTTCACTGGGAGGAACATCAACTGTGTGATCGTCTACCATGATTATCCTATGGTCAGCTTTTAATCCGACAACCGTTCCAGCAATTGAATGCCCCCCACCCTCAATTTTAATTGCATTCAAGTAGTCAAGTGATTCTGTCGTATTGATTGATTTAATTCTGATCCCTAGATCTTCAGCGACAGAGAATGCATTTACGAAAGAGACTGCTACATCACTCTTAGCGAATAACCCTTTAACTATTGAAAGTTCTGTGATCTTATTGTCGTAACCGCCAATTTCTCCTGCGAATTCTATGTTTATCTGTTTTGGAAGTTCTTGGTTAAGTCCAGCGAACAAGGCACCAAGCTTTTCGGCAAGAGGAAGAAACGGGCGCACAATTTCTGTAGCTTCGGATGCAGAGACGTTGACAGCGAAGGGGACAAACTTTCCTTGAAGAGCGAGATCGACTTGCTCTGCGATTGTATTTCCAGCCTTTTCTTGCGCCTCTTTGGTACTTGCTCCTAGGTGCGGAGTGACTACAATATTTTGGTGCTCAAAAAGGGGTGAGTCAACCGTAGGTTCCTTTTCAAAAACATCCAATGCAGCACCCGCTATTTGGCCAGATGCTATTGCGTCAGCCAGGTCAAGCTCGTTGATGATCCCTCCCCTAGCGACGTTTACGACCCTAAGCGATGGTTTTGCGTATGAGAGTGTTTCAGCGTTGATTAAATTGATGGTTTCAGGTGTTTTCGCAACATGAATTGTTATAAAGTCTGAGAGTTCCATCAGTTCACGAAGAGACATAAGTTCTACGGATAATTGTTGAGCGCGCTCTTGGGCGATGTAGGGGTCATATGCCACTAATTTCATCCCAAAGGCTAGCGCTCGCTGTGCAACTAATTTTCCAATTCTGCCAAGACCGATGATTCCTAGTGTCTTATCTGCTAGTTCAACACCAGTCCATTGACTTCGTTCCCATCTTCCATCTTTCAAAGCTTCGTTTGCTGGTGGAATGTTTCGGGCTTGAGACAAAAGCAAGGCTAACGTGTGTTCTGCAGCCGACAAGATATTTGACTTAGGAGCATTAACAACCATAATTCCATGTTGAGTTGCTGATTCCACATCCACGTTATCTAACCCGATTCCGGCTCTTCCGATTACGACAAGGTCTTTACCTTTACTGATTACCTCATCAGTAACTGTTGTTGCTGATCTAATTATGATGGCGTGAGCGTCAACTATTTCATCAAGTAATTCCTTTGGTGAGAGGTCTAGCTTTTCGTCGACGTGGTATCCGGAATTACGAAGGTGATCAAGGCCTTCAGATGAAATCTTCTCTGTTACTAGAACACGTTGCATGTTTCTAATCTAGAACTTCTTGACTTAGAAGGGAACATTGTAATTAAAAGTCCTATGAAGCCATAATGGTATAACTGATTCAGATCAACGCATAGTATCTGATAAGAGCGCAAAGGAACTTCTATGGATAACTCCGACCTAAAAGGATTTGACTGCGATCATCATTACTATGAGGCAGAAGACGCATTCATAAGACATATGGACCCAGCAATGATGCAACGAGCAATGCAGTGGGTAAACGTGAATGGGAAAAAAAGATTAATGGTAGGTGGGAAAATTAACCGTTTTATACCTAACCCCACTTTTGACCCTATAGCTAGACCTGGATGCTTGGACGATTACTTTCGGGGGAAAGTTTCAGTCAACGATATGCGCGATGCCTTCGGAGAGCTTGAACCTCTATCAGAGCGACCTGAGTATCGGGATCGAGATGCAAAGATTGATCTTCTGACTAAACAAAATCTTGATGGATGCCTTTTGTTCCCAACATTAGGTGTAGGTATGGAGTCGGCACTTGAAAATGACTTACCAGCATTACAAGCTGCCTTCTCCGCTTTTAATCGATGGCTTTCAGAAGATTGGGGATTCAGTTATCAAGAGCGCTTATTCGCAGCCCCCTATATAACACTCTCAAACGTCCAGCATGCGATCGCTGAACTTGAGTTTGCACTTGACAACGATGCACGAGTTATAAATTTGCGAGCATCTGCTGTGACTACAGAGGATGGTCAGAAAAATCCAGCTGATACGGACTTTGACGACTTCTGGAGCCGAGTAAATGAAGCCGGCATCACAGTAGCTTTCCATGCTGGAGATGCCGCATATGATTTTATGTTTGCGCACTGGGGGTTATCAACTGAATTCGAAGCATTTCGATATGACCCCTTGAAACGTTTACTAAATTATTCAAATATCGCCGACACTGTCGCTGCGCTGATTAGTGGAGGTTTGTTCTCACGCTTTCCAAATATTCGGGTATGTACTATTGAGAATGGATCTGATTGGGTTAGTGGTCTTTTCCGAAGATTCTCTAAAGCTTTTAAGCAAGCAGGATATGCATTTGCGGAGGACCCTATAAAAACTTTTCAAAATCATATTTGGGTTGCCCCTTATTATGAGGACGATTTAATGGAACTGCGTGAACTAATCGGAGTGGAACATATTCTCTTCGGGTCGGATTTCCCGCATGCAGAAGGTCTGGCTATACCAATGAATTTTCTAGAAGATTTAGGCGGTTTTTCCTCCATGGAGGTCGAGCAGATAATGTCCAGAAATGGCAGAGAGTTAGTAATTCCCAATAATTAGGTAGCACCACTGATGGCATTCCACAAAGATATAGCTCTTACGCCTGTAAAGGATGGCCTTTTCCAAACTGAAATAATTGAAGATTATTGGATTATTGTTGGTCCAAACGGAGGGTATTTAGGGGCTTTGTTAACGAGTGCAGGCGATATCCATGTTGGAAAGGATTCACATCAACTACGTGGCTTAACTATCCATTATTTATCACCTCCAAAGTTGGGCACTACACAGGTCAGCGTTGAAACTATTCGTTCAGGAAAATCTGTTGATTTTGTAAGGTTTGAAATGATTCAAGATTCTGTAATTGTTCTGGTAGCTACTGGTTCTTGGGCCAAAACAAGTAACGGTCTTGAGTTACCGCAAATTACGATGCCGGAGGTTCCTAATCCCATGGAATGTCCAACGCCAGTCCGACTCACCGAGACCCCAACTCGTTTACATGAAAAGTGGGAAATAAGATCTGTGGATCAGGCTATATCAAGGCCTGCTTCGTTATCTCCGAGTCACGTGAAGTCTGATCTGACTTGGTGGATACGGCCAAAGGAAGCGACTCCTCTATCATCTGGTTTACTTGTTGCAGCGGCCGATGCTTTACCGCCCCCAATTATGGTTCATTTTGAACAGATCCAAATGGCTCCCACTATTGATTTGTCTGTTCACATTAGAGCTGAAATCAAATCTGTTAATTGGACACCTGACTCATGGATGCTTGTAAGGTTCGTGACTAATCACGCTTCTGGTGGGTTTATTGAGGAGGATGGTTTGGTTTGGAATGAAGAGGGTATTTTGCTCTGTATGAGCAGGCAATTAGCTTTGGCTCGTTAACTTTCTAGGAGATCTTGACGGCATCGATATCATCAAAAGGTTCGAATCTAAAGATTTGAGAGAAAAATGAATACTCTGATTCAAGTGCCTCGATTATGTTCTCTGACTTTCTAAACCCGTGCCCTTCTCCTTCAAATAGAATGTACGCATGCCTGATTCCTTTCAATTTGAGAGCGTTGACAATCAGTTCTGATTGGTTAGGTGGAACAACCGCATCTTCTGAACCTTGCAAGATAATCATCGGGCTTTGTATGCTGTCCGTCTGATAGATGGGCGATCTTGCGATATAAATATCTTTCTCTTCAGGGTATTTACCGATGAGGCGGTCTAGATATCTTGACTCAAATTTATGCGTGTCTTTAGCTAGTATTTCTAAATCTGCAACCCCGTATCTACATGACCCAGCAGAAAAGTCATCATAATTTGATAATGCTGATAGTACGGTAAGGCCCCCGGCACTTCCTCCTTTAATTGCTAAACGTTTAGGGTCTGCTAACTCTTTTGAGACTAGAAATCTAGCAGCAGCTACACAATCGGCTACATCGAATACACCCCATTTCCCGTTTAATTCATTCATAAACGAGCGTCCATATCCAGTGCTTCCTCGATAATCCACATCAGCGACTGCCCAGCCTCTGCTAGTCCAATACCGCAGTGCGAGGGAGAGTTCGTTTCTTGAGCTGCCTGTGGGGCCGCCATGTGCTAGCACTAACAGCGGGGGATCTTCACTCTCAGGTGCACGTGTAGTTGGGTGAGCTGGAGCATAGTAACGGACATAAGCACTATTTCCATCTAGAGTGGGAAACTCTATTAGCTCCGGTGATGGGAGAAATTTTTCATCAAGGTTATGAGGAAGAGGTTCTTGAACAAGGTGCTGATTCTCGACACCTTTAATTATTGAGGGACCTTTTGTGTGGCTAGCTGATAAGAAAACTATTTCTTCGTTATCTAAGGCCCTAATTTGATGCACAGACGACCACCTAGCAGGAATCAAGTTAGTAGTTGTTGCAAAGTAGGATTTACCATTTGGTGTCGTAACTGATGCGACAACTTTGTTTTGTGAGAGGACCACATATCGTGATTGATCAAAAACCCAAAGTGGCGTACCAATATCGAATTCGCCTCCGATGATCAGTTCATCTCCTTGTGGGTTAAAGAGGTACAAGTTAGACCAGCCCGAACGGTCACTGAGAAAATACAGATCGCTTGTTTCAGACCATTCAGGTTGCATAACAGATTCGTCTTGCCCCCCAGCAATCTTCTGAGCATTCTTAATTTGTCCTTCATGGAATTGCCCTATCCAGAGCTCGGTCCCCCACCATGGCATTGATGGGTGATTCCATTGGACCCAAGTTAGAAATTCACCGTCAGGGGATGGTCGGGGGAAAGCATAAAAGTCAGCTCCTACAACGAGTTCTTTTATCTCCATGCTCCCATCGGTTGATACCGCTACGAGTTGATTATCTGGTTCGATAGCTAAACCGTCAAGGTCGTGATGGATTTCTCTTACGCATATGCACCATGTTTCATCAGTTGTTATTCGCCCATCTGCGAATCTCCATTTTTGGCCATTTGGGGGTTCTGGAGTTAGGAGGAGTTCTGAATGATCTGGGAGCACCTTTCGTAATCTTTGGTCGTCAAAGTTGACATAGAATAGCGAATCACTTTTAACCCACCAAGCTCCCCCTCCGTACTCATGTACTTTGCTTCGAGCATTAGCATCTGGAGGTGTTACTTCGCGTGGGGCGTCCCCTTGCTGCATAGATACAATTGCGACTCTTCCACCTTCATCTGGCCGTGATTCAGACCACCAGATGCTATCACCATCTGTTTTTATCTCAGATATTGTTGAGACACCACTGACTAGAGAATCCGCCGATATCGGGGAATCCCAACTACCATATGGCTTTATTGGTGTGCTGCTTTCCATTAGACACTTAGTAGGTCAGTAATCCGCCCCAGTCCCTCTTTCAGATCATCATCTCCTAAAGCAAAGGAGAGTCTTGCATATCCGGGAGCTCCGAAAGCTTCACCGGGAACGACGGCAACGTGTATCTCTTCAAGGAAAACCTGTGCAAGATCTATAGTCGTTTCAACTTTTTTACCTGCGATTTCTCTATGCAGGCATTGAGAGAAGTTAGGGAATGCGTAGAAGGCTCCTTGTGGTTCAAGAACTGAAACCCCACCGATTGCATTTAGCATTGAATGCATTACCTGTCTTCTCTTATCGAAAGCTGATCGCATTTCGTCCACAGCACTTAAGGGCCCAGAAACAGCAGCTAATGCTGCTTGTTGGGAAATATTAGCAACATTTGAAGTTTGGTGAGATTGAAGCGTTGAGGATGCTCTGGCAACGTCTTCAGGTGCAATAATCCAACCGACCCTCCAGCCAGTCATAGCATACGTTTTTGCTACCCCGTTGAGGATCACTGTTTGGTCAGCGCATTCTGGAACTAATCTCGAAATAGAGTGGTGAACATTTGAACCATAGACAAGATGTTCATAAATTTCATCTGTAAAAATCCATACATTATTCTCTACCGCCCATTCTCCGATAGCTGTAATCTCTTCTTCAGGGTAGACAGCCCCTGTTGGGTTGGATGGTGAAACGAAGATAAGAGCTTTTGTACGGTCAGTAAGTGAAGCATTCAGCTGGTCAACGGTAACTCGAAATCCTGTTTGTTCTGTGGTCGGCAATATGGTCGTTGTTGCCCCAGCGAGGGCAATCGGTTCCGGATATGTAGTCCAATATGGCGCCGGAAGTAGAACTTCATCTCCAGCGTTTAGAATAACCTGCATACAGTTGTAGACAGCGTGCTTTCCTCCATTAGTAACAACTACTTGGTCAGGGGATACTTCAAGTCCAGAGTCTCGAAGAGTCTTATGGGCAATTGCCTCTTTCAAGTCAGGTAACCCCCCTGCTGGACTGTAGCGGTGGTTGATTGGATCAGCGCAAGCAGCAATTGCTGCTTCAACAATATATGAGGGTGTTGGAAAGTCAGGTTCTCCTGCCCCAAATCCGATAACTGGTGCTCCGGCAGCTTTCAGCTCCTTTGCTTTTGATGTAACAGCCAGTGTTGCTGATGGCGCTATTGCTCCAACTCGTTTGGAAATTCTTGATTCCATGAATATTGATTCCTCCGATTACCTTCTTATTCAATGATGTCTTATTTAGGTGAATATTACAGATTATTTAATTTCTATGTGCCTACGCCACTTGACCTGAAGTTAAGACTATTTTTTTTACGTGCCTGAAAATAAAAATATATCTATACCGAATAGCCTCTTACCATCAGATGGTCGCTTTGGTAGTGGCCCCTCACTAGTTAGGCAATCTGATTTACGTGCGTTAGCGGATGTGGCTGAATCTTACATGGGGACTAGCCATCGGCAGGCACCGGTGAAAGATATGGTTGGTCGATTACGCAATGGACTAAAAGAGTTATTTGATCTTCCAGATGAATGGGAGATTATATTAGGGAATGGGGGCAGCACTCTCTTCTGGGATGCCGCAACTTTTTCTCTGATTTCTGAAAAGAGTCATCATGTAGTGTTTGGAGAGTTCTCTTCTAAATTTGCTGTAGCGGCTGAAGCTGCGCCGCATATAGGGAAACCAGTTGTGAATAATTCAGATCCCGGTACTGTGCCAATCATTGAGGAATCGGATGCCGATACTTACGCCTTTACCCACAATGAAACCTCCACTGGTGTTTCAATGAAGCTCCACAGGCCAAATAATTCATCTTCCGATGAAGCTATTGTCCTCGTTGATGCAACGTCTGCTGCGGGAGGAATGCTTTGGGACTCGTCCGAAGTTGATTGCTATTATTTCGCTCCTCAGAAATGTTTTGCTAGTGATGGGGGCATTTGGATAGCTGCTTGTTCTCCATCTGCAATCGAAAGAATTGAAGAAATATCAAATTCGAATCGATGGGTTCCTGCTGGTTTAGATCTGGGTATTGCACTTGAGAATAGCAAGAAAAATCAGACCTATAATACGCCCGCTTTAGCAACAATCTTCTTGACGGTTCAACAGGTTGAATGGATGAATGCCCACGGAGGCCTTCCTTGGGCTGCTGCTAGGTCATCTGTGTCTTCAAACCACATATATGAGTGGGCTGAAAGTCACGAATTGGCTAGCCCTTTTGTAGCTAATTCCTCTGCCAGAAGTCCCGTTGTTTCGACCATTGATTTAAATGAGCGCTTTGACGCTGACGAGGTTGTAGCGATCTGTAGAGATAATGGGATTCTAGATATTGGTGGTTATCGGAAGTTAGGCCGTAACCAGTTGCGGATTGCTACTTTCCCAGCTATCGAATTGAGCGATATTAAGGCTTTGACGGCATCTCTGGATTACATAATGGAGAGTCTACTCTGAGCGCCTCGGGCCGATTATTGGTAGCTAGCCCTCTCATGGTTGATAACAACTTTGATCGAGCCGTTGTTTTTGTGATTGACCACAGCGAAGCTGGTGCAGTCGGTTTAGTTCTCAATAGTCCTCTGGAGGAAGATTTAGGGCAATTAATTCCTGAGTGGGCTGATAGCGATTTTGCAGGATGTAGGTTATTTTCTGGTGGTCCGGTTGATCCTCTCAGCTCAATGGCATTAGGAAAATTCGTTGGAAGCTCAAAGGATCCACAGTCGTTGCTATTCGCTGATATTGGCATTATTGATTTGGGTTTGGGGCCAGAGTCTATTCCTAGCAGCGTTACTAGTCTTCGGCCATTTCTTGGCTATGCAGGGTGGGGTTCTTTACAGTTAGAAGCTGAATTGTCTGCTAATGCCTGGTTTGTTGTTGATGTAAAGCCAGATGATATTTTTGCTGATTATGGTGGGGACCTGTGGTCAAAAGTTTTAAGACGTCAGGATAGCCCTGTTGCGTGGTTATCGAATTATCCAAGTGACCCTCGTTTGAATTAACCCGCTACCACATAGTCCCTTGTGGGGTAACACCCCGTGTATGAAGGTGCGCTGTCGCAGCGAGGGATACGTCTACGAGCCCCGATACTCCTGCTAACCAGAGTCCGTGAGTTATGGTTGCTGCGGTTGCCCCAGTTAATGGGTCGGCTGAAGCATCACCGACAAACCAAAGTGATTCTTCTACCTTTGCTAAAAGATTTCCCGCTGCTGCAGCATCATCGCCGAATCCGATACGTCTGGGGTTTTGTCTACGCCCATATCCTGTTATTGAGCACCAAATTGCTCCCCGACTTACCTCGTCTTCAGGATATATACCTAAGTTTTCTAATGCTCGGGGGCGGGAACTTTCAATAATGATATCGGCGCTGCGAATGTGTTTTCGCAGAGTACTTTTCCCTTCCTGTCTTCCGAAATCTACTTCAGTGATGTTTTTGCCCTTATTTAATCTTTGGAAGAAAGGGGTTCTACTTATCCGACCTCTGTCGGGTCTATGTGTTGACTCTATTTTTGTTACCGTCGCTCCGGATCTCATTAAGAACCACGAACATAATGGCCCGGCCCACATACTTGATAAATCTACTACCTGAGGGGAGGACTTGTGCGAGTGATTTTTCGATAGCTGACTCACTTCTATGTCAATATCCTTAGCTTCGCCGATTAATGAAACAGCGATCCCTAAAAGTTCAGCACGGTTAATCAGATTTTTGGATGGGATGTTGGCAGCATGTTCCTCTATGGCATCCCATATATTTTCGGTAACCGGAATCTCTAGCCACGCGGAAACTGAGTCGATATCTTCTGCGCGAGGAAGATTTACTGCGATAGTGTTATCTGCTGTTTTTATGAGCTTGCATGATCCGCCTGCGGAGATCTCTCCCCAACCGCGATGTCCAAGGAGTGGGGCTCTCTCTACTATTAAAGAAAGCCCACTGGGTCCTCCTGATGGGCCACCGAGAGAGTCCGAGAAATGATTAAGAAGTGCAACTGTATTTTCAAATCTATGTAACCAACGCAGATCGAATCGTTTTAATGAAATATTAGGCGGACCTATTAGATTTGAGAGTATCGGGGTCGGCCACACAGGCCAGTTTGGATTAGTTTGCGATATGTGATCAATTAGACTCTCTTCAACAAGACCCGAAGGAAGAAAGCTTAGAAGACGTCGCAGATGGTCAACTGACACTCTTAATGGGTCATTTAAGTCTTCCTCTAACATTCTCCTACCCTAGATGACCAGTTAACATTGGCGGAAACCGCTCTTGTGAGGAATGATAGAATTAAATGATCTATGGAGGTAAGAAGTGGAGATTAGAGCTGGAAGTAGACTGAAAAGTGCTGTTTGCCAAACTGAGGTTATCGCTGTGAAGGCTCCCGGGGTGGAAATGGATATTCGTTGTGGTGGTGTTCCGATGGTAGATCCGACTGGGGCTGCGTCTGAAGCCGTTAACCCAGTTGATGGCGCAATGAATGGGACTCAAATGGGAAAGAGATATGTTGATGCAGGCGATTCAATTGAATTACTGTGCACAAAGCCAGGCGACGGGTCCTTGGGACTTGGAGATGACTTACTGACAATTAAAGAGAGCAAACCGCTACCTGCTTCTGATTAGGGTCCGAAATGAATTTGATGATGTTGCTAGAAATGGCATCTAGTGCCTTTGGGAACAGGGTGGCTTTTGGGAGTAAAGATGGTTCGGGTATTTCTTACCAAGACCTCTATGAGCGAGCTGGGCGCTCAAGCAAATACTTTGAAGAGACGAAGGCTCAACATGTTTCATTTTTAGCTGAATCTAATTTTGCTTTACCCATATCTCTATTTGGGTCTTCATGGGCTGGACTGCCGTTTGTTCCGCTGAATTATAGACTTGCATCAGATGAGGTTCAGGCTCTTGCGGACCGGATTACGCCTACTTTGACAGTTACCAATAATGATTTATCCGAGATCCTTGAGGACAAAGAAGGAGTAACTGTAACTTCAGAGGAACAGTTTATAGAACTGAGCGCTAGCGGGGATATTGGCGAACCTTCGTGGGGTATGAACCCAGATGAAATCGCTATCCTACTATTTACCTCAGGAACTACCGGCGCCCCTAAAGCTGCTGTGTTGCGACAATCACATCTAGTGTCATATATTCTTGGCTCTGTTGAATTTATGGGTGCGGGAGAGGATGAAGCTTCTCTTGTTTCGGTTCCTCCCTATCATGTTGCGGGGATTGCTGCGATGTGCAGTTCAGTTTATTCGGGTCGGAGAATCGTTCAACTGCCAACTTTTGATCCGCAGGACTGGGTACAACTGGTTATCAAAGAGGAAATTACGCATGCGATGGTTGTTCCGACGATGCTTGCTAGAATCGTTGAGTTCTTAGATTCCAATGAGTCGATAGAAATAACTAGCCTAAGATCGCTTTCATATGGAGGAGGGAAAATGCCAAGGCCGGTTATTGAACGCGCACTTTCTTTACTCCCAAATACAAATTTTGTGAATGCTTATGGTTTGACCGAGACGAGTTCTACTATCTCGGTCCTTGGGCCTGAAGATCATAGGGCTGCGTTTGAAAGTTCTGATGAGGATACCCGGAAGCGACTTAGCTCAGCTGGCAAACCATTACCGACACTAGAGGTTTCAATCCGAGATGATAACGGAGTTGAGGTAGCCGATGGGCAGAGCGGAGAAATTTGGGTTCGAGGGGAACAGGTTTCTGGTGAATATCTTGGCCAAGGAAAGAAACTGACAGATGACGGCTGGTTCCCAACCAACGATGGTGGGTCTATAGATCAAGGCGGCTATTTGTTTGTGGAAGGAAGAATAGACGACATAATCATTCGTGGTGGTGAGAATATCTCACCAGGAGAGATAGAAGAGGTGCTTTTAGAACACCGAAATATTCAAGATGCTGCTGCAATTGGTATTCCTGATGAAGAATGGGGTGAAGTTATCGTTGCTGTTGTTGTGCTTCATGATTTGGAAAGTTTTTCTGAGTCAGAGATTAAGGACTTCACAAAGCAACACCTGCGTTCCTCTCGAACTCCAGATGAAATTGTTGTTCTAGATGAGCTTCCATATAACGAAACTGGAAAACTGCTTCGTCGTATTATCAAAGCTGATCTGATTGAAAGAGATTGAGATGAAAGCTTGGAATGTGTGACGTGGAGGTCCTGTCATTCCCCGAAGCTTACGATTTCATTAGTGACTTTTCGTTAAGCGAAAATATTTTTTTGGGCGATAAGAAATCAGTATTTGTGGAAATCGGACCTGGTATTGATAAACGAAACGCAGATGGTTTCTATCAATTCACCCAAGAATGCAGTTCGCTAAATTTAGTTATTGTAGGCGTCGTGACTACAGGTAGTGAATATTTGCCTGCTACTTTCTTTGAATCATTTGATATTTTAATTAGCGATTCTAAAACTAGCCAGGAATCTGTGTTTGTTGGAGATGTGTCTGCAGTTATTGACAATATCGGCCAAAACATAAGAAAAAATCCACAAGCAGCCCTTGTCCTTGCACAACTTTTACGCCAAAGAGCTTATATAAATGTTTCAAGAGGTCTTGTTCTTGAATCGCTTGCTTATGCAATGCTCCAAAGTGGCTCTGAGTTCAAAGCATGGTTACAACAACGAGGTGAACCGGATCCGTTTATTGATGATGAACCTGTTGTGTTAGGGACCCGCCTTGGTAATGAGCTTGATATTTGCTTGAATAGGCCTCATCGAGCGAATGCAATTTCATCCGAAATGCGTGATGATCTTTCTGAGCTTCTTCAGGTTGCGTTATTTGATGAGACGGTTAGAACAGTGAAACTCTCTGGGGCGGGAAAATCTTTCTGCTCTGGCGGAGATTTAGCAGAATTTGGTCTAGTTGATTTCCCTCCAGAGGGGCACTTGACCCGCATGTTTAGGAATCCAGCACGTTTTGTGCATGATATGACCGATAGAGTTGAGGCGTATTTGCATGGTGTATGCGCTGGAGCTGGAATTGAGATCCCTGCGTTTGCCTCGAGAATTTTCGCTGATGAGTCTGTGGAAATTTTTCTTCCTGAGATTGCTATGGGTCTAATACCTGGTGCTGGGGGTACGGTTAGTTTGCCAAGAAGAATAGGAGCTCAGAAAACGCTTTTTTTAGCTATTACAGGGCGAAAATTAGCGTTTGAGGAGGCGCTTAAATGGGGGCTAGTTGACGAAGCTTATGGATGGCAGACCTGATATTTTATGCGAGCGACTCTATGATCGTTACGTTTGCTTGTCCGCCACCTTCACACATTGTTTGGAGTCCATACCGGCCTCCGGTTCGCTCTAATTCATTCAAAAGAGTAGTCATTAGTCTTCCACCGGTACATCCGAGAGGGTGCCCTAATGCAATTGCGCCTCCGTTTACGTTTACCTTTTCGTGAGCAATGTTATGTTCTTGCATCCACACTAACGGAACAGGGGCAAATGCCTCATTACACTCGAACAGGTCAATGTCGTCTGCAGTCATCCCAGTTTTCTCAAAGGCATATGCTGTTGCTGGTATAGGTCCCGTGAGCATGTAAATAGGGTCATCTCCTCTTACGCTCATGTGGTGTATCCGAGCACGTGGTTTCAGTCCATGATCTTTCACTGCTTGCTCACCAGCAATTAGCAAAGCGACAGCTCCATCTGAGATTTGGCTTGCTACAGCTGCAGTGATAACCCCTCCTTCTTCTAGAGTTGGGAGTTGAGCCATCTTTTCAAGCGTGGTTCCTCGTCTAACACCTTCATCTCTCTGTATATCTCCGTATGGAAGAATTTCGTTGTCAAAGCGGCCTTCGTCCTGTGCCTTTGCAGCTCGCTCGTGGGACTCTAACGCAAACTCCTCTAGCTGTTCTCTAGATAGGTCCCATTTTTTTGCTATAAGTTCTGCGCCCCTAAATTGGGAGACCTCTTGAGTTCCGTATCTATCTACCCATCCTTTTGAAGTAGTGAATGGATCTTCGATCTCTGGATGACCAATGCTCTCGTGGCCCATGACATCCATTGCTGATCCTATAGGAATTAGACTCATGTTTTGGATGCCTCCTGCGACGACAATATCTTGGACTCCTGACATCACACCCATTGCAGCGAAAGATACAGCTTGTTGACCTGAACCACATTGACGGTCGACTGTCACGCCCGGCACTGATTCTGGCATTCCTGCTGCTAGCCAAGCTGTTCTAGCGACATCTCCTGCTTGTGGGCCCATGTTGTCAAGACAGCCCATTATGACGTCGTCTACAGCAAGAGGGTCTACACCTGCTCTATCCAAAAGTCCTTTTATTGCGTGGGCTCCTAAGTCTGCAGGGTGCACGTCAGAAAGTCCACCACCTCTTCTTCCGACAGGTGTCCTGACTGCATCAATGATGTAAGCTTCGCTCATTTAACTTCCTCTCATCTTTCTCTTTCATAATGCTATATTACAGACGGATAGTTTAGGTCCGGCTCATGACTAATGAGGCTAGTTGTTCTTCGGTTCCTTTGGTAACCCAAGGACTCTTTCTCCGATTATGTTTCTTTGAATCTGATTGCTTCCTCCATATATGGTGTGGGCACGGCTGTAGAGAAAGGTTCTTTGCTCACGGTCTAATGGGTAATCTTTTCCTTCGTGACCTGAATATCCTTCTGTTGCAATCATTCCTGATGTGCCTCTTACTAGCATCCAAAGCTCCCCTAACCGACGGTGCCACGAGGCCCAATATAACTTTCCGATGCTCTGTTCCGCCCCTGGTACCCCATCAGCTGCTAAAGCTGTAAGCATTCTAAGTTGGTTATATCTAAGAACCTCAAGACCTATATAGGAATCAGTAAGATTTTGTCTGACTAGAGGATCATCCCACCTTCCTGTAGCTTTGGCCTCTAGCAATAAATCATCCAACTCTTGGCGAAAACTAACTTGTTGCCCAAGAGTTGAAGCCCCCCGCTCAAATGAAAGTGTACCCATGGCGACTTTCCATCCTTCCCCCTCATTTCCAACTATATTTTCTTTAGATGTTCTAGCATCGTTAAAGAATGTTTCGTTGAATTCAGCGCCACCTGTCAATTGGATAATAGGTCGGATGGAAACTCCTGTTTGGTCCATTGGGACGAGAAGGTAGCTAAGGCCTTTGTGTTTCTTTGTTCCCTTGCCTGTTCGAGCCACAACGAAAATCCAATCGGAGAATTGCGCAAGCGATGTCCAAACTTTCTGGCCATTCACAATCCATTCGTTTCCATCTAGCTCGGCTTTTGTATTTACGTTTGAGAGATCAGAACCTGCATCTGGTTCGCTATATCCCTGACACCAAAGCTCATCTCCATTGAGGATTGGTGGCACAAACCGGTTCTGCTGTTCTTGGGTTCCAAATGCCATAAGAGTAGGGCCGAGCAAAGTGACACCCATGTTAGGTATTCTTCCTGGAGCTCGTGCTTCAACATAGGTTTTATGAAATAAGACTTGTTCAACTAGCGAACATTCTCTACCACCAATAGATCTGGGGAAATCTATTCCTAGCCAGCCTCCTTTTGCTAGTTCCTTTTCCCATTCAATCTGAAGTTCTGCTGGCACATCATCATGCCCTGTAAGACCTTTCCCTTGAAGAGAGATGAAATCTCCAACTATGTGCTCTTCCAGCCACGTACGTACTTCATCCACGAATTGCTTTTCAGTATTAGAGTAGGTGAAATCCATGAGTTGTTCTGATATTTCTCTTACTTGCTAGGTTACTATCACGACTTTCTCTTTTGCCTATTCCTACTTTCAGTTTGTTCTTGTGCTTCTTCTATAAGCCGCTGATAGCGCTCTAGTTTTTCGGAATCTATACTTCCTTTTTGAATCGCTTCAAGGACAGCACATTGAGGTTCAGCTTTGTGTGAGCAATCTTTAAATCGGCACTTTTGTCCGATAGAGGATATTGATTTAAAAACTAAATTGATGCCCTCTTCTGAGTCCCATAATCCGACGCCGCGGATACCTGGAGTGTCTATAACCATGCCCCCCGTCGGAATAAGGATCATCTCTCGAGCCGTTGTTGTATGTCTACCTTTTTTATCTTTCAAGCGGACTTCAGTTGTTTCTTGGATATTCTGCCCCGCTAGATAATTAACGAGAGTAGATTTCCCAACACCTGATTCCCCGAGAAGAACTAGCGTTTGATTTGGTGTCAGCAGTCTATTAATTTCAGGTTTCCCAACGCTGGACAGAGCGCTTGTTTCAATCTTGTGGACGTTGGGAAATTCTTGTTCAAGCTCATTCCATTCTGTTGGAATCCCGAAATCAGACTTAGTGAGAATGAATGCTGCTTCAGCTTGGCTGGTAGCTGCGAGCACTAGCAGGCGCTCAATGCGAGCTATATTTATTGGCCTATCAGCCGAAAGTACTATTGCGACAACATCTATGTTGCTGGCTAATATCTGTGGCCGTTCCATTTCAGCCGGGTCGCGTCTTACGATTTGCGAGTATCTTGGGAGGACTGTATCTATGACGTATCCCTGTTCAGGGTCTACATAGGTTTTCACCCAATCTCCTGTAACGGGGGCTGTTATGGATTTTGCTCTCTGGCTATCTGAAAATGCACGTATCTCACCAGACGTAGTAAGAACATCTACTTCTCCCCTGTCGACACGCCGAACTCTTCCAATCTCGTTAGGTGAGGTGGTGTCTTCTATATGCTCTTTATAGTTTCCCCACCCTAGTTGCTCAAGATTTTTCATGAATATGCCAGTTATCAATTAATTATTATGAAGTTCCTCGTTGAGGCCTTGCCAACTGGAATCGCCACCGCGTTGGAGGACTTCAACTATTCCAGTTGTTGAGTTTCGACGAAAGAGAAGATTATCTCTTCCTGATAATAATTTTGCTTTAACAGTTGACCCATCTGGCACCTTAACGAGACTTCCAGCTGTTACATAGAGGCCGGCTTCCACGACACAATTGTCCCCTAGCGATATCCCAATTCCTGCTTCGGCTCCTAGAAGACAATTCTCTCCTATAGATATGACCTCTGTTCCTCCTCCTGAAAGTGTTCCCATTATTGATGCACCGCCTCCGATATCTGAACCGTCTCCAACTACGACTCCGGCAGATATGCGACCTTCAACCATTGATGCTCCGAGGGTTCCAGCATTGAAATTACAAAACCCTTCATGCATTACGGTCGTTCCAGCGGCAAGATGTGCGCCTAGCCTTACCCTGTTGGCATCCGCTATCCGAACGCCTGGAGGAATAACATAATCAGTCATACGTGGGAATTTATCTACGCCATGTACCAGTATCTCTAAACCTTCTGCTAGAAGTGCAATTCTTTTGTGGTTGAAGTCAGTGACTTCAAAGGGTCCCAAATTCGTCCAGACACAATTTGTCAGTTTCCCAAAGATACCTGTCAAATTAATCGTGTTAGGTTGAGCAAGCCTTGATGATAAGAGGTGCAACCGAAGGTAACTATCAATGGCATCGATTGGTTCATCTGATGCCTCAGATATAAAACTTACGACTGCGATTCTCTGACCATTTACCGGTTCGCCTTGTCCGAGGATTTGTAGCAGGGATTCTGCAATCCCATTCGTTTCCTCTTCGTAAGAAATATTTTTTTTTGCTACTTCAAGTGACTGCTGAATGTTGGTGAGAGCCATAGCATCGAGTTCATATGTTCTTGTCTTCCCATCCCATTTAAGTTCATGCGCTATGACTGCACATGAGTAAGCGTCTGAACCAAGTTGTGGCGCAGGGTAGAAAACATCCATTATGTTGCCAGCAGAACTTTTTGTTGCGAGACCTATACCAAATGAGAACGGTGTCTTGAAATTATAAAGACTTTCTTCAAGTTCTTTCTGATGTTCTTTAAGTTGTTCAAGGTTTTGAATTTCTTTCATAGAAACGACGTTAGCGGGTAAATGGGATGCTTTGGTCGTTTGGTGTACCGTTATCTGGTGAGTTCTCGAAGCTATAGGAAAGGCATAACTAGTTTCACAGACTCTGCGGCTCCTGAGTTTCTCTTTGTCTGTGGCGCTGTTTCCCAATACTTAGGGGCGGCACTTGCTTACAGTCTCTTTGATAATTTAGGAACGAGTCTTGTGGCTACGCTTCGAGTCATTGGCGCTGCGATCGTTCTTGTCGTCATGAGACGTTCCTGGAAACGGTCAAAGAAGGAACTTGATTTGAAATGGACAGCGTTGTTCGGAATTGTATTAGCTGGCATGAACCTTTGTTTCTACCTTGCTATTGATAATCTGCCTTTAGGAAATGCAGTCGCTATAGAGTTCTTAGGACCAATCGCAGTTGCTGCTCTAGGTAATAAATCGTTTAGAAGCGCAACTTCATTGTTCGTCGCTGGCTTGGGAGTGTTCCTTTTGGCACAGGTAACCTCAGAGGGAACTTTCGTGGGGGTTCTTTTTGCTCTCGCAGCAGGTGGGTTGTGGGCACTGTATATCGTTCTAGGCAGTAAAGTCGCCCGTTCCGGTGCTCATTTAGACGGTTTGGGTGTTGGAATGCTTATTGGAGGGTTGGCTATTTCACCCTTTGGCATATTTTCAGTTGACAAGGCAGTTGACTCACCCCTTTTACTTTTACTTGCTCTCACGACAGGTCTACTCGGTAATGTGATTCCTTATGGGATCGATCAAATGGTTTTAACACGAATTTCTAAGACGAGGTTTGCCTTCTTGCAGTCTCTATTACCAGCCACAGCGGTTTGTATTGGACTAATTGTCCTCCGACAAAATGCTTCGCTCGGAGAAATTGCTGGAATAGGTTTAATAATTTTTGCAATTCTTTTCAGAGGCAGGCAAGACTGATGTATCTATTCTATTTAGTTATGTTTAGTAATCTTCGTGCTTGTTTTGCTAAAGCTTCATCTATCATTTGGCCGTCAAATACCGCTGCTGATGTGCCTTGACTAATTGCACGCTCATAGATTTCCAAGAGTTCTCTTGCACGTGCTATCTCTTCTTGTGTCGGCGAAAATGATTCGTTTGCGATAGAGACTTGGGAGGGGTGGATACAAAGTTTCCCTACAAAACCCAGTGATTTTGCTTCCTGCGCTTCTCTTATAAAACGTTCATTATCTGAGAAATCGGTGACGATTTGGTCAACTACTGGGACTCCGAAGAGCCTACTACTCATCCCTAATTGTGTTCTAGCGAAAAGAACCTCATTATTCGTCTGTGTTCGAACTCCTCCTAGGTCGTAGATGTAATCCTCAGCCCCAAAATATGCTCCGGTAACTGATTCCATAGCAAAGATTTCATTCACTGATGTGAGTCCTTTAACCGTTTCTATTCCCACTAAGATATTGACGGTTACGGAGTTTCTTTTTAGAGTCTCCTCTGCTTCTACTAAATCGTTCGCAGTATTTACTTTAGGAATAACAATTCCAGAAATCTGAGGGGGTACTGCCTGTACGTCTTTCTCAAAATGCTCCGAAGCTATAGGGTTTACGCGTGTAAATATCTGATAATTTGCTTCGGGTTCGCTTTGAATAAATCTCAGTAAGTTTTCTCTCGCCGCTTTCTTTTCGGCGTGAGGAACTGCATCTTCAAGGTCGATAATGGCCGCATCTGGTTGTATCTTTGAAAATTTATTAAGGAGTTCAAGCTTATTTCCCGGAGCGAATAACATACTTCTTAATTCACTGGTCATTAAATCTCCTCTGATCGTTTGAAATAGTTTAACGCCTCTGGATTCGCTAATGCTTCGTTATTGTGAACAGGGTTTCCTTCAACAACAGCTTTTATTGCTAGCTCAGAAAGTTTACCGCTACGAGTTTTCGGTAAATCAGGAACAGCTCTGATAATTGCTGGGACGTGTCTCGGTGATGCTTGATAACGAAGTGCAGATTTGATTTTATTACGAAGCTTTTCATCCAATACATTGTCGGAGGAAAGGACGACGTAAAGGATCACTCGATTGTCCCCTTCCCAAGTTTGACTAATAACTGCACTTTCATTAATTTCTGGGAGGGTATCTACGACGGCGTATATTTCTGCTGTCCCTATTCTAACTCCACCAGGATTTAGTGTTGCGTCAGATCGACCGTGTATGATTATGCCACTTGTTGGAGTCTTCTCTGCGAAATCTCCTTGGTGCCACTTTCCCTCGTACCGTCTGAAGTACGCGTTCTGATATTTTTCGCCATCGGTATCGTGTAGGAATTTGAGTGGCATCGATGGGAACGGGTTTGCGCATACTAATTCGCCTTGTTCCCCCACTGAAGCTTCTTGGCCAGATTCGTTCAGAATTTCTATCTGCATTCCTAGAGCTGGTTTTTGAATTTCACCTCGGTATACCGGGCCTGTTGGGTCTCCTGCTACCAAGCATCCGCATAAATCTGTGCCGCCGGACATTGATTGGAGATGAACGTCTGATTTGATTTTTTCGTAAACATAGTCAAAGCTTTCCGCAACTAAAGTTGAACCAGTTGAGCAGATTGTTTTCACTGAGGAAAGATCATGAGTCTCGATAGGGGCTAGATTTTCGTTGGCGCATGCGTCTATATACTTAGCTGATATTCCAAAAAGTGTTACTTCGCTTTTGTCGATAATGTCAAAAAGCGCAGAAGGGGTTGGGTGGAATGGAGAACCATCGTAAAGAACGATAGATGCTTGGGAGCCGAGAGCAGATACCAGCCAGTTCCACATCATCCATCCCGTTGTGGTGTAGTAGAAGACTCTTTCTCCTTGTTTTATGTCACATTGGAATGCGTGTTCAGCTAGATGCTTGAGGAGTACGCCCCCAGATCGGTGAACTATACATTTTGGTTTTCCAGTAGTCCCTGATGAATAGAGGATGTACCAGGGGTGATTGAAATCATATGTAGGAAAGTCCACTGTGGTGGGTTCATGTCGCTCCAGTAGTTCGCTCCACAATTGCCTCTTCTCAGTAATATTAGTTTCGTTTTCTTCTTGGTCTCGTCTGGGATAGGGGACGATAAATGTTCTTTCAATTGAAGGTAATTCCAATTCAACTTGTGTAATTTTGTCCGTTAATGAGAACCACTTTCCCCCATAAGAGTATCCATCAGTTACGAAGATCAGTTTTGGTTGGGCCTGTTTGAATCGGTCAAGTAATCCTCTTACTCCAAAGTCGGGCGACGTCGAAGTAAATACTGCCCCAAGACTTGCTGCAGCAATCATTATGATGACTGCTTCTGGTCTGTTTGGAAGCCAAGCTGCGATGCAGTCCCCTTTCACAATTCCTAATTCTCTCAAACTTTGTTGTAACGAAGAGACCTGATCATTAAGTTCGCTCCATGTCATCTTTTGAAAATTACCAAGCTCGTCATGCCAAATTAGGGCGTCCGTATCATCGCTTCGTTTAAGCAGGTTCTCAGCCACGTTTATTGTTGTACTGGGGAAAAATGTACTGTCTGATAGGTGTTCACCTTGTTCGTAGACTTCTTTGTCTATTGTTCCGATTAACCCAAGGTATTTAGCTGCATGTGACCAAAATTGGATTGGTGATTTTATGCTCCAGCTATGTATCTCGTCGTAGTTTGAGAGTTCTATCTCAAATTCTGATTTAGCGCTGATAGCAAAATCCATCAGCCTGGAGTCATTGACTCTTTCTTGTGTTGGTTTCCAGAGTTGTGTCACTTCTTTAGCATAGTCTTGTCGTGAGAATCGTAAACTTGACTGCGAGCAAGGTTGATGTGGAGCTGAGGGGAGTCGAACCCCTGGCCTCCTCGATGCGACCGAGGCGCTCTAGCCAGCTGAGCTACAGCCCCATCAATGTAGATTACTGGAAAAAGTTTTACTTCCGCTCAGAGGCGTTCAGTTCCTGTCGCAGCGTAATCAAGGGTTGCGGTCTGAGTAGGTTGGAGAATTGCCTGTCTTGCCTGTTCAACTTCACGTTGATATTGAACTAGGGCCCAGACGTATAAGAAAAGTAACGCATCGGCGAAGAAATGAAGTGCTATGAATCCACTACCTGCGACTATTGCCAACAAGAGAGTGAAGACGACGGCTCCGATCAATGCAAATAGCACTTTTCTGCGGCGAATACGGGCTTGTTCACTTGTGAGTTCCATGGGATTTATCCCCTTTTGTCTTGAGTCGAGTGGTGGCTCGACTAGCGAGTGTCCTGGTTGCAGTCCATATCCCCAGTTCTGTTGGGCGTTGTGTAGCGGGACTACTTCCGCTCTAGCATTTCTTCGAATGCTGAAGCGACCTGTTGTATTTCGTAGAGCTAGTGAAGGTGCAGTAATGCGGTTTCGTAGCCAATAAATACCGGCTCCTAACCATAAAATAGCTAACGCAATTAACAGCATTTCTCCACCAAACTCTATGAGCTGTACATTTAAAATTTTTGCATTAATTTGCCCATAAATGGTGGATACACAGGGAATTTAAAGGGTTTTGCAGTGTGAAATGACTAGGAAGGCCCTTATTGGGTTCTCTTGAACGGACCTGACTTCCCACCGGTCTTTTCCCAAAGCGCGATCTCTGAGATCATTATTCCTTTATCAATGCTTTTGCACATGTCATATATAGTGAGGGCAGCTACTGAACAGGCTGTCAAAGCTTCCATTTCAACACCGGTTTTCCCATCAATAGTAACTACTGCCTCAATAGCCACATGATTATCGTGAGCCTCTAATTCAACTGTTACCGCATCAATAACAATTGGGTGACACAGCGGGATGAGCTCGGATGTCCTCTTTGCAGCTTGAATACCTGCGATCCGAGCCGCCGCAAAAACATCGCCTTTTGATGTCTCGCCCGAAGTAAGTTTAGTGAGTGTAGCGTTATCCATAATTACTTTTGCCCTAGCAACAGCCCTTCGAGCGGTTCCATCTTTACCACTAACATCAACCATTCTTGCCTGACCATCTGACCCAAGATGCGTGAATTCTCCACCCATAGTCAGCCGCCGATCTGCGACATTGATTTGCTAGGGCGAATAAAAACCGATTTGCCTATTTGATGACCAGCCCACTTTTCCTTTACACCGTTTATGAACAGATTCGCTATTTCGTCATCGCTTGCTCCATTGCGCAAAAGGTCACGCATGTCATAATCTTTTAATGCGAAGAGGCAATTTCTAAATTTTCCATCCGCAGTAAGTCTTATCCTGTCACAAGAGTCGCAGAACGCATCCGTAACAGTCGCAATAACTCCGATTTCGCCCATTCCGTCAGCGTATTTCCATTTAGCGGCAGGGGCGCTTCCACGTTGCATAGGAACAATTTCGTGCTTCGAAGAAATCACATCAAGAATATCAGTTAATGGCATTACGCTGGCATCGGTCCATGCTTCGTCAGCATCAAGTGGCATGAATTCTATGAAACGAACAGTTACGTTGTTCGCTCTTCCATACTCGACAAAGTCAAGTATCTCATCGTCATTTATTCCTTTCATGACAACCATATTTATCTTTACGGGGTCAAAACCTACGTTCGTTGCAGCGCTTATTCCTTCGAGAACTTGTTCTAGATTGTCACGCCTCGTTAATTCATTGAAACGGTTCCGCTGCAACGAATCAAGGGAGATGTTAATCCTGTCTAAACCGGCATCCTTTAGCTTTCTAGCCATTAACGAGAGCGTGGCTCCATTAGTAGTCATTGACAGATTTATGGGAAGTTTTGCGAGGCGATTAATGAGATCTGGGAGATTTGCCCTAACGGTCGGCTCGCCGCCTGTTAGGCGAATACTTTCTATTCCGAATTGATGGACCAGAAGAGAGGCAAGGCGCTCGATCTCTTCGAAGGTTAGAAGTTCTTCTCTTGGCGTCCATTCAAGTCCTTCTTCTGGCATGCAGTAGGTGCATCGAAAATTACACCTATCGGTGATAGATATTCGGAGGTCCTTATGAATTCTGCTATGTGTATCAATGAGCTGACGAGCCATACGTTCTCATGTTAGCGGGATAGATCAATCAAGGAAAAGAAATTGCAATAACGAACCCTGATTAATACCACTTCCGTCAGGTAAAATGGCTAAGGCATTTGCACCAGCCATACCAGTTAATTGGTGAGACCCCTGGTGTCCAGCTGACTGTATTTTAGGTATATTCTCATGCAAATCAGCAGACACACGAACGAAGTGAGTCTTACCGTCTGATCTTCTTGCGAAGTCGTGTGCGGCTTTGCCTGTCATCACGGATCGGTACGGTAGCTCAACCCCTGACATTTTCTTTAATGCTGGTCGTGCAAATAACTCATAGGAAACCATTGACGAAACCGGATTCCCAGGCAATCCGAAAACGGGCAATTTCCCTACCGTACCAAAAGCCAAAGGTTTCGCTGGCTTGATTGCAACCTGCATCCAACGCATTTCTCCCACCCTATTTAAAACAACTTTTACAAAGTCATAATCTCCCATACTCACGCCACCAGTGGTAACGAGCGCGTCGCAAGAATTCCCTGCTTCATGGATTGTCTTCTCAATTGATGATTCGCTGTCGGGAATAAGCCCAAAATCGACTGTTTCAAAGCCGTCTCTTTCAAGAAGGGCAAGGAGAGAAAATCTGTTTGAATCTCTTATTTGTCCCGGCTGTAAAGGCTGGTTTCCTTCTATCAATTCATCTCCTGTAGAGAAAACCCCTACTGTGGGAGTTCTAACGGTATCTACCTGATATATCCCGAGGCTCGCTAGAAGCCCCAAGTGGGCAGCGTTAAGGAGGGTTCCAGAGCTCATAACAAGATCCCCTGTAACCAAATCCTCACCGCTTTTCCTGATATGTTGCCCCCCAGAGACTTGTTGGTTTATCGCTACTTCTGATTCGGTATTCCCCCGTTGCGTCCACTCCACCATAACTATTGCGTCAGCCCCATCAGGGATCGGAGCTCCGGTCATTATTTTCGAGCATTCTCCAGATTCGATAGGAAATATCGGTGGCTTTCCGGCAGCGATTGTCTCTAGAACTTTCAGAAATACTGGTTCGCTCTCAGTTGCCCCTTCAGTATCAGCAGCTTTCACGGCATAGCCGTCAACAGCCGTATTATCAAAGGGAGGGATGTTTTCAGTTGAGGTTACTGCTTTAGCTATAACTCTGTTTCGCCCTTCAAGAAGATCAATGTTTTCGTGGCCAAGAACATTTATGTTCTCCATTACATAAGATTGTGCTTCTTCCAAGGGGATCATATTTCTAATGTTAACAAATGGTCAGCCTTGCTGGACACTTGCTTTACGGTCTAGTGGAGTAGGATGAGAAAGTGACTTGGTGGTATTTACTAGTTCCTGCGAGCTATGTGATCGGAATTTTTCCGACAGCACAATTAGTTGGTGGCCTTTTGGGTCACGATCCCACTGAGGAGGGATCTAGGAATCCAGGGGCGTCTAATGTGTATCGTGTCGCAGGGGCTAAAGCTGGGATACTTGTCTTAGCGGGAGACATCCTCAAGGGGTTCACTCCTGCTCTAATTTGTTATCTAGTTGACGGAAGGTTTCTGGGGCTACTCGCAGGGGTTAGTGCAATGCTTGGCCACATATACCCAGTTACAAGGAAATTCGTTGGCGGGAAGGGTGTGGCGACTCTTGGAGGAGCTGGTATAGCTCTTTATCCATTGGTTGCAATTGTCGGTTTCCTGCTTTGGATGCTAACAGTGAAATTTTCTCGAAGAGCCTCGGTTGGATCGTTTGTGTTGATGGCGATCTTCCCTGTGGGTGTCTTGACTGACTCATCGGGTTCATTGAAAGAATTTTTTATCGCATTGGGAGCATCTTTAGTTGTCTTATCTAGACATAGTGGGAATATCAAACGACTGATTCGTGGTGAGGAACAGGTAATTGATTAGAAAAATCTTCCTGTAGAGTTCTTCTGTGAGAACTAGTATGATTCTGCAAGCAATGACGGAGATTAAACATGCCAACGTATGATTATCGGTGCGAGACATGCGATCATACTTTTGAGTTTTACCAATCGTTTTCGGAAGATCCATTAACGATATGCCCTCAAGAAACCTGCAGTAACGAAGGGGGAGGTACCGTCAAGAAGATTTTTTCTGCTCCGGGTATTTCTTTCAAGGGGTCAGGGTTTTACAAAAACGATAACCGATCAAAATCTTCATCATCTTCAAACTCAAAGTCGTCAGACTCTGCGACTACGGGTTCGGATAGTTCCAGTGCTGATTCGAAAGCAAAACCCTCAAGTGGGAACTCAACGAAATCAACACCTACCTCAGATTAGAAGTATCCGGCAGAAAGTAAGGTCACGGCAATTATGCCTACTGCTATTCTGTAGTAGCCAAAGACTGCAAAACTTTTTTTCTCGAGCCAATCAACCATGAATCGCACTGATAAGACAGCAGCAATAAAAGCAACACATAAACCTATAAGTGGCGTTGCATAGCCGAAACTATCTATCACAGTTTGCCCATCCGTTCCCAATTCAAAAATAGTTGCCGCAGAAAGAGTAATAAACCCCAAAAGAAAGCTAAATTCAACCGCTGCTTTCAGCGTTAAGCCGACAAACAATGCTGCGAGAATAGTCACTAAACTCCTGCTCACCCCAGGCCAAAGCGCAAGTGCTTGAACAAGGCCGATTAATAGAGCCCTCTGCGGTGTTAACTCTTCTAGTTTTTTTCCTGATGCACTGATAGCGTCTCGACGTTCAACTACCAAAATGCAGATCCCACCAGCGATCCATGCAACTGCAACTGGCCATAGGGCGTATAACTTATCTTTAACAAAATCTGCTGCTGCTAGTCCGATCACTGCTGTAGGAATAAATGCTGCGATTAGGCTAGACAGCATTTGTTTTCCCTCAGCGCTTTTTCCTCGTATCCCTAAAATCATTTGCATTAGGCGTAGACGATAAAGAAAAGCAACCGCAAAAATAGCGCCTATCTGAATACTGACGATGTAGCTATCAATAGCTGTCTCTGTTAGTTCTGTTTGGCCTACGTTTAGAATTTCTTTTGTTGCAAGTAAATGCCCTGTTGAACTGATTGGTAAAAACTCAGTGAGACCTTCAACTATTCCAAAGATCACAGCCTCCCAAATTGAGAGGGTTTCACTGCTTATCTGGTGCCCGACACCAAATGCGGGGTCAACCGATAGAGCTAAAAATCCAAATGACACAAAAAGCGTGCAAAGTGTTCTGTGTTTATTATTTTGGCGTGGAAGTACCGTCTTCATCAGTTCCCTTACCTAAGGAATCCTAGATCGGTTAGGAAGGCAAGTGTTATCAGACGCCGGAAACTGTCACATCAGCCACGACAAGGCTTACACCAGACGCCCTCATAGGCAATCTTTCAAGGTCACTTCCTATGTCGAGGACCTCAAGAAGCATTCGTTGGAGTGTAGATGCGATCGTTATTTCCCTTACTGGTTCTGCTAGTTGGCCATTTTTTATTAACAGACCCTCTGCCCCAGCAGAGAAATCACCACTGACAGGGTTAACCCCTGAGTGAAGACCCGATACTCCTTGAATGAGTATGCCGTCATCAATGTCTTCTATGAGTGCCTGCTGTGTTCTTGTACCAGGTACTAGTGCCAAAGCACGTGCTCCGACTCCGGGTGAAGAATTATAGCTTCGGACAGCCGAACCGGTTGAGTAGGTACCCAGAGAACGGGCAGTGTAAGTGTTATGCAAGAAAGTATTAAGATTACCGTTTTCGATTAGGATATTTTTTCTGCTAGCTAGTCCTTCGCCATCTACTTCGGTAGCCGTGAATGCATCGGGATCAGTTGGGTCATCAATAAGAGTCAGGATCTCAGCAGCGATCTTCTCGCTCTGCCTATCAGCAAAAAGTGAACGCCCTTTAAGAAGTGATTCTCCACTGAATGTTGAACCAATTATCCCAAGAAACTGAGCAGTTACATATGGGTCTAGGATGACTGTCTTGCGACCAGATTGTGCCTTCTGAGCGCCTAGCAGACGAGTTGCCTTTTCGGAAGCTTGAGACCCAGCCTTCTCAATATCGAGTAAATTTGGGTCACGGCCAACAGAAAAACCAAAACCCGTTTGCATATCTTTCCCATCTGAGGCTAAAGAAGAAGCCGCTATATAGCATCCTCCCTCAAAACTTGAGCGGCGAATACCGCTTGACGTTACAATGGCACCCGCTGAAATAGAATCTACATATTCCGAGGACTCTACTCCAACTATCCTTTCATCTGAGTTCGTGATATAAGCTTCAAGTTCTTTTGCTAGAGCTATTTTGTCTTCTGTAGGGAACTCTTTTAATGAAGGATTAAAAAGATCGAGAGAGATCGGCTGTACCTCATCTGGTTCGGCTATCTGAAGTAGCTCGTCGAAGGTTCCAAACGTAGCATTGTCGCGCGCCTCTTCAAGTGTTTCCTTAAGTATGTCTTCCTCCAATGACCCAGCGTAGGCCATTCCTTGACGCCCATCTTGCACGACTCTTATTCCAACTCCCTGCGATTCTGAAGCAGTGAATGATTCTAGCTCTCCTTTGTACACGCGGATTTCTGTCTCATGATCATGAACAGCAATTACCTCTAGTTGTTCTTCTGAAGTTGCGAGTGCAATTACCTTATCTGCGATTGCAAGTAGCTTTTCTTCCATCGCCTATGCCGCTGTTCCGCCGACTGTCAAACTTTGTACTCGTAATGTTGGGGTCCCATCCCCGACGGGAACGCCTTGCCCATCTTTTCCACAGGTACCGGGGGAACCCATTTCAAAATCATTTCCCAATGCATCAATTTGATTGAGAACTTCTGGACCGTTACCGATAAGATTCCCTTCACGTATTGGAGCAGTAATCTTCCCGTCTTCAATTAGATATGCCTCTGTCATCCCGAAGACAAAATCACCGGTAGCAGTATTAACCTGACCACCTCCAAGGTGTGCAACGTACACGCCTTGAGGCGTATCAGCAATTATGTCTTGAGGGTCTGTCGCTCCATTAGCAATATAAGTATTTGTCATACGTACCATTGGAAGCACCTGGTAGCTTTGCCTTCGGCCATTACCGCTACTTAAACGACCCTGACTTCTAGACCGCAACCCATCCCACATATAATCCACAAGAACACCGTCCTGTATCAGCGTATTCTTCTGAGCTGGATGCCCCTCATCATCTATTGCGAAAGCCCCCCATTCCTTTGCCATCGTTCCATCGTCAATAAGGGTAACTAACTCACTTGCTACTTTCTGACCTGTACGGTCCGCAAACACTGAAGCTTGTTTTTTAACTAAATCAGCTTCAAGACCATGACCGCATGCTTCGTGGAAGAGCACCCCTCCACCGCCGCAGCCGATGACAACTGGCATTGTCCCACTAGGAGCAGGTCGAGCATTTAATTTTGTTATTGCTCGCTGTGCAGCCCGCTGTGCAAGTTCTTCTACGTCGTACTCCTCAAAGAGTTCGAATCCTATAGGTCTACCCGTAGATTCTCTTCCTGTTTGCATTCCCACATCTCCTGTCGCAACACAGGCAACAGAGAAGAGTGTCCTTACTTGGTCATCTGAAGCATATATTCCTTCACTATTTGCGACCAATATGCGGCGGCGAGAATCACCATATCTGGCGGAAACTTGTGTGATCGATTTACTTTGGCTTCGAGCTACTTCATCAGCTCTTTTAAGTAACTCTACTTTTTTAATTTTTTCAACTGTTTCTGGAAGAACAAGTACTGGATTGGGAGAAGGAGTGTCGACTGGTGAAAGTTGATTAATTGACCCTGGCGCTCCTTGGCTTCGTGCCGCAGCTGCAGCAGAACGTGCGGCTTCCATTAGCCCGTCACTGCTTAAGTCTGCCGTATGGGCAAATCCAGTAGTTTCTCCAACAACAACTCGGATACCGGCTCCTCGGTCCCTGCCTGATGTTAATTCCTCTACTTTTCCATCATCAAAATAAGCTGAAGATGACCGCTTGTCTTCAACAAATACCTCGGCGAACTCTCCGCCTGTTCTCAAAGCTTCCGCTATCGTGCTCTCAACTAATTCCTTATCAATCATTTCTTTTCCCATACTTCCAGATTACTTGTTTCATAAGTCATTGCCCTATCCGACAAACAACCACTCTATTTGCGTATGGTACATGTATGGCATTGGAACCACCTATTCCTGCAGCAGCAGATTACACAGTCACCGAGGACGACTTAGCTACAGCGCTAGCCTCTGGAGATGTAGAGGTACTAGCAACACCTAGGGTTATTGCCTGGTGTGAGGCTCAAACTATGGCTGCAGTCAACGACTACGTCTCTGATGAAGAAACAACTGTTGGGATGAGAGTACGAGTTGATCACGTTAATCCCACAGGTTTAGGGGCAACTGTTAGAGTCAGTGCCCTCTTAACTCGTGTTGATGGTCGACGACTTACTTTTCAAGTAAGCGCGTCTGAAATCAACGACAATGCCGAACCCTTGCAAATTGCAATGGGTCAAATTACTCGTGTAATTGTCTTTAGAAACCGTTTTATGGAGCGAGTAGACATCTCCTAGCTTGTAAAAGGCCCGAAAAATAAGGAGTTTTGAATCCATAACATGCTTTTAACGCTGGCATCCGATAAAAATACTGTTCATGCCAATAACCTGACTAGGTTACGTAAATACGTAGTTTGCAGCGATTAATTATTGGAGTGATCATTTTAAGATGAGCTTTGAAACAACCGCCAACCCCGACGAACAAAAGTCGCAATGGTGGAGAAGCAAATACATTACTGTGCCACTCCGTATCGGTCTAAGTGTCGCTTTGCTAGTGGTTGTGATCGTCTCGATGGACGACATTGACTGGGATGAACTACCTGACTGGAATAGCGAAACGGCCATTTGGAGTATCGGAGCTTTCGTGTTTACGATAACCGGATTCATTCTTGGAGCGGTTCGTTGGCAGAGAGTCTTAATAGCTCTTGGGGTTCGGCAACCCTTAGGCCGCTTATTTAGCCATTACATGTCAGGTCAATTCGTTTCGAACTTCCTACCCACCACTGTAGGTGGAGACGTCGTCAGAGTAAGTAGGTTAACCAAGGACACTGACGACGGCCCGATTAGTTTTACATCTGTTGTCTTTGAACGATTAAGCGGTTGGTTGGTCCTACCGGTAATAACGTTCATAGGTTTCGCTGTTAACCCAGGTTTAACTGGACTGGGCAACTCAACTAGAATCCCTTTGATTGTAGGTTTCATAACATTAATTGGATTGGGTCTTGTCCTGCTTCTCCTTGGAAATGACCGAATAGGAGAAGGTTTACGTAACCGGCGAGGAGTTTTACGTTTTGCTAATGCCATACACCTGGGAATAGACCGGCTTCGACAACATCCCAAAGCAGCCAGAGAGGTTGTGTTCTCCGCATTTGCATATCAATTCATGCTCCTACTTGCCGCTGGTTGTGCAGTCGAAGCATTAGGCATTGACCAGGTAGGTTTAACAGCGCTTATGGCCTTCATTCCAGCTGTTCTAATTATTCAGGTACTCCCATTAGGAATAGGTGGGCTAGGAGTCAGAGAAGGGACTCTTGTTGTGTTCCTTTCCGGCATTGACGTTCCATCGGAACAAGCGCTTGCTTTAGGATTATCAATTTACGCATTAACGCTTGTCGGAAGCCTTATAGGTTTCCCTCTTCTTATCTTTGGTGGCAGGAAAGGGGGCAGCAATCTCGATTCTGCCCAGAGTGAGACCTAGCATTTGAGACCCTGATGAGTAGTAACATGATTCATACCAATTACACACCGAGAAAATTGGTATGGCTGCGAGAATTATTTCTCATAGCTACCTGTTATACATGCTACTCATGGGTTAGGAATCAATTTGGTTCTGCTTCAGTGACAGCTGAAACTGCGTATCGCAACGCTGACTACATGATTGAGACAGAACGTTTCCTTGGATTGTATTTTGAACCGACACTCCAAGATTGGTTTGTTGGGTGGGAATGGTTTCTTCGCTTCTGGAATATTTTCTATGGAACGCTTCATTTTGCTGTGACTTTGGGTGTCTTGTTATATCTATTTTTGCGGAAACCTTTGGAGTATTTGAAATGGAGAACTATAGGCTTACTAACCACTGGTTTAGCTTTAATAGGTTTTGCTCTTTTCCCATTAATGCCTCCGCGTTTACTGGGCAATTGTAGAGAAGTAGGAGCTTGCGTAGAGAGCCCATTCATTGACACCATGGCAGAATATGGAGGGCTATGGAGTTTTGATTCGGGCTTGATGGAAAGCCTTTCTAACCAGTACGCTGCAATGCCTAGCTTACACTTCGCATGGGCTCTCTGGAGTTGGCTTGCCATTCGAGAACATTTACGAAGGAAAACTTCACGTGTGGCTATCGCCTCGTATCCCCCTCTCACGCTATTTGCGATTATGGTAACCGCTAATCATTACTGGATAGATGCTATTGGCGGAGTAATCGTTTTGGGAGTTGCTTATTTACTCGGTAACCGTTTGAGGTCGTGGACATCGACATTCGCTAGTTTTAGTAGGGAATAAAGCTTCATAGCTGTGGTGTCGCATTTCATAGCCTTCCAGTTATGTTCTCGGGGTATCATGTTGTTAGCTTATATTTGAGGCAAAATTATTATGCTTGAGCAAATTACATGTCCAGCTGATCTCCGGCGTTTGTCATATGATCAGTTATCGGGGTTAAGTTCCGAAATCCGAGATTTTATCGTTGATACTGTTCAAGAAAATGGTGGACACCTTGGCTCTAATTTGGGTGTAGTTGAACTCACCATTGCCCTCCATCGCGTGTTTGACTCCCCTCGTGACATACTGCTATGGGATACTGGCCACCAAGCGTATGTCCACAAGATCCTTACAGGAAGGCTTGACGACTTTAAGACCCTTCGCAAAGGTGGTGGATTATCGGGCTATCCTAGCCGATCAGAATCTGAACATGATTGGATTGAGAACAGCCATGCATCCACTGCGTTGAGCTACGCATTCGGATTAGCAACAGCTCAAGAAAGCAGTGTCGGAGAAGGAAGGCGTGTCATAGCCGTGATCGGAGATGGAGCGTTGACTGGTGGAATGGCGTTTGAAGGATTGAACAATCTCGGCCACTCGGGAAGCAACGCCATTATCATTCTCAACGATAACGGAAGATCATATGCTCCAACTGTTTCTCTTCTTTCAGACAGCCTCAAAAAATTGCGCAATAATCCAAAGTATTTAGAACAACAAGAAAAGATTGAGAAAAAGGTCAAAAGTCTCCTTCCATCACGAGAGGTCTTAGGGCTTTCTGTAGAGCGCGCTATTGACGCAGCAAAAGCAGCAGTTAGGGAAATTTGGGATCCTACTTCGTTCTTTGAAGATTTGGGTATCCGCTACAATGGACCTTTTGACGGTCATAACATTGAAGCCCTCGAGAAGGCCCTGAGAAATGCTGCTGGCTTTGAAGGACCCACGGTTATTCACGTTCTTACTGAAAAGGGAAGAGGATACGGCCCCGCTGAAAATGATCCTATTAAAAGACTCCACGATATTGGGGCACCCAAATCTGGAAGCTACACCGCTGCTTTTACAGAAATACTTATCAAAGAGGCCGAAACTAGACCCGAACTAGTAGCTATCACTGCTGCAATGCCCGACAGCACAGGACTGCTTCCATTCTCTGAGCGTTTTCCTGATCGTTTCTTTGATGTGGGGATTGCGGAGCAGCATGCAACAACTGCAGCAGCGGGAATGGCAATGGGTGGGCTGCGACCTGTAATCGCTGTCTATGCAACCTTCCTAAATCGTGCTTTTGATCAAGTGAGCTTTGATGTGGCACTGCATGGACAGCCTGTGATCTTCTGCATTGATCGTGCCGGTATCACTGGCCCTGACGGTGCATCTCATCATGGTTTATTAGATATGATGCTCCTCACAAAAGTACCGGGTATGACTATGTTCGCTCCCTCTTCGTATCAAGAACTTCAGCAGATGTTCTCTGACGCTCTGGAAATCACAGATGGACCGGTTGCTATTCGATATCCACGAACACCAGCTCCCGCTGTATCTGAAACTGATGTTGGGTCAGGCTTGAATGCCCGACGAATTTCTGAGGGGGAAGACATATGTATTCTCTCCATTGGGAAAATGCTTGAGACTGCCGAGACTGTAGCAGAAACCCTTAAAGGGCTTGGTCATAGCGTCAGCATATGGGATGTTCGCGTAGTCTCACCTCTTGATCAGGAAATGATCAAGAATGCTCATGAACATTCAGTTGTAGTAACCCTAGAAGATGGAATTGTTGAGGGCGGGGTAGGATCTTCAATTGCAAACCATCTGCGGGACCTCCCAGGTAAGACCCCAACTATTATAATTAAGGGAGTTCCAGTATCTTTCGTTGATCAAGGAAAACCTGAAGACCTTCTATCAGAGCTTGGGTTGGACCCTGATGGTGTAGTCAAGGCAATCTTAGAAGCCGATCCGGACCTTTAACCTACTCAAAGAATGGATTCTCGCCGGCCTCGTGATCGGTTACGTCAATAACTTCGGTGATTTCCGGGATGGCTTCAGCGATCATTACTTCAATTCCTTGCCTTAAAGTGGCAGCAGACATGGCACACCCTTGGCAACCGCCTCCCATGAGGATGTGTGCGACTGTTCCGTCCATTTTTACGATCTCAGCGTACCCGGAATGCGCTGCTAAAGATGGGTTGATATGTGAGTCAAGTAATTGTTGGAGCTTCTCTCCAGGCGTTCCGGTTAATTCTATATCTTCACCCTCTAGCATTTTAGGTCGATTTGGATTACGGATTACCAAACCACCCTGCATAGGGTTACTTGGAAGATCAAGGGTGGCACCGGTAAGGTTTTCTAGATCTGCTTTTGGGATGATTACTGTAAGATCACTTATTCGGTAAACATGATCATCAGTTTGTGCTTCTTCGAAATCTTCGAAGGAAAGGTCGTAGGAGAACTCAGGTCCATTTGAACCAGTGATTGCTACTCGAAGAGCTGTAGATTCTGGGTTGTCTTCTTCAGAACGCACCTCGAGTACTTTCGACAAGGCAGCATCCGTGACCTCAAAGGTTTCTATGTCAAGATCATCTACTTGAGTTTCATTTACTGACATATACAAATAATACCCCCTGATTAGTGGGAATCAGATGAGCTAGACACTCTTTATTGAACTTTATTCTTGAGAATGAAACCCACGAGGTAAATGAAGGCAGACTTCTTTTTAACGGTAGGACGATCTAGTCTTTGACATGGCTGATTTCACATCTTCTGCTGTGCGAAAACGGCAATCGTTACGAAGGCTGGGACTCGTAGCTTTACTCTTACTTGCATTTATCCTGCGAGTGTGGAATTTAGACTGGGATGAAGGAACACATCAACACCCTGATGAACGCTACTGGAGTATGGTCACTTCAGATATTAGTTGGGAAGACCCTGTCACCTATTTTGATACCGGTAAGTCAAAACTGAATCCTTACCAGTATCAAGACACGTGGGTCTATGGGACTCTCCCATTATTTGCTACTAAAGCTGCGGCTGAATTCCTTGAAGCAGACTTCTTTCTCGTTGACGGGATTGTGTCTGTGGTTGACAGCGTTGGAATTAATCTTCTAGAGGATCGTGTATCACTGACTGGAGAAAGTTTTTCAACCAAAACCTTTAATAGTGGATATGAAGTCCAAAACATTGGGAGACTATTGGCAGCGCTGATAGATACGGGAACTGTCTTGCTGACATATCTTCTAGGCAGAGCATTATTTACTCGAGCGGCGGGTTTTGCTGCTTCTACTCTTCTAGCTTTTACCCCATTACATATTCAATACAGTCATTTCCATGGGGCTGAACCGTGGCTGACATTCTTCACAACAGCTGCAGTTCTCTCTTCCGTTCTCTTCTATAAAAGATCTGAACGTTTTTCATCAAAGGTTTTCGCTCACAACACAGGCGCGTTGAGGCACGCAATCGTAATCGGATTATTTTGTGGATTAGCGGCTTCATCAAAATTTACAGGCCTTATGGTTCTCATATCAGCTGTTGTTGCTTTTGCTCTAAAAATATTTCTGAAACCCCCATATAGCAGCGACGACCAAAAAAGGGTTGCTAAGGGTGCCGCTTCCCTACTGACCTTAATTTCGGTTACTGGTTTGACAGCAGTATTTACTTTCCGCGTCTTCCAACCGTATGCGTTTTCCGGTTTTTTGAAACTAAGCCCTGAATTCATTGGCGACCTAAACTACCTTCGCTCCGTAAGCGAAGGAGGAGATTTTCCATGGATCATTCAATGGGTTGATCGGATTCCTCTGATCGACCCTTTGAGATCAATGTTCTGGTCTGGAATGGGACCCGGAATTGGTATTTGCGTTTTGATTGGGATTTGTTTTATTTATCAAAGCATTATCCGTCAGCGTGATTTTGCCTTATTGATTCCACTCTCATTCGTTATCACACTAGGGGCATTGGTGACGCAACAATTTAACCCTCTTAACAGGTATTATTTACCGATTTACCCGATTCTTATTGTCTTTGGTGGCTTTGGAATCCAACGATTATGGACCGGTGCATTATTCCGATTTAGAAGCCACACAAATGTAAAAGTCGCATGGGGTCTAGTTTTATTAGGCTGCGGGCTCATAATGAGTATGAGTGTCTTATGGGGCATTGGCTTTGTTAAAGGGGTTTACCAAAACACGAATCCCCGTATAAGCGCCACAGATTGGGTATATGAAAATATTCCTTCTGGCTCCAAAATTTCTCGCCAAATATGGGATGACACCGTTCCAATCCGATCGCAAAGCCAAGCAAGAGATGAATATGAATATATTAATTTTGATCTTTTCCGTTCTGACTCGTCAATTGACCCGATCAGCGGACTAACGAAACCGGATTTGCTATTGTCTCAGCTTGATGAAGTTGATTATATTATTGAGTCAAGCAATCGGCTATATGACTCGATTCCTCGCATGCCTGCGGAGTACCCCTCTACGGTCGCTTATTATCAATCTTTATTCAGCGGCGAATTAGGTTTTGAGAAGATCGCATCTTTTGAAAATAAGCCATCTCTCTTTGGTATTACTTTTCCCTCAAACGGACTTGAAGAAACCTTCTCGGTTTACGATCACCCGACAGTAACTATTTGGGAAAAGTCTAACGAATGGGATATTGAGAAGGCACGAAAGATTCTAAACCCCTTTGCATCTGCTAATGCACCCAATTTGATGCCTAAAGAAGGAAACCAAAATGCGCTGATGCTCCAGCCGGAACAATACTCATCATTGCAAATCGGCGAAACATTTGATCAGCGTTTCTCATCAAGTATTTTTAAAGATTCGTTGGGCTGGTTGTGGTGGTTCATTTGGCTGCAACTGTCTGCAATAGTTATTTTTCCTTTAGCTATTCGGCTATTTTGGTTTCTGCCGGACCGCGGATACAGCATTTCAAAGATTTTTGGTTTTCTAGCTACAGGAACTCTCACATGGATTCTTGTTTCATGGAATTTAGTAAGGTTTTCTAGTTTTGCTTGTTTACTATCTCTGCTGATGTTAGGAGCCGTGAGCTTTTGGCAAGCGACTAGGAACTGGCAAACTATTAAAAGGTTTTTCAAAAGCCAAAAGAGAACATGGATAACCATTGAGCTTGTTTTCGCTGGGGTTTTTTTTACGGTACTGCTTCTTCGATTCATGAATCCAGACTTGTGGGATGCGTATCGAGGTGGAGAAAAACCTATGGAGTTAGGGTATCTCACTGCTATAGGGCGAAGCGAATCTCTTCCAGCTTATGATCCCTGGTTCTCTGGTGGAGTAATGAATTACTACTACTTTGGTTGGTTCTTGCTTGCGGTTCCAATGGTTGGGCTTGGGCTACGCCCTGAGATTGCTTTTCAATTGGGTCTGGCGACCTACGTTTCACTTGCATTTTTAGGTGTTCTAGCCGTAGTAGTGAATCTCGCTGCAAGTCGTCGGAAAGATTTAACTGAAGTAGCGGTTAGTTCGCGTGCTTTAAAGTCGGGCATTCTAGCATCACTATTTTTCGGTATCTTTGGAACATTTGACGCTGTCCGCAGGTACCACGAGCAATTTAGGGAAATAAACCAATGGAATTTCTTAAATGACTGGCCCGTTATCGGAGCCCTTTCAGAATTTCTAGGTGGATTCGTTGCGTGGACGAGAGGAGCACCATTAGCAGGTTTTGATTGGTGGGGTCCAAGTCGTGTGAATAGCGGAAATACCGATATCACCGAATTTCCTTTCTTCACCTTCCTTTTCGGGGATCTTCACCCTCATCTAATGGGGATGCCAGTTTTCACACTTCTGATTTGTATGTCAGTGGCCTTTATTTTTACCTGCCAACAAGGTAAGTTCATGCACTCATCAATTATTGGGGTGATGCTTGGGCTGATTCTTGCTATTTCAAAGATGACTAATACTTGGGACATACCTGCGTTGTTCATATTCGCCTTAGTCGCTCTTTCAATTGGAGCTATAGGGTACCGGACAGGCCCGCTCTCATCTAAATCTGATAAACAGCTCATTGAATGTCTTTTCTGGTTAATTGCAGGTCTTTCGATAGGTTTCAGCGCTATTGGTGTTGGGTTTAAATGGATCGTAGCTCTCGCTGTTCTAGTGACATTAGCTTCAGGAATTGGCGTATTTGTCTCCGATAACACCCAGTTGCGAATACTTGTTTTCATTCGCCACTTAGTGATATTGAACACGAGTTATGTCATTCTTTTAATTCCGTATGATCAAGCGCGTCAGACATTTGACTTAGGCTTATCTCGGACGAAGTGGGTATCTCCATTTAGCGATTTTCTATCTCATTGGGGTTTGTTTCTCCTTGTCGCAGGTGTTTTCTTTTTCGTTGTGTTCTTGGATAGAAAAGCTGGGAGGGCATGGATCAAGAATCCATTGTTCCAAATACCTAGAGGCAGGTCACACGTAGGAGCGTATGCAGCAGGCGTGGTTTCTTCAATGGTGACCATTTTTTCAGGGGTTATTGTCGGATGGGCATTTGCTGCATCTGTGCTTGGGTTTTTAGCATCTCTTTATTATCTGATTGCTGAAGTCAGAGGCGCAAAGTCTATCCAAAAGATTGGTGCCTTATGTTTTTGGATGTTCGGATTCGCTATTTTGGCGGGGCCAGAAGTAGTAGTTGTGAGTAACGATGTGGGCCGAATGAACACTGTATTCAAATTCTGGTTGCAAAGCTGGACCTTCTTTGCGATGGGGTCTGCTTTATCTATTAAATTTATTTGGAGGTACGCACACAAAGTAGCTGAGCGAAACCGTTCAGTTAGAGCATATTCATATAGTGGCTTATGGGTTATTAGTATTACTGCAGTTGTACTGATAGGTCTTATATACCCGTTTTCTTCTGTGGGTCCACGTCTTGATCAGCGGTTTTCAACTGATGTGAAAACATTAGATGGTATTAGCTATCTTTCTTCTCAACCAGCTTTTGCTCGATACGATAACGGCTTGGATGAAGAGCCTGTAGTAGTTCGTTTGGGAGAAGATTTACCACTGATTGACTGGATCAGGTCATCCGTTGATGGCACTCCCACAATCGTTGAATGGACGGGCGATAGTTACGACTGGAATTCTAGAATTGCAGTTCATACTGGACTTCCAACTGTTCTTGGCTGGTCTTCGCATCAACGCCAGCAACGCATGGGATATCAGAACATGATCAGTAAACGGAAAGTAGATATTCAGGATTTTTATACTTCAAAGAATCATGACTATATGACTACTTTTCTGCTTACATACGATGTCAGTTATATCGTCGTAGGAGTTCAAGAGCGGCGCTTTGTATCTTCTGATGCGCTCAACTATTTAGACCAACACCCAGGAATAGAAGTTGCCTTTAAGCGCTGGGACAACAAAATTTACAGGGTCAACAAGTCAATTCTGTGGGAGTTGACACAAGCTAGCTCGTAGATTTTATAATTCTGCAAGGTTCAGTGAAATAAAGTGATCCCTCAAATTGCGGGTCCTCCCACATTCCTGCTTCCTGAGCAAGAGTTAAGACTGATTCCTTTACGAAGACGTATCCGCTCAAAGCGGATGGGCATTGATACGGCTGTTCTTGGGCACTGGGCCAGGGCCGCCTATCCCAAAACCATTGACCCCAATTTCGTATTAAGGTTGGCATTTCAGAGATATTTGTAATTCCTGAGTCATATTGCGGAACCCACCACCATCTATGGTTGTAGGGGAAAATTACATAATCTCCGACTAAACCTTCACCGATATTTTTATCCCAGTGCGGAAGAAAAACTAGATCTGGAGAGGTTTCAAGGTAGCCTTCGCTCTCAGAGGTAAGTGAGACGTATGTAGACGTGGGAAAGTCTCTGAGATACCAGCCGTATGGCCAATAAACATCGCTATCAATTTGCACGGACAGATGCTCTCCATTCTCAGCATAAAAGACTCGATTGAGGTCGTAGATTTGCTCTGTCCAAGCTGTTACTTCAGGAGTTGCTTGGCCGGCTTGGACTAGAAGTTCGTTTGGCTCGCCAGGTCCGTTGAAATTGGTTCTGATGGATTGGGAAATTGTGAAGGCAAGAAGGATAATTGCGATGAAATATGTGATCTTTCTTCTACTTTTCTGGGTTGAGGCTGCTTCCCAAACGTGCTGAATACCTAGTCCTGCAATGATGATGGTAGGCAAGAGAATATGGATGATGAGCCAGGGCATGCGTTCTGCTGCCCACGAGTAGACAATGAGTCCGCCGAGAGCCCACCACATGATCGTTTGGTTGAAAAGGGTGGGTTGTTGAATAATTTTCCAGATCCCAAACAGAGCAATGAAGAGTATGACCCATTCGTATGCGACCAACATTGAGAGGTAGTAATGCCAGCGTGAGTCTCCTCTTGCTCCTGTACTTTGTTGGTTTGACCAATATTGAAATCCTGCGGTGAGACCATTACGGAGGGCACCATGCGGGGCGCTTGTCGTATTAGGTCCGGAAAAGTTGGTAAATAACTGTGAGAATAATGCAACGAATGTGATGCCGGCGATAGCGAGTGAAATACTCCATTGCTTTCGATTCGGTTCTCGCAGTGACTTTAGTATGGAAATTTCTGGTTGGTGATGTTTTTCTGTTGTTGGGATAGCCCTCATCCCTATGGTTACCAGCAGCAGAAATCCGCAGTAACTAGCTATTTTAATTATGGTCTCGTTACCTCCGCTGTCCCCTACCCAGATCAATATGAGAGTTAGTGAGAGCAGTCCGATTCCTGGAATGAGTAGCGAATTTAGCAACGGAAATCGCTCTAGTGTTCCTTGTTTAATGTGTGAAAGGCTTTCTTGGAGGAAGAGGAAAAGGGTGAGGACACCGAAAAGAAAAATCACAAGAAGAATGGACTCTTTTATTGCCATGCTGAGAATAATTGTTGTGAAGAGCGCGGTGGGGTGCCATCCTCGAGGTTTTACTAAAAATGCGATGAAAAAAATTACGAAACTCGTTGTGAGTAGAAGAAACAGCGAATCTTCTCGCCCAAAGCGCGAGAAGTAAACCATCGTTGGACTAACGCAGATCAGTGTCATCGCCCCTATAGTTCCCACGATGCCTATGTGTTTCCTCCAGAGTAATGGGGCGAAAACTAATATGAAGCCAGCTATTGCTGCTAGTAGTCGTGCCGTGATGTCTGTGATTCCAAATAGCCAGAATATTGCTGCAGTGAGATAGAACCGCAATGGTCCATGGTAAACGGGGTCGTAGCCGTTGTATTCTCCGTTGAGGAAGCGAAGTGAGAACCATGCATCAAGACTTTCATCATGATGAAATGGTCTTTCACCTAGAAATAACAGTCGCAACGTTAAAGCGATGATTGCTAGAGTCACGATAATGCTCAATGGAGAGGTAAGTCTCTTTTCCTTTTGGGTCGCTGCTTTAAGCCGGTTGAAGCGTTGAGTTATCATTTCATGTCCTGCACATCGTATACCTGATAGTTTGCGCGATCGTAGACTAGTTGCGCTCCGTGAAGAATTAATTCCTCCCCTATCTGTAGGTCATAATCCGGTGTTAGTCCATAGTGAAGCTTTTCTAATGGTCCAAGAACGAGATGCGTAACCTGATACCGTGCGAGGAGGTTGCCATAACCCTCTTGCAATTGATATATGGATCGTAGGTCTTGATCTCTTGAGTACCAATCGACACCAAGGTCGTTCAATCGCCCCGGTGAGCCCGAGACGACGCTTCTCCCGGTGAGTACTCGTACAGGGTGTGTGTTGGTGTTTGCGCTTGCGAACGTAGCGTCTGTGGGAGTGTTTTTGAGAATCCATTCCCCTACGAGCACATCAGAACCGGTCAGGTACTCAACAGGGTAAGGGCCCGTTGTTTTATCCATTGCCCGCCATACATCTAAAGAGCCGGTGAAAAGGAGAGAAATCAGTAGTGCTACTGAGAGCAATTTCCGCAGTCCTCCTGATTTGAGAAGCACCTCGACCTGCTCTCCAATGAATGGTGCAGAAAGGAGAAGGAACAGTATGACATATTTAGCATTGTTCCCTATCCAGAAGTGCCAGATGGCAATATTTGGAATTATCAGAAACGCGAAAACAGGCATTGCGAAGCGTTTGATCTCGCGTGATGAGCGAACTATCCCCAAAGCAGCGATTGGGATAACTAGACCGGTATTGAGTAGCCAGAACCACAAAAAATCAATGACGTTGAGGTTCCAAGAGGATTTGCCTAATACCCAAAGTTGGTGCCAAGATCTGCCGTCTCGGTCTGGCCATTGCCATATTAAAACCGGAACCCCTAGTACTAGCGCTGGAGCAAAGAAATGCAACCAGTATTTTTTCATGGTAGTTAGCGCCCAAAAGGTTGAAAGTAAAAGGAGCGCACCAAAGGAAAAGATGTGAAAGATCGGTAAGACACCTACAAGAAGTCCTGCGAATATGTACGTATTTGTGATTTTTAGTTTTCTGTTTTCCCAAAGTAGGACGATAACAATGACCAGCGCTGAAAATCCGATAAGGGTAGGGCGTTGGGGATAGAGGAACCCAGTTACTGCGTTGTCCACCCAGTTTCTGTCAAATCCGTCGAATGCGTAACTTCTCGGCAAGTTGAGCAGAATTGATGGCCCTTCCGTGGGGAGGTCTTGGAATAGGAATCTGAAGAACGCTGCTGTCCCTCCTGATAGCAGGAATATTAGGAGCGCAAATATAGCTGCACGGTTATTTGTAACAAATCTTTTGTAGCCAAAGTAGAGAATTGGGGGAAGGACTGAGGCGAGAAGCACGGTTGATGTTTGCATGGCGGAAAAGAGATCAAGTCCCAAAGAAACAAACATGGCGGAGAACCAATCAACCCCAAAGTGGTAGGAGAAACTCTCTCCGGCAGCAGTTGGTAACTCAGGGGGAAAATTATCGCTGTACGCAAATGACGCAGCATAGGCAAGGTGAGCTGACCAGTCACCATAAGCAGAGAGGTGGGATACCGCTACGCCACCGCTATCAGTTCCGTCATATGCAATTTGCATAATTCTCGTAGTTAGTAAGTTGCTAGAGACAAGAAGAAAGATAGGTACTTTAGGGCTTAATGGGTCATTCCATTTACGTTTACTGCGGATGAGTAGACTTTCATAATCTGCGGTGAGAACTGATCGCCGTCGCACGGCAATAATAGAATTTACGGTTAGTAAGATTCCGACAGTAATTAAAATGGTTACACGACTGACGGAGAAAGCCCATGAAAGAAGGAAACCTACAATGGATACTTCAATCACTCCCAAAACGACACCAAACATGAGTCTTTCTTCAAAAGAGAGTCGGCTTTGAATTGAATATGTTGTCGTGAAACCAATCAATACTATGGAGCAGATGAATACAGCGGTTAGTAAATTCACAAAATCTCTCTTCGTCCCTAAGCCCGAGTCTTAGGCGCTGTCAGTTTACTGCACAAGTAGAGGTAGTGAAGCGATAAAACACTTTGGAAGCATTGCAAAAGGGTCTGAAGTTCAAGATTCCTGTAGCAACTTTCGTTGTTAGACGCTACCGTTCGGTTTGTGCCTGAAGGACACACGATCCACCGATTAGCTGCTGACTTACGGAAAGATTTCGTCAGCAAAAGCATAGAAGCTACGTCTCCCCAAGGTCGATTCGCTGAAAGTGCTGCTTTGTTAAACGGCATTCAGATGATTAAGTCTGAGGCATGGGGGAAACATCTCTTTTGCCATTGGGAAAATGGGAATATCCTTCATGTCCACCTAGGCCTAATCGGTAAATTTCGGAAGGTGAACATAGACGATCCTCCGAGAGACACGATAAGGTTGCGTCTCGTTCACGAAAGCTCAGCTTGGCATTTGACTGGACCTCAGACGTGCGCATTAATCACAGAAGATGATCTCCAAGATGTTGTCAATAAGCTTGGCCCAGACCCATTACGTGTCGGCCTACGCGGAATGAGCAAGTTCAAAAAAAGACTCGGAGCGTCAAAAAAGCCCATCGGAGCTGCTTTGTTAGACCAAAACCTGCTCGCTGGCATCGGGAACGTCTACCGCTCTGAACTGCTGTTTCTTTGCGGAATTCACCCTGAAATACCATGTAACAAAATTCGTGATGATCAAGCTGAAGAATTGTGGAAGTGGACTGTTGACCTGCTTAGAAGGGGCAAAAAGCTCAACAGAATCGTAACGATTCAGGATGAGGACAAAGGCACTATCAAAGTAAAAAACAAAAAACGAAACAATTCTTTATACGCATATAAAAGAGCGGGACTAGATTGTCGCCGCTGCCCGGACGAAATCGTTATATCAAAACTTGCTGGACGATCTATGTGGCATTGCCCCAATTGCCAAAAGATAATATGACAGAGTTTGACTGTATCCTCTTGACGTCCTTTGGCGGTCCTGAAGCATCAGAGGATGTGGAACCGTTCCTTCGTAATGTAGCTAACGGCAGAGATATTCCAGCGGAACGCCTTGAGGAGGTTCAGGCTCAGTATGGGTTGTTTGGCGGAGTCAGCCCGATCAATCAACAAAATAGGGACCTCATTACTGCATTGGAAGAAGAACTTATGGCCCGCAATATTGAGTTGCCTGTCTACTTTGGCAACAGAAACTGGGATCCGTACATATCTGATGCTCTTCAAAATATCTATGAAGACGGGAAACGAAAAGTTTTAGCTTTAGTGACGAGTGCGTTCGGTTCGTATTCCGGCTGCAGGCAATATCAAGAAGATCTTGACCTTGCTGTGGAAGGGTTGAATGCTGAGGATCTTTCTGTAGAAAAAATTCGCCTCTTCTGGAATCATCCTGGCTTCTTTGAGGCTATGACGCAGCGTTTGAAAAGCAGTATCTCAGAAATTGACAATGACACGATCCAAGAAACTCGTCTGGCTTTCACTGCTCACTCGATTCCGTCAGCTTGGGTAGAAACGAACCCCTATCAATGGCAATTAAGAGATTTCGCTTCTCAATTAGTAGAGGCTGTGGCTCCCGATATGGAATGGGATCTCGTATTCCAGAGTCGTAGCGGGCCACCAACGGTTCCATGGCTAGAACCAGATATTGTTGACCATCTTGACTCTCTGTCCTCACAGGGGGTGGAATCTGTGATTATCGCTCCCATAGGGTTTGTTTCTGACCATATGGAAGTGATGTTTGACTTGGATACAGAAGCTGCGAATCATGCTCGTGCATTGGGTATGAAAGTCACTAGGACCCCTACCGTAGGCGTGCACCCCACCTTTGTCTCAGGGCTCGGACAACTTATTGAGGAAAAGGTACTCAACCAGACTCCTCTAGTTGCTTTTGGCGAGCCATGGATCTGCCAACCTGGTTGCTGTTCAGTCGCTAAACGCCCTTCTTCACGATAGCCATGACAAAGCTGCTTAAAGATGTAGCTGTCGTCATCCCCGTATTCAATGAGGAAGAACTTATAGGTGAATGCATTGATGAGTGGCTTAAGGTTTTGAATTCAATAAACCTGCATTACGAAATTCTTATTATTGATGACGGTTCCTCAGACGCAACTACTTCAATAGTTGAGAGATATGGAGATACCCAAAATATTCAGACGATCATAAAACCGAATGAAGGGCACGGGCCTACAATTGTAGCTGGTTACAAAAGGGCCGTTGGTATTGCTGAATGGGTGTTTCAGGCTGACAGTGATAACGAAATTGATCCAAACCAATTCTCTGCTTTGTGGTCAAAAAGGCAAGGAAAAGATGCAGTTATCGGATGGCGTCAAGATCGCAATCAAACAACTGTCAGACGTCTCGTGACTTTTGTTGCGCGAGTTGTAACAAAAGTTCTTTTTCGTTGCCATCTTCGTGATGTCAATATCCCTTTCCGACTTATTCGCTCAGAAATCCTTACCATCCTCCTTGAAAGAATTCCCTCTAACGCCTTTGCTCCAAATATTGCAGTATCGGGAGCTCTATCCTTAATGAATTACCAGATCGAAGAATGCCCTGTGGTTTTCAACGAGCGAACAGTTGGAGAGTCTTCTTTGTCTAATCTAGCTGCACTTCGTAAAGGGGGTAGAGCCTTGTTCGAGTTGATAAAGATATCTAGGGTGTTCCCATGAAAAGCATTGAATATGTGATTATTGGAGGTGGCCCGACAGGGTTAGGCGCTGCGCATCGTTTATGTGAGCTAGATCAAAGCGATTGGGTTCTTCTTGAGAAATCAGATTCTCTTGGCGGGCTTGCATCTTCTGTAGTCGATAAGCAGGGTTTTGTTTGGGACTTGGGAGGGCATGTTTTATTCTCGCATTACGACTACTTTGATAACCTTCTAAGTGACCTTTTGAAAGAAAATTGGCTTGAGCATCAACGTGAGGCCTGGATTTGGATGCGGAACCAGTGGATTCCTTACCCTTTTCAAAACAATCTGTGGAGACTTCCTGAGGAAGACCTCGAAAAGTGCCTTACAGGTTTAGATCGCTTAAAAGTCAATGAGGCGTCTACGGCAGATATGGATTTTGATGAATGGATTGTTGCTTCATTCGGTGAGGGCATTGCGGATGTGTTCATGCGCCCTTACAACTTTAAAGTGTGGGCTTACCCTCCTCACGAATTAGCTGCGAATTGGGTGGGAGAAAGAGTCGCAACCATAAATAAAAGTGACGTACTGCGAAACATTAAAGCAAAGGCCGACGTTAAGAGTTGGGGGCCGAACGCAGTTTTTCGTTTTCCTGCAGAAGGTGGAACAGGGAGGATTTGGAGTGAACTTGGGAGTCGCCTGCCCAAGGAAAATATTGTCCTGAATGCCGAGGTACGAGAAATTGATTCGGAGAAACAGGTCGTCACTTGTGGAGATGGGCAACAGTTCAAGTACCAAAAGTTGGTAACGACAATGCCTTTACCTGTCACTATAGAAAGGTTGAGAGGCGAGGTCAGAGCTGGTTTCCCAATTGACAAATTAGAGCAGTTTAAATGGTCAAGTACCCATGTGATTGGGTTAGGTATCGAAGGGTCGACACCCGAACAACTGCGTTCCAAATGCTGGATGTATTTTCCTGAGGATAACGTTCCCTTCTATCGGGCAACAGTGTTTTCTAATTACTCGCCTCAGAATGTGCCTTTACCGGGGCGACAATGGTCACTGATGTGTGAGATCTCTGAGTCCGCAAGGAAACAAGTCAATCACGCCACCGTGATTTCTGACACTATTCAAGGGTTACATTCAGCAGGGGTTTTGCCTAAGGACGCGAATTTGGTGAGTACTTGGAAGAAGTTTTTGCCGTTCGGCTATCCAACACCGTTTCTAGGAAGAGACGAGATCCTTGATGATTTCATTCCTCGTTTAGAAGCCCTTAACATCTTTTCGCGTGGTCGTTTTGGCGGGTGGAAATACGAGGTTTCTAATCAGGATCATTCGCTTATGCAGGGAGTGGAATTGATTAATGCTCTTCTTCTCGATGAAAAGGAGCTGACTTATTGGAATCCGACTGAGATTAATAAGAGTTGACTGCGTTCTGTATGCTCTGATGTTCTCCTAGTAATTTAACTTGATATTGAATTGCCACGTGAACCAGTCGGTATTGGATTATTTTCTAAATTAGGGCATTCAAAGTGTCCTACTAGAACTCTATGCTCGTACACATTTAGAGAGGTCAGGGATGGCACGTCAACAAAAACTTTCATTTGCTAAAGATTTCGCTCGCGAGGTGATCCCTGTTCCGGTTGCGGATGAGATGTCAGAGTCCTTTTTAGCCTATTCCTTATCTGTTATCACCGCTCGTGCGATTCCCGATGTGCGAGATGGCTTGAAACCGGTGCAACGACGAATACTGTATTCGATGCTTGGGATGGGGCTACGGCCAGCAACTCCCCATCGTAAATGTGCCCGTGTTGTGGGTGACACCATGGGTAAATATCACCCGCATGGTGACATGGCTATATACGAAGCTCTCGTAAGACTGGGGCAAGATTTTGCTCGTATGGTGACCTTGGTGGACCCGCACGGGAATTTTGGAAGTCTTGATGATCCCCCAGCCGCAGCCCGTTACACAGAGTGTCGCCTTACTGAGGCTGCGATGGAAATGGTTCGTGAGATTGAGGAAGAGACCGTTGATTTTCGACCAACATATGATGGTGAGAGCACGGAGCCACTGTATTTACCTGGCTTACTTCCAAATCTGTTGGTAAATGGAACGACCGGTATAGCTGTCGGAATGGCAACGAATATGCCTACCCATAATTTACGTGAGGTTTTTGAAGCGATTTCACTTGTTATGAAGAAAAGGCGTCCAAAGCCGACGCTGGATGAGATCCTTAAAGTACTACCTGGTCCGGATTTTCCCTCTGGAGGGATCATCGTTGACGAGGATTTAAAGGAGGCATACAAAACAGGTAGAGGCACGTTTCGTATAAGAGCGCGTGTGGAGTTTGAAAAACTTACACGCACTCGGCAAGGAATTGTTGTCACAGAACTCCCTTATATGGTTGGCCCCGAAAAAGTTGTGAAGAAAATCAATGAGTTGGTTGTTGCGGAGAAGTTAGTTGGAATAGCCGATGCTAAAAACTTATCTGATCGCAAATCAGGCCTGCGGTTGTTAATAACGCTTAAACCAAACGTCAATCCGGAAGCGGTGCTCGCTGAACTTTATAAACAAACCCCTCTTGAAGAGACTTTCGGGATTAATAATGTGGTGTTGGTAAACGGAATTCCTGAAACATTGGGCATCTACGATCTTTGCAAGCATTATGTTGATCACCGATTAACGGTTGTTGTTCGAAGAACCCAATTTAGATTAGATCGGGCACAGGACCGGCTTCATATCGTTAAGGGACTGATTGTTGCTTTGGAGAATATTGATAAAGTCGTTGCCATCATCAAAGGCTCCAAGGATGTTGAAGATGCGAAGTCGTCTCTTCGTAAAGAATTGAAGTTATCTGAGATTCAGGCAACTCACATCCTCGATATGCAGCTTCGGAGATTAACTGCGTTAGAGATGCAGAAGATATTGGATGAGCGCGAAGAATTAACTGCTCGCATAAAAGAATACAAAAAAATTCTTGATTCTGAACAACGCCAACGAACGATCGTCCTTAAAGAACTTGAAGAGGTCGTTGAGATATATGGGGTTGATAGGCGCACGGAAATTGTTGACCTCAAGGACATACCCGTTCATGATGATATTCCTTTGATAGATGTAGAAGATGTACCTGATGAGCCGTGCCTCGTTACCTTGTCAACATCTGGTCGTGTGGGTCGCGCACCTATCGAGGCAAGCCGAAGGTCAACACCGGGCCAGCATGATGTTTTACTTGCTTCCACAATCGGATCGACCCATAGTCCGGTATTTGCTATCACCTCTGAAGGGCGTGCGTTTTCCGTGAAATCGTCTCAACTTGGTGAAATCAAAGGGAGAAGTCGAGGTGCAGCAGGTGCCAAAGTTTTTGGCCTAGGAAAAGGCGAGCAAATACTCACAGTTGTATCACCGGGAGAGGAAAATGTTGTACTGGTGACGAGCAATGGAGTCGCTAAACGCATATCGCCGTCAGAGCTGAAAGAAACGTCGAATGGTAAACCAGTGATTAAGCTGAAACCCAATGACAAATTAGCAGCGGCTTTCACGTGCCCGGATGGAATTGATATTGTGATCGTCTCATCAGACGCACAGGCACTTCGAACTCCAGTTGACAATATTAGTATTCAGGGGCGAAATGCTGCTGGTGTTCTTGGTATGAAAATTCGTGATGGCGTAAAGATAGTAGGTGCTGGTGCAGCAATTGGCGATGGAGCCGTAGTGACTGTGACAGACACGGGGTCAGCGAAGGTCACTCCGTTCGAAGAACTTACATCTAAAGGTCGCGGAGGGACGGGGATTCGTGTCACTAGATTTACGAAAGAAAAGAGTTTGGTGCTTGCTCGTATTGTCGGGCCAGATGTGCTTCTTGCCGTTATGGCTACCGATGACGACCCAAAGAAAGCAGATCCAGTTCCTGTAGATCTCCCGATTGAGCCTACGAAACGTGATCTTGTGAGTTCTAAAACTGATCGGCGGATTCTCGATGTTGGGCTACCGCGATGGTGAGAAGCGATTTGCAAGTGATTCAAGGGGGTTCTAGATCATAATGTCTACCACGAATACGAATAAGGTGAAATATGATGCAGACGCCATCCAGACTTTAGAAGGTTTAGAAGCTGTTCGTAAACGCCCAGGTATGTACATAGGTGGAACCGGAAGCGACGGGCTTACGCACCTTCTGTGGGAGTTGATTGACAATGCTGTTGACGAGGCAGCTGCAGGGTTTTGCGACAAGGTTGACGTTGTCCTGCACCGTGATGGGTCTATGGAAGTCATGGATAATGGTCGAGGAATCCCAGTTGGAAAACATAAGAAGCGAAGTGTTTCAGCCCTTGAAGTAGTGCTGACCGAGCTTCATGCGGGAGGCAAATTTGGTGGGGGCGCGTATTCTTCTTCAGGAGGTCTTCATGGTGTCGGTGCTTCCGTGGTTAACGCTTTATCCTCCAAACTCATCGCAGAAGTTGACCGAAACGGAAGCACCCATAAGCTCTGTTTCCAAGACCGCGTTGCTGGCCAATTCAACGCAAATGGGAAGTTCAGAGCCAGTCACACACTTGCGAAACCAAAGAAAACGAAAAAAACTGGATCACGTATTCGATTTTGGCCAGATCTTGAAGTGTTTGACCCAGATGCTGAAATTGACTTTGAACTTGTCTGCCAACGTGTTGCGAGAACATGTTTTATCGTCCCTGGCCTTAAGGTTCGTGTAGAGGATAAAAGAACCGGACAAAAAAATGAACCTTTTGAATACATCAGTAGAGGCGGACTATCAGATCTGGTTGACTCTTTAAGCGCTAGCAACGCTGTCACAGAAATCATAAAAATTAGCGGAATTGACACATTTGAAGAGAAAGTTCCCGTCGATGGGAAAATGACGATCGTTGAACGCGAATGCACCGTTGAAGTTGCTATGCGTTGGGTTGAGGGTTACGAAACGAGTGTCGTATCTTTCGTGAATACGATTCCCACACCAGAGGGAGGAACACATCTGGCGGGGTTGGAGCGAGCAATGACCAGAGCAATTAATGACAGTCTGTTGCCTGGTACCAAGAAATTGAGCAAATTAGCAAAATCGGGAAATGATCGAGCTTCGAAAGAAGACGTTCAAGAAGGACTCATTGCAGGACTTAAAGTTACTTTTCCGGAACCCCAGTTTCGTGGCCAAACGAAACAAGAGCTCGGAACGCCGGCCATTCAAAGCATCGTCTACGAAATCACAAAACAGAGTCTCTCGGATTGGTTTGATGGCGCAGGAAAGAAAACCCATATCAATGCTGTTCGGGAAAAGATCGTGAACGCAATTTTGAATCGTGTTGCTTCCAAGGAAGTTCTCGATGCGAAACGTAAAGCAGCCAATTTAGGTAGCACTGGCATGCCAGACAAGCTAGCGGACTGCAGAACCCATGGTGAAGACAGCGAACTTCTGATCGTGGAAGGGGATTCGGCTGCAGGACCCGCAAAAGCTGGTCGCGACGCTGAATATATGGCGATTCTTCCGTTGCGGGGCAAAGTTGTTAATGCAGGGAAAGCTACGATGAAACAAGTCATCGATAACGCTGAAGCACAAGCACTGATCACTGCTATCGGCGCTGGAAGCGGCAAAGACTTCAATATTGATGATGCACGCTACGGGAGGATAATTATTCTTTGTGACGCAGATGTTGATGGAAGCCACATTAGGTGTTTGCTCTTAACGTTAATTTTTCATTACATGAAACCGCTACTTGAAGATGGACGGGTTTTTGCGGCGTTACCACCCCTCTACTCCTCCAAATGGAGAGGAGAAACCCTGTACGCATTCTCAGATGAAGAGCGTGATGCGATTACCAAGAAGAAGAAGATTCCCTTGGATAAATGGGTCAGATTCAAAGGTCTAGGTGAAATGGATGTTGACGAGTTAGCTGAGACAACACTGAATCCTGAGACACGGATTCTTAAACGTCTAACTATGGATGATGCTAAGCAGGCTAAAGAGGCAATGCGAATGTTTGAGACACTGATGGGTTCCGACGTATCGAAACGCAAGGAATTCGTGTTAAAGGAAAGCGCTTTGTTTGACCGCGAAGCGTTGGACGTTTAGTTACAAGCCAGGCTTCCAAACCATAACAATGAGCATGATTACAAGCGATAAATGCAGCACTGCTGTGAGGGGTCGCTGAAAACGTGATTGGTCGGGGAAGGTAAGGAAGGGAGGCCTGAAAAGCAACGTTGCCGATCCGCAGGCTGTAATCCAGAGCACTCCGGCTATGGTGAGCCAAAGTTGTGAAAAGTCGTACACGTCATCGGATAATCCCACGAGTGCGCCGCCGAATACACCTCCGAGAAAGAGAGATGGTGCGATAAGGAGCCCAACTATTCGCTGAACGGAAGCCCTTTCAAGAATGTCACTATCCTTTGCGTTAATAAATTGGACCAAGAAGGCTGAACCTGTTCCTACTATGACCGTGAGTAAGTGAAAAAGGAGTACGACGTTGTACCCGTCTGAGTTAATTGCTGCGTACATAGAATCCTTGTGCTCTTCTAATACTCTAAGCCTAGTGAAACGGGCACGAAATACTGTTCGGCAAAATCTTAATGTGCAATAAATCACAGAGTCACACTTTCTGTCGTAACAGTCTGATAGACAATGAGCATGTCCGATAATCACACTCTTGAGAAGGCTATGCCGACAGCGTTATCCCCTTCAAGCGCTTCGACTTTCTCGCAATGCCCTCAACGGTGGAAATTTCGCTACATTGATCGCCTACCCGACCCTCCTGGAAGATCGGCATTGCTGGGCACATTTGCGCATGCGGTACTTGAACATCTATTCCAAGAACAACCTGAGTCTCGCACAAAAGAGAAAGCGAAATTGATCGCTTCGGCGTTATGGCCGGAAACTGATAGTGACCCTGATTTCATCGCATTGGGTTTAGACGATCAAGAGAAGACAGCATTCAAACGCGATTGCATGTCAGCTTTTAATGGCGTGTGGGAAATTGATAAATATAAACCAGAAACGGTTGATGTCGAATCGACAGAACTTAATGTTCAGGTCCAATTAGGTGACGTCCCATTTCGTGGAATTATCGATTTAGTTCATCGCGAGGACGGCAATTTAATCATCAGCGACTTTAAGTCTGGAAAGGCCCCTAAAACAGCTAGAGATGAAGATGAGAAAATGAAGCAAGTCCTTCTCTACGCTGCTGCACTCCGAGAAGAGACAGATGAACATATTGAAAAGGTTCGCCTCGTATTTATAGGAAATAGCACGAACAAAGACTATGAACGTGTCGTCACAGAAGAACTTATGCATGAACCAGTGAGTGAGTTGCACGATACATGGGGAGAAATACAAACTTCCTGCCAGTCAGGATCTTTTCAAACGAAGACAGGGCCGCTGTGCGAATGGTGCCCCTATGTTGATAAATGCATTGATGGAGTTAATCAGGTGATTCAAAGGTTTAATGCGGGGAGAATACGTGATGATGCTCCCGCTATGAAAATTTTTGGTTGGACAGGGAAGGCAATAACGCAAGTAGCTGAATGATTGATACTTTGTATTCATGCCCGAACTTCCCGAAGTTGAATCTATTCGTCGTCAACTTGAACCCTTACTTACGGGTCGTTATGTTTCTGAGGCTGATAGCCACCCATCTGGCAAATTTACTCCGGCAAGAGAGATCACCGGACTAGGTTTTGAAGCTGTCTCAAGACGTGGGAAGTTCCTTCTTCTCCATCTTGATAACGGAACTGAAATGGTTGTCCATTTAGGGATGACTGGGCAGTTGCTTCCGTGTGATGACTTGTCAGATCCGTATTTAAGAGCATGGTGGAGACTCGATAATGATCTGATTCTTGGCTACCGTGACGTTCGTCGGTTTGGCCGGATCCGTATTTACTCACCTGGCCAATATGAGGGAACTCTTGGGAATCTTGGGCCTGAACCGCTATCAGGTGATTTCACAGCCGACCAATTCTATGCTTCTTTGAAAGCAAGCAACCGAAAAATAAAAACGCAACTCCTAAGCCAACGCCCTGTTGCTGGGGTTGGCAATATCTATGCTGACGAAGCGTGTTTCAGAGCAGGTATTTATCCCGGTGTTAGGAAGTTAACAAAAGCTAAAACGGCTGCTCTTCATGAGAGTATCCGCTATGTCCTTACTATGGCTGTTGCGAATGGGGGGACGACGTTGCGAGATTATGTGAATGCTGAAGGAAAGAGGGGCAACAACCAGTTTTATCTCGAATGCTATGGACGAGATGGAGAACCGTGCGTGAAGTGTGGTGAGATACTCCGACGCGTGGTGATAGACGGGAGAGGAACTACTTTCTGCAAATCATGCCAAAAGCGATGAATGCTTAGAGTGTTGCCAGCCTCTCATACATTAATTGGAAGAAGCCTTCGTCATTGACTTCTGAGACCCATAGACAATTAGGTTCTTTTCTTCTTGCTCCCCAATAGTCAACGACTGTCATTCCCATTGTCAAACTACTTCTAGTTTCTACTTCTACATATACTTCTTTACCCGTATATAGATCTGGCTCAATCAAATAGGCAATGGTTGCAGGGTCGTGGACCGGACTTCCGGCCATGCCATATCTCTCAAGATCAAATCTGTTGTAGAACGACAGTAACTGAGATGATTTTTGCCCTACCTCAGTTCCTAAGTCTTCAAGTGTTTGGATCCAGTCTTGTGTCATCAATGCTTTATGTGTGACGTCTAAAGGCATCGCAACAATAGGGATTCCACTTCGATAGACAACCTCGGCAGCATGCGGATCTACAAATATGTTAAATTCAGCTGCTGGTGTTATATTCCCGCCTACGAAATACCCACCGCCCATGCTTACGATTTGGTCGACTTTGCTCGCTATTTTTGGCTCACGCACGAGAGCCATAGCTATGTTTGTCAAAGGCCCAACTGGACACAGCGTGATCTCCTTGTCTTCAGCGTCGAGGAGTGTTTCAACTAGCCAGTCAACTGCATGCTGGTCTTGAAGTTGACTGGTAGGGGGATCCCATTGCGGTCCATCCAATCCAGTTTCTCCATGTATGGCCTCGGCAGTGACAAGTTTCCGGACCATAGGACGGTCACACCCGGAGAAGACTTTTACGTCTGGTCTTCCTGCTAGCTCACAAACAAGCAAAGCATTTCGTGCTGTTAGATGCAATGGGACATTGCCTGCCACGCATGTTACGCCTATGACGTCAAGTTCAGGCGAAGCTAATGCTAGCAATATCGCTATAGCGTCATCATGGCCGGGGTCCGTATCTATTATTATCTTCTTTTGTTCCACCACAGCAACTTAGCCTACATCGGGCATAATGTGAATGTATGAGTACAGACTTTCGAGAGCTACAGAAAAAGAATAAGCGCACTACACGACTGCTTCTTTTTGCCAGTTTCTTTCTTGTTTTCTTTGTTTCCTCAATTCTCGGCCTAGCACTGACAGGTTTTTTTGGGTTCGCTATTTTCGCACTAATTTTTTCTGGTGTGTTGACTTACGTCCAGTACAAGCAGTCTTCAAAAATAGCTCTACGAGCCACCGGGGCGGTTCCTGCTGACCCCGATAAGTATGGTCAGTTACATAACCTTGTTGAGGAAATGGCTCTCTCCTCCGGCCTTCCCAAACCCGATGTTTATATTGTTAACGACCCTGCACCAAATGCGTTTGCGACCGGAAAGGATCCAGAAAATGCTGCCATCGCAGCAACCACAGGGTTGCTTGAGAAGATGGACCGGAACGAGCTCCAGGGAGTTATCGCTCATGAAATGGCCCATATCCGGAATTATGATATTCGAGTCATGACCGTAGCTACTGCGACTGCAGGTGCAGTAGCGATTCTCTGTGACATGTTCTGGAGGATAACGTTTTGGAGCGGTTTAGCAGGAGGTAGAAGAAGTAACAACCGTAATGGTGGTGGGCCGCAAATGATTATCGTTTTAATTGCTGTGTTATTTGTCAGCATCCTCGCTCCTATGGCTGCTGGCTTACTCAAAGCCGCAGTCAGCAGAAGCAGAGAAGAGCTAGCTGATGCTACTGCAGTTGAATTAACTCGAAACCCTTCTGGTATTCGGATGGCACTCGAAAAATTAGACCGTGATGTTACGGTGGTTAAAAAAACATCCCATGCGACGAGTCATCTATGGATTGAATCCCCTGATGATCACGTTAAGGGGCATAAAGGCAAACGTATGAATGACATGTTCAATACTCACCCTCCGCTCGCTGAGCGAATTAACCTGCTTCGAAAGATGGAAGGTCTCCCCCCCTATCAAGGTTGATGAATCTGCTAGAGTACTGACCATCATCACCGCTAGGGAGGAAATGTGTCTTTATTGGATGGTCAAGTAGCCATCATTTCAGGAATAGGGCCGGGTATGGGTCGTGACGCAGCTCTTGCTTGTGCTAGGGAAGGTGCTCGAGTGGTCCTAGCTGCACGAACATCATCCAAAGTTGAAAGTGTTGCTGAAGAGGTTTCTTCTTTAGGAGGGGAAGCATTACCGGTCGTAACGGATGTAACGGATTTAGCTCAAATTGCTGAATTGGTTGAAAGCACGATTGATGCCTTTGGCAGAATAGACATTCTTGTTAACAATGCTTTTGGTCAGCCTCCATTTGCAACTTTGGAGGAGATGGATCTTGAGGCATGGTATGCAAGTTTTGAAATAAATTGCACATCCGCATTGAAAATGAGTCGAGCTGTGCTTCCCTCTATGCGTGAGCAAGGCAAAGGTTCGATAATAAATGTTGCGACAATGTCAATACGGAATAATAAACCAATGTTCGGTGCCTACGCTGCTGCTAAATCAGCAATGACATCGATGACGAGGACAATGGCGAAAGAAGTCGGACCTGACGGAATCCGTGTCAATGCCATTTGCCCAGGTTTCATTTTTGGGGAATCCGTGAAGTGGTATTTGCAGAGTCTTGCTGATCAAAATGACACTAGCTATCAGGAGGAATATGACAACGTGGCAAATGAAATTGCGTTGCGATACATCCCAGATTCTGAACAAATTTGTGGTTCGATAGTCTTCTTTGCGTCAGATCTATCAATTGCCTGCACTGGGACAAGTCTTGATGTCAACGGTGGCCATTTTATGACGTTCTAAATGTTGGTTTCGATTTGAGGGAATAACTCATGGCACATCGGCTCGCCCGGAGATAGGTCATGTTCCAAACCAGGGAACGGAGGAGATGTGGGTCCTGGTCGAGTTGCGTATACAGCGTCGTCACCTAACCAGCGCGCAGCAAATGCCCGACGACGAGTGGCGCTTCCACCTGCTGCATGAAGTGTTCTCATATGGAACACAAGAATATCCCCAGGATTCATTTCCCATGACCTGACTTCATGGCCAGAAGCACTTTCAGAGATTTCTGGCAGATCGGCAAATCCCTCATAGTTATAGGACTCATGATCCTGAAATCTTTTAGGAGCATACATAGGGCCAAGGTGTGATCCGGCAAGAAACTTCATTGCAGATTCCTTGCTAATAGGGTCTAGAGGTACCCAAGTCGAGACCAGTTGATCTCCATCAACGCAGTAGTAAGGTTGATCATGATGCCATGGTGTCTCCTCACTTGTGTGTGCTTCTTTTACTAAAACATGTTCATGGAATAACCTAACTTTTTCAGATTCCATAATTCGTTGAGCGATTGACGCAAGTGGAGAGTTAAACAGAACATATTTATATTCATTGAAGCGTTGCCAATTACAGTAATCGTCCCAGAATTCGCCTGGATCGCCAGGCTCGGTATAGTCGCATGCCCATGGGCCGCGACTTCTCTTATTACGGTCGATGCCACGTGCCAGTAAATCGAGCCATTTCTTTTCTAGGACATTCTTAATAAGTATGGCTCCATCTGTTTGGAATAACGTGATGTCTTCGCTGGTTAGCACTCTTTTAGTGTACGAGATGGCTTGATTTGATAGTTGTTATTCGGCAGCGTTGGTAGCGAAAGGCAACCCTGCGAGATGAGCGTGGTCATTGTAGCGAATTAGAGTCCACCGTCCTCTAGACGTTCCAGTGTCGTCGACAAGGAACTCAGTCAAGGACGTATTGAGGGTCCAAAGATCAAATTGGCCTCGTCGGGGAAGATCAAGGAGTTGACGCATCGCTACATCAATCACTCCCCCGTGGCAAACAATCATGATAGTTTCACCAACATGTTGGGCAATCACCCTTTCAAGTGCTGAGGCGACACGGTAATGGAACAAAGAAAGACTTTCAGCACCCGGAGCGAACGCACTGTGGGGTCTCCCGTGGTAATCGCTTTCTCCAAAAAGAGCTTCCAATTCCGCATAGGGTTTTCCATCTGCTTCACCGGGCCTGTGCTCTACAAGTTCTGGGTCTAGATGAAGCTGATCGAGTCTAAGGGAAGGTTGGATTATTTCGGCAGTTTCCATAGCTCGAGGCATCGTGCTTGCATAGAGGTGATCAACCTTCGCTTTTTCTTTGTCTAATCTGTCATGCAGGGCAGATGCCTGTTTTTGACCTAGGTCACTTAGCCCAGTGCAACTCTTTTCTCCGCCTAAAATTCGCTGAACAGTTACGTTGGATTCTCCATGTCTGACCAGTATTACGCGAGTCTTTTTATCATTCATAGTTCTATGTTCGTTTCCTCTTCTTCGGTTTGGCAAACTGTATGCCTATTGCAGTGTCAATTAGCAAAATATTCTGATGGGATTGTGCCGGACGAGGTTTTGGTCATTATTTCAAATCCATCTTCAGTGACGACCAAGGTATGTTCAAATTGTGCTGAACGTCTTCCATCGGTGGTGACTACTGTCCATGTATCATCCCACATATGTAGGGTGTTGCCCCCCAGATTCAGCATTGGTTCAATGGTGAAACTCATCCCGGTTGTCAGCTCGGTTGTTGCACGACGGTCAAAATAATGAGGAATGGCCAGAGCGCTATGGAACTCTGGACCTACCCCGTGACCGATGAATTCTCTTACAACACTTAGTTGGTTTGAGTGAGCGTGTTTTTCTATAGCTTTACCTATATCGCAGACTCTTGAACCGTTTTTGACAGTATCCATGCCTTTGTAAAGGGCTTCCCGAGTAATTTGAACAAGGTGTTTACTATGCTCGTCAACCTCACCTACGTAGAAGGTAACTGATGTATCGCCATGGACGCCCTCGAAATAAACAGTGACATCAATGTTGATGATGTCTCCGTCTTGTAGCTGCCGACTATCTGGAATGCCGTGACAGACTACTTCATTTACTGATGTGCAGACTGATTTAGGGAAACCCCTATAGTTAAGTGGGCTTGGATATGCTCCAAGTCGGACGATTTCGTCGTGTGCTATCTGATCAAGTTTGTCGGTGGTGATTCCTGGGGTTACGTTTTCTCCGACATGCAAGAGAACTTCGGCGGCGATAGCTCCTGCTTTGCGCATAGAGGCAATTTCATCTGAAGTTCGAACTAGGGGAAGGATAGAGGGGCCAGGGTCGCCAGTTTGCGCGTATGGAGGGCGAGTTATAACGCTTGGGACTCCTCTTTTAGGGCTAAGGAACCCTTGTTGGACAGGGGGAAGAGATGGCGGTACTTTCGGGGTTTTTGTCTTTCGTTTCGCCATGTTTCAAGCGTATCGGGATTGCAGAGATGCGCCGACTCTGTTAGTTGAGGAACCTGCTAATGCTTTCAACAACGCATGCTGGTTTCTCCGCTCCTTCAATTTCTATTGTGAGTTGGACGATAGCTTGCACCCCTCCATTGATTTCTTGGGTTTCAGTGATCGTTCCGTGGGCACGTATGCGTGAGTCAACTGGAACTGGTTGGGGAAATCGTATTTTGTTTACCCCGTAATTGATCCCCATTGATATCTCAGTTACTTGCAGTAAATCAGGAAGAAACAAATTGGTTAGTGACAGAGTGAGATAACCGTGAGCGATTGTGCTACCAAAGGGGCCATCTTTTGCTTTTTCAGGATTCGTGTGTATCCACTGGTGGTCGCCAGTAGCTTCTGCAAACAAGTTGATGCGTTCCTGTGTGATTTCGAGCCAGTCAGTTACGCCAAGATTAGTTCCTGAAGCTGCGAGAAGTTCTTGAGGTGTTTTGAATATGGTGGGCATGAGTGGAACATTAGCCGAATAGACTAAAGACCGGTACTTTACTGTATAGAAAGGAATAGTGGGAGGTCAGCATGGCAGCAACTGGTGGAGCGAAAACAATTATTACAGCGTTTGTTGCCAATTTTTGTATCGCTATTGCAAAGCTGTTCGGTTTCTTTATAACCAGTTCATCTGCAATGCTTGCGGAGTCAATTCACAGTTTCGCAGATACCAGTAATCAGGCGCTTCTTTTATTGGGTCGTAAACGTTCAATGAAGCTTCCCTCTACCGAGCGGCCGTTTGGGTTTGGACGTGAGCGTTTCTTCTGGGCTTTCGTAGTTTCGCTTGTTCTTTTCTCCCTAGGGTCTATGTACGCTCTCTACGAAGGTATACACAAGGTTCGTCATCCTCACGATATTGATTCGCTCTGGTGGGCGTTGGGCATCTTATTCTTCGCCATGATTTTAGAAGCGTACGCGTTGAAGACTGCTGTAGCTGAGTCCCGATACTATAAAGGAAATCATTCGTGGGGAAGCTTCATTAAACGTGCTCGTATACCTGAACTGCCTGTGGTGCTGTTGGAGGACTTGGGGGCCTTAATGGGTCTCGTCTTTGCCTTCATTTGTGTTCTCCTAGCTAAAATAACTGGGAATGCTGTCTGGGATGGTATCGGCACACTATCCATCGGGGTGCTTCTTGGTGTTATCGCTATCGTCTTAGCGATCGAAACTAAAAGTCTCCTTATCGGAGAAGGAGCGCTGCCAGAGCAATTTAAGGCAATAACAACAGCGATTAAAGAGTCACCTGAGGTCATGCATTTAGTTGATCTTCGCTCTGAGTATCTTGGTCCTGAAACACTTCTTATTGCCGCAAAAGTTGAATTCATGCCCGATATTGGAGTGGGTATCAGTGACGCAGTGAATGCTGTGGAAGCCCGAATACGTGATGTTGAGCCCCTAGCGAAAATTATTTATCTTGAACCAGCATCAAAAATAGACGTTATAACCGAAGGAATTGAATAAACCTTCAATTTTTCTCGCTGATACTATCGTTCCGGAAGAATATTCCTCTAGGCTTTCAATCATGTTTAAAGCGATTTATTTAACTCAAGATGAAGAAAAGAAGGTTACGTCAAGTATTGCCGACGTTGACGAAGCAGATTTACCTGACCACAATGTTGCAATTGACGTTGAATATTCAACGATCAATTATAAGGACGGCCTAGCGATTATGGGCAGACCAGGTGTCGTAAGAAATTATCCGATGATTCCAGGCATTGATTTAGCTGGAACCGTTACTGCCAGCGATAGCTCTGATTATAGCCCCGGTGACAAGGTTGTTCTTAACGGATGGGATGTCGGCGAAATGCATTGGGGTGGTTTAGCCCAGAAGTCACGTTTACAATCTGAGTGGCTTGTTCCCATTCCAGAAGCATTTGATACTAAACAAGCTGCTGCAATCGGAACAGCCGGGTACACGGCAATGCTCTGTGTCCTAGCTCTAGAAGAACATGGTGTTACTCCTGAGAAGGGTCCTGTCCTCGTCACAGGAGCATCTGGTGGCGTTGGAAGTACGGCTGTGGCGATTCTTGCTAAATTAGGTTTTGAGGTTACCGCATCTACTGGCCGTCTCGATGAGACCGATTATCTTAAAGGCCTTGGGGCGTCTGAGGTTATTGACCGTGCCGAATTAGGCGAAGAGAACCCTCGTCCTTTGCAGAAAACAGTCTGGGGTGGTGTCATTGACGCTGTTGGAAGCCACACGCTCGCCAACGCTATTGCCCAAACTAACGCCAATGGTTGCGTTGCAGCCTGCGGACTTGCACAGGGACCGGATTTACCAACATCAGTGATGCCCTTTATCCTTCGAGGTGTCACCCTTGCTGGGGTCAACTCTGTTCATGTTCCGTTCGCTCGAAGAAAAATGGCATGGGATAGGATGGCCACTGACTTAGATACTGAGAAATTGGAGCAGATGACTGAAGTTGTCGGCCTAAATGACGCTATTGATGTCGCTGAGAAAATCCTGCAAGGCCAAATACGTGGCCGAGTTGTCGTGGATGTCAACGGGTAAAAACATATTTCGAAGGTTCTAGTTTTTCGCAGTCCACAAAATCTGACACACTTGCAACGAGCGTTATAAAGGCGGAGGTGGCAGGTGGAAAAACCACTTGAAGGGTTACGGGTTGTTGATACTACGAACAATCGCGGTGAGCTTTGTGGCCGATTGTTAGCTGACTTAGGTGCAAATGTTGTTCTTGTTGAGCCAGCCAGCGGATCGTCGCTTCGTCGGATTGCCCCATTTGGCCCAAACGGAGACAGTTTGGGTTTCCTATGGCGAAACGCAAATAAGTCGGGAGTCAGCATTGACTTTGATTCAGATTCTGACTCGCAGAAACTCCTTTCGTTGCTCTCCGAAGCTGACGTATGGATAGAGGATGGTTCGCAGTTAGGAACCATATCTGTCGATGCTGTTACAAAAGACATGCCAGGACTTGTTGTGACTTCTATTACTCCCTTTGGCTACACGGGTCCGTACGCTGACCTCATTGCCAATGACGATGTGCTTGAAGCTATGAGCGGGATGATGTTCAAAGCTGGTATTTCTGACAAGGAACCTCTCCTCCCTCCGACGCCTATGGCGACCGATGTCGCTTCAATTTCTGCTGCTGTCGCAACGGTGCTGGCCGTGTATCAGAAGATGCGGACTGGGTTAGGTCAACACGTGGATTTGGCAGTAATGACAGCTGCAGGAGCGACCACAGATTGGTCGTATTCAAACGCGTCTGTTCTAAAAGCTGCCGGTCATCCCTACAACGAAGTCCGTCAGGGTGGCGGATTCATGTATCCCATATTCCAGTGCAGTGATGGCTGGGTAAGGATGGTCATCTTAAGCCCTCGACAGTGGGAGTCACTGTGGGATTGGATGGGTAAACCCGAAGCTTTTGGTGACCTTGAGTACTGGTCACAAGTTGGGAACAGGATCATGAACGCTGATGTTTTGAACCCTGCCTACAGTGAATTCTTTTCTGACAAGAACATGTTAGATATTTGTGTGGAGGGTCAAAATCGGGGAATCGTCGTTACGCCTCTTCTGAAACCCGAAGAAGTTCTCTCCGACCCTCATTTGATCGCTCGCGGCACCTTCATTGATACGGAAGTAGCTGAAAGTGTTGAAGGTAGTATCGCTTCCGGGTTCTTTGAACTAGATAACGTGCGCCATGGTTTCAAGGGTCGTGCCCCCGCACTGGGTGAGCATAATGGTTTCAGCTTTACCGGTGAACGTCTCACATTTAGTTCACCCGATGCTGAGGCTCCGCTCCCCTTGTCAGGTATTCGCGTACTCGATTTTGGGATCGGTGGTGTCGGTGTTGAAACATCACGGTTGCTAGCAGAATACGGCGCTGATGTTATCAAGGTGGAGACACGAACCTACCCTGACTTTATTCGCCTCGTAGCGTTAAGTGAGACGTCACCATCGTTTGCTTCATCCTCACGCAGCAAACGCAGCTTTGGATGCAATGTCAAGACAGAAGAAGGTTTACAGGTCATTCACCAGTTGGTTGCCGAATCAGATGTCCTCGTGGAGAATAGCGCAACAGGAGTTATGGAATCATTAGGTCTGGGATATGAGGATCTTCAGAGGTGCAATCCGAACATTGTGATGATTAGCAGCCAGCTTGTAGGTTCACGTGGCCCGAATAGTCATTGGACTGGGTACGGTCCAACAACCCAAACATATGGTGGGCTGTTACATCTATGGGACTATAACGATGACGATGCTCCTGCCACGAATGGCACGATTTTTCCTGATCATGCTGCTGGGCGTTTATGTGCTTTAGCTGGTATTTCAGCGTTAATTGGGCGCGATGCTAGAGGAGGAGCTACCCATACTGAGGTCGCCCAGGTTGAAGTTGTCGTGAACATGATCGCTGAACAGTTACTCAAAGAAAGCCTAATCCCTGGTTCAACTGGCCCTGTCGGCAATCGACATGAACAACGAGCGCCGCGTGGACCTTTCCGATGCACTGGAGAGGAACAATGGGTAGTTATATCTGTTGAGAACGACGAGGAATGGTATTCATTCGTGAACGCTGTGGGATCTCCTGACTGGGCCACGGATGAGAAATTGGCCACGGTTGAAGGTCGGGTGGCGAATGCAGAGAAACTCAATGAGCATGTCGCTAAATGGGTTCAGCAGCATTCACGCAGTGAAGTATTTGATCTGCTGCAGTCTGTTGGTGTTCCATGTGGGCCGATGATAATTGGAATGGAGATGCTTGAGGACCCTCATCTTGACGCCCGTGGCTGGACGTTAGATATTGATCAGCCTGGAGTTGGGTATATGAAACTTGAGGGTCCGGCTTGGATGAGTGAGCACATGGGTGGTCCGATTACTTTCCCTTCACCTGACCTTGCCGGGCACACCAGAGAGATCGCACAAGAGGTCCTCAAAATGAATGACGAGATAATAGATGACCTAATTGAACGAGGGATACTTGAGGTTTAGTCCTAGCCGGTGAACAAAGGCGTATCAGGGCAACTATCATCGCTTTGTGATTCCAGCTTGCCAGCTGATTTCAACGTGCCCTCTGTTGTGATATCTATCTCAGCATCTGCAGTTGGTTCGCCATCTATTTGTGTTAGGACCCACTCAATCTTCCAGTAATACTTATTAATTGCGTAGAAAATGAATTGGCGTTCCTCTCCTTCTGGGATCTCAACCGTTTGCTCAGATGTTGCATCCGAGTAAACCTCTCCTAGTTTCCAAGGCCCATCGGATGAGTCAGGACTTAGGTACTGTGTTGCTTCAATGGTAATTGATTGCGAGGATAGCTCATTGTTAATGATTAGACCTTGGACAGCTGTTCCACATACAAGCCCGATTGAGATATCGAATACAAGATTCTCAGGGCAATTAATTACTTGGGTAAGGCTAATTTCTGAAGTTTCAGATAGCGATTCTCCGCCTGTTGTGATGGGGATGACAGTTACTCGTAACGAGATTGCATCGCCTGGGCTGGGGAGCGGAATAGCCGTACTATAGAGTTCCAATGATCCCGCTGGGATGCTTTGGGTGCTTGATGCGGCCTCATTCTTTGGCGAATCATAACTTGGCCCATCAAACACATCAACTGTGAATTCAGCGCCGAACGTTGACCGTGAATTGTCTAAAGTGAGGAAGATTTCTTCAAAACCGGATGCACATTCAGCTGTGATCTCAGCGAACGGCGACCATGTATCATCTACCACACAGTCTGCGTACTCTGCTTCGGTAAGGGACCCCCAACCAGCTGGACTCGTTACGGCACCATTATTGAACGAAGCGGGGTGAGCTTCAGTTGATTCTGCGACAATAGAGTATTCCAGATTCTGATCAACGATTTGAGATAACGTCACGATTCGGTCTTGACCTGCGGGAACTGTTTCCCAGTCATTCACAACTGTGTCGTTACCTGCGAAATCAGTTGCGACCAGTTTGTAGCGCATGTCAACATCGGATGCAGCGTTGTTAATGTTGGTCGTCAATAAACCAGTGCCTCGAACGCCACATTCAAAAGCTAAGGTAATAACAGGGTTCCACTCTGGGCAGGACCCGACAGTTACTATTTGGATTTCTTCCAAGAACATGCCCCCATTAATCCCTTCAGCGGTTGGATCCCAAGGCCTTGTTTGCTGCACCCAGATCTCGACCCATAGGCTTTGCTGGATAGTAACTGTTCCTTGCCCTACCGTTCCGGGCGCTACTTTGATTGTCGAACCAGTGACGTCAAGACCAAAGATAGCAAGAGAGACATGAGCGGCGTACCGATCAACTACAGGTTCCACGTTCGTGTCGAACTGCGTTGATGCCGTGTTATCTACAGCGAACGTCATTTGGACACTGCCATCACTTGCGCAAGCGAACGAGTAAGTAACGACTGGATCAAACACAGGGGCAACACAATCCTTTTCAAGTTCTTCACCAAGTGATGTTTGGTCGAAACTACCCGCTGTGGCTCCTGTTGCTTCCCATTTGATTGTCCATGTTGAATCTTCTGGTATAGCCAGTTCGGTGTTCGTCAAAACTACTGTGGCGCCTGAAGCAACTACCTGTGTTATAGGTGCCTGATCAACTCCATCAACTACTGGAGTTACGATGAAGGTAGCGTCTTGGTTTGATGCAGTATTGTTAAGTGCGACTTGTTCGCCGCCGCTGGCGCAGTCCATCTCAGCTTGTACTTGAACACAGAGGAAATTCACACCATCGTTTGCTGATTGATTGAGGACATCTTGGCTGTATCGATCCGGGTTTGTTGCACCGTTGAGAGTGCCTTGCCCTTCTATTTTAAGAAAGAGAATAACATCTGATGGAGGTAACGTAATTGCGGTTGAGTATTGATCAGTTGCCCCAGCTACGACTACTTGTGATGCAGACTCGCCGGGTTGCAGCGCCTCTAATCCGGTGCTGTCAAGACGGTAAACGTTCACTATGAACGTGGAGTCAATGTCAGAGGATGAGTTATCAAGATCAATTGTTACTGCAGTAGCACAACTTATATCAATACTCACCGTGGGAGCGAAATTGAAATCGCCTATAACACCAGCATCTGCTCTGTGAATTGAACTTTGAATGCTTACACCGCAAGTAACCGTGAAGGAATTTGCGACGAGAATTTCAGATCCGCTTTGCGCCCCATCTGAATCGACTTCGGATGTGATAACCGATTCATTTGTTTCCGTGGTGTATCCGTTTGGAGTGAAGCCGGTTGGCCAGTTGGAGACACCTGTGTAATCAAATGTAGATGTCCATTCAATACTGGTACCGCTATTGTCTTTGCATGGCAGATTAGCTTCCCATCTATAGTCGCCTGTATCTGTTCCTGCTAGAACTCCAGAGTACTCCATTCCTCCAGGTTGGTGGACAATGTCGCCGGACGAATCTTTATATTCATTAGCATTCCTGAAGGTAACACTGTACCCAGTTACATGTGGTTCATCTCCGTCTTCTATCGATGTTCGAAGGCCATCATCATTAAAATCGACCCAAACATATCCAAAGACATCACCAAATTCCTCGGGAAGTGTCCGAACGGTTGTTGCGCAATTCATTCCGTCGTTCACATCGCTAATAGGGACATTACCTGCATTGAAGAAAGCAACTGTCTGACTTTCATCATTGAGATTGATACTTGATAAGTCAAGGTTAAGTATGAAGCCTCCATCGTTGCTAGAAAAGTAAACATTTCCGTTTCCTGCTTGATCATTTATCGTGTATGCGGCTCCATAGGCTGTAGAACCGATAGCTGACCCATCGGCGAATGCAAGGTTCGGGAACTCGTAGGGTATCGCTGTATTGAGGTCAGTGATACTTAAAGTCCCACCGCCAAGGCCTAACACGTAATCACTCACACCATTTCCTAAGTCGGCCTCCAGGTGTGTTATGTCTCCCGCTCGTCCTTTGAAATGCGTGTCAATAGCTCCTCCGATACTTGTTCCGGCTGCTGGAATGGCTGGATCTTGCCTATCGGAATAGCCAGTAGCTGAATCTGGATTATCTATCTTCCAGACGGTGTGAGGGTATTGATTATCGGTCGTTGAGTGTTGATGCCAGTAAAAGTTCCCATCATTATCAAAAGCCCCGTTGCTACTAACACGGTCAAGAGTGAAGACGTACTCAACGGTGTCACTATCGAAACGGACAAGGTACCGCTGTTTATTTCCATTATTTGTCCCATCGTCATTGTTGAAAACCATGATCCCGTAAGCCTGACCTGACGTTGGGTGAATCGCTGTACCATTCAACCAGGTGAATTCATCGTCACCAATTCCTGTTACTGTTTTCTTGAATGTCCAGATTTGGTTGAAGGAATTGGTGGATGTATCTAAAAGGACGGTATCGTAACCATCCTGAGTTTCGTTCAGTCGTGTTTGAATGAAACCACTCTGCGTGGAGCAATCATATGCATCCACTGAACTCGGGCAGCTAGCATTCGCTGTTACTGTGACGGTCGCTGCGACCCCCATGGCATCTACGGCGAGTACTTCAACACTTTCCCCGCTTTGTACCGGAGCTATTGAAATATTCTCAGTGGACTCTGCACTTACGACAAGCGTTTCAATTATGGAACCATCCACTTTGATCGTTATGTTTGCATCGGAAGTTGATAGAGAGTTATCTATAGTTGCTGGAATTGCAAACGAACCATCGTTACCAAGAGAACATGCACCTAGAGTGATGTTTGGACTAAACACATCAGCTCCTGGGAAATCATCATCACAACTATCTGCATTGAGTGTCCCCCCGCTTGGAGAAAGTACAAGCTGTTCGCCACTTGATGTTGTTACTGTTGCGGACCACACTTCGTCTTTATTAATATCAATTGATAGTTCAAGGACACCGCTCCCTGAAGCCTTTCCTGACACGCTGAAGGTAGCATTATTCAGGTCTGGTAGCGAACCGGTGTTGGGTGTGCTTCGATAATCACTTGAAGGTACTGTGACGCCATCAATTGTTGCAGTTACCTTTACAATCTGCGCTCCACTACTATTGTTGAAAATTTTTATAGGGACTGTAGACCCTTCTCCGGTTGCGTTATCTGTAACACAGTCAGGGGGCCATGTAAGTGCAGAGAGATCCCCAGCTACTGGAGGCAACTCGTAAGGGCATCCCGCTCCATCATTGTTCGTCGTTTTTGTTGTACCACCGAGTCCTTCAGCTGTGAAGCTGGAAGCGCCGGTGACGATAATATCGCCGTTACCATTCGGGTCGGGTAGCTCTATCCGGACGAGTTCGCCTTTTTTATTAGCTGAGAAGTACAGAAAGGTTTTTTCATTTTCGAATTTGAAATTGTAGGAAGCTCCAAACGTTTCACCGCTGCCATTCGAGTTTGAAGGGAGGGTTATGTTACTGATAGAGGCCCTGTTTTTGTCTTCGGTGTGTTGAAGCCAAATAGTCCCCTTCGTTGAGCTTGTTTGTTCAAGACCGACTAGGTTGTATTGATTCCCGTTGTAGGTGATTTCTTCTTTAACCCATGAATAGTCTTTTGGATTGCTATCACCATCGTAATCAACGTACGAGATGTCAGGAATATTTGCGTTATTGGCGCGTGTTAAGGGAACGAGAAACGACTTGCCGAGAAAATTCGAGGAAAGAATTGCGTACGGGTCTCCATTGCTATCTTCGTAGTATGTCCCGCCATTGATATCATCAACGTCTTGCAACTTCGCTATGGCTCGCATCTCCCCAAGCCCATCCGCATCAGTGTCAGGAATCAACTGGACGTAATACGTGTTTGCCCCGCCACTAGGTTGGATTGCGACATATCCGTTACCGAACGGATCCATGACGAAGCCATTAACTTGTTCCAGGTCCTCCTTTTTAGCAAAAGTATTTTCTGCGATCAGTACTGATCCGTTATCGTCTTTTAATCCTCCATCAACTTCAGGAGACCAGGTGCCTACGACATCATACTCTTCGGTTGATGGGTTATAGCCACCAACTTGCCATTGGATACCAGATGTTCCGCCATCATCGCCACCACCTCTCACAGCATCGGCAATACTCTTATCGAGCAGGCTTTTGGATTTCGTTCCCCACATGAATTGGTATGGGATCCCGCCTCGTCCTTCATCAGCAGAGCAGGGAAACCCTGTGTCACTTGGTAAGCCGCTCAAGTCAGCAAAAACAGGTTTTGTGCTATCAGGAATAACAGCGACTAAGGCAGCCGTTAAAGCCAAAATTAGAATTCCTGAGAAAAGCATTTTGGGAGCATCAAAAATTCTTGTCACTTTTATTTTTGACATTGAAGATTTCAACTTTTCGTTTGGCAGCATTGTTTTTAAGTAATTGTTTATGCGTTCAATTTCTTATGTTATAAAAGTTAACAATGTGGCTAATGTTGCTGGTGGATGGTAACTAGAACTTTAAAGGGCACGTATTTCGGACTCTCTTCGATCCTGAGAATAAGATTATTTTCGTGGCTAAAAGTTTCATCTCTTTCCTTATCTTTGGTTTAATTAGTCTCGCTTGCGCAAACGATGGGCCGTCACTTGTTTCCATGCCTGGATCACAGCAACCTGATGACCAAATCCTTAATAATCCTGAGCAGATTGCTGAACAAGAAGCCATTGAGGTTTATGCTGAGCTTCCTGATGAAACAATTGAAGATACTTTTATAAGAATACAATCTGTAAACGCTGCCTACGCCACCGTAAATCCGCAACTAGAAATAGTTCAAGTCTTTTCCCAACCAGACCCTGAGAAGAAAACAACTACATTAATCACGAACCCAGGGCCCTTCGAAGGGTCGCGGACACTAGAAACTACTGGTCGCATGACCGAAGATTTTCTAGAGGTTATTCTTCCAATTGCACCAAATAATACATCGGGATGGATTCAAAAGAGCAGCGCCACTTTGGGAGAGACAGAGACCCTACTCATCATAGATATTTCAGAACGAAAGGCAGCTCTATTCATCGGAGAAGATTTGATACTTGAAGCCCCTGTAGCTATCGGCGCAGCTCAGACACCCACCCCCGCCGTTGAAGCAATTATCGACACGATCTGGAATCGTTCAACGTCCGAGACATTCCTTCCTTCTCTTTATGGGCAACTCTTATTCGGATTGAATAAGCATTCCGAAGCTTTAGAAGACTTTGACGGCAAAAGACCCGCTCTAGCCATACATGGAACAGATGAACCAGAACTCATCGGTTCGGCTGTATCAAATGGCTGCATACGAATGCATAACAGAGACATCGCCCTCTTTGCCGAACATGTGACGCTGGGAACCAGAGTTAGTATCATCGGGTAAACACTCTAGTTTCGAGGCGCAATGACCAATGAACCAGCAGGTGACATCCTCACCTCAATAACAAACGACATCGGCACCTTAACCATCTCAAACCCCAAACTCCGCAACGCAATGAACCTATCAATGTACAAAAAGGTGCCATCCGCAATTGATTCCTTAATTGCATCTGGAGTGAAGGTAATTGTGGTCCGGGGAGATGGAGACGACGCATTCGGAGCCGGTTCAGATATTTCCGAATTTGAAACGCTACGAACCCCTGACAACGCACATGCATACGATGACGCTGAAGCTGACGCCCACGAATCAATTGAAAAAAGTTCAGTTCCAACTATTGCCATGATTAATGGGCCCTGTCGCGGAGGCGGGTTAGCTATCGCTCTCGCATGCGACCTGCGCTACGCAAGCGACACCGCCACTTTCGCTGCTCCCCCTGCAAAGCTGGGGATCGCCTTCCCCCACCTAGCTGTTGAAGCACTAGCAAAAACCGTTGGAGATGCGCACGCCCGCTACCTCCTCCTCACAGCCTCAACCGTTGACGCTCAAGAAGCACAACGCATCGGACTCATCCATCACATCACTACAGGCGCATCACTCCCCACTGCAGTTGATGATCTGACAGCACAAATCAGCCAGCTCGCCCCCCAATCACTCACAGCGGCGAAAATCAGTCTCGCCGCCATCAATGGTCACGCAACCAATACCGATGTGCAGAACGCAATACGAAAATGCTACGAAAGTAACGATTACCAAGAAGGAATCACAGCCTTCGTAGAAAAACGCAACGCTGACTTTGACGGCACATAAGCCAAAAGTCTGCTACACCATAAGAAGAAACAAAGGAAGGTACATCCAATGAACGACTACCCGGTGCGAACAGGAAGCATGCTCTACACACTCGTTGACCCAAACAAAGGACATGAGGTCGCATACAACCGCTGGTATGAACGTGACCATTTCTACGCCGGATGCCTCATCGGGCCATGGTTGTTCGCTGGAAAACGCTGGGTAGCAACACGAGAACTCAAAGACCTTCGATTCCCTGAAGACAGTTCGGTAACTTCACCTATAGACAAGGGGTCATATTTAGCTACCTATTGGGTTCTAGAAGGTAAACATGACGAACACTTCAAATGGGCAGCAGAACAAGTCTGGGAACTATATGCCAACGATCGTGGATTCCCCGAACGACAACATGCCCACACCGTAATGTTCAACACACCGTGGGCTTACTACCGAGACGAAAACTACGTCCCCATTGAACTCGCCTTTGACCACCCATACAAGGGACTCGCAAATGTGTTCCTTGACAGAGCAGAAAACACCAGTGAGGACGACCTCAACGACTTTCTTTCCTCTACGCTACTTCCATCGTTACTTTCAAATGGTTCCCCCGTCGCATCTTGCGTAAATTGGAAACCTATCCCACGTAACGATGACATTGATGGGAACGCCCCTATGGATTTAGGGTCTCCAACTGGGAATGATGAACGACATATGCAAATGTTTTTCCTTGAAGAGGATCCACGCACTATTTGGAGTCTCTTCAAAGATTATGCAGAAAAAATCAATAGCTCAGGACTTGCATCTGTCGTCCTCGCAGCCCCGTTCATTCCCACGATTGTTGGAACAGACACCTACACAGATCAACTCTGGTAATCACGCCACCAATCGTCAAGACTCGCTTCAGTTTCTTCACGATCAAGATCAGGATTAGAACGCCGCAACTCCAAAAGAAATTTCAACGCTTTACCAACTTCTGGGCCAGGCCCAACACCCAAACGAACCATCACCTCGTCGCCATCAAGAAGAGGCCGCTCCGCAGCTCGTCGATCTGACTCAGCCAATTCACCTATGCGGCGCTCCAAATCATCGACATGATGATGAATAGCCTGATGAATGTGATCATGACGGGACGTACAATCTGAACGAACCAAACTATTCAACTGCCCAAGAAGGTGACCAGCATCACGCGCGTATCGACGAACAGCCGAATCCCCCCAACCATCCGCATAACCTTTAAACCGCCCCGACAAGCGAACAATTTCAGCCACATCCTTGACAATATCCTCAGGATATCCAAGAGCCCGTAAACGCTTTTTCGTCATCTTCGCACCTACTGCCTCATGATGGCGAAATGTTACCCCACCATGCTTAAAAGAACGAGTAGCTGGTTTCCCAATATCATGAAACAGCGCAGCTAAACGAACAACCAAATCGTCAGGAGTTTTCGCAGTCACCGCAATCGTATGAGACAAAACCTCTTTATGACGGTGAATCGGATCTTGTTCAAGCCGAAGAGCTGGCAATTCTGGCACAATCTCATCAGCCAAACCGGTGTTTACCAAATGCCATAAGGCCTTTTCAACATCGTCTGACATCAGCGCGCCACTTAGATGTTCTTTTTTTTCGTCGATGCTCAATTCCATGCCATTAGGCGGAGAAGTCGCTACTTCTCTTCCTTAAAGATCACGTGCTTTCGAACTATCGGATCGTATTTTTTTAACTCAATACGGTCACGAGTATTCACCTTATTTTTATTCGTCACGTAGGTGTATCCCGTACCAGCAGTTGATTTCAACTTGATGACCGGTCGTTTATCACTTCCTGCAGGCATCAGACCTTCTCCCCTCGTCTACGCATATCTGCTAGCACGCTCTCTATCCCATTCTTATTAATGGTTTTAATTCCACGCGCACTAACCGTAAGAGTAACCCACCGTTTCTCGCTAGGCACCCAAAATCGTTTGTTTTGAATATTAGGATTCCAGCGTCGGCGCGTCTTCCTGTGAGAATGGGAAACATTATTCCCAAAGGCAGGTTTCCTACCAGTTACTTGGCAAATCTTAGACATTCCGAAAGTCTAACGACCATCATTGACTTCCACACCCCGCCAAGAAAGAAACCTCACACCAAGAGGCGACAAAAGATGTTTCACACATCGGGATATAGTAAAAGCATGCTGTCAACTACCAGAAGACACTTAACAAAGCCCAAAACACGAACAAAACGTTTACTTTCAATGTTTTTCGTCTGCCTGACCCTAATAACTTCTACTTTGGCCGTTGACATCGCTACCCCTCAAACGACACTCGCTGATCACCAAAACCCTACAGATTCAACATGGATGCCTTTCATAGGAGAATACAAAGTTTGGTGCACCCTTGCGATCGGCACAGGACCATGCGCCACACACCATGGAACATGGGGAATTGATTTCGATACACCAATCAACGTACCGATATATGCCACCGGCTCCGGGCATCTAAAACAACTATACGGAGGCTGTAGCCCATACGGTGGCTCTTGTAATTCAGGGGCCGGCAACTGGCTGTCTATAGACCATGGTGACCATTGGTCGCGCTACATACATCTCTCTTCATTTGCCGCTGGAATAGCAGTTGGTGACTGGATCGAAGCAGGCCAATTAGTTGGCTACGCAGGATTATCTGGGACAACAAGCACTGCCTCCCACCTTCACTATGACGAAACGTCACCGCAAAGTCTTCCAGTCAATAGAATATTTTTCGGACCATTTGTTGCATGCCATGGAAATACAATGGTGCAGTATCCAGACATTCTCGGAACGACAGACTGGCAACAAGTTCCTTATGGAACGACAATTCGAAATGATGGATACTCCTGCTTGGGGGCTGGCAACGATGTAAATCCAAACCCAGATCCACCAACTGTCAACGAAATAAATCAAGATACCGTTAATTTTCTTCCTGCAGGATGGAACCTAGCTGAAGTAAATGATGGGTTTGGGGGGACATTAAGCATGGGAGACTTTGACGGTGACAACGCACCGGACCTTGTAGTTGGATCTCCAAAAGAAAGTGTTGGACCAAATCTAGAAGCTGGTATTGCACATGTCTTTTATGATTTCCCAAGGATCAATAACAACGATAACCCCTATCAGGGTGAGGGTGGTTGGCCTGGCACTCCGGAGTCTGGGGATCAGTTTGGTGCTGCTATGGCGTCTGGTGATTTCAATGGTGACGGGTTCGATGAC